>Ga0068861_100002411_pt1 | contig 12179 bp, 12 predicted proteins | sample KBSSwiS42_FD_66593 | JGI IMG/M metagenome (GOLD analysis project Ga0068861, IMG submission 66593) | Switchgrass rhizosphere microbial communities from Kellogg Biological Station, Michigan, USA - KBS Switchgrass S4-2 | ecosystem: Host-associated > Plants > Roots > Rhizosphere > Soil ...
CGGCGATCATGCGCATGCCGAGCGACAGCGCTTCCTCGAAGAACACCTCGACCGACTGCGGATGCACGGTCCCATACACGGCTGAGGTCGTCGTGCCGGCGCGCAGGCATTCCCGCAGGAACACGCGGGCCGCCTCGCGCGCATGTTCGCTGGACGCGAATTTCTGTTCCGCCACGAAGGTGTAGCGGTTGAGCCAGTCGATGAGCTGTTCGCCGGTCGCGCCGATGATGGGCGTCTGCGGATAGTGAACGTGGCAGTCGATGAAGCCCGGGAGAATCAGCCTGTCCGGGCCCGTGACCCGAATGGGCGTCCCGGCCGGCAGTGACGGCAGCACCTCGCCGGCCGGGCCGAAGTGCGTGATCCTGCCGCCGGCCATCGCCACCACGGCATCCGGCTCGTAACGCATGGCCTGCGCGACTCCCACCGCAAACGGATCGCCGACGAAGGTGAGCGCGGCGCCCCGCAGTGCATGGCCAGTCCCGGATTCCATTCATCTTTATATAGCCCAGACCGGCCATGGACCCAAGGTCCCATGGCCGAAAAACGGCCGTCGTCTTGAATGGCGGCCCATGAAGCCGGAGCAGAAGACCGTCGCCATCGGCGCCGCCAGCGGCGTCGCTTCCATGGTGCTCCTCGTATGGCTGCTCACGCGCTGGCTGCCCACGCCCACCGGCATCGACTCGGTGGCCGATCGCATCGCGCTCGCCCTGCGCATCAACGTGGTCGCGTTGCTGCCGTTTTTCGTGATGATCATTTCGATCGCCAACTCGCGCTTCCTCAGTGACGCCATCGATCCGACGCTGAAGGCCGAGTCGCAGGCGCAGATCGTCGATGGACGCGTGGCCGACAACACGTTGCAGCAGAATTTCATATTCGTCCTGGCGTCGCTGGCATTGTCGACGCTGCTGGACGCGCACTATCTACAGGCGCTTTGGGCCTGCGCGATCGTCTTCATGATCGCGCGCCTCGCGTTCTGGTTCGGATACCGCAGGCATCCGTTGTTGCGCGCGCCCGGCATGTCCGCGACCGCGTACCTCAATCTCGGGATGATCCTGTACGTGCTGTACTCGATCCTCGTCCCTGCGTGACGCCTGCATGAAGCGCGCATTACGACCGTCGCATGGACGCGACGCGCTCCCGCTGCACTGCACCGGCCACTGGCTAACTAGCGCGGTTGGACCTAGGTCCCATGGTGAGGAACTTCGTTTCGCCGCCTACTGCCTACACGCAAGGCCACGTTTATGCGGGAAAAAATGCGCCTTCCGCTTCACGTGCAGCCGCACAGGTGGCGCCAGGCTGCCGCCAGCCGGATGGCCTGCACGACGAACCCAAGCGCCACCACGCGAGGGCTTCCGGGCAACAGCGGGTACACATCGACCCGCGACGATCGGGTCTCACGGCCGCGGAGTTGTACATGGCAATTGAAAATCTCGGACTGACGCGTCTGCCGCTCAAGCAACAATTCGCGGGTGCGGACGCCGAAGACGAGCAGGCCTTTCCGCGCGAAGGCTTCATGGCCAACCTCGGCCAGCGTGCCAACCCGCTTCCCGACTCGATCATCCAGGGCGTGCGCGCCCATCTCGAACACGTGCTGCGCAGCCCGCATTTCGACGGCTCGACGCGCTCGCGCGAATTCCTGCGTTACGTGGTCGACGAGGTACTCGCCGGCCGGGCGGCCTATCTCAAGCAGGCGGCCATCGCCGTCGAGGTATTCGGGCGCAAACCCGATTTCGACGCGGTCATCGATCCCATCGTGCGCGTGCAGGCCGGCAGGCTGCGCCGTTCGCTGGAGCGCTACTACCTGCTCTCGGGTGAGTCCAATTCGATCCGCATCGAGCTCCCCAAGGGAAGTTATGCGCCGGTCTTCGTGGAGACACCCGAGATGCCAGTACCGCGCACCGCCAGGCCGGAGAGCTCCTCTGACTGGCCGACGGTCGTCGTGCACCCGTTTGTCCCGGATGTGGCGCGCGACGAGACCGCCTGCAGTCAGTTGCGCGAAGAGCTGACGGGCGAACTGTGCCGCTACGGCATCGTGCACGTCACCCGCCCCGGCGACGTCAGCGGCGCCGAACAACCCCCTGCCCTGGCGGCGCGCTTCGAACTGCATGGCGTGGCGCGTGACCTGGACGGCGAAACTCAATTCGCGGTGCGCCTCGTGGATCGCACGAGCGGCCAGCAGATCTGGGCCGACGAGTTTCACTCCGCACGACGACCCGAACGCTGGTCAGGCAGTTCGAGCGACATCGGCCGCGTGATCGCGGCGCGCATCGGTGCGGAACATGGCGTCATCACCCGCCTGGTCGCAGGCGAACATGCCGCGCGTGGCTTCACCGCCAGCGACAACTTCACCGCGATCGCGCGCAGCCAGCATTTCCTGTTCTCGCGCCAGATCAGCGCCCTGGTGCCGGCGATCGAGTCGCTGCAGGAACTGACACATCGCGCGCCGGAAATCGAGCTGGCCTGGACGTCGCTGGCGCGGCTGTACCTGATAAACCATTCGTTCGAGCTGTCGAGCATGTTCACGCCGGTGGAAATGGCCATCGGCTGCGCCAACCAGAGCGTGCTGCTCGAGCCCGCCAGCGCGCGCACGCGCTGCCTCATGGCCACGGCGCTGCTCGTCAAGGGTGAGCTCAATGCGGCGCGCCGCGAACTGGAGCTGGCGCTGCGGCACAACAGCGACTCGCTGGCCTGGCGCGAAGTCATCGGCTGGCTGCTGGCCCTCACCGGCGACTGGGACCAGGGGGTCGCGCTGATGCGCGCCGCCATGGAGCGCAACCCGTACTGCCAGCCGTGTGTGAGTCATGGGCTGTGGGCCGACGCCATGCGGCGCGGAGATTTCGCGGCCGCGTATGCCGCGGCGCTGGACTATCGCGAGCAGAATTTTTTCTGGCGGGATCTCATGCACACTTCCGCCCTCGGCCACCTGGGCCGGCTCGAGGAGGCCGCGGGCTGCGCCGCCGAGCTGCTGCGCAACAAGCCGCATTTCTCCCACCGCGGCCGCCGCCTGATCGCGCACTACATCAAGTCGGACGAACTGCGCGCCACCATCATCGACGGTCTGCGCAAGGCAAACGTCGAAGTCGCCTAACGCTGCGGCGGTGACGCCGCCACGTCGAAGGGCGCCACGCGCGCCAGTAGATAGACGGAGATCGGGCCCACGGCGCGCCGCAAGGTCGCGACGTCGACCTCGAGGCCCGCGTACAGGAACAGGGTCGAGATGCCGAGCGCTGCCAGCAGGTGCACGGCGTCATCGGCATGGCCGGCGACACCGGGCACCACCAGGATCAGTGCCACGCCGAGCAGGAAGCAGGTCAGGGGCGGCGGGACGCGCAGCCGCTGCAACAGGCCGGGCACGACCATGAGGCTGCAGATCAGGACCAGGTAGGCGAGCTGGCGACTCATGGGTGTCCGTACCTCGCGGGCGCGAGCAGCAGAGCCTGCCACGCGAGCCGCCACCGCGCGTATGACACCGTAACTTACCTCTCGCCACTTCCGGGCAAGTGCCCGCCTCCCGAATCATCCGTGAAAACAGCGCCGACACGCCGGGTCGTTCGAGGGAGCGCAGCCGGCAAGCCCCGATGGAGCGGCGGCCATCTTTGAAATTTTTCAGGAGCATTCGATGAAAAGTCGTTACCTCGTCACCTTCGCCGTGCTGTTCGGCGCCAGTACGCTGCCCGCGTATGCGGACCGCGACACCGGGTGGGAATTCGGCGGTGAACTGATCTACCAGGATTCGCAGAACTTTGACTCCGATGGGGGCTCATCCGCCAAGCTCGACAGCGACCTGGGTATCGCCCTCACCTTCGGTTATCGCTTCAACGAAAAATTCGAGCTCAATTTCGGCCTCGACTGGAACAACATCGATTACAACGCGCATCTCGTCAACGGAACGACTCCCGGGCTGTCCGTCGACGTCGATGGCGAGATGGAGGTATGGACCCCGCGGATCGGCGCCACCTTCAACTTCATGGACGGTCCGATCACGCCGTATGTCAACGCGACCATCGGCTACAGCTTCATCGACACCAACATCCCCAACGGTCCGCCGGTCAGCAGCTGCTGGTGGGATCCGTGGTACGGCTACATCTGCGGCACCTGGCAGGACACCCGTAGCACCGAGGAATTCATGTACGGCGCGGGCCTCGGCGTGCGCTGGGACGTGAACGACACCTGGTCGGTGAAGTTCGGTTACGACAAGCGGTGGCTCGACTCCGCGGGCTCGCCCGACTTCGACCAGATCAAGGTCGGCGTGTCAGTGAGATATTGATCAGAAGACAGCGCATGCGGCTGCCGCGTGTCGCGGCAGCCGCGTACGTGGAGCAGAACATGCAAAACAAGACCGCGCGCCGCAGGGCGCCACGACCCCGCCTGGCATGGATGGCCGCGGCAGCAACGATAGCGACAGCACTGGCGCCGGCCGCGCACGCGTCGTTGTTCTCGGGCGATACGCTCGACGCCGTGGCCGACGGCGCCGCGTGGGTGGTGCTGTTCATCGCTCCCATCGCTGCGATCGGCATATTCCTGATCATCCACATCCTTCCCGAAAAGATCGCGGAGAAGAAAGAGCATCCGCAGCTGGACGCGATCAAGACGTTGTGCCTGCTGTCGCTGGTGTTCGGCGGCATGTTGTGGCCGCTCGCCTGGTTATGGGCCTACACCAAACCCGTGGCGCACAAGCTGGCCTACGGCACCGACCGGGTACCCGTGAAACATGAAGGGGGTGCCCTGAACCTCATCGACGATTCGGGCATGAACGAGAAAAAGGAGTCCTGAGCCATGGAACTCATACTCCTCGGCATCTACTCGTACATCGTCTGGCTGATTTTCTTCAAGTTCAAATGGCTGCCGTGGAACTTCATCAGCCAGTGCATCGTGGTGACGATTCCCATCGTCGGCCTGACATTGCTCATCCTGCTGCTCAACATCGTCGCGCCCTCCTCGGCCGACGTGCGCGTCGTCAATTACGTGGTGGCGGTCAATGCGCGCGTGCAGGGCATGGTGATCGACGTGCCGATCACGCCCAATCAGCACATCAAGAAGGGCGAAGTGCTGTTCCGGCTGGATCCGCGCCCGATCGAGATCGAAGTCTCCAGCGCCAGGGCGCAGATCGAGGCGCTCGAGGCACAGCTGCTGTCCGCGGGTGCGAGCACCACGGGTTTCGGTGAGCAGGTGCGCAATGCACGCGGCGCGCGCGACGCCATCTCCGCGCAATTGCGGCTGGCGAAGGAGCGCGAGAACCAGACCCGCGAGCTGGCAGCCACCGGTGCCGGCAGCCAGTACGACTACCAGCAGGCCCAGACGAACGTCTCGAACCTGCAGGCGCAACTCGACGCCGCCACGGCCACCGAGCGAACCGCCGTCGCCAAGGTCGGCGCCAAGAACGCCAAGGGCGACCAGGACGAGATCGCCAACGTCAAGGCACAGATCGAGAAAGCCAACCAGCAGCTTGCCGACGCCGAATGGCGCCTGGAGCAGACCGTGTACCGCGCGCCCGCGAACGGCACCGTGGTTTCGCTCTCGCTGCGGCCCGGCGCCATGGCGGTGCCGCTGCCGTTGACACCGGCCATGACCTTCGTCGAGGACGAGCAGTGGATCATGGCCATCTTCAGGCAGAACGAAGTGCGCAAGATCAAGCCCGGCCAGGAAGCCGAGATCTCGCTCAAGATGTACCCGGGCAGGATCATCAAGTGCAAGGTGGACTCCGTCATGTGGGCCACCGCGGCCGGCCAGCTGCCCATCGGCACGATGAACATGGCCAGCGGCGTCGCGCCCATACCGCCTAACAGCCTTGCGGTCCGCCTGCTCAAGGACAAGAAGGACGTCGACCTGTTCATGGCGTCAGGAGCGGCGGGTGCTGGCGCGGTGTATTCCGACGAGGGTGTGGCCATCCACATCCTGCGCAAGATCCTCATCCGGGTCAGCGCCAAGCTCGACTGGCTGATCCTGAAGTTGCACTGAGCCATGCGGGACCACGGAACCCTGCTGGTTCGATGCGTCGTCGCGGCTTGCGCCGCGCTGTTGTTCGCCGGCTGCGTGGCGAAGCCGCCGCCACCACCGGAGATCCGCCAGCAGGCGCTGGGCAGCATCGCGCTGGATCACCCCTGGAAAGCCGGTGAGCCCGCCGCAGGGACGGTGCAGGACAACTGGCTCGCCACTTTCGGTGACAGCACGCTCGATTCGCTGGTTCGCGAGGCGCTGACGGCCAACCCGGACCTGCGCGTCGCCGGGGCGCGCATGCGCCAGGCTGGCGAGTACCTGGTGCAGGCACGCGCCGCGCTGTATCCCTGGGTCGGCATCGGCGGCACGGGTGGCGTCAAGGAATCCGGCGGCGGCGGCGACCCGTCGTCGGCGTTGCAAGGCATCGTGGCCGCCGCCTCCTGGGAGCTCGATCTCTGGGGACGGGTGCGTTACCAGCGAAACGCCGCCGCTGAAGACAATGTCTCGGCGCAGGCCGACTATGAGTTCGCGCGCCAGTCGATCGCCGCCGCGGTCGCCAAGTCCTGGTTCACGGCCATCCAGCTCACCCAGCAGGCGAAGCTCGCCGGTGAAATGGCTGACTCGTCGCAATTGCTCGCCAAGCTCGCCGGAGATCGCGAGCGCGTCGGCGCCGGCACCGACGTCGACTCCGCGATCGCGCGCGCCAACATGCACAATCTCGAAGACGCGCGCGCCCAATCCGAATTCGGCCGTGACCAGGCGCTGCGCGCGCTGGAATTGTTGTTAGGGCGTTACCCGGCCGCCGAAATCGCCACCAGCCCGGATTTCGTCGCCATGCCACCGGCACCGCCGGTGGGCGTGCCGCTGGCCATGCTGGAGCGGCGTCCCGACGTGATCGCCGCCGAGCGGCGCGTCGCCGCGGCCTTCAACCGCGTGGGTGAAGCCAAGGCGGCGATGCTGCCAAAGCTCACGTTGAACCTGAACTTCGGCTACTTCGACAGCGACATCCTCGAGCTCAAGGACGGCTTCGAGAATCCCTCGGGCGGCGCCGGCGCCCGCCTCCTCGCGCCCGTCTACCAGGGCGGCGCGATGCGCGCCAACGTGCGCATCCGCAACCTGCAACAGCAGGAAGCCCTCGCCGCCTACGCCGGCACGGCACTGCGGGCGCTGAACGACGTCGAGAACGCCATCGCGGCGGGGCGCTCGCTGGACTCCCGCGTGCACAACCTGACCGAGGCCTACAACGAACAGCAACGTGCGTTCGAGCTCACCGAGACCAGCCTGCGCGTCGGCCGCTCGGACCGCCGTGCGCTCGAGCAACAGCGGCTCAGCGCCGCCAATGCGCACATTGCGCTGCTCGGCGTGCGCGCCGAGCAACTCGCGCAACGCGTCAACCTGCACCTGGCACTCGGTGGCAGCTTCGAGACTCCGCCGCCCCCGCCACCGAAATAGTTGCCATGGCGGTGCGCAAGTCCATCGAATTTCCGCGCGCAGCGCTCCGACGGCTTTTTCTGCAACGCTGCTGTTACCTCTTCATGGTGTTGCTGGCGCTCATCGGCGTGTCGCCGTTCATGGAGGGTGCGCGCGGCGCCTATCTGCTGGCCGGATTAAACGCCTTCGTAGTGCTGGCGGCGGCCGCAGCGCTGGGTCGTACCGCGCTGTCGTTCCTGCTGGTGTTCTGCCTGATCGCCGGCGCGATAGGACTGCGCTTCGCGGCGCTCGACCGGGGCGAGGCCGGGCTCTTCAACTGGGCCATGCTGCTGCACGCGCTGGTCTACATCACGGTCATCGTGCTGCTGCTGCGCTACGTGTTCGGACCCGAGGTCATTGACGCCGACCGGCTATGGGGCGCGGCCGCCGCCTATCTCATGATCGGAATCCTGTGGTGCTTCGTGTACGCGCTGGTGGAGCTCGAGCGAGTACAGACGTTCATGGTGCGCGGCGAGCCCGGCAACCTGCAGTTGACCGAGCTGCTGTATTTCAGCTTCTCCACGCTCACCACCATCGGCTTCGGCGACATCGTGCCGCTGTCGCGCGGCGCGCAGATGGCCGCGGTCTTCGAGGGCATCGTCGGCACCCTTTTCCTCGCCATCCTCATCGCCAAGCTGGTGGGCGTCTATCCACCGCCGGTGCGCGAGCCTCACAACGGAGGAGCACAAGATGAAACCCAGCGGTGACATCACCCGCATCGTCCTGATGGTGATCTTCATCGCCATGCTGCTGGCCGGCAGCTTCTGGACCCTGCTGCCATTCCTCGGCGGTGTGATCTGGGCTGCCACCGTGGTCATCGCCACCTGGCCGCTGCTGTTGCGGATGCGCGAGAAGACCCCGAAGCGCCCGTGGGTGGCCGTGGCCGTCATGACGTCGCTGACACTGCTCGCGGTGATCCTGCCGTTCGGCTTCGCGGTCAGCACGCTGCTCGACGTTGCACATCGCGGTCCCGAGGTGCTCGGCGACATCTTCACGCGCGGGCTGGGTCCGGCACCCGAGTGGGTCGGCAAGATTCCCGTCGCCGGGCATCAGCTGGTCACCAAGTGGAACGCAATCGCCGCTGGCGGCCGCGACGCGCTCATCGAAGAAGCTCGTCCGTATATGGGAGCCGCAGCGCAGTGGGCCATCTCGGTGACCGGTGGCATCGGCATCGTCGCGATCAACATCCTGCTGACCGTGATTCTGGTGGCCATTTTCTATGCCCAGGGCGAAATCGCCGCGCGCGGCGCGCTGGCGTTCGGCGAGCGCCTCGGCGGCGAGCGCGGCAGGGAGGTCATGAAGCTCGCCGCGCAGGCGGTGCGCAGCGTGGCGCTCGGCGTGGTCGTCACCGCCCTGGTGCAGGCGGTGCTCGCCGGCCTCGCGCTGTGGCTCTGCGGCATTCCAAAGCCCGCGGTGTGGGCCGCACTGGTGTTCATGCTCGGCATCGCGCAGCTGGGTCCCCTGCCCATCCTGCTGCCGGCGATCGGCTGGCTGTTCTGGACCGACCAGACGGGCTGGGGAATCGTGCTCATCGTCCTCGCCATCCCCATCGGCGCGCTCGACAACGTGCTGCGGCCCATCCTGATCCGCCGCGGCGTCCAGCTACCCATGCTGTTGATCATCGCGGGTGTGATTGGCGGCCTCATCGGCTTCGGTGTGATGGGACTGTTCGTCGGCCCTGTGTTGCTGGCCGCCACCTACACACTCGCCAAATCCTGGGTCAGCGAAGGACTGCCGCCCACCTCCGCAGGAAGTGACAGTCCATGAAATTCTCGATCAACTGGCTGCTGGTGTTCATTCCGGTGTCGCTGGTGCTGGAGCACCTGGGCAGCGTGTCGCCGCCGCTGATCTTCTTCAGTGCGGCGCTGGCCATCGTACCCATCGCCGCGCTCATCGTGCGCTCGACCGGGCAGCTCGCGACCTACACCGGCGACGCCGTCGGCGGGCTCCTCAACGCCACGTTCGGCAATGCGCCGGAGCTGATCATCGCTCTGGTGGCGCTGCACGCGGGGCAACTCGAGATGGTGCGTGCCTCCATCATCGGCGCGATCCTGGCCAACCTGCTGCTGGCACTCGGCATCGCGTTCCTGTTAGGCGGACTGAAATATCACGACCAGACGTACAACCGCGTGGCCGCGCGCACCTACGCGACCATGATGCTGCTCGCCGCCATGAGCCTCGCGATACCCAGCGCCTTCAGCCGCGTGCTCGCACCCACCGAAACCGTGCGCCAGGAAGCCATGCTCAACGTGGGCGTCGCCGCGGCGTTGTTCGGAATCTACGTGCTCTATCTCATCTACTCACTGCGCACGCACAAGGCCAGCTTCGCCAGCGAGGGCGGCGAAGGTGGTGGCCACGGTCATGGAGACTCGTCGCATGGCGATGGGGGCCCGCGCTGGAGCCTGACGCGCGCGCTGGCCAGCCTGGTCGTGGCGTCGTTGCTCGCCGCGTGGATGAGTGAAGTGCTGGTGGGCGCCGCGGACGGCACGGGCAAGGCGCTCGGCATGTCGTCGGTGTTCATCGGTATTGTTTTTCTCGCCGTGGTCGGCGGCGCCGCCGAGAGCGGCTCGGCCATAGCCATGGGCGCGAAGAACAAGCCCGACCTGTCGATCAGCATCGCGCTCGGCAGTTCGATCCAGATCGCGCTGTTCATCGCCCCGATGCTGGTGTTCGCCAGCTACTTCATCGCCCCCGCGCCGCTGGAACTTTCCTTCAGCCGCGCCGAGGTGGGCACGCTGTTCATCGGCGTGATCATCGGCGCCATGGTGTACGGCGACGGCCAGGCCAACTGGTTCAAGGGTGTCCAGCTGATCACTATCTACCTGATCATCGCGATGATGTTCTATTTCATGCCGGGGGTATGAGCATGCACACACCAAAACAAGCCTCGAGCAGTGCGCTCGACCCTGTCTACCGTGCTTCCGAAGTCATCTTCGGCCTGCTGATGGCCATGAGCTTCATCGGCTCGATCAGCGTGGCCACCGACGGCCGCGAAGAGGTACGCACGCTGCTGGTCGCCGCACTCGGCTGCAACCTGGCGTGGGGGCTGGTCGACGCCGTGATGTTCCTGGTCGGGATCAAGACCGAGAAACGGCGCAACCGCGTGCTGCTGGAAAAGCTGCACGGCAGCAACGATACGGCCGCGGGCCAGGCGCTGGTCGCCAACGAACTGTCCATCCCGCTCGCCGCCAGCCTCGGCGAACAGGGGCTCGAGCAGATGCGGCAACGGCTCGCGGCAGTTCCGCTGGCACTGTCGCCGGCACGCATCAACGGCCGCGATCTCATCGACGCCTTCGCCATCTTCATGCTCGTCGTGTTGTCCACGTTTCCGGTCGTCGTGCCCTTCATGCTCACCGACGACACGGCGCGCGCCCTGCTGCTGTCGCGGCTGGTGGCGCTGGCAACGCTGTTCATCGCCGGCGCAATCCTGGCGCGTTACTCGAGCGGCAACATCTGGCTCAACGGTTTGCTCATGGCCGCGATCGGCGCGGGACTGATGGCCGCGATCATGGCGCTGGGTGGATGAATTCAGTGGAGGAGAAGCGAGTATGAAGAACAACGCGTATGACACCGTAAGTTACCTTCGGCCACTTCCGCAGGCTGCCGGCGCCATCAATCATCCCGGACATCGCAAGGATGAGGCGATGCCACAGCCGACAGATCATGACCCCGGACTGGAAGAAGGCAAGGTCACCGCGGAGGCCTGCATGAAACTCCTTTACGAGCGATTCCCACACGTGCAGGCGCTGGCGCTGAAGCGCTGCGAGCAGCAGGAATCCTTTCGCGAGTTGTGCGAGGAGTACTTCGCGTGCACCCAGGTGCTGGCGCGCCTCGAACGCCCGAACTCCGAAGAAAGCCTGCGCAGCGAGTACAGCGCGTTGCGGCTGCGCCTGGAGGGCGAGCTGCTGCGCTACATCGCCGAAGAAAATTTTCGGGCGGGAACGCCCAAGCCCTGATCGAACCGGGGCCGATCAAGCAAGGAACATCGCATGCAAACTTCCGCCAAACGTCCGCTTCGTCAGGTCCTGGTCGTCGACAGCGGCCTCACCGGCGCGGGATCGGCGGCGCGCAGCGTGCGCGCCCTCGCCAGTGAACTGCGCAGCCGCGGCATCGAGGTCATCGAAGCACACTCCTGCGAAGACGGCATTGCCACCGCCTCGTCCGATGCCAGCATCGACTGCATCCTGATCAACTGGACGCAGGGCGCCAACGACAGCCACGTGCACGCCGAGGCCACCGAGCTGATGCGCAGCGTGCGGCGCCGCAACGCCAAGCTGCCGATCTTCCTGATGGCCAGCCGCAAGATGGCGGGTACCGTGAGCGTGGAAGTTGCGCAGCTCTCCGACGAATTCATCTGGGTTCTCGAGGACACGGCCAGTTTCGTCGCCGGCCGGGTCCAGTCCGCGATCGAGCGTTACCTCGACCAGCTCCTGCCGCCCTATGCGAAGGCGCTGGCTGCCTACAATCGTGACAGCGAGTACTCCTGGGCCGCGCCTGGCCACCAGGGCGGCGTGGCGTTCCTCAAGTCGCCGGTCGGCCGTTTATTCTTCGATTTCTACGGCGAGAACGTGTTCCGCACCGACATGGGCATCGAGCGCGGCGCGCTCGGCAGCCTGCTCGGGCACAGCGGCCCGGTGGGCGAGAGCGAGCGCTACGCGGCGCGCGTATTCGGCGCGCATCGTTCGTACACGGTATTGAACGGCACCTCGGCTTCGAACCGCACCATCATGACGGCCTGCGTGGGCGACGGCGAGATCGCGCTGTGCGACCGC
>Ga0068861_100002419_pt1 | contig 12163 bp, 5 predicted proteins | sample KBSSwiS42_FD_66593 | JGI IMG/M metagenome (GOLD analysis project Ga0068861, IMG submission 66593) | Switchgrass rhizosphere microbial communities from Kellogg Biological Station, Michigan, USA - KBS Switchgrass S4-2 | ecosystem: Host-associated > Plants > Roots > Rhizosphere > Soil ...
ATAAGGGCTGGCTGTCGGAGATGGTTCGACGTCGTCAGCAAGGACGGCCTGAATCACAGGCAGACTCAGCGAGTGTTTCGTCGTCGTTAGTGGCACTGATTTACCGGCGGCGTAAACTTTATGACGGCCGTGTTCTTCGTACCACTCAGCGAGGTTCGCCGTCTTGTGCATGTTCTCGATAATCTGACGCCAGCCGACGCCCGTGTTGTACGCGCAGAATGAGATCTCGCCTTCCTGAGTTCCATAGGGAATGACGCACATCTCAGTGCGGCGAAAGTCGTAATTGAACAAGTCCTGGAACCACATTCCTTCAACACACAGCACGCGCCAGTTATCAGTTACGGCGCCGTTCGCCTTCATACGATCGTTGCGATCGGAGTTCGAGTTGGTCGACGACGGCTTGAAGAGATTGATGATCTGGGAGATCGGAAAACCTTCAGGCGCACGTTCCGCGTGGAAGTTGCGCATGATTGCCATGCCGAGTTGCGCATAGGAAAGCTTGCGGCCGCGCGCTGTATCGGTGATCACTGCGACGTCGCGCATGAATTGCTCGTAATCGAAAAACTCAAACAACGACCTAAACTCACCTGTTTGTCTGTTAACTACGAGCAACGTAAAGATTCCGCAGTTTGGATGGCAATTGCATGACGACCAGCCCCACGGTGCGTCAGCGCCCTGCAACATGTCCATCACGCTGGTGAACGCGGAGTAGGACGAAAGCGGAAACCAATCGCGCAACGGCTGAATACGTCCGTCCAACTGGTTTTTCAAATCGTGAGTCATCCCGGCGAGCGTGTAGCGCCACTTTTTGCGCAACTCGTCCGAAATATCTTCATCACGACCCGTAAACGAAACCGGCTGGAACGCGATTGTCTGTACCTTATCGATGTTCTTCGCGGCAAACTCCACGATCTGGCCGATCCCGTCGTTATTAATACTGTTAACGATGGTTACGACGAGCGTGACCTTGATGCCAACACTCGCAAGGTTTTCGATCGCGCGCAACTTCACGTCAAACAAGTTGCCCACGCCGCGATGCTTGTTCTTCTCTTCGCTCACGCCGTCAAACTGCAAGTAAACGCCGTGTTGTCCGGCGGCCTTCGCAGCTTTGCAGAATTCGATGTCCTCGGCGAACCGAATACCGTTGGTCGCGGCGAGAATCCGATAGAAACCGATCTTCTTCGCGTAAGCGACTGCCTCGAGGTAGTACGGCGAAAGCGTTGGCTCACCGCCCGAGAAGAGGATGATGATCTGGCGTCGCGGTTTGAATGAAACGGCGCGATCGAGAATCTCTTTCGTGTCTTCGAACGTCGGTTCGTGCACGTAACCCACCTGGTTCGCATCCATGAAGCACGGATTGCACATCATGTTGCAACGGTTGGTGAGATCGACCGTCAATACAGCGCCGCGTCCAAACTTAATGTTCGAAGTTCCGTGACGATGGACGTCCTTGTCTTCAGCGGCGCGAAAGTCACGTCCGAAGAACAGCGACTCGATGCGCTCAAGAAACGCGGGATCCGTCGCCATCACGTCTTCAAACTCACCGTGCTTCGGACAGTTCTTGCGCATCAACACCTGACCGTTGTCTTCAACGATCTGGGCTTTGATCTCACCAGGATGCTCGTACATCAACATGTCGAGCGGAACTTCACCCGTGATGACTGCATTGCGAACTTCTTTTACACAGGATGGACAGAGACTGTCGGTTTCGCGCGGGAATCCGAGTGGCGGAGCGCTGCGCTCGTAAGATTTGAGTAGTGGACTGGGAGCCCAGTTCGGACGGATCGATTCGCCTTCGGGAAGCCTTTGATTGATACTTTGAAAAGCTTTCCAGGCGATGTCTGAGAGACCCGAGATCAGCCGTGAGCTTTTCACTCCGGCCAGTTTGCTTTTGTCGGTTTCTCCGCGGCGAAACTGGTCACTAAACAACGGCTTCTTCGTCTCCTGTTTACTTCATCGCACTACCAGACCAGCATCATAAACAGGATTTGCAGGAACCACAAGACACGATTATCCTGAAAATCCTTCAAAATGCTGATTCATCCGACCGCTATAATCGAAGATAACGTCGAAATTGGGCCTGATTGCGAAATTGCGGCCTATGCCGTTATTAAGCGATTTACGAGGCTCGGCGCCCGCAACCGCATTTACGAGCATGCGGTCGTGGGCGGCGAGCCCCAGGACGTTAAGTTCAAGGGGGAAGAGAGTTTCCTCGAGATCGGCGATGACAACCTGATTCGCGAGTTTTGCACGTTGCATCGCGCAAACGGCGCCGGCCAAACCACGCGGATCGGCTCGCGCAACTTTTTCATGGTCGGCGTTCACGTGGCTCACAATTGCACTATCGGCGACGACAACATCTTTGCAAACGAAGTCGCGCTGGCGGGCCACATCACGATCGAGGACCACGTTTTTCTCTCGAACAACGTGGGCGCGCACCAGTTTGTGCGTTTCGGGCGTTATGCGATGGTTGGCGGAAAGTCGAAGATCGTGCAGGATGTGCTGCCGTTCTTTATTACTGACGGCAATCCGCCGCGAGTGCGTGGTCTAAACAGCGTGGGGCTTACACGTGCGGGGTTTTCTGAAGAGGCGAAACGCGCGTTGAAGAATGCGTTTCGAACGTTGTTCAAATCGGGAGTTCCGCTGGAGGATGTGCTACGCGAACTCGACCAGACGGATGATGAGAACGTTGCGCATCTTATCCGTTTTATCCGTGGTTCGAAGCGTGGCTTCATAAGAGCATGACGGTACAAGAGCTTGCTGAAATCGTAGACGGCCGCGTCGTTGGCGATGGTGCGAAAGAGATTTTTCACCTTAACGATCTCGCTGACGCGGGAGAAAGTGAAATAGCGTACGTTGATAACCAAAAGTTCTTGAGTGCTGCTTGCGAGAGTAAAGCAGGGTGTTTGATCGTTCCGCCGGATGCGACTGAGAAAATCTCAAATAGAACATTGATCGAAGTGGCGAATCCGAAGCTCGCGTTCTCATTAATCGGTGCTGCGCTTCATCCGCCTGTTCGTCGCGAACCTGCCATCCATTCCACCGCGGTTGTCGCTGACAATGCTGACGTCGCGCTCACAGCCTACATTGGTCCACACGTTCAGATCGGCGAAGGCGCGCATGTCGGCGCGTACACACGAATCGAAGCGGGAGTTGTCATTGGCGCCAACGTGAGCGTCGGCGACGATTGCGTGCTGCACCCGAACGTTGTCCTTTACGACGGCGTCACGATCGGCAACCGCGTGATCCTTCACGCCGCAGTCTGCATTGGCGCTGACGGTTTCGGATACGTGCGACACGATCACGGTTATCAGAAGTTTCCGCAAATCGGAACGGTTGTGATCGAAGACGACGTGGAACTCGGCGCGCACACGTGCGTCGATCGCGCCGCGCTCGGCCGTACTCGCATCGGACGCGGCACGAAACTCGACAACATGGTCCATGTAGGTCACAACTGCGACATCGGCGAACACGTGGTTATTGCTGCGCAAACGGGAATCAGCGGCAGCGTTGTCATCGAGGACGAAGCGGTGATCGGCGGACAGGTGGGTTTCGGGGACCACACGCGCGTCCAAAAGGGCGCTGTGATTGGATCAAAAGCCGGGATACTGCCAGGAAAGATTGTGCGACCCGGAGTCTGGTGGGGAATCCCGGTGCAGCCGCTCGATCAGTACAAACGCATGAACGCGTACCTCAATCGGTTGCCGGAGCGCATGAAGCAGCTCGAAGAGCAAATTGCGGAGCTAAAACGGGCCGGGGGATTAGACGGACAAAAAACTTAGGATTACCTGCGCAGCACGTGCGGACGCTCCCGCGTCGCCCAGCCTGTGGGCCACCTCCGCAAGTTGCATGCGGGCGTTCGCGTTGGCGGCAGGTTGCAGTAGTTTCAGCAGTTCTGCGGCAAGGTTTGCGCCCGTGAAATCGTTTTGCATCAACTCCTTCGCAATCTCCTCACCCGCAACGAGATTCACCAAACCGTAATGTGAGACTGTGATGAGACGGCCCAGTGTATGCCAGTTCACTGCCGACTCTTTATAGACCACTACCATCGGTGTTTCGAGCAATGCTGCTTCGAGTGTGGCGGTTCCACTTGCGATCGCAGCCGCGTCGGAAGCGGCGAGAGCTTCGCGAGTTTGGCCCCGTACCAGCTTGATCGAACTCGCACCATTCTGTTGTGTCAGGATCTGTTTTGTTTCTTCAATGGTTCGGCTCGGCGCAACTACTACAACCGACTGAATGTCAGGTCGTGTGGCGGAGAGTATGTCGATCGCGTTGAGCATTGGCGGCAGAATGCGCTGCAACTCCTTGCGACGGCTCCCGGGAAGAAACGAGATGATCGGCCGCGTAGGATCCAGATCGTTACGACGGCAAAACTCTTCGCGTCCCAATCGCGCTCTCACTTCACCCGCTAACGGATGGCCCACAAATTCGACGTGCTCGACACCGCGCGATCGAAACCATTCAGCTTCAAACGGAAGGATCGATAACAACAGATCGATATCGCGTTTGATCGTGCTGATACGACGTGGACGCCACGCCCACAACTGCGGACTGATGTAATAGATCACCTTCAAACCGCGGCGATGAAGCGCCGTGGCGAGACGCAAGTTAAACTCCGGCCAATCGACGAGTACGACCGCGTCAGGTTTTCTTTCAATCGCTGCCTGTTTTAGTTTGCGAAACGCAGCGAGAAACTCTGGCAAAGCGCGCGTTACTTCAAGAATGCCCATGATCGCGAGTTCGTCCGAATTGACGATCGTCTCGACACCCGCTGCGCGCATGAGTGGGCCAGTCGCGCCGAAACAGTCAATCTCAGCTTCCGATGATTTCCGGCGAAGCGCATTGATGAGTGCAGCAGCATGCGCGTCTCCTGAAGGCTCGCCGGCAACGATCATCAACTGATAGCTCTTCGACACGCGTTACAAAGTACAGACTACAAAGGACAAAACACAAATTTCACGCGCTGTTGGCATCCGTGTTAGCATCCACCCGCTTTACCACTTGATTGCGGCCCGGAGGGATCCACTCACTTTTGCGTGTTGTGCTGGCAAACCTGATCCTCGTTCTGGCTTGCCAGCTCGTATTTGCGCAGCAAACTAATCCGGTCGATCGAAAAGTAACTAATCCACTCACTGACACGCCCAACGTCAATCCACTGACTGCCGATCAACCCGTACCGCGACGGCCGTCAGCACAACAACCAACGCAAGGCACCAGGACGGATCAGATCGATGTCGATGCCAGCAAGCAATCAGGTTCCGGACCCGAGAACGCACGCGTTGTTGTTTACGAAGGGAACGTAGACGTGCGCATCGGCACGTATCGCTTGCAGGCTGACAAAGTCACGGTCTACGAAGCGGAAAACAGGGTCGTCGCAGAAGGCAGTGTCGTTTTCGATCAGGCAGACCAGCAGCGCATCACCGGTTCGCGCGCTGAGTGGAACTATCGAACCAAGACCGGGTACTTCGTCGATTCAACGGGATTCACTAACCAAACTCAGGACGGCACGCGCATCTATTTCACCGCCGACCGCGTTGAAAAGATCAGTCTCGACACAATTGTAGCGACCAACGTGCAGGTGACCGCGTGTGACGAAGACGTTCCGAAATGGAGCTTTCACGCCGGCAAGGCGAAGATCAAAACGGGCGATCGCGTGCGAGTGTATTCGCCGAAGTTACGCTTGAAGGACATACCGGTTTTTTTCTTGCCGTATGCGTCCGTATCTATCAAGCCACGCGATCGTGCTTCGGGATTTTTGACGCCGACGTTTGGTGGTTCGGGAGCGAAGGGCTTGCGACTCTCAACTGCGTATTACCAAACGCTGGGCCGTTCAGCCGACTTCACTTTTCGCAGCGACGTTTACACACAACGTGGTCTCGGCTTCGGCGGCGATTTGAGAACACGAGCCAATTCACGGTCTTATCTGAACCTCGGCTTTTATACTGTGAAGGATCGAATCTTTGGCCCAGCCAAGGATGCGGCACATCCCGATCAAGGTGGTTCGAGTTTCTATGTCGAAGGCGTGCATTACTTCAAGAACGGCTTCATCGCGGCCTCGGACGTTAACATCACATCGAACCTCGCGTTTCGCCAGGTCTTCTCCGACAACATTCAACAAGCGATCTCGCCGGAAGAGACATCGCAGGTTTTCATTAATAAGGACCACAACGAGTACAGCTTCAACTTTCTGGCGCGCACGCAAGTGACGTCGCTGACTAATGCGCGCATCCGCATTCGGCAATTGCCGAGTATCAGCATCGACAAGCGACCCGCAATCGTTAGCTTTTTGAAAAGCCTGCCGCTCTACTTTTCTTTCAGTGGCAGCGCGGACGGTGTGAGCCGCAAGGAAACGGTTGAAGATCGGGTGCAGTTTATTAGCGACGTTGGTGGGAATCCCATCATCTCGCCGTCAATCGTCCAGCGACTCGATCTTCATCCTCGTTTTGAGTTGCCGTTGAGTTTTGCTGGTTGGAGTTTTACTGCTTCCGGCGCCGGACGCGTCACGTTTTATTCGAACTCACTTGATCCCGTGACGCGTGATGTTCTGAGTCGCAACTTAACTCGATCGTACGGCGAGTTTGAATTTGACGTGAGGCCGCCTGCGCTTGCGAAAGACTTTCGCCACGGCGACGGCGGCTTTTTCTTTCGTCACGTGATTGAACCTTACGTTGTCTATCGCAAAGTCTCAGGCATTAACAACTTCGACCGTATCATTCGTTTTGATTATCTCGACGCGATTGCCGACACAAACGAGATCGAGTTTGGCATAGCAAACCGTTTCTTCACCCGACGATCCACTGAGAACGTGAGCGCCGTGCCGGTGACGGAACTTCCGGGACGCGAACGCCCATTGCTTTCGAGCCAGCCGTACGAAGCGCTGACAATCACCATCCGTGGCAAGTACTTTTTCGATCCTTTCTTCGGCGGCGCACTGATTCCTGGTCAACGCAACCAGTTCTATCCAATCAACACCATTACCGGGTTTGTTTACGGCGGCGTGCCACGGCGTTTCTCTCCCATCAACATCGATGCGCGCTACCGGCCGCGGCGCCATCTCTTTGCCGACGTGCGCACGGACATCGATACGCGTAACGGCGGAATGCGATCGCTTTCCACGACGTTTGGTCTAACGCGCTCGCTGGTTGAGGTGTATCAGAGTTTCTACTACACCCGGGCGATTGAACTTGTGCCGGGTCTCGCCAGATTTGCCGATGCGCGCGGTCTCGAGCCGGGTACCGTGCGCGGCTCGCAGTGGAGTCCGTCTGTGTTTTTAGGGAACCGGGATCGCGGACTCTTTGGCGGCGCGTCTTTCTTCTTCGACTTCCAAAAGCGGCCGGGCCGCGGCGATAGTTCCTTGATTAGTTCGACCGTCACAGTGGGAAATAGCTGGGATTGCTGCGCCGTAACGGCCCAGTTTTCCAGCTTCAACGTGGGCCTGCGCAAGGAAAACCGCGTAGTTTTCAGCTTCCGTCTGAACGGCATTGGAAGCTTTGGCACAGAGCAAATTGGGCAGCGTTTCCGGTGATTGTATGAAGTCTGGACGCCGGGCAGCGGCAAAAGCTATGATGCTTCTGGTCGCCCCTTTGAGACCCCGGTAGCGCCTGACCTGGCCCCAGTTCAACAAATTTTTATCGTTCAGGCATCCTCATAAGATGTTGAAGCACCTGAGGTGCTTGCTCTTCGAGCAAGGCGGTTACCTCCCAATTGATACTCTCTAAGGACCGATGAATTTGCTGGACTCCTTCTCCATCCCTGCTGCGCGTCGTTTAAGAACCCTTCGGCCAACTGTTTATCATCGGTCGCGCATGGTCGTGGCCATCACCCTTGCCGTGATGTTGCTGCTGCTGCCCACGTTTGGGCTGGTTGTCTCCGCGCACGCTCCAGCAGCCGCTGACTCGGATTACGACTACTTTCTACTTTACGCCGCCGAGAACGGCGATACCGTCTGTCGCGAGGCCAATGCGAGCGAACGCGGCGAATTGGAGAAGATCTCACCCAGGAACCTGCGCCAGCTTAATCACCTCGGCGATAAGGCGACCGGATTGGCGGCTGAGGCCGACAACGACGTCACACATCTGACGATCATCCTGCGTGCGACTCAAAATCTCGAAAACAACGCACCAGCCAAAGCCGCGTTCATCAGAGCCGCAGCGTCGTGGGAGAATCTTGTTACTTCTCCGGTCACTATCTACATTGACGCCGATTTTGGTCCGGACAATTTTGGCGCACCGTGGTCAAGCGGCGTCCTGGGTTCGACCAGTTCACCGAGTCTGTCTAACCAAAACTATTCTGTAGTCAGAAACAACCTGATCGCCGGAGCAAACACCCCAGCCAAACAAGCTGTTTACAATGCCTTGCCGGCCAATTCTCTACCGACTGACCTTGGTAACCTCACCGGAGTTTCTGTTTCGAGTTCGATCGCCCGCGCGATAGGCTTGCTCCCTGCAACGGCGCAACCGGGCGATAACGCCGCGCGGATCGGTTTCAACGGTACAGGTAATTTCATTTTCGATTTCGATCGCACCGACGGCATCTCGGGAATCGACTTCGAATCAGTGGCCGCCCACGAGATCGGCCACGCTCTCGGTTTCACATCACGGTCGGGAGCACAGGGAACAACGACTGCGGCGATGTGGGATCTCTATCGTTTCCGTACCGGAACGACAAACGCTACTTTCACCACTGCGAACCGCATCATGACCATCGGTGGTCCGCCTAATGATCCGTTGCAGTTTTATTTCGTTCCCGGCGAGAGTGAACTCGGACTTTCCAACGGTGGCCCAAGTGGTTCGAGCGAGAACAACGCGGACGGCAACCAGTCGAGTCACTGGAAACAGGCGAGTCTCAACGGCGGCTATATCGGCATCATGGATCCGCGCATACCTAGCGGGACCATCAGACCGATTACCACCAACGACGTCAACGCGCTCAATATCTTCGGCTACAACTCGAACGCTGTTCCTGCTCCGACTCCGCCGGCAAACGACAACTTCTCTGCGGCGCAAACTATCTCCGGATGTTCCGGCAGCGTCAACGGAACGAACGTCGGCGCAACGCGCGAAAGCGGCGAGCCCAATCACTCGCCCGACAACGGCGGCGGCAACCGATCGATCTGGTTTTCGTGGCAGGCTCTCAGTAACGGTAGCGTGACGTTTACAACGGCGGGCAGTGGTTTTGATACGGTCATGGGTGTGTACACCGGAAGCTCTGTTGGCTCGCTAACTACGGTCGGCAAAGCCGACGACAACAGTGGTAGTGACAAGACCAGCACCGTTACCTTCACTGCCACAAGCGGCACTGTCTACAAAATTGCAGTTGATGGTTATAACAACGGTGGTTCGGGCGGCGATGTTGGACCAGTGACGCTCAACTGGACCTCGAGTAACTGCGGCAGCTCAGTCATCAACTTCAGTCAAACCAGCTATTCTCTGAGTGAAAGCGCGGGCTTCGTCAACATCGGTGTGGTTCGCGTTGGCGACAGCTCCGGAGCCGCGACCGTGAACTACGCAACAAGCGACACAGCCGGACTCCAGTCTTGCTCAGTCAACAATGGCATAGCTTCAGAACGTTGCGACTACGCCACCACCGTCGGAACTTTGCGCTTTGCCGCGGGCGAGTCGAACAAGTCATTTATCATTCCTATAGTCGACGACGTATTGGTCGAGGGCACTGAGTCTTTCACCGTGACCTTAAGCGCGCCCACCGGCGCTTCGTTGGGTCCGACGACGCAGGTGTCAGTTACGCTCACTAACGATGATGCCAATCCCAACACGCCGAACCCGATCGACGGCGTTACGTTCTTCATCACTCAGCAATACATCGATTTCCTCGGACGCCTCCCCGATAACGTCGGTTTGGCGAACTGGACAGCGACGCTGGCCAACTGTCCGAATGGCGGTTTTGGTGAGTTTGATAATCCAAGTTGCGATCGTGTTCACGTGTCAGCAGGATTCTTCCTCTCGCCTGAGTTTCAACAGCGCGGTTATTTCGCGTATCGCTTCTACGAAGTGGCGCTCGATCGACGTCCGACCTATTCCGAGTTTGTGCCGGACATGGCGATTGTTGGCGGGCCACAGTCTCCGGAATCCGAAGCTTTGAGTAAGGCCTCGTACACGGACGCGTGGATGCAGCGGCCGGAGTTCAAGAGCCGTTACGATGGGCTGTCGAACTCAGCCTACGTCAACGCGCTCGAAGCGAACGCCGAAGTCACAGTGACAAACAAGGCGACGCTGATTTCTGCGCTGGACGGCGGCTCGATGAATCGCGGTCAAGTGTTACGCAACATCGTTGAGAGTCAGGTAGTCTCAGATCGATTCTTCAACCGTGCGTTCGTGGCTATGCAGTACTTCGGTTACCTGCGGCGCGATCCGGACACGATTGGCTACAATAACTGGTTAAACACACTCAACGCGGATCCGAACAACTTCCGGCACATGATCTTCGGCTTCCTGTTCTCAACTGAGTATCGCCAAAGATTCGGCCCTTAAGGTATTATCCGCGCGTTGTATCTGATCTCTCCCTGAGTTCCGAAACAAAGAAGCCATTAATACTTTTCTGTCTTCAGAAAGCGGTTCCTTATGTCTATTCCAGCTCTAGCCGGCAAGATACCCCATGTGCGCATTTTACTAATTCTCTCGATCTGTTTGGGCCTGGTTGTCCTTGCGACGAGTTTTCCGACTGCGAGCTCAGGTGCTCGCGCGCTCCCGCCACAGGCAGCCAAAAGTCAGCCACCGTACAAGGGGTTGCAACGTGCTTATGTTCCGGGTGAAGTCCTCATTCGTTATCGCAGTGAGTCCCTGGCAAAGGGCCGAAGCGGATCGTCGCGCATAACGGCGCTGAATGGAGATTCGCTGGCGATCGAAGTGCAGCGGTTCGGCGGCTCCGATGTTCTGGAAGGCGCGAGGATTGCTTACGTCCCGCCTGATGAGACGCTCCAAGCCGTGGCGGCGCTGAAGCGACAGCCCGAGGTGCTCTATGCGGAGCCGAACTACATTCTGCGCGCGGACAGGAGTCCAAACGACCCCTTCTTCATCCAGAACCAGCAATACGGTTTAGGAAAGATCGGCGCTCCGCAGGCGTGGGACACGCGTACCGGAAGCACAGGCGCTGACAGAGTAGTGATCGGCGTCATCGATCAGGGCATCGACTTCAACCACCAGGATCTGGCAGCCAACATTTGGACCAACCCGGCTGAAACCGCAGGCAACGGAATCGACGACGACGGCAATGGGTGCGTCGATGACGTTCATGGGTGCAACTTCGTCAACAACGCGAAAAATGGAAATATCTTCAGCGGCGACGACTCGGAAAACCACGCCACTCACGTGGCCGGCATCGCGGGCGCCGTGGGCGACAACGGCATCGGCGTCGCCGGTGTCAACTGGTCCGTCGGCTTGATGTCTTTGAAGTTTCTTGCTGCTACTGGTTTTGGTGATACCGAGGACGCGATCGAGGCTGTCAAGTACGCCAAACAGATGCGTCACTTATGGGAGACAACTGGTCACACAAAAGGCGCCAACGTCCGCGTGCTGAATGCGAGTTTCGGCGGCGCCGAGTTTAGTCAGATGTTTCTCGATATTGTGAACCAACTGAACACGCCGGCCAATGAGGGCATTCTATTCGTTGCTGCCGCGGGAAACATCGATAACGGAACGAAAGTACCAAACAACGATCTCGTCCCGCATTTCCCTTCAAGCTTTAACAGCGCAAACGTTATTTCTGTTGCCGCGACCAACTCCTCAGACGCGCTTGCATCCTTTTCACACTTTGGCGCGACGAGCGTGGACATCGGTGCTCCGGGCGAAGCGATTCTGAGTACAACACCACCGTGCTCTGCTCCAGGCGTCGATTGCGATCCGGATCTACCGCTGGGTTTCGGACCGACTGATGATACGTATTCGTTCTTCAGCGGTACCTCGATGTCGACGCCGCATGTGACCGGCGCGGCCGCGCTGCTTTGGGCACAAAACCCGAACCTGACCGTTCAACAAGTGAAGAGGCTTCTCCTCTTCAACGGCGATGTGGTGCCCGGGTTGATCGATAAGACATTCACGGGACGTCGCTTGAACATCGGGTCGAGCCTTTCGGCGCTTGCCTCGGGCGACACCACCGCACCGGGAACAGTCGGAAGTTTCCATATCAACTCACAAAATGGACGAGCGCT
>Ga0068861_100002422_pt1 | contig 12152 bp, 9 predicted proteins | sample KBSSwiS42_FD_66593 | JGI IMG/M metagenome (GOLD analysis project Ga0068861, IMG submission 66593) | Switchgrass rhizosphere microbial communities from Kellogg Biological Station, Michigan, USA - KBS Switchgrass S4-2 | ecosystem: Host-associated > Plants > Roots > Rhizosphere > Soil ...
GACGTCCTTGGCCCGGCAGGTGCGCGCGGTGGCCTCGAGATCGGCAATCATCATCACCGGGTTGGTCGGCGTCTCGATGATGAGGAGGCGCGTATTGGGCCGGATGGCTTTCTCCACCAACGCCACCTCCTTCGTGGAAACGACGTCGAACTGCATACCGAGCGGGCGCATCACCTTGTCGAGCTGACGATACGTGCCGCCATAAAGATTGTCGCCCAGGAGCACGTGATCGCCTTCGCGCAGACATAGGAGAAGGGTGTGAATGGCCCCCAATCCGCTGGAATAGCAAATGCCGTGCTTGCCTTTTTCCAGCACGGCCACGTTCTTCTCCAGCGCCTCGCGGGTGGGATTCTGGGTGCGCGCATACTCATAGCCCTTGTTCTTTCCCAGCCCCTCCTGGACGTAGGTCGAGGTTTGGTAAATGGGAACCATGACCGCGCCGGTGGTCGGATCGGGCTGTTGCCCGGCGTGAATGGCATCGGTGGAGAAACCCATGGCGCGTGCCTCCTCGGTCCCGCTATCGCGGGTCAGTGAGAAACGAAATCGATGAGATCGAAGCTGGTGAGAATACCAACCGGATTGTCGCCGACCGCTACCAGCACCGCGGGCGTTTTCTTCGACAAGAGACGAATGGCGGCTTTCACCGAATCCTTCGGGGTAAGACGCGGCAACGGACCTTCCATCACCTCCGCGACCGGCGCGTGCTGCATCTCGGGATTTTCGAACACGAGCCGCATGAGCGAGGTTTCCGTGGCCGTGCCGACGACCTTGCCGTCGCGCAGAACAGGAATCACGGAAATGCCGTGCTCCCGAATGAGCTCAATCGCTTCCTTGACCGGGCGATCCGCGGCCAGGGTCAGCAATGCAGGTACTCCGGCGCGCTTGTGCGCGAGCACGTCTCCAATGGCCACCGCTTCCGGTTCCAGAAATCCATTATCGCGCATCCATTCGTCGTTGTAGAACTTGGACAGATATCGTTCGCCGGTGTCGGGCAGGAGCACGACCGCAACGTCATCGGGCTTGGTGTGCTTGAGCGCTTTCAGCGCGCCGGCCAGCGCGGCCCCGCAAGATCCTCCGCCCAGAATGCCTTCTTCGCGCGCCAAGGCACGAGCGGCGACAAAGCATTCCTTGTCCCCCACCCGCACTACTTCATCGATGTACTGGAAATGCATCGTCGATGGAATCATGTCCTCGCCGATGCCTTCCACTTTGTAGGGTTTGGCTTCCACAATGCGCTTGGTCTCGAAGTAGTCCTTGAGGATGGAGCCTTCCGGATCGACACCAATCACGCGGACGTTGGGATTTTGTTCTTTGAGGTACCGCCCCGTCCCGCTGACCGTGCCCCCCGTGCCAAGGCTGACCACGAAGTGGGTGATGTGCCCTTTGGTTTGACGCCAGATCTCCGGTCCGGTCGTTTCATAATGCGCTTGAGGATTGGACTGGTTGTGATACTGATTGGCATGGAAAGCGCCCGGCGTTTCGCGCACGATGCGCTCGGCCACCTTGTAGTACGACTCGGGTGAGTCGGGTGGAACGGCGGTCGGCGTCACCACCACTTCCGCCCCCATCGCCTTCAACAAGTTGATTTTTTCTGCGCTCATTTTGTCCGGCATGGTGAAGATGGCGCGGTAACCGAGGATAGATGCGGCAATGGCCAACCCCATCCCCGTGTTGCCGGATGTGCACTCGACGATCGTTCCCCCGGGGCCGAGCTTCCCTTCCCGCTCCGCGGCCCGAATCATGCGTATGCCGATCCGGTCCTTCACGCTGCCCCCGGGATTCATGCCTTCCACTTTCAGCAGCACGTCGGCCGGAATGCCCTTGGCCAGCTTCTGGAGCCGGATCAGGGGCGTGTTCCCCATTGTGTCCAGAATGCTGTCCAGCACTTCCATATCCGCGTGACGAGCCATGTGAGCCTCCGGAAAAAGGGATGCCGGAACGTTATTTCCGGTCAATTACCCCGGTCAAGCGCGACGCCCCCCCGGCTCCGGGCCGGAGGGGCGTCATCGAGTCCCTAGAACGAGATTGATTCGCTAGTGAACCAACCCCTTGGCCAAAGCGTCTTGGTAATTGAAGTTCTTTTCGTAATCGCCGGCGTGACAGTTACGACAGGTCTCCTCGGCGGTCTTCGTCACCATCATCTTCGTGCCGTGGAAGGTGCCCATTCCGTGGCAGCTTTCGCACTGCACGTTCCGAAATTGCGGCGTGTCCTTGGCGCTCGTCACCTTGCCTTCGGCGTCCTTGTCCATGCTGGTCATCACATAACCCGTCTGATCGCCGAATCCCACCGTATGGCACTTGAGGCAATCTTCCGAGTTCTGCATCTCTTCCTTGACCAGGGTCTGGTACGCGTGAGCATGCGGCGTCTTCGCCCACTTGCTGTATTCGTCGGCGTGGCAACGCCCGCACACTTCCGCGCCAACGTACTTCTCGGTGCCCTGAAGCTGCGCATCGTGAGCGGCTTTTTCACGGCGTGACGCGTCCTGGCGCTTCTTGTAGTCGGTTTCCCAGGCGGTCACGTTCTTATCGTAGTCGGCGTCTTTGGCTATCGCGTCGTCGAGCGGCTTGCCTTCGCCGTTGTAGTCGAGAACCTTCTTCTTGGAGTCATCGAGGGTCAAGGTCAGGACGGGCAGGTACTGGCCCTTGGTGCCGCCCAAGAGAAGAAGGGTGTTCCCAACCCGGTCGGGATTGAACATGTAGTTCGGGTTGTGACCCACCACCACCACATCGATGCCCGGCACCTCGGTGAGGATGCTGCTCTTCACGTCGGTCAAGCTCTCGTGAATGAGCGCGACCACGATGTCGGCTTTGGGGCGAAGCTCGGCCACCGCGTTACGCAGCGACTCCTTGGAATCCAGAACGATGAAATCGTCCTTCTTCTGCTTCCCCTTCTTGATGTTGTAGTCGTACCACTGCTTGCCGGTAACGGCGGTGACGCCGATCTTGACCCCGCCCCGGGTCACGATCGTGTACTTGGGATACACGAGCTTGCCGGACTTGTCCTCGATGTTGGCGGAGACGACTTGAACTTCGGGATGCTTGGCGAAGAGCGCCTTCATCGCGTCGAGGCCCTGGATCATCTCCAGATCGCCGGGGGTCACGACGTCATACTTGAGCTTGGCCATGGTGTCCCAGGTAAAGCTCGTCTTTTCCCAGAGCTCTCCCGCAAAGTTCTCTGGGTTGTCGTAGGGGTCGCCAAAGTTTCCGGCGTCCACGAGGAGACCCGGGATGTCTTTCTTCCGTTCGTTCTGGATTGCGGTCGCCCTCCGGGCGAAACCTCCGAGTTGGTGCTTGTGTCACCCACAGGGCGACACTTCGCCGCGAACGGACGCGGTCGAAATGATCATGATCTGATTGCCGGTCTTGGTGAGGGCAGGCCGGGAAGGGAAAAGAAGGAAGGCGAGTGAGGCAGCGGTCCCCAGGACGGCCAATCCGGAAACACGTCTCCAGTGCTTCATGGAGTCTCCAAATCCCGGAGCGTCCCCCGGGCTAAGTTCTGTCGGGGCAAATGAAAGCGAGCAGTATAGCACGCTGGGGCGGATAGCCCCTGGACCCAACGTTTACCCCGGGTCCTCTCTCGTAATTCCAACTTCAAGGGAGGAACTGGGTAAGGCCCTCGAGCCCGGTCGCACCTTGCCGACCCTGCTGGTAGCGGATGTCGGGCAGGTCTCGGATACTGATTTTGAAGTAAAACGAGGTTTCGTCCCCGGAGCGGGTTCGGCCGAAGTCGGCCTGCCAGCAATGCAAGTAGCGGGTGAGCTGGAAACTATCCCCGTCGATCCGGCCGTTGGTGATATCCCAGCTGATTGGCTTGTAGCTCAGGTTCCAGTTCTTGGTCAGCCGGGCCTCGAATCCCGCGTTCAAGGTTGCGGCAGTGTTGAACCGGTTGGATTGGACATCGCGCGAGCCCCCATAAGAAATCGTGAATCCGGTCTGCCAGGTGAGCGGTTCGTTTTCGCCCCGCCGGGACCCGGGCAGTGACCCCAGTCCTTGATCGGCCCCGATCGAGGTCCAAGCCGATTCATCGGGAGTGCCGGTGGCCGTGTCGTCGCTGGCCAAATCGTCGCCGCCTCCCGGGAACCTGCCTTTTAGGCTGTAACCGACCCCGGTCACCTGGAAGCTGTTGAAGCGAAACTGGTGATACGGATCATGCGTGGAGTTGAAGCTGAGACCGGAGCCTAGTAGCTGCGTGAAATCCGATCTCACCATGCCCCACTTTCGGTTCGTGGTGCCAAGCAGGTTGTAGCTCGACCCAAGGGTCCACCGAAAGAGGCTGATCTTCTTGGGTGTCGGGCCCGATCCAATCTTGGCCTCGAGACTTTGATCGACACTCAACGTCAAGAATCGCTGCTCCGTCGCAAACACTCCCGGAAACCGGTTGGCGCGACCGATCGTGCTGTCACTGGAATCTTTCCGCGCGTAGGTGAGGCTTTCGAACTCGGGTTGATAGGTTAGGCTGGCCGAGGGCCGAAACACGTGGCGCAAGGCGCGCACGGGTCCGATCCCCGGAATCGTTCCATACAACGCGGTGTTGGCGTTGGCGGAGAGGTTCCAAACCGCAGCACGATGAAATCCCATGACCGTATCGGTGGCGCTGAACTCGCGATCGACCCAGTTTTCGGTGGCATTGAAGCTGGGGGTTAGATTCAGGAAATCACCAAGCTTGCGGGTGTCCGAAACGTTGAACGTATGCCGCGCCTGTTTCGGCCGGTTCGAGAATTGCGTGAACGCTGTGTCCTGGTCCGCAGTCAACACGGTGTCCCCCGGAGCCAATACCGAGTCCGTCGTGATGGTTCGGGTCTGGGTGACCGTGTGCAGAACGTCTCCCGTGGAACTGAAGGACCAGCGCACCGTGGAAAGAAACGGCAAGTGACCCGGTTGATGTTCGTCGCCTTTGCGGCCCAGCGTGCGGGAATTCACTTGAAACGAATAGCGCGGCAAGGTTTCGTTGACAATGATCGCTTGGCTTGCCGTTTGAGCGTCGGGGTTCAAATCTTTGTCTTGGCTGAAACTCAAGAGAAACGAACCGTTCCATGAAAAGTTGCGGGTCAGCGAGGCGTCGGAATGCAGCTTACGGTCTGCGCGGGCCCCGAGGTTTGGGTCCAACGGTTCATTGGTGCGAAAGTCCTGAGTCCGGAATTCGGCGCGACCGGTCATCTTCCACTGACCGAGGGTCATCTGATGTGCGCCGGTCACGTCATAGGACGATACATCTCCGCTCAGAACTTTGGATGCATCCAGAGTGCCGCTCATCAAGTAGCGTTTGGCGTACTGGGTTCGTAAACGGCCTACGAAGCGGGACGGGTTTTCGCTGTACTCGCTAGTGGCCATGAGATCCCAGTACTGGCTCGCTGCCCAGTAATAGCCGAGATTTCGAAAATAACGCCCGGTCGCCGATCCAATCCCAAGATCCAAATCAGCGAACAAGAACCCCGAATGCCGCCCCTTACGGATAGAGAACACGTAATAGGGGACCGCGAGCACGGGGATATTCCGGATGTACATGACCACCGGTTTTACGATCACCTTGTCGTTCATGTAGATCCGCATCTTCTTGCCCGTGAAGTGAAAATGAGGTTCCTTGCCGTGTTCGGCCAGCTCGCAAGTGGTGAAGTTGCCGTTTCGGGCAAGAAATTGTTTCTCTCCAATCTGCCGCAATCGATCTGAATAAATAAATCCCGATTCCGTTTCGGTTCGTCCGCCCGAGATCGTGCCTTCATGACTATGGATGTTGTAATCCATGTGCTCGCCTTCCACCTTCTTGCTGTCTCCCCCGTGATCCACGAGCACCGGATCGTCTTCCGCCTCCATATAGCGCCGGTCCGAGTAAAAACGCACCTTGCCCGCGGTCAGGTTCAGGCTTCCGTAATCCACAATCACGTTGTTATGTAGATCGACGACCTTGCTCTTCACCCAGAATTGGACGTCGTCACCGGAGTAGATGACTTTCTCCTGGGCCTTGGCATTGGACCCAACGCCTGCGCTGTCGGGAGGCGCGCGCAAGCTGTCGGCGGGAGGGGCTCGCAGCGTGTCCGCCGATTCAGGTTCGCCGTTGGAGCCACCGGCGGCCACGGAGTCCTCGTGGCCGAAGATGAACGTGCCTTTCGCATTTCCGGCCACTACCACGCGTTCGATTTCATTCGCCGTGAGCAGAATGCTGATCGTGTCCCCGTCCACCACGTTCGTGCCCACGCCTTCGGATTGATCGCGCGGAGAGGGCCGGTAGGTGCTGTGTGCGTTGCCTACCACCACGACCTTGTCCGTCGTGTCACCCCGGAAATACATGGTGAGCGAGTCTCCCCGCACTGTGCTCACCTCCCCCACGTGCGCCGAATCGACGGGCTCGAAACGAATGCCGGCGTTCCCGTGCATTTGCACTCGTTTGAGCGCGTCCTTTTCATCGAAATGCAAGAGCAGCGTGTCGCCGGTAAGAGAGCCGTCGCGCTGGGTGACGGTGGGATTGCCAAAGAGATACGCGACGTGGCGATCGCGCGCGAAGAACGCCGAATCCGCCTTGGCCAGCACCTCGCCCCGAGTGATCCGCACCTGGCCCGACGCTTCCACATCTCCGTGCGGTTCGGCGTGCAATCGTTCGCCGGTCACGTTGATGGGATTTTCCGGATGCGTGGAGATGACGAGCTCCGGCGCTTCAAGCACCTCGGCGCGGTCGTGGTCGAGGTCATAGCGGATGCGCTCGCCGGTGATACGGGTTTGTTGCACCGGATCTACCACGACCGCATGGCCGCGGAAGAACACTTCCTTTCGGCCTTGAAACCATTCCGCTTCGTCGGAGGTGATGATCGTCTGACCCCGAATGCCTTTTACGTTGTTGTGGACCTCGATGACATCTCTCGTGCGATCGTAGGTGCCTTCGCGTCCTTCCAGATGCAACGTGTCCGAATCGACCACGAAGTTTCCGTCCGCAACGAGGAGTTCCGTGTTCTTGTAGTAGACCGCGTGAGCGGCCCGCCCAGAGAGCTTCTTTTCCTGAAAGCGCACGTTCCCCTGAAGATCCACTTGCTCCAGATCGGCGAAGTACGTTCCGCGTGTGGCGGTGATGCGCATGTCGGCATGGGAGATGATGGGAGCTTGAATGCTCGTCTCCGGGCCTTGTGGTCCGGGAACGGTGTTCAGCGTTTGCCCGGTCAGCTCCCAGATTCCTTCGGGTGACGCGATGAGCGGTTCAGCCGGTTTCGGTGATGAAGCCGGGGGACTGGAGGGAGGCGGTGGCGTGGCAATCGGTCCTTGAGGCGGCGGCGAGCCTTGCGCGGTGCGCGTGGAGTCAATGCCGGGTTGCCGGGCTTTCGAGGTGTCCGGCAGCGTTTTCAGCGTCACCATGGGCTTGGGGCCCTGCGTGCTTCCGGAAGTTTCGGCTCCCGGCGGCTCTCGAAACCAGGCACAGCCCGCCGTTAGGCCAACCGCGAGCATCGCGACGAGACAAACGATCTCGCGCTTGGGAATGCTCCTTAAGAACCGGCGACGCGTCATGCGCCTTGGGCGAGTCCCTCCGCCTCCAGAATCACTGCAGCCGCGCCCAGAACTCCGGCGTGCTCGCCGAGAGCTGCGGGAAGCACTTTTGACGGTGCATGGCGCGCGACCAGCGATCGCTTCATCAGATGCTCGCGCGCCGGATCCAGAAGCAGCGTCCCCGCTTGGGCGATCCCGCCGCCCAGGACGACGCGATCCGGATTGAAGACATTGACGAGGGAGACGAGAAGCGCACCCAGTTTTTCCCCCGTCGCGGTGAGAACTTCGCGCGCCACATGGCTTCCTTCCCTGGCGGCCCGAGACAGATCTTCGGGAGAGATGGGATCCAGCTCTGACAATGGGTCCTGACTGAATTCGGGATGCTGTCGCGCCGCATCCATGATGCCCTGCGATCCTACATACCGTTCCACGCACCCGCGATTTCCGCAGGGGCACGGAACCCCATCAAACACGAGGGTCATGTGGCCTGGCTCTCCGGCAAATCCATTCGCGCCCCGGATGAGCCGCCCGTCGCTCACGAACGCCCCGCCGACCCCGGTGCCGATGGTGAGAAACACCGCATTTTTGGCGCGCTCCCCCGCTCCCCAGCGCCATTCCGCGAGCGCAAACGCGTTCACGTCGTTGTCGACGCGCGCGGGCAGGTCCAGTTCCTTGGTGAACAACTCTCCCAGCATGGTGCCGGCCCAAGCGGGCAAATTCGGAGAAAAGGCAATGCGCCCCTTGGCGCTCTCGATGAGCCCCGCCGAGCCAATGCCGATGCCGTCCGCTTGATCCCAACCCACTGAGCGGGCCAGATCCTTGAGCCGGCTGGCTACCATCGCGACGGTTTTTCCCACTGGCCGGTCGACTTCCTGCAGCAAGAGATCGGTGTCCAGAACACGCGGCGGGTCGCTGGCCATGATGGCGCCCATCTTGATGCCGGTGCCTCCCACGTCCACGCCAAACACGCGTTCCATCTTCATGCGTTGTTTCCTTTTGCAGTGTCATCCGGCCGCCCGTCTTTGAGCGCTTCCGCCGGTATGCGCCGTAAACCATCGGAAAATATGCGAAGCATCTTGGCGATCGTTGCCTTGAGCTCATCGCGGCTCACGATTTCATCCAAGAATCCATGCTCGAGCAGAAACTCCGAACGTTGAAATCCCTCCGGCAGCTCCTGGGCCACCGTTTCACGAATGACGCGCGGTCCCGCAAAGCCGATCAAGGCTCCCGGTTCGGCAATGATGACGTCGCCCAGCTGGGCGAAGCTCGCGGTGACGCCGCCGGTGGTGGGATCGGTCAACACGGCAATATACGGGACACGCGCATCCTGGAGACGCGCCAAGAGCACGCTGGTCTTGGCCATCTGCATGAGGGACAGTATGCCTTCCATCATGCGCGCTCCACCGGACGCGGTAAGAAGAATGAGGGGCCGCCGCTCGGCGATGGCGAGTTGGGTGGCGCGGGCTATCTTCTCGCCCACCGCGCTGGCCATGCTGCCGCCGATGAACCGAAAATCCATGACCCCGATCACGACCGGAATGCCGTCGATGGTTCCGGTTCCGGTAAGAATCGCATCGCCCATGCCGGTCTTCTCACGCGCGTCGCGAATGCGATCGGTGTACTTCTTGGAATCCTTGAAGGCCAAAGGATCGCGTGACGTGACGCCGGCGGCGATCTCTTGGAAGGATCCAGGATCGATCAAAATCTCGACGTAACGGGGTGCGTCGATGCGGAAATGATGGTTGCACTTGGGGCAGACCTGAAGATTGCGTTCCAGCTCCTTGAAGTAAAGGATCTCGCCGCAGTCCTCGCATTTCATCCAGAGACCGTCGGGCAGCTCCCGTCCGCCGCGGGCTGTTTTGCCGTCGCGTTTGAGCCACGCCATTTAGTCGATCCCTTTCGCGGGAGGGATGCGGCCCGACTCCTTGAGCGGTTTCACCATCACGATCGCGTCTTCGCCGTTGTCACGGTAATACCGCAGGCGCACGGTCACCGGATAAAACCCGTTCTTGCCGTAGAACGCTCTGGCGGCACGATTGGACTTCCGCACTTCCAGCACGATGAAGCGGGAGTCACGCTTCAGCCCTTCTTCGATCAGCTCGTTGACCAGCTGCTGGGCGAGACCCTGGCGGCGTGATCGCGGATGCACCGCGATGTTGGCGAGATGCGCTTCGTCGGCAATGAACCAGCCCACCAGGTACGCGATGATCTCCCCCGTTTCGTGGTCGACGGCCACGCGTGGCCAGGAGGTTCGCACCTCATCGATTTCGCGCATGAACGCCGCTTCGGGCCAGGGATCGCCAAAAATCGAGCGCTCCAGCTCGGCCACCGCGGGGACATCCGCCGGCTCCATCTTCCGTGTGGCGGGTTGTTTCATGACCGACTTTTTCATGATCGCCGTTCGGGGGTTTGCGGCGGACGCGCGTAGCGGGGCACGGGAGCCGTTGGCGACGCCATGTGCTCGCGCGCCAAACGCGCCGCGGCCAGGGCGCGCTCGGGTCCCGTTCCGGGCCACCGAATGAGGGAAGGGGTGTCCGGCCAGAGGTGGTTAGCCCCGTCCCCGGCCAGAGCGGTGCCGGCCGGTGGGGGCGGTCCGGGATCTGAAACGGACATCAATGTCGTTTCCACGTCCTGGAGGAGTACCGAGCCGGGCCGAGCCTGGAATCGGGCCACGGCCACTTCCCCCCGGCGAACATCCATGCTCGCGATCACGTAAGTACCTGTATCGAACCCGTTTGCATCGTAACAACCTCGGGCGACCGTGTCGAGCGAGCCCACCCCCACAGCCGGAATGCCTCTAGCATCCGACACCCCGAGAACGAAGGAAACCCCAACCCGCACCCCGGTGAACGAGCCGGGTCCCTCCGCGACCGCGAGGAGCTGGATGTCCGTCCAATCGTGGCGCGATGTTTCGAGCACGGCGAGCACGGCGGGCAGAAGCGCTTCGGCGTGCCCCCCGCGTTCACCCAGATCTTTGGTGAACGTGAGATCACCGGCGGTGAGGAGGGCCACCCCCGCCGATCGGCCGACCGTATCCACCGCGAGCACGACCGGCTTCATGAAACGTGCTCCCAACCTTGATCCTGCAATCGCGCGATGAGGGACGCGGGGCCCTCGATACGCAACCGGCGCCGTGTCCCACCGAGATCTTCGAAGGTCACCGTGAGCGCACGGTCGGGAATCCAATTCTTGAGCCGCTCTCCCCATTCGACCGCAGCCACACCATCTTGCTCGAGGACATCTTCCAGCCCCAGCTCGGCAAGATCGCGCGCCTCGTTCAAGCGATACAGATCGAGATGATGCAGCGGAATGCGCCCCGGATAGCGAAGATGAATGGCAAACGAGGGACTTTTCACCCCGAGCGCGACCCCGAGACCGCGCGCGAGTCCGCGCACGAAGGTCGTTTTCCCCGCCCCCAGATCCCCGGTCAATACGATGACATCGCCGGTGGACAACATCGCCCCTATCGCGGCGGCGATGGACTCGGTGTCTTCCGGAGAGCCGGACGTTTTGGCGATCACGCTCCGGCCGATCGGGGCCTCAAGGTTGCGCAGGGGAGGATCACCTCCTCCAAGCTCACGCCACCGTGCTGGAACGAGTCGAGGTACAAGCGTTCGTATTCGTGAAAGTTCGTGGGATAGACGAAGTACCGGTCTTCACGTGCCAAGAGATAATTCTTGTTCAGGAAATCGTCCGGTAGTCCCCATTCGGCGGGGCGGGTGATACGAATCGCGTCCTTCTCTTCCGCACGCAGGTTTGCACCGTGCTTGTAGCGAAGGTTGGTGGACGTGTCCCGGTTTCCGTGCACGAGCGTGGAATGACGCGACTGAATGGCGCCGTGATCGCTGGTGAGGATTACGGTTGCATTCTGGGACGCGATCTTGCGCAGCACTTCGAACAGAGCAGAGTGCTGGAACCATGATTCGAGGATGGCGCGAAACGCGCTCTCGGTCGGAGCCAGCTCGCGGAGCACGCTCGACTCCGCGCGGCCATGTGTGATTTGATCGAGAAACCCGAACACCATGGCCACGAGCGGAATGCTGGAATACGTGTTGATCTCACGCCGCAAGTCCTGCTCACCTTCCTCATCGTGAATGCGCAAGTACTTGAATCGCAAGTCGCCTTTGCCCAATCGCGACAGCTGCGCGCCCAGAAACTCCGACTCGTAACGGTTCTTTCCCCCTCCCTGGGCACGCTCCAGCCACCAGTCGGGATGACGTTTGGCCATATCCGACGGCAAGAGCCCGGAGAAGAGCGCGTTTCGTGAGTAGGACGACGCGCTGGGGAGCACGCTGTAGTAGAGGTCGAGATCGATGCGGAAATGCGCCGCAATGTGATGCTGAATGGCCAGCCACTGATCCAGCCGCATGCAATCGATGATGATCAAATACACCGTGTGCCCCGGTTCGAGGTGCGGGAGCACGTGCTTGGGCACGATGTCGGTGGATAGGAGCGGGCGCGAGTTGGCGTCTTCTATCCAGCGCGGATAGCGCTTCTCGACGAAGCGACCGAAATCACGGTTGAGCTCGCGTTTCATGTCGGTGTGAGCGTGTCGCAGCCCGTCGTCCTCGATCTGGCTCAGGGCCAGCTCGAGCTCGGTCACCCGATGGTACAGATCCGGCCATTCTTCCTGGTTCAAGGGCCCCATGCGCATGGCCTGAAGGCGGTTGAACTCGGTCACGTAA
>Ga0068861_100002435_pt1 | contig 12133 bp, 10 predicted proteins | sample KBSSwiS42_FD_66593 | JGI IMG/M metagenome (GOLD analysis project Ga0068861, IMG submission 66593) | Switchgrass rhizosphere microbial communities from Kellogg Biological Station, Michigan, USA - KBS Switchgrass S4-2 | ecosystem: Host-associated > Plants > Roots > Rhizosphere > Soil ...
TTTCGTATAATTCATCATCGTACTAAACCGAGGAGGCCTCGTTGCCGCTTCAGATTCTGTCACCCCTTCACAAGGCCAGCCGGCAAATTGCGGTGCATCTCTCTGCGCAGTTCGGCCACCAGGAACTGAATGGGGGAGAGGCTCATCTTCTGTCCTATCTGTCCGTTTACGGCCCCTGTCCGGTGGGGGAACTGTTGCGCGTGTTTGGCCACAAGCCGTCCACCCTGACCAGCATCCTGGATCGCTTGGAATCGGCGGGGCTGGCTCGACGCGAACTAGACCCCGGCGATCGCCGCTCCTTCCTGGTGTCGGTCAGCCCCGAGGGACGTAAGGCCGGTCAGGAAGTCACTGGCATCGTCGAAGCATTCGAGGCCGCCGTACTTGGCCGTGTCACGGCCACGGAATTACGCGGCTTTCGATCGCTCATGCAAGCCATTCAAGACGTCACGCAAGTAACGCTTCGAAGCAAAGGAGCATCCGATGAACGCAAATCTTCTTCTCAATCAGTATCAAGCCAGTCATCGCGTGCTGCATCGAAATCTGGAAGGCATTCGTCACGAGGAAAGTCTCCAAGCGCCAAGCGACGGCGGTAATAACCTCAACTGGGTACTCGGACATCTGCTCTCAACCCGGAACCTGGTTTTGGACCTGCTCGGTCAAAAGCCGGTGATCGAGCCGGAAGCGGCAAAAGCCTATCGCCATGAGGGAGGCGATCCATCTCGCTTTCTGAAGCTCGAGGAGTTGAAGCTCGCTCTGGACCGCACCCAGGAGCTCATTACTGCCGGTTTCCAGAAACTGTCGCCGGAGGCAGCGAGCACGCCTGCGTACGGCAGCACGGTGGGGGAGATGCTGGCCGTGCTGGCGTTTCATGAGGCGTATCACGGCGGGCAGGTTGGCATCCTTCGCCGGGCGCTGGGACACGAAGGGGTGATCAAGCCTCCGAAACTCCCCCCGAAAAACGGTTAACCTCGAGCGGGCTCTACCATCCCAAGAGGAGGTTCCAATGTTGAAACGGCTGTCCATCACCGTGATCTTGATCCTGTGCTCGGTTCAACCCGGGTTTTCTCAGCCCATGTTCCAGGATCCGTCACCGCGCATAACCGTGTCCGGATCGGCCGAGGTCAAGGTCATTCCGGATGTCGTTTACCTCCGACTCGGCGTGGAAACGAGAGACGTCAATCTGGACCCAGCCAGACGGCAGAACGATGACCGCATCGAAGATGTCTTGAAATTTCTCCGTAAGAAGGGAGTCCCGGACAAGAACATCAAAACCGATTTCATGAATGTTTATCCCGAGTTCGATTATAACGTTTCCAGAACGAAAGCCGTAAATTACGTGGCTCGAAAGAGCGTCGAAGTGAAGCTGACCGATCTGCGGAAATTCGAGGAGATCATGAGCGGGGTCCTTGAGCACGGCGTCAACTATGTACACGGGATTGATTTCCGCACCTCAGAGCTGCGCAAGCACCGGGACGAGGCGCGGGCTATGGCTGCACAGGCCGCCAAAGAGAAAGCGGATGCCATGGCCGGCGCGCTCGGGGTGCATCGAGGCAAGGTGATCAGCATCGACGAGAACTCCTGGTATGGATGGGGAGGCGGATCGGCAAGTTGGGGATCCCAAGGAGGGATGCAGTACCAGAACATGGTCCAAAACAGCATGCAATCCGGCCGTGGAGGGGGGGAATCTGACGAGGGAAGTCTTTCGCTGGGTCAGATCAGCGTCACGGCAACCGTGAACGCGTCATTCGCGATCGAGTGAGAGCTAAGCCGCTTCGCGGCGCGCGATCTGGTTCTCGAACTGCGAGCGGTCCACGGCGTGCTCGAAGGCTTCTTCTGCGGAGATGACTTCTTTACGCACGAGATCTTTGAGCACCGCGTCGAGGCTCTGCATGCCCAGCTTGCCGCCGGCCTGAATCACCGAGGCAAGCTTGTGCGTGGTGCCGGAACGGATCATCGACGCGGCGGCGTGCGTGTTCAGCATTACCTCCGCCACGAGCACCCGGCCTGAGCCCTCCACGTTTCGGACCAACTGTTGGGAGACGATCATGCGAAGGCTTTCCGCGAGCATGGAGCGAATCTGCTCCTGGCGTCGGGCCGGAAAGACGTTCACGATGCGGTCCACGGTCCGTGACGCGCCGTTGGTGTGGAGCGTTCCCAAAACCTGAACCCCGGTTTCGGCCGCGGTCAACGCCAGCGCGATGCTCTCCAAGTCCCGCAATTCCCCGAGCATGATCACGTCCGGGTCTTCACGGGTGGCGTTCTTGAGCGCTTCGGAGAAGCTCGGTGAATGCAGCCCCACTTCGCGCTGCGTCACCACGCACTTCTTGAAACCGTGCAGGTACTCGACCGGGTCCTCGACCGTGACGATGTGCCCCCGGCGCGTGGTATTGATGTAATCCACGATCGCCGCAAGCGTGGTCGTCTTGCCTGATCCCGTGGGACCCGTCACCAGAATCAAGCCTTTGGGTTGAGCCACGGTCATTTTCACCGACGCGGGCAGCCCAAGCTCATCCAGGCTCGGCACCTTGCTCGAGATCACGCGAAACGCAGCCGCCAGTCCGCGGCGATGCCGGCAGATGTTGGCGCGGAACCGTCCCACGTTGGGTACCTCGTACGCGAATCCAACCGACAAATGCTTGTCGAGCTTCTCGCGCACCGCGGGTTCCAGGAATTCGTCCAGGATGCGCTCCATGTCGCCTTCGGAAAGATCGCGGAAGCGCACCTTGTGGAGCACGCCATGAATGCGGATCCGAGGCGGCTCACCGGACACCATGTGCAAGTCCGATCCGCCTTGATTGACCGCCAGCTCGAGGAAGGAGTGGATGCGCGTCATGGCATGAACCTCACGCCGCGTTTGCGGTTGGCGTAGTGGGGCCGGCGTTCTGCCAGGTCAAGAGCTCGGGTTGAGTCACGAACGGAGCAAACTCCCGTTTGTCCACCGCCTTCAAATATGCCTCGTCGGGATCGATGTCGCCCGAGCGCACCAGCGCCAAGAGCGACTGATCCATGAGTTGCATCCCGATGCGGCGATTCGTGGCTACCACGCCGGGAATTTGGAACGTCTTGCCTTCGCGGATGAGCTGCGACACCGCGCTGGTCACGATCAAGATTTCCATGACCGCCCGCCGCCCGCGGCCGTCGGCCGCGCGGATCAGCTCCTGCGACAACACGCACTTCAGGTTCTCGGCCAAGGTATGGCGAATTTGTGCCTGGGCCTCGGTGGGGAAGGCATCGACGATGCGGTGAATCGTCGAGTAGGCGCCGCGTGTGTGCAGCGTTCCCAGGACCAAATGACCCGTCTCGCACGCCTCGATGGCCAGCGAAATCGTTTCGAAGTCCCGAAGCTCGCCGACCAGGATCACATCGGGATCCTGCCGCAATGCCGAGCGCAACCCGTCGCTGAACGCGTGCAGGTGCGCGCCGATCTCCCGCTGAATGACCAGGGACTTCTGGCTCTGGTGCACAAACTCGATGGGATCTTCCAGCGTGATGATGTTCACGTTCTGGTTGCGGTTGATCTCGTCGAGGAGGGCGGCCAGGGTCGTGGACTTGCCGGTTCCTGCCGCGCCGGTCACCAGCACCAGCCCCGAATTCAACGTCGTGAAGCGGGAGATCACGGGCGGCAACCCCAATTCGGTCAAGGTTGGGACGCGATCGGGAATGACACGGCAGACCGCAGACAATCCGCGATGCTGCTTGCAGGCATTGACCCGGAATCGGCCCACGTCCGTCGCGGAGTAGGAGAAGTCCACCGATCCGGTGACGTCGAGTCGCTCGAGGTGAAAGGGATCAAGCACTTCGCGCACGATCGCCGTGATCTCGTCCGACGTAAGCTCGCGGTACTTCAACGGAGTCAGCTCGCCGTCGAGACGCACCAACGGAGGCAGCCCGACCGTGAAATGAATGTCCGAGCATCCTTGCTCGTGGCCTAGCTTGAGAAAAGCGTCGATGCGCGGCATAAGAGACTAAGCGGCGTCGGCCAGCCCGGACCGAATGCTCTCCAGCGCCTGCCAGAATTCCTGAGCGGTTTGGGGACGGCCCAGCGGGTCCTTGCACATGGCCTTTTCCACGAGCTGGTAGACCGTCTCAGGCAGATTGGGAGCCGCTTCCTTCAAGGAGGGGATGTCCGCTTCGAGATGCTGGAACAGCACCTTCACCGGTGTTTCACCGGAGAACGGCTTCTTGGCCGAGAACGTCTCGAACATCACGATGCCGAGCGAGTAAATGTCCGCGAGATGATTCACCTCGCCGCCCGAAATCTGCTCCGGAGACATGTATTCCGGCGTGCCGATCAAGAGCCCGCTCTTGGTGAGCCGCGTGCCCATCTGTTGTTCCATCGAGGCGAGCCCGAAGTCGACGATTTTCACCGAATCGTCTTTGCCGACCAGGATGTTGGCCGGTTTCACGTCGCGGTGGACGACGCCCATGGCGTGAGCCGCCATCAAGGCTTCGCAAACCTGGGACAGGACGCGCAGCCCTCGCGATAGTTCGAGCGCGCCCTCGGAACGGATGACCTTGCCCAGGTCGCGGCTCGGGAAGTACTCCATCGACACCGCGCGCGCTCCGCCCAAATCCAGAAAATCGAACAAACGGATCACGTTCTTATGCGTGATCCCGCGGGCAACCTTGAGCTCCTGCACGAACCGGGCGAGCGCAATTTCATCCATGGAGAGCTGGGGATTCAGGATCTTGAAGATGATCTCTTCCTGGATCGCCGAATCGTAGATGAGGTAGATCGCGCCGAAGCCGCCCTTCCCGATCTGGCGCACCACCCGATATCGGCCCAGAAGCGGTGTGTCGCGTTCGAGCTTGAGGAAGTTCACTTCCTCCGAGGAACGGTTCGGCGTCTTGCCGCTCGGCGATACCGAGCTTTCGCCGGACACAGGCAGCTGAGCGGAGACCGGCGGCTCCGGCCGGTGATAGTTCGACGTTATCGACGAGCGCTCTTGTTCCGGCCCCAACCCGCGCTGGTCGCGCACTTCAAGCGGAATTCCCGTCGTTCGTGACGCCTGAGGCATGACGTTGGTCAGCACTTGGCTCACTATCGCGCGCGCTTCGGGCGGCAACACCCGGCGCGAGAAGGCGAGCAAGGAGTTGGTCGCCTCGCGGCGGATCTCGGGGGTCTCGGAGTGAACCAAACGCGAGAGCGGCTCGACCGCTCGCACGTCGCCGAGGATGCCGAGGGCGCGCACGCAATGCGGCGCCGCGGTGGCATCGGCCCGGAGGAGATCCAGTAACGGATCTACTGCACGCGTGTCTCCGGTCTTGGCCAAAGCATCGATGGCTCGCTCGCGCACCCACCAGTCGTTGTCGTTCAACGCGCGAATGAGATGCTCTACCGCCTTGGTCGATGGAACCGCATTCAAGATTTCGATGCCGTAACGGCGCAAGAAGTCGTCGGGATCGTGGAGAAGGCCGATCACGCCCTCCACCACCTTTTCACCGCCCAAAGAGCCCAGCGCATCCGCGGCCCGCACGCGCACCCACCAGTCCTCATCGCGGAGCGCGCGCACCAAATCGTAGATGGCTTCATTGTTGGCGACCTGATTCAGTACTTCCACCGCCGCCCGCCGCGCGTACTCGGATTCGTCCTTGAGCACGTTCAAGAGATGCGGCACCGCACTGGCATCCCCGAGATCCACGAGGGCATCGATGGCCGCGGATTGCACTTTCAAGTCATCATCGCGCAGCCGGTCGGCCAAGGCAGGAATGCAGACCGGATCACGCAACTTGTGAAGCGACTCCACGGACTGAAGGCGCACGCCTTTTTGCGAGTCCTTGGCCAGACGCATGAGGCTCTTTTTTGCGTTGGGCGCGTTGAACTCACCCAAGAGCCTTGCCACCGCTTGGCGCACCCACCAGTCCTCGTGCGACACCAAATCGATGAGATCATCCACCGTGTCATTGTCCGCGACTTTTTCCAGCAACCGGAACACGACCGCCCGCGCATCCTTCGACACCTCGGGCACGAGCAGGATGAGCCGGCGGGCGGGAATAGTGTCCACTCGAGCCCATAGCACGCCTTCAATCACCGATTTGTGAAAGCTGGGATCGGAGAGAAGCGCGACCAAACGGCTGGCGTCGTAGTTGCCGTTCTTGGACAGAACTTGTGCGACGCCCGACACCACGGCCGGATTGGGGGAGCGCAAGGCTTCCAGATAATGTCCGAGCGACGCTTCGCTCAAGAGGCGATCCAGGATTTCCATGGCGTGGACGCGCGCCTCGCCGTGACTCAAGCATTCGAACACGGGCTCGAGCGCGGGAATCCCCATGTTCACCAGCTCGTCTTTGGCTGTGCGCAAGGTGGCTTCATCCTGGTCGGCCGCCTTGAGCTTTTGAACTTGCCGCCCCGTCTTGAGCTGATGAAGGATCTTCCCTGGAGTCGTGCGCATGAGGAGTTAGAAGAACCTCGCCCAGGGCATGCGCTCGGCGAGCACTGTACCGAGAAGGAACATGAGCAGTGAGACGACGATGACGAACGGCAACGAGATGATCATGCGAACCGAGGGCAGCTCGAGCGGCTCCGGCTCTGGGAGAGCGGGAGCCTCCGGCTCACTCTCCTGAGCTTGATGCATCATCTCTTCCAGCTCGTCCGTGGACAAAACCGTCGTGCCCTCGAACGCCTGAGGATGCAGTCTTCCCGAGGCCGACAACGTCCGGCGATCTTCTTCGTAGTTCACCCACAGCGAAAACTTGCCCACCCGAACCACGTCGTTGTTCATCAGGTACTCGCGCTTGATCGGCTGATCGTTCAGAAACGTGCCGTTGGCGCTTCCAAGGTCCTCGACCGCGTAAAACCCGCGGGACGTCATCTCGAGCTTCAGGTGGTCCCGGGATACGCCGGGATTGTCCAGAAAGACGTCAGCCTCGGGATTGCGGCCGACCGTGATCACTTCCTTGTTGAAAGTGAATGTCTTGATTGGCCGCCCCTTGAGCGATAGCCGGATCTTGAGCAACCGTTTCCCGGACATGGTTCTACCTCACTGACTCCGAACGCTCTCTGCCCACCGGGTCTTTTCCCGGGTATGAAGCCGATCCTTTATCGGCCCAAGAACATGGGTGAGTTAGGCCAAAGTCGGTTCCCCGGACTTTAGAAAGTTCTCCGGCCTGCCGAAAACGTGGGAAACCCCGGGTCCGCGAACCCAGTGGGGAAGGAATGTCCATGAAGAACACGACCGCACATCTCGTTGTCGTCGGAGCCGTGCTTGCGGGCGCTTTGATCGCCCTGGCCATGACGAGTCAAGGCATGGGAGAGGTCGATCGTTTTTTTGCCGAGCCCGGCACCCTCTGCGTATGGATCGCGCTCTTGACCCTGGCCGCGCTCGCCCCGCTTCCGCTTCCATCCGGGCGGGGAAACGTGCTGCTTGCCCCCGCGTTCGAGTTCGGCGCGATCATGATTTTCGGCGTCGCACCGGCGTGCTGGATGGCAGTGTTCTCTCGACTGATCACCTGCACGCAATCGCGCTGGACACCCTTACCAAAGTGCCTCTTCCGATTGGGGGTAGGTGTGCTGGCGGTGGGAGTCGCGGGCATCATGTATCGGTCCATGGGTGGCTACGTGGGGGCGGGACTCTTGCAGACCCACGCCCAGGGGATAGCCATTCTCAGCGCCGGGGCCGCGTATGTGATCCTGACCGCTGCCTTGCAAAGTGTGGCGCGGCTGGGAACGCCCTGGAAGGGCGAACACGCCGAGGATCGCGCGTATCGCGTCTTGCGAGCCGTATTCCACGCGGTTCTCGGCACCGTGGTCGCGTTGACGACCGTGTCGCTCGGATCTTCGGGGGCGGGACTCTTTCTGTTCGCGCTCTTGGCGGTTGCGTATGCCACGCACCTGCGCCAGCGGGCCGAGTCCGCCCATTTGGCCGCGGTGCGCTCGCTCATGGCCATCGCCGATGCTGCGGATCCTTACACACGCGGCCACTCATATCGTATTTCCAAGATGTCGGTGAAGGTGGCCCAGCGCATGGGATTCACCGAGCTGCGGTTGCGAGAGCTCGAATATGCCGCATTGCTTCACGACGTGGGTCGTAGTGCGATCCAGCGGGAGCTGTGGGGAAAATCGGGGCTCTTGTCTCCCGAGGAGCAAGGGGCGGTGCGCCATCATCCGCGCATTGGGGCGGAATGGATTCGTCGCTCAGGTTTCTTCACCGGCGCAGCGGACATCGTCCTCTGCCATCACGAGCAGCCGGACGGCAAGGGATATCCCCGCGGTCTCAAGCGCGACGAAATTCCTCCCGGAAGCCGGATCATCATGGTGGTGGCCGCATTCGACGCGATGACGTCCGACCGTCCGTATCGCAAGGGCCTCTCACCCGAAGAGGCATTCGAGGAGCTATTGGCGCATAGCGGCTCTCAATTCTTCTCCGACATCGTAGAAGTCCTAATCGAGCTATACTCCCAGGGCGTGCTGTTCGACGAGTTCGAAGATCAGGAGCTCGAGCACTACCGCGAGGGCGAATGGAATTCTCGGGCCGTCGAACGCTATCTGTCCCGCACGTTGCCCGTCCCGCAAAAGCGAGGCGTAGCGCTGAAGGCGACCGATGAGCACGACATTCCCATCATCGAATTTCCGGTTCCTGAGGAGAATGCAAGGGATATGCAGCAGTACCGCCTGAACGCCGAAGGCATGCGCCTGGAGGTGGCTTCAGCGAGCGACCTGGGTTGCCAGCGAAGCAACAATGAGGACAGCTTCGGCGTGTTCGAACGCGGTCCAGCAAACGGGGTCTTGTTGGTGCTGGCCGATGGCATGGGCGGCGCCGCCGCCGGAGAAGTGGCGAGCCGCATGGCGGTGGAAACCTTGCATGGACGGTTCTTCGACGAGCTTGCCACCGGCAATGCCTCTCAAGCACTGCGCAAATCCATGGATGCCGCCAATAATGCGATCTACGCCAAGGCGTCCGACAACTCGGATTTCAAAGGCATGGGAACCACCTGCACCGCGGCCTCGGTGATCGGCGACATGTTGCACATCGGTCATGTGGGAGACAGCCGGGCGTATTTGGTTGCCGATGATGACATTCGCGTGTTGACTCGGGATCACACGCTGGCGGCCGAGCTCTCCGGCATCGGGGGCCGCGAAGGCGCGCCGGAGGGCGCCCGGAACGTACTGACGCGTTGTCTTGGAAATCAATCGGAAGTGCAGGTTGAAGTGTTCGATCAGCCCATCACGCTGCACTCCGGAAACGTGGTCGTGCTCTGTTCGGATGGACTCAGTAATCTCGTCGCGGCGGATGAAATCTTCCACACCGTGACGGAGAACGATCCCGAAACGGCGTGCCAGCGCCTGGTAAGCCTGGCCCGTGAACGAGGCGGGCCGGACAACATTACGGTCCAGGTCGCCCGGCTTCGCGCCGCGTAAGGGTTAAGAGTCCAGCAGCAACGCGCGAAGCTCCGCCAGAATAATTGCTGTAGCTCCCCAAATTTTTTGTCCTGAAAAGTCAAAAAATGGGACGATCGCGTCACCCGTGGGTAGCCGCCGTGTTTCCTCGCGCAATACGCTCGAATCCAACAGCGTCGAGAGCGACACTTCAAAAATGCGAGTAACCTCACGCGGCAGTGGACGGAGCGTCGGTGTCGCGTGCATATGCCCCACGAAGGCGTGGAGGAGAATGTCGGACGGTGGGATGTAGACGGGAGAGAGAGCGCCAAGGTGCTCTACCTCGCGGGCGTCGATGCCGACTTCCTCTTCCGCTTCGCGTAGCGCGGTGCGTTCGAGCGCTTCTCCTGGGGCCTGCATCCCCGCGGGTAGCCCGATCTGGCCGGGATGGTCCGGCAGGTCGGGACTTCGTTCGGTGAGCGCGAACGTGGCGTTCTGGGCCGCATCCGGATAGATGAGCACGAGCCCCGCCGCCACACGGGCTCCGGGCGGAGGGCCTTGGCCTCGCAAGAGGTCCCCAGACAAGGTACGCGGCGCCATGAGGTCCAGAGCGCGAGTTCTGGCCAAAGGCCCGCTGAGGGCTGCCGTCAGTTGCAGAATGGCGGTCGCATACGTCATGTTGCAGGAGGATTCCTGAAATCATGAAACCAGAACTGCCGGAAACCGTCGAGATCGAACCCAAAGACATTGCTCGCGCCACCGTAATTTGGCTCCACGGGCTGGGGGCGGATGGCAACGATTTCGTGCCCGTTATTCCCCTGCTTGGACTCGAATCGGCCGGGGTTCGATTCACGTTCCCGCATGCTGCGCCTATACCAGTGACCCTCAACCTGGGGATGGTGATGCGGGCCTGGTATGACCTGAACGCGCTCGATGAAAACGCGCGCATCGATCGTCCCGGCCTCGAACGTTCTGTGAATCTCATTCGCTCCCTCATCGCGCGAGAGAGGGACCGGGGCATTCCCATGAACCGCATTCTCCTGGCCGGCTTTTCCCAAGGCGGATCGGTCGCCCTGAGAGTGGCGCTCACCTCGCCTGAGCCGCCCGCGGGGGTGGTAGCCCTGTCCACCTATTTGATCGACGCCCAGCATCCGGCCACGGAAGACGTCTCAGGTTTACGCATCTTTCAGGCTCATGGAACGTATGATGCGGTAGTCCCATTCGCCTGGGGGGTCCAGGCGCGCGATCGTTTGCGCGAGCTTGGCTGCGAGGTGACATGGAACGCCTATCCCATGGATCATGCCGTCTGTCCGGAGGAGATCGAGGATCTCGCGGAATGGATGAAAGCACGGTTAGAACCCAAGGAATGAATCGATCGTGATCGAAAGCGCAACGGTTGCACTCAAGGCTTATCTCGTGCCCATGACTTCGACCCGGGCATTTCGTATTGGACTATTGATCTTTCTATTGTTCGTGGGCCTGGTCGTATTCGCCGCACTGGTCAAACCGGTTGCGGCACTCCTCGCCCAGGCGTCTTTGGATCGGCTTCGCCGCGGCGCCGTGATTCCAGGAGTTCCGCTGGCCGCACTCCTCCTCGCCGAGATTCCACTTCGTGACGGGATACGTCATCGAACGCTCTTGTATCCGCTTCTCGGTCCCGTACCCCGAACGGTGATTGCCGTCGTGCGGAGCGTGGCCACGGCAGTGCTGGTGGCGATGGCCATGACCGCGCTTTGGATTCTGGTGCGTTTGGTGCAGGGCGACGTCGACGAGCCGAGCCTGGGGCAACTGATCGCCATTTGGGCGGGTAGCGGAGCCTTCGTTGGACTATTTGGCTTCATTCACCTCGTTAGCCGGCGCGGACTGCTGGTAGGACTCGCTTACTACGGTCTCTTCGATGATCCAGTGGGACGGCTACCGTTTGCGCTCAGCAATGTGTCGCTGTCGTATCACTTGCGCGTTCTATCGCATCAAGTACAGGAAATTGATTTGCCGATCGATCTGTCGCCGCCGCATAGCTCCGCCCCGTTCTCCGCGTTGTTCTTGATCGTTTCCGGCGTGGTGTTGATGGGCGCCACCGCGGTGCTCTTCAAGCGAAAGCAGTTGGGTGAGCTGTGCTGAACGCTAAGGCAACGGCGTGAGTCAGGCCTGGATCGATATCCACGACCTGCGTCTGGAGCGGGGGGGCCGCCTCGTGCTCCAAGGCGTAAACGCCAGCCTGTCCGGCGCCGCGATCGGCTTGGTGGGCGCGAATGGCGCCGGAAAGTCCACCTTGATCGGCGCGCTGTTGGGAGTGCTTAAGCCCTCGTCGGGGTCCATCCGCGTGCTGGATCTGGAGATTCCGGCTCGGGCGATGGATTTGCGCGCGCGGGCCGGCGTGATGGCCGAGCAAGCGGGCGTGTTTCCAGGCGGATCGGGTGTCGACGCGGTGGTTTTTGCGGGGATGCTGAGTGGTCTCTCGCGCCGCGAATCGCTTCGCCGCTCGCATCGCGCGCTCGATGCCCTCGATGTAGGGGAAGAACGCTATCGGCCCGCTTCCGGTTATTCAACGGGCATGAAGCAGCGCACGAAACTCGCGATGAGTCTCGTGCATGATCCCGAGATCTTGATTCTGGATGAACCCACGGTGGGATTGGATCCCATGGGTCGCACGCAGCTCTTGCGGCTCATCCGTGACTTGCGCGATCAGGGTCGGCGCATTCTCTTGAGCACCCATGTGCTCCAGGATGCCGAGGCGGTGTGCGACGAAATGCTGCTCCTTCAAGGGGGGGTGGTTGCGTTCTCCGGAGGCGTGCGACGGCTCCTGGGTGGGGAAGA
>Ga0068861_100002445_pt1 | contig 12109 bp, 11 predicted proteins | sample KBSSwiS42_FD_66593 | JGI IMG/M metagenome (GOLD analysis project Ga0068861, IMG submission 66593) | Switchgrass rhizosphere microbial communities from Kellogg Biological Station, Michigan, USA - KBS Switchgrass S4-2 | ecosystem: Host-associated > Plants > Roots > Rhizosphere > Soil ...
CAATGGCTGCCACCGCACCGAACTCGCGGATTCCTGGCAGCGAGCACTCTCATGCGCCCTTTCAATCTATACGCCGCCGCTGTTGCAACGCTCGTCCTGCTGGCTTTCGGTCCGTGTCACGCGGAACATGATATTGCCTATGTTGCCGAGCATGTACCCGAGGCGGCAATGGACAACCGCTATGGCACATTGCCGGTCTGGGCCGGTTCGTCGCAGGAGTCGGACGACTGGGGAATCACGCTGCAGGGCGCGGCTGCAAAAACGAAAGTCGGGACCATTTCACTCGACGGGCCGCTGCTCTCCGCTGCGATCACGCACGACCTCGACGATCTCTGGCACGGAGGGTGGCAGGCGGGATTGTTCGGTTTCTACGATCGCCTGTCGTTCAGTTCCGGTCGCGAATTCCGGCCGCTGCAGGCGCTGTTCGCGCCGCAGGCACCGATCGCCGTTCCGGTGGATGCGCTGTTCACCAGGCTCGACGGATCGGCGACGGACTTCGGTGGCGGCGTGTACGTCGCGCGAACCAGCGGCATGCACCTGTTGGGACAGCACCGCTGGGTTGTCGGCGTGCTGTCGCAACGGATCGAACTCAGCAACTACCGTTTCGATTACACGATCCTCGCCGGTCCGCAGGCAGGACTCAGCGGACAGATCGACTTCGATGCGACCTATGACTTTGTCACGCCCTTTGCCGGACTCGAAATTCCGCGCGACGTCGGTCGCTGGACGATTGCGGTACATGCACTGGCTGCTTGTCCGTTGACTGTTCAAGGGGTAGCCGGACACATCACCGGCCCGGGATTCGATCTCGCCGGCGATACCGGGTCTGGCGGCGCCGGCAAGCATTTCGGCGATCCGTCATTGACGCTCGGCCTGACGTTCACTTACCGGCCGGCGCGACTGACGATAGACCTGGGTACGCTACTCACCCAGCAATTGCTCGAACCGGTTGTCCACGACGGGATCGACCGCAACCTGGTGCTGTCAGTGTTCTGGACGGAGTGACTCGCTGCTGCCCGCGAGATTGGTAGCGCCTTTAGTGTCTACGAGCAGAACGAACCGGATCGATCACTCCCTCCGCAGCTCGACGCGTCGGTTGCGGGACCGCCCTTCGGGAGTTTCATTCGTATCCTGTGGCGCGGATTCGCCGTGGCCGCCGGTCGTGAGCCGGGATGAATCGATCTTGAAACGCGTCACCAGCGCAGCCTTCACTGCCGCTGCCCGCCGTTGCGACAGATCGAGATTGGCCGCGTCGTTGCCAATGCTGTCGGTGTGCCCGTCGACCCTCAACTTCCAATCCGCGTGATCGCGCAGGATGCCGGCGATCTCCTGCAGCACGCGCCCGGATTCCTTGCGAATGTCCGCCTTGGCGAAGTCGAAATAGATGCCATAGACAATGGCCGGTTCCTTCCTGGCGAGTTTGCTTTCGATGGAGTCCGGCTGCTTGCGTTGCTGCGGATACTCGATGCGGATGAGCTTGGTGGTGGAACCGATGCCGCTGAATCGCAGCACGATGGGATTCGCCGGATCGTCGAGCACATCGAACTCGATGGTTTCCGTCTCGTCGTCATTGGCCAGCTCGCCTTTGGCATGCAGGACGGGTAATGCCACGACTTGACCGTTCACCAGCATCGGCATCGTCGCGGGACCTGCGACGCGACTCAGCGTGCCGTTGAACTCGCGAGCCACCGTCATTCCGAAGAACGACTCCACGTGCTGATACGTCACGGCACTCTTACCTGCACTCCGCAATTCATTGACCATGACGGCCGAGAAGCCAGGCACGGTGCCGGGGAATTTCTGCGGATCGTCACTATGGAAATAGATGCGTATCTTGCGGGCGGACCGCTGATCTTCCGCCTGCACGGCGCGAGCGATCGAAATGTCCACGGGCTCGCTGCCATCGTCCGCCGGCACACTGCCGGACGTGTTCACTACGAAGCCTTTCGCATCGATGACGTTGACGATGCGCATGGATTCGTAGTCTCCCTGCGGAGTCTCCGACGCACGCACGGTGGTAAGGCCGACGATGAGAGGAATGTGCACCGGCTCCTGCGCGGCTATCGCCAATGCAGGCTGGAACACCAGCACCAGCGCTCCGAGCGCCGACAACACCAAAGAGCAATGAAAAGGACTGCGAGTGTTCATGCTGTATTCTGCCTGGCGTTCGCTGCGTTGATGAGGATTCCCTCCCCGGTTTCCACGGGAAGCCAGGGTGGGGCATGGTGAGCGGTTCGCCCGGCTCGATTGCGCCTTCGCTACGGATGCTGACTCATTCCGGACAGGAACGGCCGGAACCTGCACTTGAGGGCAGCGCAGCGATGCCTGGTGTACGCTGTCACCCCCTCTATCGGTGCCCGCCATGACTCTACGGATCGTTGGACGACGCAGCTCGCATTTCACACGACTGACGCGGCTCTTTGCCGAAGAACTCGGCGTTGCCTACGAGATCGCGCCGATCTTCGATATGACGGTGCAGGATCCGCAAGTCTACGCGGATAACCCGGCGCTCAAGTTGCCCATTCTGCGCACCGCAGATTCAGCCATCTATGGCACCGAGAACATCTGCCGTGTGATTGCGGAGCATGCGACGAACGCCGCAGATATCGTCTGGCCGGAACAGCTGCGCGGTGCAGTATCCAGAAATGCGCAGGAACTGGTATGGCATTGCATGACGGCGCAGGTGCAGATCGTCTTCGGCACAGTGGTCGCCAAACTTCCAGGCGATAATCTCTACTTCGAGAAAGCCCGCAATGGCTTTGCGGGTGCGCTCGGCTGGCTCGACGTGCATCTCGCAGATGTTCTGCACGCCCTGCCTCCCTCTCGCAGGCTCAGCCTGTTCGAAGCCTCGCTCTTCTGCTTGATCGACCACCTGCATTTTCGCAAGACGCTGCCGGTCGAGAGCTACGCGGCACTGGAAAAATTTGCTCGCGAGTTCGCGAATCGGCCGAGCGCACGCAACACGCCGTACCAATTCGACACGCCGCCGACAGCGTGATGCGTCAACTGCCGATCGACGCTATTCGCACTCCATGTCGCACTGTTCGTTGACATAGAGCTGCACGTTGAAGTTCCTGCGCAGGACTTTCTTCAGCAGCTCGTGGTACGTCTTCCGCTCGCTCATTCCGCCCCCATCGGGCCAACTCGCATGCCAGCGCGCTTCGATATCGTAGCGCGCACGATCGATCACGTCGGGCTCACCATTCACCCTCGAGCCGGGATAGGCCGACGCGATCAGGTGCCGCAGCGAAAAGTTCTTCAACACCAGCCGGCCGGCAGCGGGATCGAATTGGGTGCTGCGCCACCAGCCCGGTTCCGAGAGTTTGAGAGTGATTGCATCGAAAGCGACGGGGCCCGAAGCGGCAGCTTCTCGCATGGCCCCATCGACGATACCTGCGCTGATGGGGACGAACCACGCAAGCATCACGGCTGCCAGCAGCAGAGCGAATCGTCCATGTCCGAGCGGCTGCGCCCGCTCCGCATTCATGATCGACGCTACGCGGCGTCTCAGGTCGCCGCCTGTGGATGCCGCAACGCCGGTCAGCCTGGCAACTACCCCCAGGCGGCACACATTCAGGATCGACTCCGCATAGACGTACGGTTCGTGTCCTGCTTCTATGACCGACTCATCGCAGGCCACTTCTCGTTCGCGCAGCAAGTTGGCGCCCACCCACCACACCAGCGGATGAAACCAGAAAATCGCCTCGATGCATTTGTGGATCGCGGCGGTGAGATTGTCCCGACGCTGGATATGACAGGCTTCGTGAGCCAGCACGGCCTGGAGCTGCTCCGAGCCAAGGTCGTGCAGGACGGCACGCGGCAAGATGACCACGGTGCGGAAAATGCCGAACACGCCGGGCGGCAATTCATTCGACGTAACGCACACCGGCACGGGAAAATCCATGGCAATGCGGGAAGCCGACGCCAGTGTCGAATGGATGGATCGCCATTGCAGTAACCATCGCAGGCACGCGATCGCGACACCCACAGTCCAGATCGCAACGGCGACGGATTGGAGCTGCGACAACGTGCTATCGGCAATCGCGGCCGCGCCCGGGATGGACGGTGAAAATATGGCGCTGGCAGTGTCGATGAGCGTGGGGTCGACATCCGGCGGCTCCGGCAACGCCCGGCCCATGCGATCTCCGAGCGATTGCAACAGGGCGAGCGGCACGAGGAACTTCAACGATGCCGCGAACCAGATGCCGTAGCGGATTTCAGCCGCATTGCGCTTGAACGCCAGGGTCAGCAGCCACGCTGCGAACAGGAACAGCGTCGACTGCCACAGGTGCAGCGCAATGAAGGCGAACATCAGCTTTTGTCCTTGCGCGACAGGTCACGGAGAGTGCGCTCTGCTTCCTTGATGTCGTCCAGGGTCAACTTGCCCGATTCGATCAGGTGCGCCATGACGGGCTGCGCCCGCCCGCCGAACAGACCTATCAGGTCATCGACCAGGCGCCTCTGCGCCGCATCGCGGCTGATGGTGGCTTCGAAAATGTGTGCATTGCTGATCTTCTTTGCACGTCGCAGCATCTCCTTGGCTTCCAGGCGATACACCATGGTCTGCACCGTCGTGTATGCCGGCCGGCCGCGCTTCGGGAATGCATCGTGGATCTCCCGGATGGAACACGCGCCGTGCGTCCACAGGGCCTCCATGATCTGCAATTCCAGCTTGCTGAGTTTGGTGGAAGGCAAGAGTCGCGGCCTCGAACTATCGACGTGGTTGAGCCTACGCCTGCTGTAGTAGGACCTGCAAGTCATCGTTGCAAGGCGCCGGCAACTTTGCCGGCTTGCGCCAGTCTACTACAGCTGTCATAGTAACTATGACTTCTGTGGTTACGACTACTTGCTCACCAAGAGGACAGTCCCATGGCTAACGTCGCTGAGTCCGTCGTCGACAATCCCTTCACGCTGGACAGGTTCATCGCGCAGGCGAACGGGGTCTCCGTCTGCGTCCTCGTCATCCTCGGATCGATGTCCCTCGCCTCCTGGTATGTCATCTTCACCAAGTTCTGGGATCAAGTGCGGGTGCGGCGTTCGTATCGGGAAGTGGAAAAGAAGTTCTGGACTTCAGGCAACTTGCGCGATGGGCTGGCTGCGCTGTCCGGGCGGGACAACGCGTTTCGCATGCTCGTCGAAGACGGCATGCGGGCGGCACAGCACTATGAAGGAGACCTGGCCGCCAACATTCCCTTCAACGAGTGGATCACGGTGTCGCTGTACCGCTCGATAGAGAGCATCAACGGCCGCCTGACCGGCGGACTCGCCGTCCTCGCGACGACGGGCTCGGTGTCGCCTTTCGTCGGCTTGTTCGGCACGGTATGGGGCATCTACAACGCACTGATCTCGATATCGCTCACCGGCCAGCCGAGCCTGGAGCACATCGCCGGGCCCATCGGCGAGGCCTTGATCATGACCGCCATCGGATTGTTCGTCGCCGTGCCGGCCGTCATCGGCTACAACTGGCTGCTGCGACGTAACCGCGACATCCAGGAGAAATTGAGATACTTCTCCGCAGACATACACACCTACCTGGTCGGCGGCGCCCGCATCGACGCCAGCGCACCGGCGGTACGGCAGCGGCCCGTTGCCGTGCCGAAGCCCAGCTGAGGCGGGAGCTTCGTTCACTCGATGTCTACCACCACCTTTCCTCGTGCCCTCCCCGCCTCGAGGTAGTCGATCGCCGCCGCGAAATCCTGCAACGCATATTTCTTATCGATCACCGAGGTCATTTTTCCATCTCGCGCCAGGTCGGCGAGCAGGGTCAGGTCGGCTTGATTCGTCTCCGCGAGGAACATGACGAGATTCTCGCCGACGAATGGCGACAGGAGTACCGCGCCGAAGGCACGCGTCAAAGGTCCAAACAGCGGATCGCCTTCCTGGCCGCCGACGATGACCAGCGTGCCGTGAGGCTTGAGAGCGCGTTTGGTCGCCAGCAATGAATGACTGCCGACGTTGTCCAGGATCAGATCGTAGCGTTCCGCCAGCTCGGTGAAATCCTGCTTGGTGTAATCGATCACATGGTCCGCGCCGATCGATTTCACCAGATCGACATTCCTCGTGCTGCACACGCCGGTCACTTCGGCACCAAGCGACTTAGCGATCTGCACGGCGAACGTGCCCACGCCTCCAGACGCGCCGTTGATCAATACCTTCTGTCCCGCCTGGAGATGTCCTTGATCGCGCAGTCCTTGCAAGGCGGTGATGGCGGCCACCGGAATGGCCGCTGCCTGCTCGAATGTCAGGTTGGACGGCTTGAGGACGATGGACCGACTTTCGCGAACGTTGACGTACTGAGCGATCGCACCGCTCTTGGCGCCAAACACTTCATCGCCAGGCTTGAACCGCGTGACGCTCTTGCCTGCCGCCTCGACAGTGCCGGCGAAATCGACGCCGACACGTGAATCGTTGGGTAAGCCGACACCCGCGGACAGACGCATGAAATACGGCTTGCCGCGCATATAGTGCCAGTCGAGCGGATTCACCGCCGCCGCGACTACTTTGACCAGTACCTCATCGTCCTTGAGCGTCGGTTTGGGCACGTCTTCCAGCTTGAGAACCTCGGCCGATCCATAGCAACGCTGAGCCGCGGCTTTCATTCGCGGCGTACCGTCGGACGAAGAACTCACGGCGCTACACGGAGAGTCGTGGCTGAGGGCCACGGCCAACGCCACCAGCGCGACGACTGACAGAGTCGCCGCGATGACCAGGATCCGCTTGAGCAAGCGCATTTGCCTATTCCTTCTGTTACTCGACCCGCTACCAGACCACGACGACCGGGGCGAACTATGAGTGTGGCAGGCGCGGAAAACGAGCCATATGCGACCGGCTACGATCCGGCCGGAGCGAGCCACGATTACAGCGGATGACCGGCGGCACGCCTCCCACGCAGGGGGATCATGGCGCCCGCAGGATTCCAAGGTTCGTCTATAGTGCCGCCATGGCCTCGACCGTAGATATCGGCGCGCGTGGATTGCCCCTGATGCTAGGCTGGAAACGCCTGCGATTCACCCTCGGCACCTCCGTGCTGTTCGGGCTGTTCCTCAGTCTCACCAACGAAACTCCGACCCTCATCGTCGTCGGCCGCACCGTGCTGGTCGGCATGGGCACCCTGCTGGCGTTCGGTCTGTTCGAGCAATGGCCGCGGCGCCTGCCTCGATGGTTGGCGAGATCGGCCCTGCAACTGATAGGCGTCGCTCTGTCGGTGCCGCCCACTGCGCTGCTGGCTTACTTGCTCACGACGGGCGGCCATCCGAATTTCTCCCACGACGAGAAGCGGATCATGGGCTACGCGATGCTCACCGTCACCGGATTGCTGTTCGCACCCTGGATCGCCGTGGGTGCAATGCTGAAGCAGCGGGACGCATTCGCACGCGACCAGGCATTGGCTTTCGAACTCGAGCGCAGCCAGCTCGAACGCAATGCGCTCGATGCCCGGCTGCGGCTGCTGCAGGCGCAAGTGGAACCTCACTTCCTCTTCAACACGCTGGCCAACGTGCAGGCACTGGTAGACGCAGGCTCTCCGCAGGCATCCAGAGTCCTTGCCAGCCTGATTGCTTATCTTCGTGCCGCCGTGCCGCGAATGCATGACCCGGCAACGACGCTCGGACAGGAACTGCAACTCGTCCGCGCCTACCTGGAGCTGATGCAAATGCGCATGCCGGATCGCTTGCAGTTCGCGCTGAAGGTCGATCCGGGAACCGACCAGTTGCTATGTCCACCGATGACATTGCTCACGCTGGTCGAAAACGCCGTTCGCCATGGCATCGATCCAAGCGAAGAAGGCGGACGCATCGATGTGGAGGCAACGCGTCGGAACGATGTCTGCCACGTACGCGTGAGCGACACGGGCGTCGGATTGAAATCGACCAGCCGTGGACTAGGCACCGGCCTGTCGACCTTGCGCGAACGGTTGCAACTGACGTTCGGCCGCGATGCACAGTTGCGGCTGCTCGAAGTCGAACCGCACGGCGTGCGTGCGGAGCTGGATTTTCCGGCCCGACAGGAGTTCCGATGACTGTGCAGGGCGCCACGACACGACGGCCGACAGCGTTGATCGCCGACGACGAACCTTTGCTGAGAGACGCGCTCGAACGCATGCTCGCTCACGCCTGGCCCGAGCTCGAGGTCGTGGCGCAGGCTCGCAACGGGCGCGAAGCTATCGACAAGTTCGAAGAGCAGCGACCCGATATCTGTTTCCTCGACGTGCACATGCCGGGCATCACCGGAGTCGAGGCTGCGAACCACATCGGCCGGCGCGCACACCTGGTTTTCGTCACGGCCTACGACCGGTACGCCGTGCAGGCTTTCGCTCAAGGCGTGCTCGACTATCTGGTGAAGCCTGTCGAGCCGGCGCGGCTCGCTGAAACTGTCGAGCGTCTGCAGGAGCGCCTGCGAGCTTCGCAACCCGCGCTCAATACCGAAGCCATGTTGCAACAACTGGCGGCAAGTCTGCAGCGAGGCGCTGCGCCAACACCGCTTCGGTGGGTGCGGGCCTCGATAGGATCCACAGTGCGGCTGATTCCCGTGGAGGACATCGATTTTCTGCGCTCCGAGGAAAAATATACGCTGGTCGCCTGGCGTGACGACGCCGGGCAGGCACGCGACGCAGTCATTCGCACGCCGCTGAAGGAACTGATCGGCCAGCTCGATGCAACTCGTTTCGCCCAGGTGCATCGGTCGGTCGTGGTGAACCTGAGCGCGATCAGCCACGTGACCCGGGGACTCAACGAAACTGCCGATATCCACCTGAAGGGCCGCGACGACATCCTCCCCGTGAGCCGCAGCTACCTGCATCTCTTCCGGCAAATGTAACCGGCGCAGCGCTGGGCCCGGCCGTGCCCCAGCGACGCTACGGGCGGGGGGCAACGGCCAGATGAGAGTGAGTGAGTGGGCCTGGGGCTACGGGCGTGGGGCTACGGTCAGAAGGAGCATCGAACCACTCTTGATCTGGCCGTAGCCCCACGCCCGTAGCCCCAGGCCCATCACTCTCATCTGACCGTAGCCCCACGCCCGTAGCCCCGAGCCCACTCACTCTCATCTGACCGTAGCCCCACGCCCGTAGCCCCGAGCCCACTCACCCTCACCCTCACCGTTATCTGATCTTCCACCCCCACGCGCAATGGGCTGATTTTCCTGCAGGTAGTGTCGGGACACCCCTCAACGGGTTGCTGCCCCACGGATCCTTCTTGACTCGCCAATCGTTACTTTCCGAAACTATCTGCGCAAAGGCGACGACTAGACGACTACTGGGCGACTACCGGACAGCGGGTCCGGACAGGCAAACGCATCCCGACCACAGGTTTCGTATGCTGCTTACTCCCTGGCTGAAGAAACTCGTTCGCACCGGCAACCTTACTGTCATCGACGCGGGTGGCCGCCGCCATCATTTCGGCGGCAGCGACAGCCCACCCGTAACGATTCGCCTGCGCGACCGCCGGCTCCACTACCGGCTGCTGCTCAATCCCGATCTGTATCTCGGGGAAGCGTACATGGACGGGACCCTCACGCTCGAGCAAGGGTCGCTCTACGATTTTCTCCATGCCTGCACGGCCGACATGACGGCCATCGCCAGCCAGCCGCTGCAACGCGTACGGCAGCGGCTGGATCGCATGTGGAAATATTTGCAACAGTACAATCCAGCGCCGCGCGCACGTAACAACGTTGCCCATCACTACGACCTGTCCGGCGCCCTGTTCGACAAGTTCCTGAGCGCGGATCGACAGTACTCGTGCGCCTACTTTCCTACCGGCCACGAAAGTCTCGAAGAAGCGCAGTACCTCAAGCAGGTTCACCTGGGAGCCAAGCTGCTGCTGAAGCCCGGCATGAAGGTGCTCGACATCGGCTGCGGCTGGGGCAGCCTCGCTATGTTCCTGGCACGCGAGTCGCAAGCGAACGTAACCGGGGTGACGCTGTCGACGGAGCAGCACCATGTCGCCCGCGAGCACGCGGCAGCGTCCGGCCTTGCGGATCGAGTGCGGTTCAAGCTGCTCGACTATCGTCACGAAACGGGCATCTACGATCGCATCGTCTCGGTCGGCATGTTCGAGCACGTCGGCGTGCGCCACTATCGCGAGTTCTTCGACAAGATACGCTCCCTGCTGACGACCGACGGCATCGCCGTGATTCACTCCATCGGACGCATGGCCGGCCCCGGCACGACCAACGCCTGGATCAGGAAATATATTTTCCCTGGCGGCTATGCTCCTGCACTCTCGGAAGTCCTCAAAGTCGTGGAGCGCACCGGGCTGTTCGTGACGGATATAGAAGTCCTGCAACTCCACTACGCCGACACGCTGCGTGAATGGGGCCGACGCTTCGCACAGCATCGCGACGAGATCAAAGCCTTGTACGACGAACGCTTCTGCCGCATGTGGGAGTTCTATCTCACCGTCAGCGAGATTGCATTCCGCACGCTCGATCAGATGGTGTTCCAGCTGCAGCTCGTCCGGCGCAAAGAAGCGGTGCCACGAACCCGCGATTACGTGATGGAGTGGGAGCGGCAAGTGCTCAGCGACATGTCGCCGAGCCGGAAAAAGCGGCAGGCTTGAGACACGAGCCTGCCCGGGTAGCGGCTCCTAGCTCCGGTCCTTCCTCCTGCGCAGCTGCTCTTTGATCGCCTTGTGCATCCGGCCGAACTTGCGCTCTGCTGCATGCCTCTCATGGACGCTGCGAGTCGCATGCAAAGCTTCACGCTGCAGTTTCACGTAGTTCGCCAGGCGGCGAGCATCGAGCGCACCCGAAGCAATAGCTGCAGCGACAGCGCAACCGGCGTCGCCCTGATGAGTACAGTCACGGAATCGACAGGAATGGGCCAGCGATTCCACGTCGCCGAACGTCGTACGCACTCCGTTTTCGACCGACCCGATCTTGAGTTCACGCATGCCGGGCGTATCGACGAGCCAGGCGCCGCAAGACATCGAAATCAATTCGCGCGCGGTGGTGGTGTGCTTGCCCCTGTGATCGCTCTCTCTCACGGCGCCCGTTAACTGTGTCGGATGGCCGATGAGCGAATTGATCAATGTCGACTTGCCTACGCCGGACGAACCGATCAACGCGACGGTTTGTCCGCTGCTCAGCCACGGTTCGAGCGCCGCTCTCGATACCGAGGTCGTCGCGTCGATCGCAACCGCCTGCACTGTAGGCGCAATGATGGCAACGTCCGCCAGCCGGTTGTCTACGTCGGCGCATAAATCCGCCTTCGTCAGCACCACGACCGGCTCGACGTGCGCTGCATGCACGACTGCGAGGTAGCGCTCCAACCGGGACAGGCTGAAATCTTCATCGCAGGAGGTGACGACGAAGACCGTGTCGAGATTCGCGGCGATCGGTTGCGGCTTCGTTTCGATACCCGCTGCCAGTCGGCCGATGAGCGATTGGCGCTCGACCAGCTTGAATGGACGCGGCGCATCGTGCTCGATCAGTAACCAGTCCCCAACCGTGATTGGCGTATCGAACCGTGGCGACAGCGCGCTCGCCTCGCCCCGTTCCGACAGGACGGTCGGACCGCTACGATGCACGGCGCTGACACGGGCCGGATAGCCGCGTTCGAGATCTTCGGTGGTGAGCCGTTGCGCGAACGACGGCCGCCAGCCAAGTTGCTGGAGAGAGAAAGTGTGAGACATTTGCGTAAACCCCGGGCAATACCGTGACGCCTCGCCGCTGCTGCGGAAAGGAGTGAGTCCGGGTCTGACGCAAATCGATCTGCTGCCGGGACTCGGCAGCGGATTGCTACTTTAAGCGCGGCAAGGCCCGGCGACGGTCAGGGTTGCGGCAATCATAGTTCTCTTGGACCTCTCGCCTGGCTGGTGGGTAACTCGAGCGCGCGCAGAGTAGCGCTACAACGAACGCGTGGCAACTGACCTTCGTTAGCGGAGGCTTTTCATCGCCGGTGGTTTCGTGCTCGCGATCGCAGGGATACCGATGTCTCAATGCCGCTCGTACGTGCCGATCAGCAACCCTTTGGCGATCACATGATCGCGCATGGCATCGAGCAATGCGTTGCGACCGGGTCGCGTATCGAAATGAACGGGCTGGTCGAGCGCGAACACCTGGAAAACATATCGATGCGGACCGTGGCCGGGCGGTGGATCGGGGGGCAGGTAATTCG
>Ga0068861_100002448_pt1 | contig 12105 bp, 13 predicted proteins | sample KBSSwiS42_FD_66593 | JGI IMG/M metagenome (GOLD analysis project Ga0068861, IMG submission 66593) | Switchgrass rhizosphere microbial communities from Kellogg Biological Station, Michigan, USA - KBS Switchgrass S4-2 | ecosystem: Host-associated > Plants > Roots > Rhizosphere > Soil ...
GGTGATTGCCGCGATCGAGCAGGTACTGCAGCGCCGCCACGCCCAGGCCCAGCAGTCCGAAACCGGTCCAGTCCATGCGCCGTGGACTTTTCGGTGTCTCGCGAACGAATTGCGATGACAGGAACAGCGAGACCGCACCTACCGGCAGGTTGATATAGAACGCCCAGCGCCAGCTTGCGATTTCGGTGAGCCACCCGCCCAGCGTCGGGCCGAGAATGGGACCGACCGTTACACCCGCGGCCCAGATCGCCATGGCTTTGCCGCGCTCTTCGGGTGGAAAGGCATCGCTCAGGATGGCTTGCGACAACGGCACCAGCGAGGCGCCGCAGATGCCCTGGAGCAGGCGGAACACGACGATTTCGCTCATGTCTTGCGAAATGCCGCACAGGGCCGATGACAGAACGAACCCTGCGATACACAGCAACAGGAAGCGCCTGCGACCGATCACATCGACGAAGTAACCGGTGAGCGGCATGAAGATCGCGGAGGACACCAGGTAACTCGTCAGCACCCAGCTGATCTGGTCGGAGGTCGCTCCGAGTTCGCCCTGCATGTGCGGCAGCGCGACGTTGACGATGGTCGTGTCGAGCACCTGCATCATCGTCGCCGACATGACCGCCAGCGTGATCATCAGGCGATCCGCCTTGGGTGCAGCCGCAGGCACGGCGGAAGCTGCCACCGCACTCATTCTGTCTGGCTCATGCTCGTGGGCTCGCTCAGGGGTTCATCCGGGGTGCGCTCAGTCGTGAGGGGCCATGGCGACCAGGATGCTGCACGAGACCTGGTGCAGTAACGTCGCTTCCTCGGATTCGCTCCACCAGCGTGCCAGCCGGCTGCGAGGCCGATAGCCGACGACGATGAGATCGGCGCCGATGTTCTTCGCCACCTGCGGGATGTGCACGAACGGATCGCCATACACCAGCGAACCGTTGGCGACGATGTTCTTGCTCCTCAGTATCTCCACGCCTTCTGTGAGTAGTGCCTTCGCGGTACTTTCTTCGCACGCCACTAGTTCCGGCGTCACGCCTTCGGGCACGGTCCGCGACAGAAGGTTGCGGCAAACCGCCAGCAAGTAAGCCTGCGAATGCATCGCGATGGCGATCTCGGCCCCTTGGCGCAGCGCACGCCGGCCTTCCACTGTCCCGTCGTAACAGAGTAGGAGCTTCTGATACATGTCTCGTTCCCCCCGAATCGGCAGCGATAGTCATCGTACAGTGTAAGAGAGCATCCTCCTGTGCAGGTTCTACCTGGTCCGTTTGTTTTACTTGTTTATCTGGTGCTCGCTCTCACGTGCACCGTCGCCGTCGTACCGATGCGCAACGGGAACTCCGGAGTCGGATCGACGATGCGAATCTTCACCGGTACGCGCTGCGTTACCTTCACCCAGTTGCCCGTGGCGTTCTGTGGAGGCAGCAACGAGAAGGCCGCGCCGCTGCCGCCGCTGAGACTCTCGACTCGACCCTTGAACGTGTGGTTGCGATACATGTCCACCACGATGCGGGCTTCCTGGCCGGGATGCACCCGATCGAGTTCGGTTTCCTTGAAGTTGGCGTCGACCCAGAATTCCTCGTCGCTGATGAGAGTGAACAGCGGCGCTTCCCGCTGCACCATGCTCCCCGGCCGCAAACTGAAGTTTGCGAGCAGGCCGCTGACGGGCGCTGCGACTTTGGTGTGATCGAGATCCAGCTGTGCCTGTTCGACCCGGACCAGCGCCCCTCGCACCGCCGCGTTGCCTTCGCCGACTTTGCCCAATGAGCTCTTCGCCTGTTCCAGATTCGCTTCCGCCGCCTTGACAGCAGCCTCCGCCGTGCTCGCCCGCGTGCTGGTGGCTTCGGCGCTTTCCTTCGACATCAGGTTGCGTGCGATCAGCCCGGTGGCGCGTTTTTCGTTCGCCTGCGCATTGCGCAACTCGGCTTGCCTCTGTGCGACCTGGGCTTGAGCCATGGCCACTGCCGCCGATTCCGATGAATTGGATTGGCGCGCCAGTTCGAGTTGCGCTTTGGCCGATTCGAGCGCGAGTTCGAACGGGCGAGGATCGATCTCGAACAGCGGATCGCCGGCCTTCACGGTTTGCTGATCGCGCACATGAATGGCGACGACCGGACCGGAAACCTGTGCTGCGATCTCGACCATGTTGGCGTTGACGTAGGCATTGTCGGTGCTGACATAGAGTTCCGACTGCCGCCAGTAGTGCCATGCTACCGCACCGGCGGCGATTACCACCACCGCCGCCACGATCCAACGGATCAGCTTGCCGACGGCGACGTTCGACGCGGGCGTCGAGTCCTGCACCAAGCCTTCTTCGAGAGACGAACTGCCTGCTTCCACCAACGACCTGCCCCATACCGGACATCCCAACACACGGCCATTGTGACCGATCCTGCCGCGGAAGCGCAGAGGGGGGGTGCCGCAAGCTCAAACCAGCGAAACGCCCTTGGACACCCGGACCACCACGGTCCCGGCGATCTTGTCGTGCCACGCCTGTTTGTTGTCGTCGAAAGCGATCCACAGGAATCCCAGTCCCAGGCAGGCCAGGGACAGGAAGCAGGACAGGGCGCGGACGCTGGCGGTGGGCCAGTCGAGTTCACGATCGTCCGCACGCACCACTTGCAGATTGAACAGGATGCCGCCGACGGTGGTGCCTTTGAATTTCCACATGATCGCACCGTACGCTGCCATCGCGATCAGCAGGACGTGGTGCGAGCCGTTGAGGGTGGCGAGTGCAACGGCGACGAGCAGCATGTCGAGGAACAATGCCGCCATCCGGATCCAGAAGCCCGCTCGTGGCAGGGACGACGAGATGGGCGGAGTAGCCGTTGCTGCCTGCCCGGCATAGGCGTTGTCATGTGAGCTGCCACTCGATGCACCGCTGCTCGATGCCGTGTCGCCGAAGGATTCGCCGGCCATGGCCAACGCGGGACCGCCTGCAGTAGCCAGCATCGGACCGCCTGCAGTAGCCGCCATCGCAGGCGGCGCGTTCTGTTCTCGATACGCCTTCAGCGCCAGGAGCAATGTGTACATGACCACGCCCAGGCCGATGACGCCGGTGACCTTGTACAGGATGAAGCCGAAGAACGGCACCAGGTAGAACCCGATCAGGACCAGCCCGCCGAGCAGCACTGGGAAGGCGACATGGCTCAGCGGTCCGGCAGCGATGAAGCGCGTCAGGCGCCGACCCAGCGCGGCGAGAACGACGACCTTGCCGAAAATGCCGGCGCAGAACAACGCGACCCAGGCGAACGGGATCAGCACGGCGCCGACCACCGTGAGGCCGAGTATCACCGTGACCAGCGGCGACAGGAAGATCGACAGCAACGCTGCCAGCATGGAATGGCCGGGCCGCGTTTCGAGCGTGGCGACACACTTCTCGACGCTGCTCGAGAACATGAGCGCGATGAATACATACAGCGCGAGAAATCCGAACGCCAGTGTCCAGGCCCAACCGAGACCCGGCTCGAGCGCCAGCGGTCGGCCCAGCAGCAGGCAGTGTTCGAGCCACGGATGCAGCCATTCGAGATGACCGATCTTGAACGGCAGGGAGACCTCGCGGGCGCCTCCATGCACGATGGCGGCGGGATCGCGTTTGATATGGCCACCGACCGCAACGACGTCGTCGTGCACTACCGCGTTCGGCCCCAGTTCGACATCGCCGAATACAGCGACTGCCGAATCATGGATCTCGCCGTTGACGTAGGTATCGCCCAACACGGCAACCGCTGCATCGGCAGAGCCAGTGACGCGCGTGTTGCCTACGATGGAAACCACGCCATCGGAGACTTCGCCATCGCTGCTGGCGGAACCGCCGATGGCCACGACGGCTTGTGCCTGGCTGCCGGCGTCGAGATGCGAATCGCCGCCGAAATGCACGATGACGTCGTCGAAGTTCTTCCGGCTGTCGGCGGAGTCCGCTGGCGTGGTCCGCGGCTTTTCCAGTTCGAGCGGTGGTGTACCGGGTTGAGCGACCTGTGCCTCTGGTGGAGGAGGAGGCTGTGGCGGTTCGGGCGTCGCAGCCAGCACGACGGCCGATACGGCAGTCGTGACGGCGGCGAGGAGGCATAGTCTTGCGAGGGGTCTTGCGATGGGGTTGCTCATGGATCGATCCGGTCAGCGGCTCGCATACAAGGTTCGATAGGCGATGGCGCCGATCCCTAAGGCGGTGAGGTATACAGCGACCACGACAGCCAGCCCGATGTAGATCCACAGGGACGGCAGGCTGCCGAAGAAGGAGGAGCGCAGCGTCGTCATGGTCTTGAACAGAGTCACCGCTGAAGTGGCATTCAGCTGCAGGCTGCTCATGTCGAGCCGCAGCGGCACCAGCGCCGATGCATAGATCGCGAGCATCGCCAGGCCGGTCGCGACGAACAGGAAGACGCACTTCACGGCAGCGGGCCAGCCATGGAAGGTGCGATGCCACCACGCTGCCGTGGCTCCTTTCTCGATGGCGATGAAGACACGCGACATCAACTCGTCCGGGGCCTTGCGCAGCGGCAAGCTGCGCAGCGTTCGGTCAACGAACTGCTCCAGCGATCTATCCCGATCCGGCGATCTATCCCGATCCGGAGCGCTCATGAGCCGCCCCCTGCCGAGGCGACGCCGCTACGGCTCAGCGCCTGCGCCAGTGCTGTCCGTCCGCGATGGATATCCACCTTCACTTTGGATAGCGAGATGCTCAGGTGCTGGGCAATGTCTTCGTAAGGCATGGAGGAGAAGTGGAACAGGACCAGCGGCACGCGTTGCGCTTCAGGCAAGGCCCGCAGGCAGCGTTCGACGAGGGCGTGGCGCTGCTCGGCGTCCAGGGCGAGAAGCAGTGCATCCGGTGTATCCATATTCGCGGGCGGTTCGAACTCCTCTTCGTCGTCGCGGCGCAGTTCCGAGAACAGGCGCCAGCGATTGCGATACCGCGACAGGTAGTTGATCGTGCGGTGCGTTGCGACGGTCTTGAGCCATCCGCCCGCAGACTTGCTGACGCGCAGGTGCGCGAAGTTCTCGTAGGCCTTGAGGAACACTTCCTGGGCGATGTCCTCCGCCTGCGAGTCGTTGCCCGTCAGCCGCACGATGGTGGAGAAGACCATGTCCTGATACGCCTGCATGAAGCTTGCGAATTCGCGCGATGGAGCCTTGTCCGATGGTGTGGATGTACGAAGTGGCGTCACGCTCACCCTTCCTTTGGAGGCCAGAACACCGCAGCGCCGCGAAAGTTACAGCCCCGACGACGACGCGAGGCGGTCAGGGTGGATTCGTCCCCAGTCTTCCGTTGAATCCGCAAGTCTTGTCCCACGATAAGGCTTTCTGCATAGTTCGCCTCCCTTCACGACCGTACCGCCTACCAATCCATGCTGCCGACGATCGAAGCGCGCATTGCCGCGGAACTCTCTGTCAAGCCTGCGCAGGTCATCGCAACCGTCGCACTGATCGATGAAGGCGCCACCGTGCCCTTCATCGCCCGTTATCGCAAGGAAGCGACAGGCGGGCTGGATGATGCCCAGTTGCGCGACCTGAGTGAAAGGCTGGTGTACCTGCGGGAACTGGAAGAGCGGCGTACCACCATCCTCAACAGCATCAACGAGCAGAACAAGATGACGCCGAAGTTGCTGGCGGACATCGCAGCGGCGGATAGCAAGCAGCGGCTCGAAGACCTGTACCTGCCGTACAAGCCGAAGCGGCGGACCAAGGCGCAGATCGCCCGCGAGGCAGGCCTGGAACCGTTGGCCGATGCGCTACTGGCGGATCCCAAGCTCACGCCTGCGGTCGAGGCAGCTAAGTATCTCAAGGAAGCCTTCACCACCGAGCAGGGCGACAATCCGGGCGTGCCCGATGTCAAAGCCGCCCTCGAAGGCGCTCGGCACATTCTTACGGAAAAATTTGCCGAAGACGCCGAGCTGCTGGGCTGCCTGCGCGAACACCTGCAGGACCAGGGCGTGGTGATATCGAAACTGGTCGAAGGCAAGGAAGTGCCTGGCGCGAAATTCCGCGACTATTTCGATTACAAGGAAGCGCTCAACTCGGTGCCGTCGCATCGTGCGCTCGCCTTGTTTCGCGGCCGCGCCGAAGAATTTCTGCGGCTGTCGTTGAAACTCCCCGAAGAGATCGAAGCGACCGAGACCGCCGCGGCTCCAGCCCATGCCATGGGCCCGAATTCCTGCGAACTCAAGATTGCAGCTCGCTATCGTGTTGCCGACCAGGGCCGGCCGGGCGATGCCTGGATGAAGGAAACGGTGCGCTGGACCTGGCAGGTCAAGATCGCCTGGCAGCTCGAAGCCGAACTGTTTGCGTCGTTGCGCGAGCGTGCGGAAGAAGAAGCGATCCGCGTCTTCGGCCAGAATCTGAACGACCTGCTGCTGGCTGCTCCCGCCGGCGCCCGCATCACCATGGGACTGGATCCCGGCATTCGCACCGGCGTGAAGGTGGCGATCGTCGATCGCACCGGCAAGGTGCTGGGCACCGCTACGGTCTATCCCTTTCCTCCCAAGAACGATCTCGAAGGGACCTTGCGTGAGCTGGGCGCGTTGGCCAAGCAGCATGCGGTCGAACTCATCGGCATCGGTAATGGCACTGCATCGCGCGAGACGGATCGACTTGCCGCCGAACTGATCAAACGGCATCCCGAACTCAAGCTCACCAAGGTGGTGGTCTCGGAAGCTGGCGCATCGGTGTACTCGGCGTCCGCTCTCGCGTCGCATGAACTTCCCGATCTCGATGTCAGCCTGCGCGGTGCAGTGTCGATTGCACGGCGTCTGCAGGATCCGCTGGCCGAGTTGGTGAAGATCGATCCCAAGTCCATCGGAGTGGGCCAGTATCAACACGACGTGAGCCAGGCGCGCCTCGCGAAATCGCTCGACGCCGTCGTGGAGGATTGCGTGAACGCTGTCGGTGTCGACGTGAACATGGCATCGCCGGCATTGCTCGCCCGCGTGTCCGGCCTGTCGCCGACGCTTGCGGAGAACATCGTCTCGCATCGCAATCAGCACGGCGCGTTCGCGAATCGCCAGGCATTGAAGAGCGTGCCGCGATTGGGGCCGAAGACGTACGAACAGGCGGCGGGATTCTTGCGCGTGGTCGGCGGCGACAATCCGCTCGATGTATCGGCAGTGCATCCCGAAGCGTATCCGGTGGTGCAGAAGATTCTCGCGGATCTCAAGAAGCCGGCGAAAGAAGTGCTGGGCGACAGCGCCGCGATCAAGAAGCTCGATGCCGCTCGCTACACGGATGAGCGCTTCGGTCTGCCGACGGTGCGCGACATCTTGAGCGAACTGGAAAAGCCGGGCCGCGATCCGCGCCCCGAGTTCAAGACCGCAACGTTCAAGGAAGGGGTGGAAGAACTCAAGGACCTGCAACCCGCCATGGTGCTGGAAGGCGTGGTCACCAACGTCACCAACTTCGGTGCGTTCGTCGACATCGGCGTGCATCAGGATGGCCTGGTGCACATTTCCATGATGTCGCAGAAGTTCATCAAGGATCCGCGCGAAGTCGTGAAGGCCGGCGATGTCGTCAAGGTAAAAGTGCTGGAGGTGGACGTGCAGCGCAAACGCATTGCGCTGACCATGAAGCTCGACGAGGCGGCCCCGCGTGCAAGGTCGAACGATGCGCGTCCGGCCGATCGCGGCAACGATCGGCGCCCGCCGCAGCCGCAGTCGCAGCGTCAACAACCGCAACGTCAGCAGCCGCGTCAGTCGGCTCCCTCGTTCGAAGGCAATGGCATGATGGCGGAAGCGTTTGCCAAGGCGTTGAAAAAGTGAAGTAAGGGCGACGGGCCTGGGTCAACGGGCGTGGGCAGGAAACGGGCTTCTGATGCCGAGGCCCTTCTACTCTACTCATGCGTAGGCTGCAGCTAATTTCAGATCCTCAACGAATCTCGCGAACGCCTCATCCTTATCCTCGTCCGGAACACGCAGCAGGTACGACGGATGCACCGTCACTAGAACGTCCGCAACCTGTCCGGACGCAGCGGGTTTGATGATGCGTCCACGATTGACTTCGATCGCGGTCGCTCGGCCGAACACAGCTCGCGCCGCCGTGGCTCCTAGTGCCACGATCAAGTCCGGCTGCACGAGTTTCAGTTCGCGTTCGTACCATTGATGGCAGGCGCTGATTTCCTGCTCGTTCGGCTTTTTATGAATGCGCCGCTTGCCCCGCGGTTCGAATTTGAAATGCTTGACCGCGTTGGTGACGTAGGTCGCCGAGCGATCGATGCCGGCCTGTTCCAACGCGCGATCGAGTAGTTTGCCGGCAGGGCCGACGAACGGTTCCCCCTGCAGGTCTTCCTGGTCGCCCGGCTGTTCGCCGACGAAAAAAATCTTCGCCGCGTCGGTGCCTTTGCCGAACACGGTTTGCGTTGCGTTCTTCCACAACGGGCAGTTGCGGCAATGCTCTGCCTCGGCTCGCAACGTGCGCAGCGACTTGTCATCGTAGTCCACGGCTTCACTCGCCGGCGTCGGTGCGCGTCTACCCGGGTGCCGAACTGTCCGACGCGTTTCGGAAGGGGCCTTGGCAATCATCTCGCGCGTTCGCTCCTGAGCTTCGGCAATCAGCTGAGGAATGAGTTCGCTCTCCGGTAAGTTCCGACAGTACTTCTGCGGCATGTGGGCACGCATCGACTCGACCTTGAGGCGCGCCGGATTGAAAATACTGGCGTAGTACTTTCTCCACAGTTCCTCGGCCGCAGCTTCGGCAGGCGCATCGCTACGATGTGCGCCCGGACCGAATGTGAGTTCCTGCCGGTCCCAATGAGCACTGCGTTCCGGGGCCAGGACTCGCCAGCCAACTCACGTCTCGATGGGGATCCGGATGCGGATGGCGTAATCGCGAAGGAGGTGTTTGCGCGGCGGGCGACGGTTACGACCTTCGAATTGTGTGTCATGGAGCAAGCTCGAGCGGCGCGCGTGAAGCGCGCTTGCAGTGCGCGAACGACGTTCTTATGTAGTCTTGGAGAGAATCAAATTCAGGCATATGCTCGGCCCCATGAGCGCCAACCTTCGCAAGCTGCCTCTGAACGAACGTATCCGTCTCGTCGAGGATCTGTGGGATAGCATTGCAGCGGAGCAGAATTTGCTACCGCTGACTTCGGCGCAGCAGGCCGAACTCGATCGGCGACTGGATGCGTATGAGGTCGACGGAAATTCGGGTCGAGTCGCCGAGGAAGCGATTGCGGACATAAGAAAGAGGCTATGACGCGCGCCGTCCGGCTCAGGGAGGAGGCGGACCAGGATGTTGTCGCCGCCGCATCGTGGTATGAGCAGCAACGTCAGGGCCTCGGTCACGAGTTCCTGGACGAGATGCTAGCCACATTTCGGATCGTCGCTGAACAACCGTTGAGCTTTCCGACAGTTCATCGCGGCGTGCGTCGAGCGCTGATGACGCGCTTTCCGTTCGGAATCTACTTTCGCTTGGAGCAATCGCAAGTCATCGTGGTGCTTGCCGTGCTGCACGGCAGCCGGGATCCACATCGATGGCAGAGTCGGAAATGACCGCGACGGGAAAGGCGCCCTTCCGACTGGCTAGGTCGGAAGGGCATTGGTGGAGGCGGCGGGAATCGAACCCGCGTCCGTAAGCACTACGCTACAAGATCTACATGCATAGCCACGTTTTTATATCTCGCCACGTGCTACCCAACGGGCAGGGAAAACACGCAACCAGCTTCAGAGCGTTTTAACGGGCCGGCCTGGAGCACACCGAACCGCGAGCTTGTGAGCGCGTCCCCCGATTCTGGATGCACAAGCACATACCAGGCGGAGGTTAGGCGGGATTAAGCCGCCAGAGCGTAGTTGTCGTCGTTTGCAACTATAAGTTTGTAAGAAGTTTAACGAGATCCTTACAGCTCGACAGGCACCTGTAGTTTCGCCACCCACGTCGAAGCCGATCGCCCCCGTGGACGCAGGTAGTGTAGGGGCGGGCGGCGGAATAGCAAGGGACAGCAGAGGGACTCGTCCGGAACGAGCGGTGCGAGGTAGGAGTCGGATGAGGAGTGGGGACAGGCACCGGACGGAGCCAGTCCCCCAGCCCTCACCGCGAATGCTTCATCAGCCGCGACTTTTCGCGCTGCCAGTCACGGTCCTTGGAGGTCTCGCGCTTGTCATGGTCCTTCTTGCCCTTGGCGAGGCCGATCTTCAGCTTCACGCGATTGTTCTTCCAATAGAGCTCGAGCGGGACCAGCGTATAGCCCTTGCGCTCGACGGCGCCGACCAGCCGGTTCAACTCCGCTTTGTTCAGTAGCAGCTTGCGCGTGCGGATCGGGTCGGGAACGACGTGGGTCGACGCAGTGGGCATCGGCGAAATGTGCGCGCCGTACAGGAAAGCCTCGCCGTCCTTGACGAAAACGTACGCCTCCTTGATCTGGGAACGGCCCGCCCGCAGGCTCTTCACTTCCCAGCCGAGCAGCACCATGCCGGCCTCGTACGTCTCCTCGATGAAGAAGTCGTAGCGCGCCTTGCGGTTTTCCGCGATCTGCGGCTTGTCGTCGGATTTGGCTTTCTTGCTCATGAAGGGCGCGGATTGTAGCGGCTCACCGCCGCTCCAGGGTCGAAAAATGAGGGGTTCGAAAAACTCCGAGTGCGAACAGGGTGCGAAAAAAAGGCGGGCGAAACCACGGATCGCAGCATGGGCGATAGTACGGATCGGACCGCGGGCAGCGCCCCTGCATGATTGCGCAAGCTGCCCGGCTGCTACACTCGCATCATCATGCAACCGATCCCCCTATGCGCCCGCTGAAGTGCCCGAAGTAAAATGCGCGAAGTAAAGCGCAGCGCCTTGGTCCCATTTTCGCCCGCACAGATGTTCGTCCTGGTGTCGGACATCGAGCGCTATCCGGAATTCGTCCCGTGGGTGGCGCGTGCCCAGGTGCTCCAGCGCAGCGAAACGGAAGTCGTGGGCAAGCTCGAAATGAATCGAGCCGGCATTCGCGAAACGTTCACTACGCGCAATGTGCTGGATGCGCCGCGGCGTATGGAACTGCACCTGGTCGAAGGCCCGTTCAAGATGCTCGAAGGCGCCTGGACGTTCGATCCGCTCGGGGAGCGCGGTACCAAGATCGGTCTCACCATTCGCTTCGAGTTCGCCAATCCGGTCACGGCACTGCTGCTGTCGCGCAGCTTCGAAAATAACTGCGGTGAACTGGTGGATGCATTCGTCGGCCGCGCCCGGATGATCTACTCGACGCTTTGAGCATGCCGGACGAGCTGCAGACGCTACGAATCACGGTTGTTTATGCGCTGCCGACGCAGCAGCCGAGTGTGGAACTGCGGATGCCGGCGGGAGCTACCGTCCTGGCTGCAGTCGAACGCTCCGGCCTGCGCGAACGATTCACGGAATTGCTGCAACAACCGTTGAACTGCGCGATCTACAGTCGCGTCGTGCCGTTGTCGACAGTCCTCGGCGATGGCGATCGCGTCGAAATCCTGCGGCCGCTACTGATCGATCCGAAGGAAAGCAGGCGTCAGGCCGCGCGCCGCACCCCGAAGTAAGTGGTGCGCCTGACGCAAAGTCGGCGCGCAGTTCAGGCGGGATTCGCCGGCGGAGGCGTGTCTACGGTGATCGACGGCTTGTCGGAGCGATCGATGCGATTGACCTTCTCCAGGGCGTCGAAGAAGACGATGAAGTGCCGCTGCTCGGCCTTGTGCCAGCGGCCCTTCTTGAGATAGTAGACGTAGTCCCAGCGGCCGTTCTCGAACGGATCGGCCACCATCGGCGTGCCGAGCAGGGCCCGCACCTGAACGCGAGTCATTCCTACCGCGACGCGGTCGACGTCCTTGGGTTCGAGGAAGTTGCCCTGCTGGATATCGATGCGATACACGCAGCCGAGCAGCATGCCGACCGCGATCAACAGCAGCAGTTTCAGGCTGTTTTGCCTGAGCGGCGACAGGCTTTTCACTGGGATCATCGAGGAGGTCATCACGTTGGTCATTGGAACTGAAGACGATTGAGTCGTGGATCCGCGGACGGCGCCCGTCACGAACACGGGAGCGCTGAAAATATCTCGCTGCAACACCCTTTCATGCCCGCGGCCCGGTGCGCCATACTGGCCGGGTGGCGATGCGGGCGCATGATACTCAAAAGCAGCCCTGGCTGCAGTCTCGCCGGTCAGCCGACAAGGCAGCCGGCAAGGGTTCTGCA
>Ga0068861_100002449_pt1 | contig 12104 bp, 10 predicted proteins | sample KBSSwiS42_FD_66593 | JGI IMG/M metagenome (GOLD analysis project Ga0068861, IMG submission 66593) | Switchgrass rhizosphere microbial communities from Kellogg Biological Station, Michigan, USA - KBS Switchgrass S4-2 | ecosystem: Host-associated > Plants > Roots > Rhizosphere > Soil ...
TTCGAGATGCATTGGGACGTCGAGCCCAAGGCCGCCAAACGCCTCGATGAGATCGCCAAGGCGCTCAAGGGCGCCCATAAGCTCATTCTGGCGACCGACCCCGACCGCGAGGGTGAAGCCATCTCCTGGCACGTCCTCCAGGTCCTCAACCGCAAGAAGCTCCTGAACGGCGTTCCCGTCGAGCGTGTGGTTTTCAACGCCGTAACCAAGGAATCCGTGCTCGAGGCCATGCGCCATCCGCGCGAGATCGACGGCCCTCTGGTCAACGCTTATCTCGCCCGTCGCGCGCTGGACTATCTCGTCGGCTTTACCCTCTCCCCGGTGCTGTGGCGGAAGCTCCCGGGCGCCCGCTCGGCCGGCCGTGTGCAGTCCGTGGCCCTTCGCCTGGTCTGCGACCGCGAATTGGACATCGAGAAATTCAAGGCGCAGGAATATTGGTCGATCCTGGCAGAGCTCGCGACGGCCAAGAACGAGATCTTCACCGGAAGGCTCGTGACCGCCGATGGCAAGAAGCTCGACAAGTTCGACATTGCCAACGCCGAAACTGCAGGCCGCCTGAAAGCCGCCCTCGAAGGCGGCAGCTTCACCGTCGCCAATATCGAGACCAAGCCGCAGCGCCGCAATCCGGCCGCCCCCTTCACCACCTCGACGCTCCAGCAGGAAGCCTCGCGGAAACTTGGCTTCTCCCCGCGTCAGACCATGCAGCTCGCGCAGCGCCTCTATGAGGGCGTCGACATGGGCGCCGAGAGCGAGGGCCTGATCACCTATATGCGAACCGATGGTGTGCAGATCGTCCCGGAGGCGGTCGCCAAGATCCGCCAGGTGCTTACCAAGCTCTACGGCGACCGCTACGTGCCGGACGGTCCCCGCGAGTACCAGGCCAAGGCGAAGAATGCGCAAGAGGCGCACGAAGCCATTCGCCCAACGGACTTCACCAAAGACCCCGACAGCGTCTCCCGTTACCTCGAGGAGGATGCCGCCAAGCTTTACAGACTGATCTGGCAGCGCACGCTGGCCAGCCAGGCGTCGAGCGCCGATATCGAGCGCACCTCGATCGACATCGACGTCAAGGGCAAGGACGGCAAGACCTACGGCATGCGTGCGTCAGGCCAAGTGGTTCGCTTCGACGGCTTCCTCAAGCTCTATGAAGAGGGCGTGGACGACATCGAAGGCGAGGACGGACGCCTGCCGCTTGTCGCTCAGGGCGACAGCCTTGACGGCCGCGCCATCGAGGCCAAGCAGCATTTCACCGAGCCGCCGCCGCGCTACACCGAGGCGACCCTGATCAAGAAGATGGAAGAGCTCGGCATTGGCCGGCCATCGACCTATGCGTCGACCCTCAACGTGTTGCGCGACCGCCTCTATGTGCGTCTCGACAAAAAGCGGCTCATTCCTGAGGACAAAGGACGTCTTGTGACGGCCTTCCTCGAAAGCTTCTTCAAGCGCTATGTCGAGTATGATTTCACCGCCGACCTTGAGGACAAGCTCGATCTGATCTCAGCGGGCGATCTCGCTTGGAAGGATGTGCTACGCGATTTCTGGCGTGAGTTCACCGCTGCCGTTGCCGATGTCGGTGATCTCCGTATCACGCAAGTGCTCGATGCGCTGAACGACATGCTCGAGCCGCATATCTTCCCGCTGCCGCCCGGAGCGACCGGAGATCCCAGAGCCTGCCCGTCCTGTTCGATCGGCCGCTTGAGCCTCAAAGTCGGCAAATACGGCGCCTTCATCGGCTGCTCGAACTATCCCGATTGCCGCTTCACCCGTCAGCTCGCCGATACCGGCGACAAGGCTCCTGCGGAGCCTCGCCTGCTCGGCGCCGATCCGGAGTCGGGTCTTGAGGTCAGCCTCCGTGTCGGACGCTTCGGCCCTTATCTCCAGCTCGGCGAGAACGGCGAAGAAAAGCCGAAACGCGCATCCATCCCCAAGGGCACCGATCCCGAGGGACTGGATCTGAAGCAGGCGCTCTTGTTGTTGTCTCTGCCGCGGGAGATTGGACTCCATCCCGAAGACAACAAACCGATCGTGGCGGGCTTCGGCCGCTTCGGTCCCTATATCCAGCATGATGGAAAATATGCGAGCTTGAGCGGACCGGAGGAGGTCTTCACCGTCGGCATCAATCGCGCCGTCACTCTTCTTGCCGAGAAGGCCGCGCGGGGCGGCGGCCGCCGTCGCAGCAATGTCATCAAGGATCTCGGCGAGCATCCACAACTCGGCGGCAAGGTCGAGATCTTGAATGGCAAGTTCGGTCCCTACGCCAAGCATGGCAAGGTCAACGCGACGCTGCCCAAGGACCGCGATCCCGCCGAGACGACGCTGGAAGAGGCCGTCGAGCTGCTTGCCGCCAAGAGCGGCAAAGGCGGAGCGAAGAAGGTTGCCAAGAAGCGGGCGAAAAAGTCTGCCAAACCTGCGGCCAACAAGGCCAAGACCGCCACCAACAAAGCCAAGACTGCAGTTAAGAGCAAAAAGGCAGTCAAAGCGGAACCGGTCGAAGAGACTGTGGGCTGATCCTCCCGACTCAGCCGCGTCACCGCGAACGTGCTAAGATCGCGCGTGGCAAAGCGAACCGGCTCATCCAAGAATAAGACCGTGGGCAAGCTTCCCTCGAAGCAACAGATTCTCGATTTCCTCGGAACCGCGAGCGCGCAAGCCGGCAAGCGGGAGATCGCGCGCGCCTTCAACATCAAGGGCGCCGACCGCATCAGTTTGAAGGCACTGTTGCGCGAGATGACCGACAGCGGGCTGATCGCAGGCAACCGACGCAAGCTCGAACGGCCAGGAATGTTGCCGCCGGTCACGGTCGTCGAGATCGTGTCGCGCGACAAGAATGGCGACTTCGTCGGCCGCCCCGCCAATTGGGACGAGGAGCATGGGTCTCCCCCCAAGGTGCTCATCGTCGAGAGCAAACGCGACGCTGGCCCCGCTTCCGGTATCGGCGACCGAGTTCTCGCCAGGATCGCTTCGATCGAGGACGAGGATTATGCCTATCAGGCGCGCCCCATCAAAAAGCTCGCGCGGGCCGCTCGCGACATGCTCGGTATTTTTCGCTCCCTTCCTGGCGGCGCCGGCGTCATCGATCCAATCGACCGGAAACAATTGAAAGAATGGCCGGTGCCGCGCGGCAATACCGGCGACGCCAAGAACGGCGAGCTGGTTCGCTTCGAGCTCTCAGGCTCGAAACGCTTCGGTCATTCGGCAGCGCGCGTCGCAGCCTGTCTCGGCAACCCGCAAGACGAGCGCGCCACGAGCCTGATCGCCATTCACGCTCACGGCATCCCCAATAGTTTTCCGGACGCGGTGATTGCAGAAGCCGAGAAAGCGAAGGCGCCGGAACTCAAGGCGCGCGAGGATTTGCGGCATCTTCCGCTGATCACCATGGACCCTTCGGATGCCCGCGACCACGACGACGCGGTGTTTGCCGAACCCGATCCCAACCCCAACAATCAGGGCGGCTTCGTCGTCATCGTCGCGATTGCCGATGTGGCGGCGTACGTGACACCGGGCAGCGCGCTGGACAAAGAGGCGCGGCTGCGCGGCAACTCGGTCTATTTCCCCGACCGCGTGGTGCCGATGCTGCCGGAGACGATCTCGAACGACCTCTGCTCGCTGAAAGAGGGCGAGGCACGCGCTTGCATCGCGGTGCGCATGGTGTTCGACAAAGACGGCGTCAAGAAAAGCCATCGCTTCTTCCGCGGTCTGATGCGCTCCGCCGCGAGCCTGAGCTACGAGCAGGCACAGAGCGCCATCGACGGTAGGCCTGACGACGCGACCGGCCCCTTGCTCGAGACCGTGCTCCGTCCGCTCTGGGGCGCTTATGGCGCCCTCACCCGCGAACGCGCCAAGCGCGCGCCCCTCGACCTCGATCTTCCCGAGCGGAAGATCCTGCTCAACGAAGAGGGCCGCGTCAGGGGCATCGCCACCCCTCCCCGCCTCGATGCGCATCGCCTGATCGAGGAGTTCATGATCGCGGCCAATGTCGCCGCGGCCGAGCTGCTCGAGGCAAAGCGCACCCCTCTCATTTATCGGGTGCATGACGCGCCATCGAAAGAGAAGCTCGCCGCGCTCGGCGAGTTCCTCGCCACGCTCAATCTGAATTTGCCCAAGGCCGGCACGCTGAAGCCTGCGCAGTTCAACCGCATCCTCGCCGACACCCGCGCGAGCCCGAACTCCGAACTGATCAGCGAGGTCGTGCTGAGAAGTCAGGCGCAAGCCGAATACACCCCAAGCAATTTCGGCCATTTCGGCTTGAACTTGCGCCGCTATGCGCATTTCACCTCGCCGATCCGCCGCTACGCCGATCTCGTCGTGCATCGCGCCATCATTCGCTCACTCGGGCTTGGCAAGGACGGCCTCACCGATCACGAGATCGAAGAGCTTCAGGAGATCGCGCAATTCATCTCCGTCACCGAGCGCCGCGCCATGCTGGCCGAGCGCGAGACATCCGACCGTTTGATCGCGGCGTTTCTTGCCGACCGGATCGGCTCACGCTTCCAGGCCCGCGTGTCGGGTATGGTGCGCACCGGCCTTTTTGTCAGGCTGAAAGAGACCGGCGCCGATGGGTTCGTCCCGGCCTCCTCGATTGGCAGCGAGTTCTACTATCATGACGAGGTCCGCCAGGCTCTGATCGGCGAGGAAACAGGCGCTGCCTTTCAGCTCGGTGACAGCGTCGAGGTGCGACTCGTTGAAGCAATCCCGACCGCAGGAGCCCTTAGATTCGAGATGTTGAGCGAGGGACGCTCGATTGGCGTGACCCCTAAGCGCTCGCGTATTCAGTCCTACCGCGGTAAACCTAAGCCGGCGCGACGGGGCCGAGCACGTCGATAAAGGAAACACGATGCAAGACAGCCGCGTGCACATCACGCCCGGATCGCTGCTTCCAGAAAAGAGATCCGTCGGTCCACGTCCGGTCTTCGGCTCCATTCTGCGTGGACTCTCGTTACGCTGTCCGGCCTGCGGCAAAGGCCGTCTGTACCGGCGCTATCTCAAGGTCGCCGATCAGTGTCCGTCTTGTGGCGAGGCGCTGCATCACCATCGCGCCGACGACGCACCGCCTTATTTCACCATCGCCATCGTCGGCCACGTCGTGGTTGGCCTTCTGCTTGCCGTCGAGATCGTCTACCGGCCGCCGCTCTGGCTGCACGCAGCGATCTGGCTGCCACTTACCGTGATCCTGGCGCTAATCCTTCTGCCGCCAATCAAAGGTGCGCTGGTGGGACTACAATGGGCGCTGCTGATGCATGGCTTCGATCCAGAGTACAAAGATGAACTCGAGGCTTGGGGCGAAACCGAGCCCACTCCCCGGTCTTGACTTCCGGTGCTCACCGAGTAGGTTCCCATTCAACTTTTCAAGGTTGCTGAGAGGACTATTATGGCGAAACCCGTCACCCAGAAGATCAAGCTCGTAAGCACGGCCGGTACGGGCTTTTATTACGTGACCAAGAAGAATCCGCGCAATCAAACCGAGAAGCTCGTCTTCAAGAAGTACGATCCGGTGGCGCGGAAGCACGTCGAGTTCAAAGAATACAAGATCAAGTAGCGATCTGGCGCCCCTGCGCGTCCGCTCAGGCGGACGAAATCACAAATTCGATGGATTGATGAACGGCCGGTGCCGGTGGCACCTGGCGGCTCATTGATAGGTGGTCGGCCGAAACGCGGCGCTAACGAGGAGGCCACTCAAACCGCGCTCCGGCCGACCGAACCCCACGGACCCAGGAGATGCGGCGGACCTGAGCATTCCGCAGGGTTATCTCAATTGTGGACGAGGCACAGGATCGGCCGAAGTCTGAATCGATCCTCTGAATGCTTCCCTCGCCCCTCGTAATCTCAATTTCCAAGCTGGTGTAAATGATAGCCGAGCTTGAGAATTGACAAAACTAATCTTCATGTTTTGTTTAATACGATTAAATCTTAGTCATTGTAAAGCCTTAAGGTGCGGCCTTCATCCGCTGCCTCAAGTTGGTTAAGAGCCTAAACTGGGTCCGGCGAGGCTCTTGCGGATAGGTGATTCGCAAAGTTCCTGCCCGGAGACCATGAAACCGGGGTGCAAAGAGGCCCCCGGCAAGGCTTCGACCGCTCCGCCCGCGTCTCACTATATCAGGATGTTGCCGGGGTGCTGCTGACCTCGCCGTTTAGGCGGCGTCGGCTACCACGCAGTTCCGTCCATCGCGCTTGGCACAGTAGAGCGCCTGGTCGGCGCGTTTCAGGATGCGTGAGGGGGTGTCGCTTGGCTGTTCCATCGCGGCAACGCCAACGCTCGCGGTCAGCTTGAGCGCGCTCGCCCGGTCGCCGACGTAAAACGGTGTCGCGGCGATGCATTGGCGCAACCGCTCGCCGATCAGATAGGCCTTGGCGAGGTCGGTATCGGGCATCACCACCACGAATTCTTCGCCGCCGAGCCGGCAGGCAAGATCGATGCCGCGAATATTGCGTTGGACGCGCTCGGCGAACTCCCGCAACACCGCATCGCCGACATCGTGGCCATGCGTGTCGTTGACCACTTTGAAATAATCGATGTCGAGCATCAGCACCGAGACCTGCCTGTCGCGCATCGCCGCTTCTTGCAGCAGTGTCTCGAGATGGCTCATCATGTAGCGGCGGTTATGCAACGCCGTCAGCGGATCGAGCATCGCCATCTCGACGGTCTCCTCGAGCCGATCCCGCAAATGCTCGACGAAGCGCTTGCGTTTTACTTGCGTGCGCACACGCGCCACGAGCTCGTTCGCATCCACAGGCCGGACGATATAGTCGTTCACGCCGATATCGAGCCCTCGCAGCAGCCGGGCCTCCTCGCCCGGTTCCACTAGCATCATCATCGGCAGATGACGCGTGGCGTCGAGCGAGCGCACTTGCGAGCAGAGTCTCAAGCCGTCGGCCCGCTCCAGGCTAAGACTGACGATCATCAGATCAAAATTGCTCTCGGCAACCCGAAGCAAAGCCGCACCGGAATCGGTCTCGCGCTCGACCATATGCTCGGCCTCAAGCGCCTTGACGATCCGCTCCGCGGACCGCTCACGGTCCTCCACAACAAGGACTCGGCCCCCATGGGCCAGGTCTTTCAAATTGATCCCGACGCTGGCAAAGCCCATCTGCTCCTGGGTGGACGCCCGCATCAACATTTCGTCGGTGAGCACTTTCAGCCGCGCCAGGTTCCTGACGCGCGTGATCAGCGCGACATCATCGACAGGCTTGGTGAGAAAATCGTCGGCGCCGGCTTCCAGCCCCCGCACTTTGTCCGATGGCTGATCGAGCGCGGTGATGATGATCACCGGCAGATGTTGCGTCCTCGGGTCGGATTTGAGGCGCCGGCAGACCTCGAACCCGTCCATGCACGGCATCATCACATCGAGCAGCACGACGTCGGTGCGTTCTTGCGCGCAGACATCCAGGGCTTCCTGGCCGTTTCGCGCTGTACGCACTTCGAAATAATCCGCGGTCAGCCGAGCTTCGAGCAGCTTGAGATTAGCCTCGACGTCGTCCACCACGAGAACCGTTGCGGTCATGACAGTCTACCGCGCTTCGCCGATAAACTGTCTCACCGTGTCGAGAAACATCGAGACCGAGATCGGCTTAGAGATATAGGCTTCACAGCCGCCCTCTCTGATCCGCTCCTCGTCCCCCTTCATGGCGAAGGCCGTGACCGCGACGACGGGAATCTGTCGCAGCTGATCGTCCTCCTTCAGCCATTTGGTCACTTCGAGCCCTGACACCTCCGGCAACTGAATATCCATCAGGATGAGGTCGGGGCGATGCTCGCGCGCCAGCGACAACGCCTCCATACCGTTCCGCGTCTGCAGCGTCTTGTAACCATGGGCATCGAGCAGATCATGAAACAGCTTCATGTTGAGCTCGTTGTCCTCGACGATGAGAATGGTCTTGGTCATGTTCCTCGGCTCAAGCGACTCGGTCGGCCCATGATGGGCGAACTCGGCCCGGTACGCCATGCGGTCTGGAACGGGTCCAGATCTCCAAAACATCCGATATCCCCCCTTTTTAAGCTGAGGGGCGATTTCACCGTAAACCCGTAACCAAAATCTTTAGACAAGGCCGGAAGTTTCGGTACACCAGTGCTTATTACTGGGCCCAGATTGGTATCAATCGGCGGGTTAGTGGGCCTGAGGGCAGGCCTCGGCCTTCAAATATTCGAGCGATGTCAGCGTGCCGTGAATTGAGACGTCGCCATAGTCGATCAGGAGCTCGCGGCTGACGCCATTGGCGTAGAGGCGAAAATCGATCTGGTAGCTCGGGGTAAGGTCGCCCAACTTGGGCTCGAAATAACCGATCGACACCGGCCAGGATTCCAGCTCCGCGAGACCTTTTTCCTTGGCCACCACCTCGAGGTTCTTGTCGGCGCCAGGCGCGATCTCCTTGCCGATGATCGCCGTCGTCTCGTAGACCTTCTGGCCTTTCTCCGAGCCGTCATAGAGCTGCGCCTGCAGCATGGATTGCCCGGACTGCGCCGCGTCGATCAAAGCAAGACTATGCTGGGTCGGGAACAACACCTTGTCGGAGAGATCGAGTTCGCCCCTTGCGGGCTGGCTGATCATCACCTTGACCGCGGCGCCGGGCGTATCGCGCGAGGCTCGCCCGATCGTGACATCGCCGAGCTTGTCATTCAGATATTGCTGCGATTGGAATCGGAACTTCTGGCCGTCGCCCTGCTCCCAGGTCGAGGAGCGCAGATCGGTCAGATTGGTCTGACCTTGCGAGTCGGTCATCTGGGTGACCATGCGCATATTGAGGCTATAGCCGTCGCACTCCGAACCGGTGAACTCGAACACCATGCGGCCATCGATACCGGTGATGCCCGACGCGGTGCGGGCGTCGTCCAGCGACATTTCGTAGATGGCACGATGCGGAACAAGCTTGGACGGCTCCTTCCCGGCAAAGGCATGCGCCTCGCCAAACGGAGCGATCGCCAGCATCGACGCCACGCCTGCGACCCCCAACCAAGCCTTGCCGAACCAAGCCATTACCATCCTTCTATCCCGGACTAGGCCTAGGATATTCGCTTCGACCGGCATTCTTGGCACCAACTCGGGCCCATCACAAGGGGCTCAGGCATGCTTGCAGAACCGCCATATTTGCTCGATGGTCGAGGCCGATAGCAGGACAGGCGGAGGCGATATGGCAGGCGAAATCGAAGCAAGGCTGAGGGCGCTGAACATCGCGCTGCCCGAGCTCGCGGCGCCAATCGCCAACTACGTACCTTTCCTTCATCTCGGCAATTTGCTGTTCATCTCCGGACAGTTGCCCTTGCGTGACGGCAAGGTAACTGTCGCAGGCAAGCTTGGCGCGGGCGTTGATTTGGCTCAAGGCGAGGAAGCGGCACGGCTCTGTGCGCTCAATATCCTGGCGCAAGCCAAGACCGCCTTGCGCGATCTCGACCGCATCGTGCAGCTGCTGCGCCTCAACGGGTTCGTCAATTCGGCTCCGGATTTCACCGACTATCCCAAGGTCATTAACGGCGCCTCCAATCTCATGGTCGACGTGTTGGGCGACAAGGGGCGCCATACCCGCATCGCCGTCGGCTGCGTCAGCCTGCCGCTGGGCGCTGCCGTCGAGATCGATGCGGTGTTCGCTATCGCTTGAGAAACCCATGGCCAAGCTCGACTGGCTGAAGCGCCCAATCGCCCATCGCGGCCTGCACGATGCCCGCAAGGGCGTGATCGAGAACAGCGCCTCGGCGGTCGAAGCCGCGATTGCGCGAGGTCTCGCCATCGAGGTCGATCTGCAATGCGCTAAAGACGATCAGCCCGTCGTGTTTCATGACGCCACACTCGAAAGGCTGACCAGCGAGACTGGGCATGTGGCTTCCCGCAGCGTAAGCGAGCTGACTTCTATTCCATTGCGCGGAAGCAAGGACCGCATCCTCTCGCTACGAGGCCTCCTCGCTCTCATTGACGGCCGCGTCCCGCTCATCATCGAGATCAAGAGCAAATGGAACGACGATGACCGCTATGAGACCAATATCGCCAAGGAACTCGCATCCTATCGCGGGCCGGTTGCGGTGATGTCGTTCGATCCCCATTGCGTCGCACGCTTCAGGACCTTGCTCCCGTCACTGCCGCGCGGGCTGATCTCCGAGACATTCGAGGATGAGCAGCATTGGTCCAGACTGACTTCCGGCCAGCGCTTCATCATGCGCCATCTCCTGATCGCTGCCATCGCCAGGCCCAATTTCATCGCTTACGATATCAGGGCACTGCCGGCGCTTGCGCCAATGCTGGCGCGATCGCTGTTCGGCCTGCCGCTGCTGACCTGGACCGTGCGCAACGAGGCGGACAGAGCACGCGCCGCGAAACATGCCGACGCCATGATCTTCGAAGGGATCGAATTGTAAGCAATGGGCGACGCCGAGACCGCAACGATCAGGATCGCGAACAGCATCGCCGATGTGCCGACGGCGGATTGGGATGCTTGCGCCAGGGGTTCTGAACTGGCGACGGGGCGCTCATCTAACCCATTCATTACGCACGCATTTGTGCTTGCCCTAGAGCAAAGCGGCTCCGCGTCGCCCGAGACCGGCTGGTGGCCGAGCCATCTTCTCCTCGATGACGGCAAAGGCGGCATCGCTGCTTGCATGCCCTGCTACCTCAAGACCCATTCGCGCGGCGAATATGTGTTCGACCAAGGCTGGGCGGATGCTCTCGAGCGCGCCGGCGGCCGCTATTATCCGAAACTGCAAAGCTCGGTTCCCTTCACCCCGGTGACGGGACGCCGCCTCCTCGTTCGTGACGGCGTTAGCCGCGACGCCGAGCGTTTGTTGCTCCGCGCGGGGGCCCAACTCGTTGAACAGTCAGGTGCCTCCTCGCTGCATCTCACCTTCCTCACCGAACAGGAATGGCGCCTCGCCGGCGAGCTCGGCTTTCTCATGCGCACCGACCAGCAATTTCATTGGCGGAATGAAAACTATGCAAGCTTCGATGACTTTCTCGACCGGCTCGCCTCGCGAAAGCGCAAAGCCATCCGCAAAGAGCGGCGGGAGGCGCAGAGCCGCGGCATCGACATCGAATGGGTGACGGGCAGCGACCTCACCGAGGCGCATTGGGACGCCTTCTTCTACTTCTACATGGATACCGGCGCGCGAAAATGGGGCAGCCCCTATCTCAATCGCGAGTTCTTCAGCCTGGTCGGCGAAATCATGAAGGACGATATTCTTCTCGTCCTCGCCAGACGCGATGGCCGCTATATCGCCGGCGCGCTGAATTTCATCGGCAAGGATACGCTGTTCGGCCGCTATTGGGGCGCACTCGAGGAGCACCGCTACCTGCATTTCGAGATTTGCTACTACCAGGCCATCGATTTCGCCATTGCGCACGGCCTCACCGTCGTCGAAGCTGGAGCGCAAGGCGAGCACAAGCTTGCCCGCGGCTATCTCCCCACCACGACCTATAGCGCGCACTTGATCGCGCATCCGGGCTTACGCAATGCGGTCGCCGATTTTCTTAAGCGCGAGCGCAGGGCCGTGGCCCAAGAGTATGCTTTGCTTGCGGCGGAATCGCCCTACCGGAAATCGAATTGACAAATCACACTTGAATTATAGAGGTGATCGGTATGGCCTATGATCCGAACAACATCTTTGCCAAGATTCTGAAGGGCGAGATTCCCTCTCACAAGATCTACGAGGATGAAGACACCGTCGCCTTCCTCGACATCATGCCGCGCTCCGAAGGCCATGCGCTCGTTGTCACCAAGACGCAAGCAACCGACCTCTTCGATGTCGATCCGAAGGCCCTCGCCAAATTGATGGCGGTGGTGCAAAAGCTCGGTCCGAAGATCAAAGACGCTGTCGGGGCGGACGGCGTGCTCATCCAGCAATTCAATGGCGCCGCCGCCGGCCAGACCGTGTTTCACCTGCACGTCCATATCGTGCCGGTGAAGCGAGGCGTACCGCTCAAGCCTCATACTGGCCAGATGGGCGATCAGGCGGAGCTTGCCGCGACGGCCGAGAAGATCAGGAAAAGGTTCTCGAACTAGCGCGAGCCGAGCGGGACTTTCGGCACGGAGCTGGTACCGGCCTTCTTCGCCGAAGCGCCCTTGGCGCGTTTGGCGGGCCGCTTGGCCTTCGGCTTTGGCACCCCGTCTCCTCCGCCCTCGACCTCAGG
>Ga0068861_100002450_pt1 | contig 12103 bp, 10 predicted proteins | sample KBSSwiS42_FD_66593 | JGI IMG/M metagenome (GOLD analysis project Ga0068861, IMG submission 66593) | Switchgrass rhizosphere microbial communities from Kellogg Biological Station, Michigan, USA - KBS Switchgrass S4-2 | ecosystem: Host-associated > Plants > Roots > Rhizosphere > Soil ...
CACGTGCCCGCCTGTTCGATCACCTCGCCTCCCATCGCCTCGAAGACAATGTCGTGCTCAGCGGCGACATTCATTCGGCGTGGTGTGCCGACCTGGTCGCCAACCCATGGGATCCGCAAAGCTACGACCCCACCACCGGCAAGGGAGTGCTCGGCGTGGAATTCATCTCGCCCGCGGTGACGTCGCCCGGCCCGGCTCCCAATGCGGCAACCGCTGCCGCCCTCGCAGCACAGTTGCGGGCGGTGTCGCCCCATCTGAAATATATTGATCTGTTCAAGCGGGGCTATGGCGTGCTGGATCTCACCCGCGAGCGTGCGCAAGGCGAGATCTATCATGTCGAGACCATCGACGAGCAGAACGACAACGAACAGCTGGCGGCGGTGTTCGTGAGCGAGGCGGGTAACCAGTCGCTGGTCAGCGGCTGACAAAAAGGGCGTCAAGCTTTCGTCAGGCTTCCTGGCCTTCCCCTGACAATTGAGGGGAGGCATCCTCCAACTCAGCCGCGGCGACGGCATCGCCCCGTTTGGTCGCTGCAGGATCCGCCTTGGCGGCTTTCTTTTTCCTGCTCGCGGTCCTGCGCTCGGGCGGCGCCTGGCCGTCCACGATCCGTACCTTCTTTGCCGTGGTGCGTTTGGCGGGCTTCGGCTCGCCTGCATCAGCTTCGCTCTCCGGCGTGCTGCTGCCTGCATTCAATGCAGCTTCCTGCTCTTCCTGTGCGGCGATGAGCGCTTTGCGTGCCCGGCGCTTATCCTTCTTCGCCTCCTTCGCCAGCGCCTTGGCATCCTTCACGGTTTTCTTGGCCAGCCGCGACCGTTCCGTCGCTTTCTGCAGCTCCAGTTCGAGTGCGTGTACCCGGGCTTCTATCTCGTCGATCGACATGCTCGCAGCGCTCCCATCCGGTCACGGCGTGCAAGTCTACTTGATGGGTTGGGTGCATGGGCCGACATATCCCGCGCTGACATATATCTGCAATGAACGGGTTGTAAGTTGTCTCGCTGCCTGCCGACGCCGCACCGTGCAACAAGAACCTACTCCGGCCTTCGATCGCACCATTCTGCTGCAGGAGGAACCGCCCGTCGGCGATGTCCCTGCAGTCGACGATCGCGCGTATTTTCTCATCCGGGTCTCGCCTCCGGCCATGTATCGCCTCGGCACGGCGGCCCTGACGATCGGACGGGCGGCGGAGTGTGACATCGTAGTCTTCGACGAACACCTGTCGCGTACTCACTGCAAAGTGCAGCTGATCGGACGGACCATCGTCGTGACCGATCTGCAGTCGACCAACGGCACGTATATAGGCGATCGACGTATCGAAGGCTCGGAAGTGCTGCCTCTCGGCGGCTCGTTGCGCCTGGGCGATCACATCTTCCAGCTGGGTAGACGCAGTGTCCGCGAAGTAGAAGCGGCACAGGCACTCGATCGAGACCTGCAGCGCGCCAGTGAATACGTTCACTCGCTATTGCCCGCACCGGTCACCGAAGGTCCGGTGCAGACACAATGGCTGTACGTTCCATCGATGCGCCTTGGCGGAGATGGCTTTGGCTACGAACGGCTCGATGAACGCACCTGCGTCGGCTACATCCTCGATGTTGCGGGTCACGGCGCCGGCGCAGCAATGCACAGCGTTTCCGTCATGAACCTGCTGCGCAATCGTGCCCTGCCCGGCGTGGACATGCGGCAACCCGCCGCAGTGGTCGCCGCATTGAACGGCATGTTCCAGATGGACAGCCATGGCGAACTCTTTTTCACGCTTTGGTACGGCGTCTACGATAGCGTCGAACGCCTGCTGCATTTCTGCTCGGCGGGTCATCATCCCGCCTATCTCGTCGATCCGGAGCATGAAACGGCGGTCGCGCTGCGAACCCGCAATCCAGCGGTCGGTGTCCTTCCCTCCAGCGTTTTTCGCAGCGAACGCACCCAGGTGCCCGCAGGCAGCTCCCTCTACCTGTTCAGCGATGGCTGCTTCGAGTTCACGACAGCGACCGGTGGAACGTTCACGCTCAACCGGTTCGTGCAACTGATCCTGCGCGAGCCCATCGACGGCGTGCTCGAACCGCAACGGCTCTACGATGCGGTCCGTCCGTTCGCCCGTCCCGGACCGCTCGACGACGATGCATCACTCGTTGTCATCAAGTTCGTCTAATTTGCATTCATCCCATCTTCGCGGTGCCGCAATGAAATTGGAAATCAGCAATATCGACGCTCACAACGCCAGGCTGTCGGTGCAAGGACGCCTCGATACCCCAGGTGTCGATGTCATCGAGACCCGCTTCGTCGCCTCCGCGACCGCGGCAGCCAAGAACATCCTGGTGGACCTGACGGAAGTCCCGATCCTCACGTCCATGGGCATTCGCATGCTCATCAGCACCGCGCGGGCGATTCACAACAAGAAGCACCGGATGATCGTTTTCGGCGCACAGGGCATCGTCATGGAAACGCTCGACCATGTCTCGCTGAACGATGTCATTCCGGTCGTCGCGACCGAAGCACAGGCGCTCGCGCTGCTGGCGTAACATCGCGGCATGTCCGTCCTGAGCCTGCAGTTCTGGAACGACCTGGCCGTGCTCGACCAGAATCGTGCCTCGCTGCGCACCTATCTCGAGAACGCCAACGTCGAAGTGCACGCCATCCATCGCGTGGAGCTGGCCTTCGACGAACTGGTGACGAACATCTGCAGGCACGGCTACGCCGACGACCTGGATCACTACATCCGCGTGGAAATTCGCGTCGCGGACAATCACGTCGCCATGGTCTTCGATGACGACGGCCGTGAGTTCGATCCGGTCAAAGCGCAGCTGCCGGACAAACCGGAATCGATCGAGCGTGCGAAGCCTGGGGGACTGGGACTGCTGCTGCTGCGAAGGATGTCGAGCGAGATTCGCTACGAACGGATCGGGGCGAGGAACCGAACGTATATTCGCATCGGTATTCGCACTACGGATCGTTGAAGAACGCACCCGCCGCGGGCCGGAACGCCTGTCCCTGGCGTTCCGGCCGTCCTTTGTTCCAGATATCTCAGACTGCCTTACGGCGTCGCGCAGCTGCGCCCAAGGCGCCGAGCCCCGAGATCATCAACCAGGCAGCCGCCGGCAGCGGCACCGGCTTCAGCACGAAGAGCGTCGAGGGCGGCCCTTCGCCCACGATATAGATGGTGCCGTCCTCGTCGATGGTGACGCCTTCAGCCGTGCTGGACAGTCCAGCGAAATCGAACTGGCTGAGAATGGTGCCGGCCCGATCGATCTCGAGCAGCCGTGCCGATTCCTGGCTGAACACCAGCAGGTTGGCTGCGTCCACGGAGCCGGCCGTCATCACGGTCGACAGCGCCTGGATATCGGACAGGTCGGCCACACCCAGGTTCGGCGTGAACTGCGACGTAACCGTCGTGTTGGATCCCACGAAATCCAGGTGCGCACGATTGACCTGCTGCGGATCCTTTTCCTTGACCGCGAAGAAATCGCCGGTCGATGGATCGTAGGTGATACCTTCGATACCGATGTTGCCGACGGTCGGACCGAGCGAACTCGACGGCAGCGAACCTCTCGATACCGTACCGCCGGCCGTGTACGTCAATTGGTACACGTCCTGCAACCGCTCCTCGGCGATCACGAACTGGTTGCCGCTGACGTGCGTCAACCCTTCCGTGTCGTCGAAGCCGCTCAGGCTCATCGAGCTGATCAGCGACCCGGTCTTCGACACTTCGACGATCTGGTCGCCCTCATCGCCTACCACGAACAACGTCCCGGTGCTCTGGTTCCACGTCACCGCCGACGCTTCGCCGACGAATGACATGCTGTACGTTCCCGCCAGCTGGTAGTTGGACAGGTCCAGGGAACTGACGGCGCCGTGTGCAAGCATCGGCGCAAGCAGAGGCACGCACAGCGCAGCTGCACCGGCAAGTTTGCGAAACATTGTTCTTCTCTCCTGCAATGAATCAGGCAGCGCGATGACGACGTGCGAAGCCGAACAGGCCACCGATGCCGGACAGCATCAGCCAGGCAGCTGCAGGCAGCGGCACCGGAGCGACCGTGAAGGCCGTGGTGTTCGGAACGACGCTCTCGAAGCTGCCGTCGCCCAGATTGTTCCAATTGACGTTGTTGGCCAAGAGCGAACGATAGGCGCCGTAGCTCGATTGGCTCGAACGGTCGCCGACGTACTGAGCGAAATCCGTGCTGCTGTTGACGGCGATCGCGTTGGCGCCGGCGGTGAGGCCGGTGTTGGTCAGCGTGCCGTTGCTACCGAAGTTACCGCTGGAGATCGCGGTAAGGAACGTAGTCGGCGACGACGAACTGGTGCCCAGGAAGGCATAGATGGTCTCGGCCGTGGCATTGATGCCGTTGTCGCCACTGGCGCCGAACAACGCACCGATCGAGGCGCTCGCGGCCGCAGTGTCGTACGAGGAGAACCTGATCACCGTGCCGGCGGCGATCAGCGATCCGCCGGAATTCCAGGAGCGTACGCCTTCGCCGGTGTTGAATGCGCCGCCCGAGCCGATCGCGCTACCGTTCCACTCGTTGTCGTTGAAGTGAATGACCGTGCCCGCGTCGATGTCGGCGAGGGCGACGAACGAGAATCCGTCTTCGTCGGCATTGAACGAGGTGAAAGCGATGTCGCCGGCATTCAGCGCAGCTGCATTGGCAGCCGCGATGCTGAGAGTAGCCGCAGCGAGCGCGATCGATACGCGCGAAAGATAACCAGGCATATACATTCCTCTTGAGATTCTTGTGGCGTGAATGGATGGCAACGGACTCGTACCCGTCGAGTTCAAGATTGCCTGCCTGCCATTTATCGCCGCTCAACGTGAAGCTGCGATGGCCGCGTTGTGACAGATTGCGCACGCTGACGTGCTGTGGGTCATTGCTGTCTTACCTCGAGTAGACAACGGAGCTGCGATTCGTCAGACGGCGTGGACACTTCTTCTTCACGCCAATGTCGACGTGTTGTCACAGCTGAGCTGGCAGTCTTGACTCATGCGCGAGGTCGTCGCGCTGCCTGCATATATAAGACTCACGCCACGGAAGTAACCATGAACCGATTTCTTTGTGCGCTCGCCTTGGGCGTTGCCGCCGCCAGCGCGAACGCTGCGACGATATCCATAGATCCATCGAGCCAGTCGACTGTCGTCGGCAGCACGGTCAGCGCCACCGTGCGCATTGCCGATATCACCAGCGGCACTGCGCCGTCGCTTGGAGGTTACGATCTCAACCTGTCGTTCGACTCCGCGGTCCTCAGCTTCTCCGCGCTGACGTATGGCTCCGGACTGGATGTCCTCGGGCTCGGCAGCATCCGCGTCTCCGACACCGGCTCGGCGGGCCTGCTGAACGTCGTCGAAATTTCGCTCGACGAGGAAAGCGATCTCAACGCACTGCAGGCCGATGCGTTCGCTTTGTTCACCGTGACCTTTCAAGCGATCGCTGCGGGCACCTCGGGACTGACCCTGCACGTCAATTCGCTCGCGGATGCTGCCGGCCTCGCCTTCAACGCCGCGACTGCGAACGGCAGCATCGGCGTCGCACCGGTGCCGTTGCCCGCTGCTGCCTGGCTGCTGTTCTCAGGACTCGCCGGCCTGGCCGGAATTTCCCGCCGCAGATCGCGCGACGTCAATGATCTCGCAGGGGATCTCGCAGGGGATCTCGCAGGGGATCTCGCAGGAGCACGGGCATGATCGTTCTCGATAAGAAACATTCGAGCGTGCTGGCCCTGGCCATTGCGTGCATCTGCGCATCGCAAGCCTCGCACGCGCAGACTGCATGCAACGTCACACACAAGATCCATGACGTCCAAGGCAACGCGTCCACGCAACTCGCCGGTGGCGTTCACGATGACGTTTCGCCGCTGAACGGCGCCACCGTTATCATCGAAGGCGTCGTCGTTGCGGACTACCAGAGCATTCCGCAGAACACCCGTTCGGGCGAACTGCGGGGCTTCTTCATCCAGGAAGAACAGGCGGACCAGGACAACGATCCCAGCACGTCCGAAGGCATATTCGTCTTCACCGGCACGCCGCGGCTCGACGTCGCCGAGGGCGAACGCATCTGCGTCACCGGACCGGTCAGCGAATTTTTCGGCCAGACCGAGATCACGGCCACCGCGGTCAACAGCTTGGTGCGTACCGCAAGCTCAGCCGCGTTGCCTCCGGCGGCGGAAGTCGCCATGCCGGTAACCGGCAACGTAGACGACTACTTCGAACAGTTCGAAGGCATGCGCGTCCACTTCGCACAGCCGTTGTATGTCTCCGAGTACTTCGAAGTCGCACGCTATGGACAGATCGTGCTGAGCGCAGGCGCACGACCCTTCCAATATACGCATACGGATTCGACGCCGACGGCGGCGGAGTACGCGACTTTCCTGGCCGATCTCGCCCGCAAACGCATCATTCTCGACGATGCCGACAACGTACAGAACGGACCGCTGCCCGCGGGCAAGTTCTATCATCCGTTTCCCAACGGCTTCGGCATCGGCACGCAGGGAATCAACTTCTTCCGCGGCGGCGACACCGTGCAGAACCTCACCGGCGTGTTGCATTGGTCCTTCGCTGGCCAGGCGGGCACCGATGCCTGGCGCATTCGCCCTACGCTTGCGACACCGGCCGTGTTCACTGTTGCCAATCCACGTCCCACGGCTCCGCCGAATCCCGGTGGCAATGTGCGCGTCTCGGCATTCAACGTGCTGAACTATTTCAACACCATCGACACGACGTCGAGCGACAGCAACGGACCCTGTGGACCGTCGGGCACGCTCGATTGCCGCGGCGCCGATAGCGCTGCCGAGTTCCAGCGCCAGAATGACAAGCTGACGACGGCACTGAGCAAGATCGGCGCCGACGTCTTCGGCCTGATGGAAATCGAAAACAATGGCGGAGCAGCGGTGCCGGCAGTTGCCGAGCTGGTCAATCGACTGAACGCGCGACTGCCCTCGCCTGTCTACAAGCACATTCAAACCGGCGTGCTCGGCTCCGACGCAATCACGGTCGCGGTGATCTACAACTCGGCGGTGGTCGCACCCAAGGGTTCTCCGGCAGTCCTCACGGCTCCGGCATTCGTGGATCCGAACAGCACCGGCCAGCAACGCAATCGTCCGGCGCTGGCGCAGACCTTCGAGGTCATCGCCGCGGGCAATCCAGACAAGGGAGCGAAATTCACGGTCGTGGTGAATCACCTGAAATCCAAGGGCGGGGACGGCGCTTCAGGAGCCGATAACGACCAGGGCGATGGACAGTCGGCATGGAACAGCACACGCACGAAAGCAGCGAGCTATCTCGTGAACACGTGGCTGCCGAGCGATCCCACCGGCCAGGGCGATGCGGACTATCTCATCGTCGGCGACCTGAATGCCTACAAGGGCGAGACTCCGATCGCGGCGATCAAGAACGCCGGCTACACGGACCTGCACCAGGCCTTCGAGGGCAGCGATGCCTACTCGTACGTGTTCGACGGCCAGCTCGGCTATCTCGATCATGCATTGGCCAATGCCTCGCTCGCTCCTCAGATCACGGGCCTGGTCACCTGGAAGATCAATTCCGACGAAGTGACGGTATTCGACTACAACGACACGGTGAAGGACACGGGCGAAGCGGCATTCGAAGCCGAGCCGACCGGCAACCCGCTCTACGAAGCCAACGAGTTCCGCACGTCCGATCACGACCCGGTCATCGTCGGGCTCGACCTGACCGTGCCGGTCCTGCTGGGAGATGCGGATGGCGATGGCGACATCGACAGCCAGGACGTGAGCCTCATCGTTGCTGCACGCAATCAAGTTGCAACAGCCAACGATCCGCGTGACGTCAATACCGATGGCGTAATCAATGCGGTGGATGCAAGATTGGCGGCAACCAGGTGCACCCGCGCCCAATGTGCTACTTGAGGAGGTAGGTAGGGATAAAAGGGGACAGATTTATTTTCCGCTGCGGAAGATAAATCTGTCCCCTTTTATCCCGAGAAAGGACTAGAGACCACGGACGGTCCCTCGTAGACAATGCCTTCCTTCCCAACCTCTCCCTACTCGCCATTGCGCACCCGCACTTCCACGGATCTGTTTTTCGCCTTGTGGCCGGACGACGACGCTCGTGCCCAGATGGCGCAGGCCATTGCATCGCTGGGCGGAAGAGTCACCGCAGCCCGGAACCTGCACCTGTCGCTGGGATTCGTCAGCCACATCCCGAGCGCACAAGTCGCCGAACTCATTCGCATCGGCGCAGCGCTGCTGCAATGTCCGATGGAACTGGAGCTGACTCACATCGAATACTGGCGCGATGCAGGCATTGCCGCGCTGGTGTTGCGCCAGACACCCGAATTTCTATTTCACCTGGTGACGCAGTTGCGAGAAGCGCTGGGGCAACGCGGTTTCGATGTGGACCCGAGACCGTTTCGCGCCCACGTCGTCGTCTCACGCCACATCAGCGACTTCAGAACGAGACCGCTCGCCGCGCCGATCGTGTGGAAACCGCACTGCGTTGCGCTCGTCGAGCCTTACCTGGCGGATAGGTTTCGCACGTATCGATTGCGTGAGACCTGGCCGGTATCGCGGGCAACGACACCGAATGGCGGCGGCGAAGTAGCCGCCACGCAGGGAATGCCTACTTAGTAGAACCCATCTCAAGTTTCTACTCTCGGCAGCCTGAACTCTCACGGAGCAATTCCTTCTATCTCTTTTTCTGCCCCGTGTTCTCCGTGTTCTCCGTGCGACCTGTCTTGAAGCCCTTTGAATTGCCACAGAGGGTGGTCACGGCCACTCTCATGGCACGACACGCCGTTACCAAGAGATATCGCACGGAGAACACGGAGAACACGGGGCAGAAAAGAGAAGGACGGTCGGAAGTTCAGAACGCCGGCCCTACCTTTTTGCATTTCTTCGCCGTGCGAACCCATCAGCCTCCGCGACGACGCAGCCCAGCCGCGCCCATCGCTCCTGCCAGGCAAGCAATCATCCACATATCCAGCGCGCCACCGCCGCCTTTGCTGCGAGCCCCTGACACAGTCACTGTCGCGGATGAGGAAGTATTGCCGCCCGGGCCCGAGCAAGCGAGGTCGAAGGTCGCCGTTGCCTGCAACGCACCGCTCTGCACTGAGCCGCTGGTGGCTCGCGTGCCGCTCCAGCCGCCAGATGCAGTGCATGCGGTCGCATTCGTTGCCGACCATTGCAGCGTGGCCTGATCGCCAGCAGGCAGCGATGTGGGCGATGCAGTGAACGTGATCGCGGGTGCTGCCGGCGCGTCGGCGACTTTCAAACCGTAGCTGCCGAAGCTGGAGGTCGTCGCGGGCTGGCCGAGAAAGTTCAGCACGTACACGCCGGGGTCCAGCTGCTGCCCCGCAATCACGCCGCTGCCGAAAATCTGGCCGATCAACGTCGTGCCACGAGTGATCGCGAGTGCCGAAGTGCGCAAGGCAGCGGGAAATTGCAGGTCCGCCAAGGTCAGGTCGTAGCGACCCTGCGTGGTCACCTGCACCGTCTGCGACTTGAACAGTCCGCCGACGCCTTGCGTGCTCTCGATATCGACGGCGCCCAGCGATTGCGTGGCCAGGGTCATGCCGAACAGACCGTTCGTCGGCACCGAGCCCGCGACCAGCACGCTGACGGGCTCGGCACGCAGGTCGACATCGAGCGTTCCCGATCCATCGCGGAGCGTCGACACGGTGTCGCCCTGCACGACGACAGCCTTCAAGGTCGTGAAGGCCTGGGGAAAAGCGAAATCCTTGAGGGTCAAACGACGGGGTCCGGCGGCGACCGGGCTGCGCGACGCAAACGAATAGATCGCCGGCGTCCCTGCATCGAGCGAAGCATCGACGATCTGCGTGCGTGCATCGACGGTCGCCGCTCCCTGGGCGACACGCAACTTGAAAGCACCCACTCCCGTGGCTACTGCCGGCGTGGCCTGAACATAGATTTGCAGGTCGCCCGGCACGAGCGCGAGCGATGCCGTGCCGGCAGCCGACATCGACTTGGCGATGGCGTTCTGTTGCACTACTACCGCCGCGAGCGACGCCAGGTCCGATGGAAATTTCGCGTCGGTCAAGGTGAGGTCATACGTGCCGGCACTTGGGATCGTCAGCAATGCCGCCGGCGCGAGTTGGCCGACCGGTTGAGTCGATGCATACGCCACTGCTCCGTTGGCCACTCGCTTCACGCTCACGCTATACAGGCCTGCTTTCGTCGTCGCGTTGGCATCGGCGATCACGAACAGTTCGTAGGTGCCGGGCACAGCGGTGAAGCGGCCGGGCGGAGTGAACACGACGGGCACGCTGTTGCCATCGAGCAGCAGCTTATTGGTCGATGCGAGCGCGATGGGGAAGGCCTGGTCGATCAACGTCACGTCGTAGTCGCCTGCCTGGGCGATGTCGAACTTGGCCTGCAGGATCGACTCGCCCGACACCGAAGAGGCACCGGGCGAGATGCTGCCTGCCTGCGAGACCACAGTCGCGCCGTCGGCCGCAATGATTTGCATGCTGAACAGTCCCGGCGGCTGCCCTGCCTGCACGGTTCCGACGACATGCACGCGATAGTCACCCACCGGCGCATCGAACGTGACGGTGGCAGGCGTGAGAGCCGCGTTGCCGCTGGCGGGATAGATGACTGCGGTTTGTCCCACTACTTTCAGGTCGTGCGTAACGATAGCTTTGAGCGACCCGAGCTTCGCGGGAGTCTGCAGATCCTCCAGCTTGAGCGTATAGGTTCCGGCGGTGCTCACCGTGAACGTTTTCGGCTCGGTCAGCAGCGCTTGATTGGCGCTGTCCGCGAGGACTTCGGTGGTCTCGAACAGCGTCGCAGCCTCGCTCGACGCAGCAGCCCCGAGCAGCGCCACGAGCGCTGCTATCCTGAACATCCATTTTGCGAACACGATGAGACCTCTCGCGCTACGCGCGCGTAAGACGTGAACTGTGTGTGCTTGAACTATGAGGAGCGAACTGCGATCCGGCTATCCAGCCCGTTTCAGTTCGTCGAGCGCAGCCTGTGCTTCCTTCACACCGAGAAACGACCGATTCGCCGCCACCGCCGCTTCCAGGTTCTGCCGGGCGGCATCGCGGTCGCCATTGCGCAGCTGTGCCATTCCCAGGTGATAGCGCATGACGGCCGATTCCGGTGACTTGTCAACGGCCTGCTGCAACAGAGGCAGGGATTCGCGGACTTCGCCACGCTTGAACTTCACCCAGCCGCGCGTGTTCAGGATCGCAGGCTCGTTGGTGTTCATCAGCTTGTTGGTGAGCTGCTGTGCGCGATCCAAGCTGGCCTGGTCGGTGCGATAGCTGACCAGCAGCATCGCGAGATTGTTGGCGGCCGCCACCGATGCCGGATCTTTCTTGACCAGCGTTTCATAGGTACGGATCGCGTCGTCGGTCTTGCCGAGCCGTTCGTACAACGCAGCCAGATCGGTACCCAGCGAGCTCGCACCGTCAGCACTCTTGACGCCGCGCTCCAACGCTTCGATCGCCGCGTCGCTGCGCTTCGCCGCCAGGTTCGCAAGCGCCAGGCCGCGATACGGCACCCACCAGCGCGGCGCCAGGACGATGGCCTCGTTGAAGGCTGCGATCGACTTGTCCGTCTCCTTCTGCGACATCAGCAGTTCGCCCTTCAGATTGAGCGCGACGACGTTCTTCGGTTGCTCCTTGATGACCTTGTCCAGTAGCGCCGCAGCCTGCGCCGATTGCTTTCGAGCCAGGTCCACACGGACGAGCGCAGTGAGCGGCTCACCCGCACTCGGTTGCCGCTCGAGTGCCTTCTGATAGGCGACTGCGGCGGCGTCGAATTTCTGTTCCGCCTCGTCCACCACGCCCTGGAGGTACGGCCCGACGGAAAGATCGGGACGCACACTGTCGAGACTCTCCGCCGTCGATCGGGCCGCGGTGAGATCCTTCATGGCTGCCTGCGCGCGGAACAGCGATTCGAGCGTCACGGGATCGTTCGGCGTTTCCGAGACTAGTTTCTCCAGTATCGGACGCGCCTGCTCCGGTCGCCCGTTCTGCGACAGCAGTTGCGACAGCTCGAGACGGACGGCCCGATCGGCCGGGTTCGCCTGCGCCGCTGTCCGCAAAATCTCTTCGGCCAGTGCCACTTCATTGTTCTGCAAGTGAGCACGCGCCAACGCCCGCATGATCGCGGGAGAATTTGGCTG
>Ga0068861_100002454_pt1 | contig 12087 bp, 10 predicted proteins | sample KBSSwiS42_FD_66593 | JGI IMG/M metagenome (GOLD analysis project Ga0068861, IMG submission 66593) | Switchgrass rhizosphere microbial communities from Kellogg Biological Station, Michigan, USA - KBS Switchgrass S4-2 | ecosystem: Host-associated > Plants > Roots > Rhizosphere > Soil ...
GATGCCGCCGCCGCCACCTCGGTCCGCTCGATGACAATGACGTCGATTCCGCGGCGAGCGAGGAAGTACGCGATGCAGGCTCCGATCACGCCGCCTCCGCAAATTACCACCCGCATGATGTCTCCACGGAGATCTACAGAAGCGCCGCGCCGGCGGGCTATTGGCCGAAATCCTGGTGGCACGTAGCGTAAACAGGTGGCTTCGCTTTGGTGCCTGTCCAATAGCGGGCAGGGTTCACCAATGTCGCCCCGGAAGTGCAAGTGCAACGCGCCACAGTGCGCATAGCCGCAAGCAGCGTGTCGACTGTAAGGGCCAGCAGAGAGCCCCAAAAAGGTTTTCCAAATCTCGCTTCGTTCCGGCAGGTTGATGCCGAAAGCGAGATCGCGTTTTCCAAAAAAGATGAGAACCATTCAGGAGTGGCAAGGCATTTTAAGTCCCTTCCGTCTACCAGTTCCGGCACGCCCGTCCTATTGATTTCCATAGCTTTTTCGTCCCAGGCCGGCAAATGTTTTCCAATCGAAACCCTTGCGTTTTCGCGAGATCCCGAAAGTTGCGCCAACAAGGTAACGATTGAAGCCGCGAGTTGATCGACAATGAGCGAGTTTTTGCGCAGTTGCAGGCCGATGTTGCTGATACTCGTTCGTCGCGGCGATCAGAGGGCCGGTTGGCCGTCGCCGTCGCGAATCGCGGCATGCGTGGTTATGGAACGACCGCCCATGGCGTAAAGCGTCCGTTCGCAGCCTAAGTAGCAAGAGCAGAGGGCTCCAGGTGGCGTAGAGTTCTTCGGCCAGTCAGAGAATGCCTAGGTAAGGAAAGCAAAACTATTTCAGCCAGAGTTTGAGCGGAATAGCTTCTCGGTCACGACAGGCCATCATCCCAATGTAAGGGTTTGACAGCCGTGCGCTGTAGACGCATTCAATGCCCTCTACCAGCAACGTAGCATCCAGTTGTGATGTTAAACTCGATATTTGAACACGGATTTCTCCGGTCTTCTCCTCCGGACCGTCCTGCGTACAGATACCGACATGTTTCATCGACACCGGTCCGGAGTATTCTTTGGCCCATCCAAGCGTTTTTTCCGTGACGACGGCCGTCAGCTCCCATTCGCCGATTACCCCGGCATAGCCGAGGATGTGTCGGGGGAAAGCTTGCGCCGGTGCCGAGAGAGCACCCAGGACGAACAGCGGCAGGAGCGCTCTCAAGGCCTTCTCCGACGGGCGTTGGGGTCTCACGACTTCTTCGTCAGGAACGCGCGCGCCTCGCCGACCTCGATCCGGCTCTTGTCGGCATCGCCGGCTATGGCGACGACCTTTTTGTAATATTCCTGCGCTTTGGTAGTATCGCCGGCCTTTTCGGCGGCCCTTGCTGCGCCCACATACGCGCCGAGCCGGTTAGGCTCCTTCTTCAGCGTCGCCTCAAAAGCGGCGAGCGCTTCCCGGGCCATGCCGCGCTCCAGTAGCAGGACGCCGTACAATTCGCGCGCCGGTTTGGGCACGCCCGGCGTTACCGGATGCTTTTCGGTCGCGTCCTCGGCGTCGGCGGCGGCGCTCATGGCCTTGAGCGCATCGTCGCGCTTGCCTTCGGCAAAGAGCACCACGGCGGAGGCGACCTGCGACTGGATATCAACCTGCTCGGACCAATAGGCGTCCTTGGCGTCACGCAACCTGTCGCGCAGTTCTCCGAGCCTGGCGATATCGGCCTTGGCGGCTTCAGGATTGCCCGAGCGTGCGGCGCCGAGTGCGCGCGCGAAATGCGTGATCGCCTGCACATGAGCCAACGGGCTGGGACGGACCTGAAGTTCGGCCGCGGCCTTCCAGTCGCCGCGTTCCAGCGCATAGCGTGCCGGCGAAGCAGCCAGCGCGTATGGTCCGACAAGGTATGTCTCGGTGAAGCCGGCAATCCCTGTCATCTCGTCAATCAGCGCCTTGGCCTTGGTGTCCTGCCCCAGCTGCAGATTGGCATAGACTTGGTAGTCCATGGAGTGCAACTGGTCGTGGTAGTCCTTGGCCGCTTTCGCGGCGCGCGCCGCCGCGATATTCGATGAGATCGATTCATCCCAATAGCCGACGCGCGTGAAGATATGCGACGGCATGTGCTGGGCATGGGCGGCCGCGGGCGCGATCCTGGCGTAACGCCTGGCCGCATCGAGGCCCTTCTCCGCAATCGAGGGGTAATCATACAAATGGATCAGGTAATGCGCGACGCCGGGATGTTGCGGCTGGCGTTTTGCGATCGGTTCCAGAATTGCCGCGCCTTTGATCTGATTGGCGTAGGTCTTGTCGGCGGCCGATGCCGAAGTGTTCAGCGCCAGCGCGAAATGAATCTGCGCTTCGTCGTCGTTCGGGTAGCGCTGCGCCAGTTGCTCCATGGCGTTCGCGTAGGCCACGATGCGGGTGCGGTGATCGACCTTGTCAAAGTCGGCGTACATGACACCCAGCGCAAGCAGATAGTCACGCTCACGCTGGGTCCCGGCGCCAAGGCTCTTGCCCTTGGCGATCATGGCGGCACCATCGGCGAGATTTTTCGCAGGCGTGGGAACGTGGGGATTCCAGAGCATGCTGAGCGCGATACCCCAATAGGCGATGCCGCATTGCGGATCGGCCTTCAACACGTCCTCGAATACGTTTTGCGACGCGCGGTACCAGAATGAGTGCTGATACAGCATTCCCTGGTTGAAAAGCTTCTGCGCCTCGGGCTTGCAGGACGTTTCGAAATTGACGGCGCCGAGCTTTTCGTCGCTGGCATGGGTTGGCTGCGCCAGCGAAATGCCGGCCGAAAGCGTCACCGCAATTGCAAGGGTTGTTCTCATCGCGCTTCTCCTGTTGGCCCGCCTCAAATCAAGCAGCGCATTTCGAATTGCCCGATCGAAATAGAGCAAAACCCCGGATTTAACCGCCGAATCTAGGAGCCGGCGGGCTGGAAGTCATAAGCGAGAAACGGGATTTCTATGGGAGGTTTGTGCTACCTTCGAGGGCGGAGAAAACCATGTCAGAGCGGACACTTACGTTCGGACGCTACCGGCTTGAGCCCCAAAGCGGGTTGATGTCGGGGGACCGAAATGTGCACCTGACGCCCAAGGCCCTTGCGTTGCTGAGCTTTATTGCCGACCGCCCCGGCGAGGTGGTCACCAAGGATCAGCTATTCGGCGCGGTCTGGCCTGAGGTCAATGTGGGGGACGCCGCGCTAGTGACCTGTATCCAGGAACTTCGGCGTGCGCTGAAGGATGATGCCAGGCGTCCTCGCTATATCGAGACTTTGCATCGCCGGGGCTACCGGTTTGTCGGGAAAATGGCGGTGGCCCCGCCCAATGCTGCCGTCGACAGCAACGCCCGCGCGCTGGCGCTGCCCGACCGTCCTTCGATCGCGGTGTTGCCGTTCGCCAATATGAGCGAAGATCCGGACCAGCAGCATTTCGCCGACGGCATCTCGGAAGACCTGATCACCGACCTGTCCCGCATCCACTGGCTGTTCGTCATCGCGCGCAACTCGACGTTTGTTTACAAGAACCGCGCGGTCGACGTGAAGCAGGTGGCGCGTGAGCTCGGCGTACGCTACGTGCTGGAAGGCAGCGTGCGTCGCGCCGGCAAGCGGATTCGCATCAGCGCGCAGCTGATCGACGCCGTCACTGGCGGTCACCATTGGGCGGAGCGTTACGACCGCGAGCTCGGTGATATCTTCGCTGTGCAGGACGAGATCACCCGCAGTGTGGTTGCGGCGATCGAACCCCGCCTGCTGGCGGCGGAGGGGATTCGCACCCTCTCGCGATCATCGGATGATCTTGGTGCCTGGGAACGGGTGGCGCGCGCTGAAAACGATGTGTGGCGGTTGACACGGGCCGACTACGCGACGGCGATCAAAGGCCTCGAACAGACGGTCGAGATCTATCCGGACTACGCGCCGGCGCGCAGCCGACTCGCGTTCCGTCTACTGTTTTCAGCGCATATGGGCTGGATCGATCGCGAGTACGGATTGCGCACCGGCCGCCTGCACGCCAATCGCGCCATTGAGCTGGATGATTGCGATTCCTGGGGGCAGACCGCGCTCGGCTATTTGGGGATGATGGAGTGGCGCACCGAGGCGTCGATCGCGGCGTTCCGCCGCGCGGTCGAACTCAATCCGAATTCCGCGAAAGCCCACGGCGATCTCGGCCGGGGGCTGGCATTTGCGGGGCAGGACCGTGAGGCGATCGCGCAGGTGGAAGACGCCATCAGGCTCAGCCCACTGGACCCGGACATGGCGATGTTTCTCGGCGCGATCGCGGTCGCGCATTATGGCGCAGGGCGATACGCCGACGCACTCCGGCATGCGGAAGAATTGTTGCGGTCGCGTCCGGGGTTTCAGGGTGCGCAACGGCTGCGCTGTGCGAGCCTGGCCCAAACCGGGCGCATCGATGAAGCGCGATCGTTTCTTGCCATGATACGTCGCGAGCAACCGCAACTCTCGATCGATTGGATCAGGGCAAGCGTGCCCTATCAGACCCCGGAATTGATGGAACGATTCCTGGAGGGCATGCGGAAAGCGGGATTGGACGAGACCTGACCGTCGGGGTCAGAAGCTAACCCGCAGGGAATGGCCGCTACCGGCAAAGCGGTCGTTCGCTGAAAGGCTGTGTCAGCTAAGTGCCTGTGGGTAACTTCATTCGAATAGTTCGTTAGACGGTCCTGCGAGAAGCGAGGCGACCGCCTTCATCGCGCCCGAATCGCGGTAGCGCCTGATGCATGTTTCGATCCTCGGAGCGAGGACAGCAATGGACTCAGCAAAACCCCGCAAATGGACCGAAGAGGAGACCAAGCTGCTGATCGAACTCGCGCAGCGGAAGGAAAGAGTGCCAGCGATGGCGACAGAGCTTGGGCGTCACGTCGCCTCCGTTAGACGTCGAGGTCCCGAATGGGCTTACTTCTGCCGCAGGGCCGAGCTGAGAGGCAGCTTTAGCTTTTCTCGCGCAGTCGTCGTCTTATTCGAGCGCTCACCGTAGCCCGTTTCTGAATCGCCGATAGAATTGCGCGAACGCGGGATTGTTCGAGGAATCGTGCGCTATCGCGCTTGCGGAAGGTCGGGCGGATCACCTGAGCGCTGTTCTGAAGGCAATTGCTTCGGCGGGTCTAAATCCCGAAAGCCCATATGCAACAATCGTCCCGAGCTCGGCTAGGCCGGAGATTGTCCGGCCCGTGACATAGACCGCACCATCCGTTTCAGGTGTATCGACCATCGTGTCGTGCCAGTGGGGCATGAAAACCGCCTGGAGATTACCTCTGTAACGATCCACCATACCTCGGTCGAACGGTCCGAAACGTTCCGGCAAGTGGCCCGTACCTACGGATAGCTGCCACCCGGAAGTATTCGATCTTGAAGAATGCGTCTCACGTGAATCGCCTTAGCGATCAAATCAAAGAACTTCGCGAGAAGGCCAGAGGCCTCCCCGCTGGCGACGAACGGGATGAACTACTGCGTAAGGCACAGCAGGACGAAATTGCGCGGCGCTTGATCGAGTGGGTCACTTCCTCGGGTCAACTTCCTCCGCCTGACGATCTGATTCCGATCCGGAGACATCGGTTACGCCGGAAAGGATACGACACGGCGCACCTCTAGCGATTTAAGGTGAGACTGCCGGCTCACTCGCTCATGGCAGATCGAATACAGCCTCTCAGCTGGTCAACGGTTTGGACAACGTGATGTGCCCCAGCTGCCATCAGGCGCTCCGACTGATGATATCCCCAGCCGACACCGATCGATCGCAACTGTGCTGCTTGAGCCATCTCCATGTCAAACGTGGTGTCGCCAATGAAGATCGAATTATTGGGCGTCACCCCTGTTGCCGCAAGTGCCTGAAGGAGCATCGCGGGATGCGGCTTGGAGGGCGCCATGTCAGCCGCTTGAATGGTCCGAAAGAAGCCTGTCCATCGCAGCGCCTCCAGCGCGGGAGCGATAGTGTCAGACCTGTGCCCGGTCGCGACGCCCAGAACGGTATCCGAAGTAGAATTCAGCTCGCAAAGAAGGTCGCCAACTCCGTCGAATGGCTTCTCGGCGAATGCGGGATCTGCTCTCAGTTGCGGCAGCAAGAGATCGTAGGCTCTGACCATCTCAAGTATAGGCGCTGTCGGGCCGGCGAGCTGGGTCAAAATGACATCAAGGGACTTTCCGACCAGGGCAAGACTGTCGACGGGTGACGGGGCAGGCAATTGAAATTCGGAAAATACGATTTGATGGCTCTCCAGAATCAGTGAGCGGCTGTCGACCAATGTTCCGTCGAAATCAAAGATGATTAGTTTCAAAACTCTGTCTCTCAAGATTGAAGGGTCATTTCTGTTTTTTCCATTGAGCATTCTGATGCAGATATTTCAGTTCGACAATCACGAGTTCGTCCTCGGTAAGGTGCTGTAGTTCGGAGAGGTTCTCCAGGAGAGCGGAACGAAGCGGGCTCAGCTCATGGTACGGGCACCATCCTAATCAATGACCAGAGGTGCATAACTCGATCGGCTGCCGCCTCAACAGGGCGCGCCCGGTCATTGGTGGTCTCGGCGCTGTCATGGGATGTCATCCCTGGCTTATCGATGTAAGCAAGAATAAACCCGAACCAATTCGCGTGTCTGCGCCGGAACGACAAGCTCTGCATCCTTGTTCCTTGTTGCCGTTTCGCACGATAACCAGAAGTAATTTCCAGCAGGATCGATGACCAGCCGATTCGGCGAGAAGTTGGAAAGAATGATTGACAGATAAGGGATAGTCGAGAACCACGACAGGGGTGTGAGAGCTGCCGGAATTCGCTCGGCTGAGATGAAACGCGGATTACTGAGCGCAGGATCGGACTCGTTGCTCATCGCGAGCATCGCAATTGCGTTACGGTAATCACTCCACGACGCGACGAACTTCCCGGTTTCGATCGCATGGATCAGGGTCACCACGAGAAAGATTGAGGCGAGGGCGCACAGCGTCCCGCCACGAGGCGAGACCAGAGCGTGCCACAGCTTCGCCGGTCGATTGAAGATCATCCCATCACTGGTCATGGCGGCAAAAGCCCCCAACGTGCCGAGCAGGGGCGTGACGATGACCAGCACGGTCCGCAAATAGTAGCGGCTGCTCGCATGGACGGAATGATCGAAATGCAGCCAGTAGATGGATAGCAATCCGAGCAAAATTCCCAGAGCACAGATGCACGCCCATTTCGGGAGCCAGACTGACAACAGCGTCAGGATTGCGCCGTAGGCGATGACCGCCGCCAGCAATACCACGACCTCAATTTTGAAGATTTCGAGATCGAAGAAGTGCAGTGCAGCCCGCAGAAATGCGTCTGTGTAATAGTCGTCAGGCGGAAGGACGATCTTCGCCACCGATGCCAATATCACAATGATCATCAGGCTGATCGCTGCGCGCACGAAGGTTGCGCTCCATAAGCCGCGCAGCGCCAGCGTTGCGCCGATGGCCGAGAGCAACACCAGAGCTCCTTCGTGCGTGAAAGCCAGCAGAAGCCACGCGGTAAACACCAGCAAGGCCCCGGCACTGGTTGGTTTTGCATAGTGGCTCAGCGCCAAGGCGGGCCAGAATATCGCGTGGGCGAGCCACATCTCCGTGGGAAAGCCGAAGATCAGCGGGCAGAGCAGGGCTGTCGAGCCGCACGCATAGACAAAGATGAGGCGGCCGGGTGAGCGATCGGTCGCGTAGGTCAAGACCAGTCCTGCGAACGGAGAAATATAAAAAAGCAGCCCATAGGCGATGATTCCAGCCCAGGCATTGCCCGTGATTCCGACGAGCACCTCGGCCGGCAATAGGGTCAACAGGAAGACGGACGTTCGGCCAGAGATGTTATGCCAATGGAAGGCCCAAACATCCCGAACCGCGACAGCATACGAAAACATCGCGCCGTCGCCGTAGAGTTCGAGTTGGTGGAAAAGTGCAATCACGGGGAATGCGACGGACCAACACAGACCCGCTCCAACGATCAGAAACCGGAACGAACGGTCCTCGAGGCGCAGGGCCCGGCCGGACATGTCAACGGCTGTCCGCACAAGGCATGATACAGCTCAACGCGAATAGAGGCATTGCACAATCAGGACTTTTCGCTGGTGGAAGCTTTCAAAGTAGGGAGTTTATGCCCGGAGCGTACGGCTTTCGTCGTCAGATAACGCCTGTTGTGGGAATTGATTGCGGCCTCGAGCGGAACGCGGGCGGCGATTTCGATGCCGGCTTTTGTGAGACCGTCGAGCTTGGCTGGGTTGTTGGTAAGCAGCACGATCCGCGTGCAATCCAGGGTTCGCAGCATCATCGTCGCAACTCGATAGTCGCGCTCATCATCCTCGAAGCCCAGCGTCGTGTTGGCGTCGCGCGTATCGAGACCGCCGTCCTGCAGTCGATAAGCTCGCATCTTGTTCGCAAGGCCGATGCCGCGGCCTTCCTGGGCAAGGTACAGAATGATGCCACCGCCGATGCATTCCAGGCGCGTGAGCGCGATCCGAAGCTGATCGCCACAGTCGCATCGCCGAGAGCCAAATACGTCGCCGGTCAGGCATGCCGAATGAAGCCGAACCGGAACGGGTTCAGCGAAATTGGGCTCGCCGATGATGATGGCCACTTGATCGACGCCGAGAGCGTCCCGAAACACGACAAAGCGCGCCACAGTACCCGACGCCAGCGGAATTGAGGCTTCGCTTGCGACTGCCAATGCATTGGTGGCGTCTGCGGCAAACCGATGGATCGCCTCCGCTTCGACGGCGACGATCGCATGTATCAAGTCGCCGCCGGTGTTCGTCAGGTTTGCCACAAGGACCGCCGGCAGGCCGCGGCTCAGCTTGATGAGCTGGCTTGCCGCGGTGGCGGAACGACTCGCAACCTCAGCCTTTGCTGCAAAATGACCCTCGCTTTCGGCATTGGCCGCGAGGGCGAAGATAGTGCCAACGCCCGCTTGCTTGGAAAGCGTCAACGCTATCGGCGTTGACGCCTCGATACCGATCGCGTTCGCTCGCTGCTGTGTGACGATCAGCTGGGGCGCATTCGGATTGCACAGCATCCCAAATTCGTGCAGCCGTTGGTCGTCAAGGCCCTCTACAGGCAAGGCTAACAGCACCTCGCTAGGGGCGTTAACGCGAATCGGTCTTCGCGCTTGCAGTTCGCTCAAGGCGCGGCTGACACCGAGATATTCCTTGTTGCCAAACAGGGCCGAGTTTGCAAGCGATGGCGCGGCGTTCATTCGCGAGACCTTTTTTACTGGGCGCGTTCGTGGAACACCGAAAGTCCTAGATCATTCCGCTAGAAATCAGATGGATTTTTGGGATCGAGTGGCCGATAGTAGCATTTATTACTCGTGAGACCGAATTTATCGTGCAGCTCGGCAGCTTCCCCAATCGCAAATTTGCTCCTCCCGATGCGTGGGAGAGCTTCGTCGAGCTTTTTCGTACAGGACAGCAACATCTGCCGCAAGCCTGGGCGGATCTGTTCGGCCCGTTGCGGAACGGGATGGTGGACGATCTGGTGATTGTGGGGCAGGTCGGCCAGTCGCTGGACGGTCGGGTCGCGACGGCTACCGGTCATTCCAAGTACATCAATTGTCCAGCCGGCATCGAACATCTGCACCGGCTCCGCGCGCTGGTTGACATTGTTGTGGTCGGCGTTGGAACGGCGCTGGCCGATAACCCGCAATTGACGGTCAGACATGTCGCCGGTCCTCAACCGGCGCGTGCCGTTATCGATCCGAGAGGGCGCCTCGGAGCCGAGGCAAGATTGTTTGCCGAGGACGGTGTTCGCCGTCTGTTGATCACGGCAGAAGGCTCGCGGGCCACGCCGCCCCCCGGCGTTGAGATCATCACCCTGCCTGCGGAGGATGGAAACATTGCTCCGTCAGCTATCGTCGCCTCGCTGAAACGAATAGGGATGCGACGCATGCTGATCGAGGGCGGCGCTGACACCGTGTCGCGGTTTATCGCGGCCCGATGTCTCGATCGCCTGCATGTAACCGTTGCGCCCGTCATGCTGGGCACCGGGGGTCCCGGCATCGAGTTACCGCCGCTCGATCGGGCCGACCAGGCCAAGCGCATGCCAGTGCGGCTGCACAAGATCGAAGACGATGTGCTGTTCGATTGCGACCTGTCGGCTCAGCGCATGACGCTCGGTGTGGCAAAAAAGTCGACGTGACCCACGCGTATCGTTGAAACGCGTTCCCTGACCGCGTTGCTCCGCCTCACCAACCACTTGTCGATGTCGGGGCGCGGTAGCGGTTTGACTTCACTCGCCGCGCCCGCCCATCCGGCAAGCAATTCGTCCTGGATCTCCCGGTCGGCCGTTCCGATCACCCAATCGGACTTGCCTTGCACGATCGAGTATCCGAGCGCCTTGAATTGGGAGATGGCCACAGCGGCAGCCGATGGGCCGAGCGCCGGCCCAAAGCCCTTGTCGGTGCGCTGATGCGCATTCAACGCCGACGTGATGGCCGTGTCGAGCGGATCGGCCGGGGACAGCTCAATGCGGCCGTCATAGGTCAGCGCTGCGTAGACTGGCAACGCGCGCGCGGCGATATGGCGCGTGAAGCGATCCAGCCAGTCTTCGGAGACGAGATCGAGCAGCGCCGAGATCGTGATCAGGTCGTTCGTGCCGTCGAGCGCCGCGGCGAAATCGCTGCTGAGATCGAGCGGAACGGCATTCAGCCGGACATCGTCACTGAATCTTCCGCTGCACGCCACCGTCAGCAAGTGAGGGTCGTTGTCCACGAGGTCCCAGCGCTGCCGTACCGGCAAATGTGGGCCAAGTGCACGGATGGTGGAGCCGGCACCGCAGGCGAGATCGACGACGCTTATGGCGTCGAGCGATTTGAACGAGGCGGCCACCGCATCGAGCACAATCGGATTGCGCGCGCGCAAGTCATAGCTTTCCCGAAAGGCCAGCCACTCCGCCGAGAAGCCACTCATGCGAGCTTTTCCAGTGTAGCGGCGAAAACCGCGCCGGATTGCCGCCAGGAGGGCAGCATCCGTGCCGCCTCCGATGCCGCGTCGGACATGCGATGGCGCAGACCGGCATCAGCGACGACGCTGCGCAGGGCTTCCGCCAGTGCGATCACGTCGCCGGCGGTCACCAGCAAGCCTGCCTCATGTGGAACGGTGTCCGGGATGGCTCCTGCCGTTGTACCGACCACCGGAAGGCCACGCGACAATGCCTCGGCGTAGGCCATTCCGTATCCCTCGAAACGGGAGGCGAGTACGAACAGATCGGCGTTACTGTAGAGCGCGGCAAGCCGCTCGGGCGATACAGCTCCAAGCGCTTCGATCCGGCTGGCAAGCCCGTGTTGGGATATGCTGGCGTGCAGTTTTGCTGCCTCATTCGGATCGCGCGTGAGGTCGCCGGCGATCGTCAGCCGCCACGGAAGTTCAGCAAGTCTCGCGAGTGCGGCAACAAGTACGTCGAATCCTTTGCGGGGCACGACGGAGCCAACGGACAGCAAATGCGGAATTTCGCTTTGGCTTCCTGTAGATCGCGGCGCGGGATCGCTTCCGGGCCTTGCCACCGTGATGTGCCCCCATGGTACGCCATAATCGGCGGTGACAAGCTTTGCGGTGGCAGCGCTTGTCACAACGACTTCTCGCGCTGCAGCGAGGGCGGCCTGCTCGCTGCGACGCAGCACGTCGGCCTGATTGGCAGGTAGTCCCCATTCCAGGGCAAGTGGATGATGCACCAACGCGAGCAGCGGGTTCCTGCTCGTAAGCTCGGTCGCGACATCGGGCAGGACTCCCAACGCCAGGCCGTCCAGCACGATCGGCTGTCCCGTCGGCACCTTCAGCAGCAGCGTTCGCGCGGCAGACCGGGTCGCCTCATCCGGCCAGGGAAACCCCTCGCCGATATTGAGAAATTCGACGTTCCAGCCCAAGTCCCGGAGTTCAGCGATCATCCGCCGATCATACGCGTAGCCACCGGTTGGCGTATCGAGGCTGCCCGGCACGGCGAAGACGACATGCTTCACCACAAGGGCGCCTCGTATTGCGCACGGGCGACGTGTGACTCCGAGAGCGTGATGCGCAGCGCCTTGAGCTCCGGGCCTGGACGGCCGAGTTCGCCAGCTCGGGCCGGCTTCGCCAGCCCGTCGAAAATATACTTGGACAGAAATTCCGT
>Ga0068861_100002461_pt1 | contig 12071 bp, 6 predicted proteins | sample KBSSwiS42_FD_66593 | JGI IMG/M metagenome (GOLD analysis project Ga0068861, IMG submission 66593) | Switchgrass rhizosphere microbial communities from Kellogg Biological Station, Michigan, USA - KBS Switchgrass S4-2 | ecosystem: Host-associated > Plants > Roots > Rhizosphere > Soil ...
GCAGATCTATCCATCGGTTCGTAACAACGAACCGTCCTGTCGTCAAGGGCGGATCACGCTGCAGATGCGTCAGTCTTCCCGGAGAATCGGGCGAGAAGCGATCGCACGATGGGCGTCCCGAACAAGCCGGTGCCCGATACGACCGGAATCAGTGACTGGACGGAGACATCCTGTGTCAGCAGATAGAAAATTCCTCCCGCGACGACGCTGCTGCCGATGAGGCGTCCGGCCGTCACCCATAGTCCGCGACCTTCCGTCCGCTCCCATTCCTGGATCACGTCGTTGCGCTCGGTATCGATGAGGAAGTCCCTGAACGTGCGGTTGAAGATCGCGAAAAACGGTTCGTTGACGATCAGGCCTTTGGCCACGAGCGTAGCCGCGACGTCCCAACACTGCGCCGTGATGAAGCCTTCCTGCGCGAGCTGAATGAGGACAAGTTTCTCGTCTCTCGTGCAACTGGTCCAGAGCAGCTCATAGAACGGAAGCGTCTGCGCACGTATTCCACGTAACAACTCGTCGAGGGGGACTCCCTTTTCGGGTGTCTCCTTGCGGTGCGCCCAAACGGCTTTGAGCTCGGAGTAAATAGGCTTGAGCGGTGCAAACGCAGACAATTCGCGCTCCAGCGTCTCCTCCCATGCCGACGGATCGTAATCCCGCCACTGGTCCCACATGAGTCGAATGTCATTGTTGTTGCGTGTTCCAAGCGGTTCGAAGCACCGACGACAGCGGCTCAGGATCAGCGCGGCCGTGCTGAGGGCGATTTCGGGCACGTGGTCGTTGTAGATGTCGCGGCGCTCGTCGGTGAACAGCTCCTTGAAGTGCGCAATCGGATCGACGCAGGTCGTGATGACGAGCGCAACCGGACGAGTCGGCGGATTCTCCAGCAGCTTGGTCATCAGGCGCAGGACCTGGGTGCGCGACGTTTGGTCGACGAGCTGCACTTCGAGGTTCGATAGGTGGACCCAGATTGTGGGGTGGTCAACCCGAGGGGGATCATTCATTGCGCGATCGAGTTTGAGCCTTTGCTCACGCATGAAGTCGTCGGTGAGCGTGGCGCCGAGCAGAGGGACACGGAAAGCCGGCCTTGCCTTCGTCACCTCATTAATGACGTCGTTAACGATTTCGTCCTTTTTCGTCCGCGGCGGGCCAATCAGCAGGACCATGCCTCCCTTGCCCGCGGAGTCCACCTGCGTGATCACCGTGTGGAGACTCGGTGCTGCGGCGAACACGCGCGGCAGCACTCTGCGCCGCGCCCAGTACACGCCGAGTAGGGAGCACAGCATGATCACCGTACCGAGCGACCAGGCGAACCAAGGCTCCCGCCTGTCGCCGGCGCGTCGTGCGATCGCTGTCACCGCCGCGTGCACCGCTGGCGACACGCCGGGCGTCGTGCCTCGTTGCTCGACGGCATCGAAGAAGTTCCAGTCGAGGATGAACGGAAGAATGCCGGTGGGCGTCTGCAGGTCGTCGGCCTGGCGAACGCACGGCTCTGGCGGGCTGTCCAGAACCGTGAGGTACGAGTACGTTGCGTCCCTGCACTTGTTATCGGCGTTCGTGACGGCGTCTGTCGTAAGTTGGGTTCTCAGCTGCTCGCCGGTTGGCGAGGCATAGTGGTGGGTGATCCGCTGTTCGACCCGTGCCCGTCTCGCGAGCAATCCGCGTTCAACTGTCTCGATCCAGCGTTGATTGGCTCTCGTATCCTGCACGGCGTGCACGGCGCGCACGAAGCCGATCGCAGGCAGGACACCGACGACCATGAGCAGAAGTCCGAGTGAGGGATCGAATGGCAAAGCACGTACTGCCGCCGCCCAACGGGACTCTGTGTTCGACGACTCCGACCGCGGCGAATGGGTCCTCTGGACCGTCTTGCACCGCACCGTGACGCACGCCACGATCCCTGCTACAGGGACGGCGACGAAACAGAGGACGTACGTCCAGGAAAGCCATGGGTACGTGGACGGAGCGGAGGTGCTCACAATCGCCAGGAGTTCCAGCCCGCCAAGGGCTGCGAGCACCACGAGATGTCGGATATCACTGAGCCCGCCGGCGAGGACGGCCTGCATCAGATCGCGCGATCGCCGCTGCTTGACCCTGAAATAGCACGCGGCGAGCAGCGCGAGGACCGCCAAAACCCCGAGACTCACGAGTCCGAGACGCAACGTGCCGCTTTGGTGAAGGACTTCCGCGTCCAGTACGGGCTGCAATTCCTGGAACCCGACGATTAGCCACGGATTCCCCTTAAAGGCGCCGAGCGGCTCCATCCGAATCCGGTGAGGGCGTCCGTGATAATCGCCGTTCCATTTCGCGGGACGCCCCGATTGTGCAGTCGCGCGGACGTCAGCCGGGTCGCCGACCTCTTCGAAGAAGTTCTCCTCGAGGCTCAAGCCTTCCTGCGAATGAAACAGCACTTTGCCATCGGGGGCGAGGATCGCGAAGCCATAGCCAGGCGGAACGATTGGATCGACGACGGACTGCGGCCGCACATTCACACCAAAAAACTCTTGCGGCTCGACCTGTTCAGGCTGCTTCGTGGCGCCGGCGTCAGGCTGCCTCACCAAATTGAGGGCAGGGTCCTTCGCCCCGTCGTTCCGTTCGGACGACCTGAGCGCGAAGAAGACGCCAAGCTCGGACGTGGTCGGCGAACGCAGCGGCTCGATCGTGAACCGGTAAGTGTTGGTCTCGTCGCTCACGGTCCAGAGGTCATCAGCAATCAGGTCGTGGAAGTGCTGGAACGATCGATGCCTCGCACGACCTGTGATCTGGGTTTTGGTGCTCCATTTCTGAACTTGGTTGCCGAGATTGTCGATCCACACAGCGACGTCCAGTTCGACGTCTGGCGAGGACTTGAGCGTGTTCCACAGGTTGCACTCCCCGCCAGCGGACTCCGGGCGACGATCGCCCGGGTTCGCAGTATCTGAGGCGCGAGATATACCGCTCGCCGCTATCTCGCATGTGGCTGGCTGAAGTCCTTTCCCCTCGCGAATGCCGGACGCGAGTCGCAGGATGTTGATCGTTTCGCGATTGAAGTTCGTGCGAACCTGTCCGGTTAGCCTCTCAAGCGCCGGATCAGCCGATGACGACGAGTATGAGAGCAGAGGGAGGATAGCCCCGAGGCCTGCCGTGGCGATCGTCGCCACCATCAATGCCACGATATCGGGAAAGGCATAACGTTCCTTCGGCATGAGCGTGGCAAGCTTCACGAACGGAAGCGCCAGGAACAGCAAGGCGACCGGCAACGTGAGCCCGACGATCCACACCATCGGAATCTGCATCGCCTGATTCTGTAACGCTGCTTCCGAGACGAGGCCGGCTACGTACAGCGTCGCCGGTGGTTGTCTGGGCTGTGCGCTGCCGTCGAGCATCACGGAGATCGCCTGGACCAGCAGCTCGTACGACGTGCCGCCCAGGTTGACGTGCTTGAGGGTCGCCGTCGAGACCAGGTGCTTTTTGTCCGGCGCCACCGGAACGGTGGCGTGTGCGTGCCACGAGAATGAGAGCAAACCTCCAGCCTGGTCCTGCGCGGCGAGCAGCTCCGACAGGTTCCCAATGCGAGGCGTGCTGATCTCGCGCTGCCAGAGCACGTTCCCCTCATCGTTTGCGAGTAGAAGGTCATCGAAGTCGGGCCGCGAACTCGCCACCGCTTGTGGCACCACATCCGACCATGCGACCTGCGCGGCCGCCGTGCGGTCTCCGTGCGCGCAGATATCGAGACCCTGCGCCTTCGGTCCGCACGAGACCGCCTCCGTCCCGTGAATCGCAGGGTTCTGAATATCCGGCACCACGAGACGCAAGTACTCACTGAGAAGTGCATCCGGGGTGGTGTTCGATTGGACCGGAGTGACACCCAGGCCCACATTGAGGGCCTGGGCCAGACTGTCGGCCTTGCTCTTCACGTGGCCGGCCGCGACGGCGAGCGTGCGAAACCGCAGTCCCACGAAATAGTTCATCTTCTCGGGAACGAAGATGAAGAAGTACCAGGCCATCGCAGTAGCCGCCATCAGGGCGGCGATGACATAGGGCAGCACACCGCCAGAGAGCGCCGAGGCGTTGCGCACCTCCGGTGTAGACAAGGGGCCAGGCTTCCCAGCATCAGCCATGACGCCTCCACAGAGAATGAATGCCTACCCGCGTTGGAGCCGCGGTAATGTTAGCGGAATTTGCGCAGACGTTGGACCATCTCGCGTTCGCCGCGGCGCACCACGTCCGCCACACCGACGAACCAACGTCTCATCAGGTAAAGAACTCCAGCGGGAACCGAATCTAACGAGCAGAATGAATCGACTTGCACACTATTTGATATTTCGTGGGGCCGAGCAACTGCCGTCAAAGACAGTTGTGCATTCCAGCATCGCACTAGCGGCAGCGGTCGCCGTTCTGACCGGCTGCATGTCTGGTGCGAACCGACGGCCGTTTCCTGACACCTCGACGCGCATCGCCGTACTCGCCGACCAGCTGCCCGGAGCGATGAGCGAAGCGCAGGTTCGCTTTGCTGCCACGCATTATGTCGGCACACAGAAGCTCACGCTGAGGCTGTCGCGGCCCCTCCGCGCGATCAATCCCCGATTCCTGGTGCTCCACTATCACCTCGCGATGTGGCAGTCGGCCCCGAACGTCTTGTTCATCACCGATGGCAACGCGTGGGGCAACGACTACGCAACCGTCAACGCCCACGAATCGTGGTTCTGGCACAACGGCGAGAATCAACGCGTCACCAGCAACCACGATGGCAAGCTGCTGATGAACGTGTCCGACTCCGGCTTTCGCGAGCACTGGCGCGACTCTCTGATCCGGCAGGTCGAGGACGGCGACTATGACGCGATTTTTCTGGACTCCGCCTCGCCGGCGCTCCTGCAGGGGGAAGCCCGCTCGCCAGCCGATCCACGACTGTTTGCCGACGGAGTCCGGACCAACACTTTCGATGAACTCGGCGGACGGAGTTGGATAGCGGCGTGGGAGGACTGGATCACCGGCCTCGATCGTGCGCTCTCCGCGAGAGGGATCCCGCTCATCCCCAACGTCGGCAGCCTGGTGACGACCTGGGACAACACCAACTACTCGCTCGCCGCTGGAGTCTTCTCCGAAGGATTTCTCGATCCCGGATTCAGCACGGAAGACTGGAAAGCCGCCGCCGATCAGACGTTGGCGCTGATTCGCCGGAACAAGATCGTGATCCTTCAGAACTACCTGCCCTCGGCGAGCGACGTGGCCAGACGCCGGTTTCTGCTGGCGAGCTACCTCCTCGTGAAAGGTGCTCGCACGTACGTCGCGTATTTCGCCTCGGACCCGCTTGAGTGGTATCCGGAATGGGATCTCGACCTCGGCGCTGCTCAGAAGAGCGCGGTCACCATGAACGACCTGAGCTGGAGCGGGATGTATCGGCGCGACTTCGACAAGGGCGTCATTCTCGTCAACCCGGGAACCAGCGCCGTGCAAGTGACGCTGGAAGCACCCTTCAATCGCGTTGAACCGGTGGGTGGAGGCGCTGTATCCCGCGATGGAACGGTTTCGGGACGCGTGGAAACCACACCGGTGACAGCGCTCGAGATCGGCGCGAAAAGCGCGGAGATCCTGCTGCGCGAACCCCTTTGATATCAGCGATGGTCGAGGCATAATCCTGCCGCCCAACGAGCACCCGGACGCGCCTATTCGTGTTCACAGGAGATGCGCCGATGACGAGGCCGAAAAAGAATGCGGTGAACCGTCGTGGATTCCTGAAGGGTGCCGCGACAGCGGCCGCAGGCGCAGCGGCACTGGGTACCTCTGTCCCGATCCCTGACCTCGAAGCCGCACAGAACGGTGCCTCCGATACATCGGCGCCGCCGCCCTCCGCGGAGCAGGTCAGCCGAGACGCCGGTGATGTGCGGCCCGCCGCCGGTGCTCGGGATCGCGCGGTTGTACGTCCGGGTTCCGACCTGATGGTGCAGGTGCTGAGAGACCTCGGCATCGAGTACGTCGCCGCCAATCCCGGCTCGAGCTTCGAGGGGCTGCACGAATCGGTCATCAACTACGGGAACCCGCCGAACAAGAGGCCCGAGTTCATCACCGCACTCCACGAGGAGTCGGCGGTAACCATGGCGCATGGATACGGGAAGGCCACGGGCAAGCCGATGTGTGCGCTCCTGCACGGGACCATCGGCGTGCAGCACGGCGCCATGTCGATCTATCAGGCCTATTACGACAGGACACCGGTCCTGCTGATTGCCGGACGTGACCTCGGGTTCATCGCCGCGCACAGCGCCAACGACATGGCGGGCATGGTGCGCAGCTTCACGAAATGGGATGCCCAGCCGAAGACGCTCGAGGAATCGCTGACGGCGATCCAGCGGGCCCACAACGAAGCGATCACTCCGCCATGCGGCCCGACGATGGTGGTGATCGATATCGAGCTCCAAAAGGAAGAAGCGCGGGACATGAAGGTGCCGGCGCATAAGCGGCCGACGATCGCCGGCGTCGATGCGAGCCAGGCACGCGAGATCGCCCGGGGTTTGCTCGACGCACAGAATCCCCGCATTGCCGTTGGTCGTCTGCGCACGCCGGAGGGCGTGAACCTGGCGGTGCAGCTCGCGGAGCTGGTGGGCGCCTCGACCGATTCCGCCGCAACGCAGGGACCGATGAGCTTTCCTCAGGGACATCGCCTGTACGGTCCCGGCGCCAACACTTCGTACGATTACACGCTCGGCCTCGAAGCTCCAGCCGCCACGGTGGCGTTGATCGCACCAAGTCTGTCCACGCTGCTCGATCGCGACGTCACCAACATCGGCTTCGGCGGCATCGCGCCTGGCGTCGGCGGCAATCGCGGTCGCGGAAACGCACCGGCAGGCCGCACGATCCCGGTGGACGCCGAGGCGAGCTTGACGGCGATCGTCGAGGAAGTCCGCAGGCAGCTGTCGCCAGACAAGCAGCGCGTCGTTGCGGAGCGAAGCGCGAAGCACGCTGAAGCGAACCAGCGCGCGCGCATTGACGCGCTCACACGTGCCTTCGAGCAGAAGCGTGCGGGGTGGGACGCGAGTCCGATCGCCACCGCCCGCATCTATGCCGAGCTGTGGCCGCTCCTTCAAAACGAGGACTGGATCCTTTCATCGCCCAGCAATTTCTCCGGGGCGCACAACACGCAGCTCTGGACTCACGACAAGCCCTACAGCTATCTCGGCGGACAAGGTGCCGGTGGCATGGGGTACGGTGCGCCGGCGTCGGTTGGGGCAGCGCTGGCTGCGAAGAGCCGCGGACAGATCGTCATCAACGTGCAGACGGATGGCGATCTGAATTACGCGCCCGGTGTGCTGTGGACGGCCCAGCATCATCGGCTTCCGATGCTGACCGTGATGCATAACAACCGCGCGTGGCATCAGGAACTCATGTTCGTGGAGTACATGTGCGGAGTACGCGGCCGGGGTGGGGAACGCGGGCATATCGGAACAACGCTGCGCGATCCGTTCATCGACTACCGCATGATGGCGGCGACATACGGTATGGCGGGCGAAGGACCCATCACCGATCCGCTGAAGCTCGGTCCGGCGTTGAAACGCGGCATCGCGTCGGTCAAACGCGGCCAGCCGTACATGATCGACGTCATCACGCAGCCGCGGTAGGGCAACATGACGCGAATGACATATCTCCTCTACACCTGCGCGATGGTCGCGCTGATCGTCCAGGGCGCCGTGTTCGCCCAGGCGACCGCTGGCGGCGCAACCAACGGTGCGCGCACCAATACGCCGCCGACGAGCCCGGTGACCGGCGACGCCGTGAAGGGCAAGAAGCTCTACTTCGATTACGCGTGTTACTCCTGCCATGGGTACAACGGCGAAACCGGCGCTCGCTCATTTGTCCCCAACTGGCCGGCGAATCTCGCAACCGAATCGCGGTTTGTCGCGTTTCTGCGCGGTCGCGCGAACGCGGCGCCGGTGCAGCCGTCCACCAGCATGCCGAACTATGCGGCGCAGTCGCTGAGCGACGTGAGCGCCAAAGACATTTACGCCTATATTCGTACGTTCAAGAGCAACGCGCCGCCAGCGGACCAGATTGCCGTGTTCAAGCAAATCCTCGGCTCCGCGCAGAACGACCGATCGGCGGCCACACCGAAATAGCCGGAGGATTCATTCATGCGGATTTTCTTCGTGTGGCTTCTCGCGTCCGTCTCGCTCGTCGCGCAGCAACCAGCGGGCCGCGGCGCCGGCCCTGCGCCCACCTACAAAAACCTGAAAGTGCTTGCGGCCAACTCTGACGTGCCCTTCATCATGGCCAGCTTCAATGAGGCCCTGGGCGTGCAGTGCACGTACTGCCATGTACAAGGGGACATGGCCGCCGACGGCAACGACAAGAAAGAGACGGCGCGCAAGATGATCGGGATGGTGCGCGTCATCGACACCAGTTTTTCGAGCAGCAACGGTGTGTTCCCGGCTGGCTATCACGAAGTGGATTGCCTCACGTGTCATCGCGGCAACGTGAAGCCGGAAACGGTGGCGCCGAAGAAGTTCTACAACCGCGCCAACGCGCTTGGGGATGGGCCGTTCCCCCCGAGGCCCGCAGTCAGCCTGAAGGTTCTCGCGCCCAATACGATCGTGCACGGGCCTGATTCCATCATGGGTGAATTTCGTGACGCGCTCAGTGTGGATTGCGCGTATTGCCATGGCGGCGGCCCGCAGGAGAATGACATCAACCCTCGGAAGGACCTCGCGCGCAAGATGATTCTGCTGGTCCGTCAGATCAATGCGAACTTCCCGGGCACGGGCGTCTTCCCGGTCGGCCCGCAGGTCGTCACCTGTTATACCTGCCACCGCGGCGACACGCACCCCATGAGCTGGTCCAACAAACGATACGAGCTGCCAGCGGCAAAGCCCTGATCGCCGCGTTCGATGATGCCGATCGACGAGCGCTGCGCGATCGCTACACGTGTTGGAGGAGTGGACGTGGCGAGAAAAACGAACAGACGCGGGTTTGTGAAGGTCGCCGGACTGGCGGCGTCAGGACTGATGGCTGGTCCACTGGCCGGCGCTGCTGAGCCGCAGGCGCGACAGACATCGCAGGCGCGACCGGCGCCGAGCACGATGGGCGCACGCTTTCGCGCACTGTTGAATGGGCCGGAGCCGTTGATCTGTCCCGGTGCCTACGATGTCCTGACGGCTCGTCTGATCGAGGTCCACGGGTTCAAAGCGGCATTTGTCGGCAGCAGCGCCCCCAATCAGGAATTGGTTGCTCTGCCGGATCAGGCGATTGTCACGGTGTCGGAGATCATCACCTATAACGGCGTGATCGCCTCGAACGTCGACATCCCGATACTCGCGGACGTGGATGATTTCGGTGCCACGCCCCTCAACGTGTACCGCTTTGCGAAGGAGGCTGAGCGAGCCGGCATCGGCTGCGCGGCGTTCGACGATCGGATGCCGATCAATCGCGCGACGGCGTACAACGTGCCCGGTGTCTTTCCGAAGGCTCGGATGATCGACAACATCCACGCGGCGGCGGACGCGCGCACAGAGATGGTCCTCATCGCGAGGTGCCTTGCGCCGACGCCGAACAACTCGTACGCCGAGATGTTGGATCGGGCGGCCGCCTACGCCGAAGCCGGTGCTGATGCCGTGTGGATTGGATTGCCGACCGCGCAGGACTACGTAGGTGCGGCCGACATGATCAAGAAGCCCCTCATGGCGGTGATCGGTGGCGCGAATTTCCCGGCAACCGCGGCCGCCATGAAGGCGGCTCGCGTCGCCGTGGGCCAGTCCGCGAGTATGGTCAACATCGCGCTCGGCGCCATCGACAAGGCGCTGGTCGAATTGAAGACGACCGGCCGAATGACGGAAGCGCAGAAGGGGGCGCTGGGCCGCGAAACCGCGGAGAAGGTCGAGCAGGTGGAGGAACTCAACGCCCGCTCGCGAAAGTACAACCTTCCCAGCGCTTCGGCTCCCGAACGCTAGCAGGACAGGAGGGCGGACCTCTTAGATCTGCCTCGTGCAGGTGGTACTGCGCCGCTCAGAGTCGGCCGGCATGAAATGAGAAGCGGCTCACCCGCGGAATCCATCGGGCGAACCGCACCACGTCGTCAGTCAGCGCCTTCGAATCCAGCCGGCTCCCGAGCCAGTTCCGTACTCGCTGCCATTCGATCTGAGCGGTCTCGTCGAGATCCTCGCGATCGACAAGCTCGATGAGGACACTCATCTTCGCGTCAAGCGAAATTTCACGCCCCTTCTTCGTTTCAGTGAGCCGGCCGAGCGCGAGGTTGCGCATCGTGTTGAAAAACACTTTCGTGATTGCCGGCGCTCCGGTGTCCACGGCCAAGAGAATCTGCACGGCTCGGTAATCCGGAACGCCGTACGCGTCCGTCACGAACAACTGACGCTCCCATGGGGAGAGACCAACACGCATCAGCCGATATACGTTGACGAACCGCTTCAAGGTTCGCGGCGATCGCCCAAGCAACGGCGCCAGGTCCGACATCGCGTCGAGTTCCATGCGCGTAATGCTGAAGCTCTCTGGACTGAGGTCCGTACTGTCTCGCGTCGCCTCGTCACCCGTTGTCGACTGATGCTTTGCGTCGTTGCTCTTCTGCCCTGCGATTCCGCCGGTGGCGGCCGCTCCCTGGAAGGCTTCGTTAGTGACGCCGTCGCGCACATTGCGACCAGACGTGTCACCGCTTCGTCGCGTTTCGTCGCGTCGGTCACTCTCAACAGTCGGCGGCGAGCTCCGGCCGGCTGTCGGTTCGGACTCAGCGGGTTGCATTTCTCCTCCGCCGTTGGCGGTGATGCTGTTCTTCAACAATTCATGGACGAGCCGTCGTCCCGCCTCGGGGGACATCGGCTTCACCCAGAACGGCACCTGAAAGATCTTTTCGACGTAATCGTGCGCGCTTGCGTCACCGAACATCTCGCTGAATTCGTCTCGGTCACGCGTGTCGCCGTCCGCACGTCGAGTATCCACGTTGAGCAACTCGCGATAGCGGGCGTCGAGCGAGCGCACGACCCACCGAGCGTCGACGCCAACGACAACGACGAAGAGGGGAAACGCGAGGAGTAGATGCACCGCCTGGAGCACGTCGACGACCTTCCCCGGCGGACAGCGATCGAGATCGTCGATGTAAAGCACGATGCGATTGATGCGCTGCGGCTCGTCTGCCAGCTCGCTGTCGATCGTCGGAAATCGCTCCGAACGGTCGTCTCGTGCGACCCCGTCCAGATCCTCGTTCTCCTCGCTGATCAAGTCCGACAACCGCTCGAAATCGTTGCGCACGAGCGCGAGCATCCCGAGGTACTTGCGGTAATCGTTGCTGTTCGCGCGCTCCTCGATGAATGACGTGAGCAGGCGTGACACGGTTGCCTCGCGAAGCCTGGCCTCCGCGTCGACGACGCGGCGGCGCGCCTCGTCTTCTCGTTGCTTCGCGGCGACGTAATCGGCCTCGAACAGGCGAAGCTGCTCCTCGGCTTGGCGAATCTGCCTCACGTTCTCGGCCTGCGCAGCCTCGATGCTCGCGTCGAACTTGCGTTGAGCGTCCTCCACGCGTTTCAGCTGATCGCCAACCCACGTGAGCTGACGTTTCAGCCACTCGGTACAGGTGCCGAGAAGCGCCGCAGCGCCACTGGCCATCGCGGCGACTGACGACATCTGCGGTGCGTCCAGCGCATGCGCCGCTTCTGCCGCAACAAACGCTGCGGCCGGGCCGGCCATCAAGGCGAGGGTCAGGTGCACCCACCGTTCCGCTCGATCCTTGCTCGTCATGAGCGGTACGAACGTGGCCTGGCTTCGGCCGAGCAACGTCCGTGCTTCGTTCAGCGTCGCGCGCAGCTCGAGGCCGCGTTCAATCGTAGAGGTGAGATTGAGATCGTCAAGAATCGGCTTGACCGCGGTCATGACGTCCGCAGTCGGAACCGCGGCCAGGACGTTGATGCTCGACACGCGCGCCAGCTCTTTGGCCTTGTCCTCGAACTGCCGGCGCGCTGCGTCCAGAGCGTTGCCGGCCGCCTCGTGCAGCCGCTCTGCCTCTTCACGCTCGCGCGTCGCGTGCGCTTCGGCCGCTTTCTCGACCTTCAAGCGCTTGAGGATTGGCTCCTGAAGTTCCTGGCTGGCCCGCTTTTTCCTGTCGT
>Ga0068861_100002463_pt1 | contig 12067 bp, 12 predicted proteins | sample KBSSwiS42_FD_66593 | JGI IMG/M metagenome (GOLD analysis project Ga0068861, IMG submission 66593) | Switchgrass rhizosphere microbial communities from Kellogg Biological Station, Michigan, USA - KBS Switchgrass S4-2 | ecosystem: Host-associated > Plants > Roots > Rhizosphere > Soil ...
GATTGCGCCTGGAGAAGATGCGCGCTATGAACTCGATGAAACGTTGGATTTGTCTTCGGTTGGGCCGTTGATCGCGAGGCCCTACAGCCCTTCGAATGCGGCACCCGCGAGTGAGGTGGCTAAGGAGCGACTCTTCTTCGACAAGGCCTATATCGGCTCGTGCACGAACGGCAGTTACGATGATCTCTTGCAAGCGGCGTTAGTGATTCGTGCGGCCCGCGACAAAGGCGTTACTAAAGCGCCGAAGGATTTCGTCATCTTCCCCGGGTCGGGCGACGTGAAGAAGAGCATAGAGGGCCCGGATTCGCGCTTAGGCGGCGAATCGATCGCCGATGTCTTTCGCTCGGTAGGTGGAGAGATTCGCGATTCGTGGTGTGGTCCGTGCTTTGGCCAGGGACCCGATGCGTTGCAACCGGGCCAGCGCGCCATCACGTCGTTCAATCGCAACTGGCAAAACCGCATGGGCCGGGGAGGCGAGGGCTATCTGGCCAGCCCCGCGGTAGTGGCGTCGTCGGCATTGCTGGGCTACATGGCGCCTCCGGAGGAGTTGGGTATCTCCTGGGACGCGGAGCAGTTCGGGATCTAGACGAACGCTGAGAGCGGCCCTTCGCGGCCGCCTAGTATTGGTCGAATCAAAGCCTTCAAAATTTCCTGAAAATTGTGCTTGCACTACTAATCATCCGTTGCTATATTGAGCCCACTCCCATTGACAGCAAGCAACTTGGAGGCACCGTGGATGGCTCGATTGGCTTGCTCCAGTCAACGGATTTGGGCGGGGAGCGTCAAGGTTCCGGGAGGGTCGCGCCACATATTTTGGCCGGCGAGGCGCTGATCGCGATCAAGGCGCTTTATCGGTTGCAAGGGCGAATCGATCGGCTCGAGGGGGATCATCTCGAGCTCCTACTACGGAAGCGCTGGTACAAGCGTTATAGCTACGAATCATTCCGCGATTTCGCCCGCGAAGAGCTGCAGACAACGCATCGCACGGCGACGCGACGCGTCGCACTGAGCCGTTTGTTGCGCGAGAGTCCTGAATTGGCGTCTGCATTGGATTCTGGACGTCTGAGCCCGTGTCAGATTTTGGCACTGTCCCGATTACGCGACGCTCCCGATCTCGCTTCGTGGATCACCATGGCCGAGGATTGCTCCATTCGCGAGCTGGAGCGCATGGTCGCTCATTACTTCAAGGATTCATCTCCTAGTGAATCCAAGGCCGCGAATCTCGATGAGCCAGGCCGGCGCGTGACGTTCGGCGCCCCCGTTTCGGCGGCGGTGATTTGGGAGCACGGAATCGAAATGGCGCGACGGGTCCTGGGATGGGAAGCCCCCGCCTTTCGATGCGTCGAGATGGTGCTTGCCGAAAACGCAGCGGAGTTTGGATCTTCGGGGTCTTGCGACGGGCCTCCGGATGACCCGAGTGAACGGAAGACTGATGTTGCTCTAGAGGATTTCGTCCCTTCCGAAAAGCGTTATCCGCCTCCCGAAGCCAAACTGTTGCGAGTTACGCGACAACAGCTTGACGCTCTTCTTCATTCGATTCGGTTGGCTCAGCAAGAACTAAAGGAAACTGCCTTGCTGGCAACCCCGTGCCCTGATGATCCCGACCGGAGCGTGGAAGCTCTTTCGATGTTGAGCCGCAAGGATCGCAGTCTCAGGTTGCTCTTTATTCGTTTATTGCATGATGCCGACGCAGCGCACGTGATCGAATTCCTCGGTCATGAAAGCATCACCGAGTTCCTGGTTTACCGGCTCAAGCTGTCGCGACGTACTGCGGCGCGGGTCATGTCCGAGGCCTGGGCATTTCACGGTAACCCCGACCTCTCCCGCGCATTTGCTTCCGGTCGCATTGGGTTAGGGAAAGCGTATTTGATCAACCGTTTTACTGACGAATCCCATGCCGCTTTCATACAGCGAGCGGAACAGCTCACCCATCTGCAATTCGAGCGGGAGATGCGTTTTCTCGAGCGATTAGCGGACTTTGTACCTGCCCTGGACAAGAGGTTCCATGCCCCTTTGCCACTGGCCGGGTTAGGAGATGCGCTCAAGCATTGGCTGCGCGAAGTGGGATGGGCAGAGTCCTCGATCGAGTCATGCACCGGTTCGTACGAGGGCGATCCGGCAGACGATGCGTCTCTCATGGCACGGCTCGAAGGATTGGTGAATCTGGTTGGGGTCGCGTTCGAGGAGCACGATCGCGAGCAGTATCAGAAACACAGACTGTTGGAGAGCGTGCCAACGTTGGCCACTGACTCGGTGCCGCGCTCCGCAGTCATGCCAATGTTGGCCACTCTGCGTCCAAGCGAACGAACGACCATCTCTTTTTGGGCACCAGAGTCCACCGTCAAGGAATGGCAAGCGGCCATCTTGCGTGTTCAGTCACTTCATGGGCCTTTGCCCATCTGGGCGGCCGCGTTATTCCTCATGCAGTGTGCCGCAAGCCAATGGGAACAGGTCGATCCGTCACGGCGCCCGGCAACCTGGAACATTCTCGAACGCGATGAATGGCGCTGCCAGGCTCCCGGCTGCTCCTCACGACGAGGGCTGGAAGTGCATCACATCGTTTTTCGTTCCCGGAAAGGCTCTGACGATCCCAAAAACCTCGTCACTCTCTGCCACGGGCATCATCAGCGGGGCATTCACGACGGTTATCTAGCGGTAAAAGGCACTGCGCCGGGTGGATTATATTGGCGATTAGGAGGCGGTCGGCCTCGTCCCAATGGCCGGGCGCGTCCAGTCCGTGAATTTCATGGTTCACGCTGCGTCGGGGTGCGTTAGGGCACGGTCCACGCTATCCTCCCGTCATGAACCCCGACCTGCGCGACTTCGTGAAGGATTCGCTCGGCAAAGGCATTCCGCGCGACAACGTGCGTCAGGCACTTCAAGCCGCGAACTGGCCAGCGGACGAAATCGAACGAGCGCTCGGCCATTTTGCCGAGGTGGACTTCCCTGTTCCCGTCCCCCGCCGGCGTCCCTATCTCTCCGCTCAGGAAGCGTTCCTGTACCTTCTCGTTTTCCTGACGCTCTACGTTAGTGCGATCCAGCTTGGCGCGCTGGCGTTCAACGTCATCGAACGCTGGTTCCCCGATCCCCTGGATCGCAACGAACGCCTCTACATCCCCGAGCGCATCAGCGTCCCGCTCGCCTCGGTCATGGTGGCATTCCCGCTCTACGTGTGGTTCACCGGGATACTCGTGCGCAGGCTGCGCCGCAATCCCGAGTTGCGCGCGTCCAAGATCCGGAAATGGCTCACGTACCTCACGCTCTTCGTCGCCTCCGCTACCATCATCACCGATCTCATCACTCTTCTCACCCGGCTCTTACAAGGCGAGCTCACTACACGGTTCGTGCTCAAGGTGTTGGTCGTGCTCGTCATCGCCGTGCTCGTATTCATCTACTACCTGAGCGACCTTCGGCCCGAAGAAAAGGAAGAGCCATGACGCGCCGCGTCCTGGCGTTTGTCGCGTCCGCGTTCGTGGCCGCGGTGATCGTGGCCTCGTTCACGATCATGCAATCACCGGGAACGGCGCGACTCAAAAAGGCCGATGCCACGCGCACCGACGATCTCATATGGATTCGCAACGGGGTGCGAAGCTATTACAATTCCGAAGGCCACCTGCCCGAGAGCCTCGCCCAATTGGTTGACCGCTTAGAGCCCGAGCGACTCCGGGACCCGATTACGCAAGCGCCCTACGAGTACCGTCTGGTAGATTCCGGCCATTTCGAGCTCTGCGCGCATTTCGCCCTGGATTCTCGAAACGAACGTGGCGCCCCCAGTTACCCCGATCCGGGGGGCGACACGGATCTGAGCCTCCACGGCCCAGGTGACCAGTGCTTCCGTTTCCCTGCTTTGCTCCCCATCCCCGAAAAACCCCGCCCTGATTAGGCCGCACCAGACCGTGCTATTCTTACGGGCTCGCTCCTCAGTCCTTCCCTCGTTTTCCAAGATGGGAGACCCGTCAATGCCGAGATTCAAATCGGCGGCCTTGGTGGTCGGAATTCTCGCCCTTACCGCGGGCGCACCGGCCAATGACCACTACCAGGCCGGCCTCAAGGACGTTTTGGCGAAAGCCGGCGGGAAGCCGGTTCTAGTCGATTTCCACGCGGTTTGGTGAAGCGGCTGTAAACAATTCGCCCGTGCGGCGGAAACTGATGCCGACATTCAGGTCGCGCTCAGAACGGTCGTTCTCTACCAAATCGACGGCGAGGACCAAGATGGTCCCGAGCTCATGAAGAAGTATTCCGTTACCGGTTACCCCACCTTCATTGCTCTCAATTCCAAAGGTGAGACGATGACACGCTGGTCGGGGTACGAGCGGAAGAGCTGGCTCGCCAACACCGGCGATGCAGTCAGCGATCCGACCACGATGGCTCAAAAGCAAGAGCGGTTCAAGACCAAACCCACCGAGAAGGACGCGATCACCATCGCGCACTACGATGACTCGATGGGCAAGTATGTGGAAGCCATCGGTGGTTACAAGAAAGCAGCTGAGCTCTCCGGCGGCAAATCAAACTACAACTCGGAGATCTTCGAGGCCACCTTCACCGGTTATGAAGAGAAGGCATTCCCCGTCGATAACGTGGTGGACGCGGCCAAAACGCTCTTCGCCGGCGCGCAGGACGCGGGGGAGCTTCTGGTTCCCGCTCGCATGATGACCTATGCGGGCTTGGAATCCGGTCAGCCCGAGATCGCGGTTCCGTTCGTGCAGGCTGCGATCGAGAAGACGGAAAACACGAGCGATCCCGACGCCATCACCCAGCGCAAAAAGCTTCTTCCCGACTACGCGCTCCTCGTCCTCAAGGACAAGGATAAGGCGGTCGCTTACAAGAAGGACAGTTTGGGTGAAGGCTGGCTGGAGCGTCCGAGTGATCTCAACCGGTTCGCGTGGTGGTGCTTCGAGAACAAGATCAATCTCGACGAGGCCTACACGATGGCCGGTAAAGGCGCCCAGCTAGCCAAGCCGGGGTCGGAGAAGGCGCAGATCCTCGACACTCAAGCTGAGATCTGTAACGCCAAGGATGACTGCTCGAACGCGGTTAAGCTCACCCAACAAGCCATCCAGGAAGACCCGAACAACAAGCACTATCAGCAGCAGCTGAAGCGTTTTCAGGATCTGGCGGCCAAGCAGGGTGGCACCCCCAAGCAAGGCGGCAAATAAGTAGCGCGAATAAAGTAGCGCGATAAAGACACAAAAAGCGGCGGCTCCATTCGAGCCGCCGCTTTCTTTTGCCTCGAATGCAGTATCGTTAGACCATGCCTAGATCGGCCGGAATTCCATTCATCATCGCCGGTGCCGCAATTCTGATTATTGGCGTGCTCGTCATGACCGGAGGACTCTCCTGGTTCGGCCATCTTCCTGGTGATATACGCGTAGAAAAACCAAACGCACGGGTGTATATCCCGATCGGCTCGTGCCTTCTCATCTCGATCGTGGTGAGCCTCATTGCATACATCGTGAGACGCCTGACCGGATAACGACCCGGCAAGCTATTAATTCTTGAATTCCTGAATCACTTGCGGCGTCTTGGGCTTCAACACAAATACACCGGCGTCAACCGGGCGTCCCGCCACCAGGTGAATGACTTTCTCCGAGGCCCCCTCGAACTCCACGTCCTTGGGCACGCTCCACGCAACGATTTGCACCGTCACCGTGTCCGCTTCGAGTCCGGGAATGTAGAACACTCCTTGTGCATTCGTGAACACATCCTGGTGTGTTCCTACGACCTGCAGAAGAACATCCGATACACCTTCGCTGTGGTTTCCCAGGTCCAACATCACGCGACCCATCAATGATGCAGCCACATGCACAGGATAATTGCAGAGTACTTTCTCTCCCGGTTTCAAGTGGAAAACCGTTTGCGCATGCGAGGGAGCGAGATAGCGGGTGGGCAAGCTGGCGAGATCCAAGCTCACCGATTCATAAATCGTCGCGGCGTCTTTGGCTTCGTACGTTCCGTCGATCGCAGTCTTTAGCGTGCGGCCGCTCCCAAGAAGCAGTGTTTGGCCGGAAAGCCCGCGTTCTCCTTCGTCCTGCAGCCCGTTCAAATTCAAATCCTCGAACACACGACCGTGAATGGTCCCGTACTCCGGGAGGCCTTCACGAAACCCCGGTGATCCTCCGCCGAAATCGAACCGTCGCATAAGCCGGAAGTTCACCCGCGTGCGCTCGGCATCGTAATCTCCTGCTCTGACAAAAAACAAAGATTGCAGCTCGAACGACAACGCCCAGGGGAGCGGTTGATCCCATCCCGCCCCCACTTCCCACTGATCACGCCGGTACGCGTCTTCGCTCGCATCCTGATGCTCGCGGGCCAATGAAAGCCACACCCGTTGCTCCGCGCGCTCCCAGTTTCCCTGCACCTCGACTTTGCGCTCGCGGCTCGCCCAGGTGCCGTCCAGAAAACGACGGTTCACCGTCCAACCCCGGCCTTCCACACGCCACCGCTCGCTCAAACGCTCCTGTCCAGTGAAGCCAATGCGGTCCTCGTGCCAGTCCCCGGTCAAAGTCAGTGGATCGCGGTAAATGGTGCGCGATGCGCTCAGCTCCGCTTGGCCGCGTGTGGCGTTCCATCCCACGGCGCTTCCCCACGTCATTGCGTTTTGATCCACGAGTAAACTATCTGGATCGGTGGTGCTGCGATTGCGATAGCCCATCTCACCGCGAACGCTCAGATGACTCACGACGTCCGATGAAGCAAAAAACCGTGAGAGCAGTCGCGTTTCCGGCTCCACTTGTCCCACGCGCGTTCTCAAGTCTTTGCCCCAGTCCCAGCTCGTCCCCACCAGCACCGCGGGACGGGGCCGATACGTGAACTCGAAACGACCACCCCATTCGTTCTGATGCGCATCCGGGTACAGGCCAATCGTACGAAAATCCGGCGAAATGATGCGTAAATGCGCCATCGACGTGAACTGGCCACGGGCATAACCACCCCCCGCTATCCCACTTTCACCCAAAGACCCCGTTCCATCCTCGCGAGAACCACGAACTTCACCCAACCAGGACCAGCCATCAGATCTGTTTTGTCCAATGAACGCGGTACCCATGTGCAACCCCAACGGCATCCCCGGCGCACCCTCTTGCCGCGTCCAATCGACTTTCCACAATCCGTTCTGGGTCCAATTACCGTGGAGCATGGCGCCATACATCGGCTCGAAAACCGGGGTGCGGCCCCATCCAAACAAGCTCTTCCGTTCGGTCAGCGTGCCACCGTGAATCGCAACCGCAATCTTGCCGCGATCGAGCTCCAGGTTGCCGCCCCGCGCCCACACCGTCTGCTGAAATTCGCCGTACAACGCATCGTGTCGCGGTTGTTCGACGACGTAATCGCCCAGCTGGGCGGACCATCGCCCCCAATTGCTCGGAATCGAACGCGCCTGTAGCCGCAATTCTTGTCCGGTCTCCGCGGCATCTAGCCAGAACGTCCAAGCTCCCGCGTTGACCGGATAAAACCGTCCGTCCGCGTGAAACCGCCCGCCATCCCAGTCACGCACTACCCCGAACGGTCCCCACGACTCGTAACGCTCTTCCGCCCACACGTGCGCATCACCGCGCGGCTGCGCCATCGCCTTGGACGCAACCAACAGCAACGCAAGAATCAAGAACCCAAAACGCATCACGGAACGAGCTGAGCCTTCTCGGGATCGAGCGGACACTCACCCACCAGCTGCCCTACGCCATCCAGATCGATACGCACATGGGCCAGATCATGCACATTCCACGCCGTCGCAAAATCGAGATCTACATAACGCTTCAGCCCCGGAAGAACCGGCACGTCCGGCAACTCAACCGGGTTGCCTTTCGCGTTATTGCCCTCGGACACCACGGACGCGTCGCCGTTCAAACGCACGACATCCTCGCCCGTGTTCATGACCGTTAACCGGATGTACTTCTTGTCGCCTTTCTTGACCGGCATGAGCGACGTGATTTGCGCGGCGCGCTTGGGGCTGCCGACGGTCATGTAGATCATCGTGGCCACGCGGCCCTGCACGAACATGTGCATGGAGCCTTCGACCGTACGATCCAACGGCAAGGACTCCAGCACCAACGATCCGTAGTACCCGCCATCCAAGGTGCCTTCGGGAACGTTCGCCGTGAACCGCACGAACTTCGTTTCGCCCGGCTCGAGCAAGAAATCCGAAGGTGCGGCTTCGATCCACAATGACGCGGTGCGCTTTTCGGTGCCCGCCTGCTTGAAAATCGGCGTTCCCGCTTCGTCCATGGTCCAGTCCTGCAAATAGCTCCGCAGGCGAACCGGCTCGAGCCCGGAATTCTGAACCCGCACTGAGTTGGTGTACTCGTCTCCCGCCTGGAGCGACACGTGCGTTCGCACGGGAGAGACATCGATCGACATGTCCGCCCACGCAGGAACGGAAACCAACAAGACCGGCAAGAACAGAATGACTCGCTTCATGATCATCTACCTCACTTGATTACGGACCGGACAACGTGAACGTCGCGGTAGCCGAGTAAGCACCGACGTTGTAGCTCCACGAGTTCTGCAGCATGAAATCCATCCGCAAATCCGCATTGATATGCGCGATCCCGGTGCCCAGAAGTACGGGAGTAACGCGCGACATGGTGCCGCTGTTGAACGGCGGAGTCGGTGATGACGTCCAGCTGATCGCATTGATTCGAATGACGCTCGGGCCCGAACTCAAATCGGAGTTACCCAGAAGCGTGAGCACCCAGGGATACCCGGGCGATCCCTCGGCCTTGACGGTCACCATCACGGTGACCGGCCCAATCACCGGCGTCACATCCGGGCTCGCATCCGGAAACGCGAGGCTGGATGGAGTGAGACGCAACGTAATCGTTGCCGCCTCGCTCGCGCGCGGCCCCAACTCTCCCGGCGGCATGCTCACCCAGAGCATCACCAACGGGAGAATGAACGAGCTTGCCCGGCCTCCCAAAGGAAGCCGGGCAAGTGCTCTTATCTCATGGCCGCGGTGCGTCGTACCCCCCAAAACTCACCACGTCCTACGGAGCGGTCAGCGTATAGGTCACCGTCTGGGTGTAGCTGCCGACGTTGTAGGCCCAGGAGTTTGCCAACGAATAGTCGATGTTACCGACGTTGGCCCCTGAACCGGTCCAACTACCCACCGCCTGCGCGGCCGCTTTGCTCATCGTTCCGTTGACGTAACCGGAACCGGAGGCCACCCAGCTCACATTCGAAATCGCAATGTTGTTCCCGCCCGAGGCCAAATCGCCGTTGGCGAGACAGGTGAGGGTGGACACGCCCGCCGCAGAGGTGCGCACGTTCGCAACTACAACCACCGAGTTCTCGGTAGCCGGAATCGAAGGCGTCACACTCGGATCGGCATCGGGAAAGTTGATCGTGCTCGGCGCGATCGTCAGCTTCGCGCGAGCCGCCACCGTGGCGTTGATCGTCAACACCTTGCTGTCAGACGCAGCAAGAGTGACGGAGGGCAAAGCCGCCACGGCAAAAAGCACGAGAGCGGCCATGAGTTTTCTCGACATGGTTTCTCCTTCGTGAATAGGGGGTGAACCCAACGAGAGTTGTTGTCGGCACTTTTTAGGTGGGGCATTCACTTACTGAAGCAATTTGTTGTTTCACCGCGGAACATATGAAGTATAAATCGTTCCTGTTTTGCGTTAATTAACTTGGAACCGGTGCCGCTTCCGTGTAGACTCTCCCGCCCTATGCCACGCGTTTTCAGCGGTATCCAACCGACCGGGTCACTTCACCTCGGCAACTATCTTGGAGCGATTCAGAACTGGGTGGGTCTCCAGGACAAACCGGGTCTCGACCGCTTTTACTGCGTGGTCGATTACCACGCGATCACCATCGATTACGAGCCGGCCAAGCTGGCCCAGCAAACCCTATCCATGGCCCGGGACCTTCTGGCCTGCGGGCTTGACCCGGAACGGAGCACCATTTTCGTTCAGTCACAGGTCCCCGAGCACACCGAGCTGGCTTGGATTTTCCAGGCGACCTCGACCGCGTATGGCGAGCTTCAACGCATGACCCAATTCAAAGTCAAAGCGGAACAACAATCTTTCGCGACCGCGGGCATCTTCACGTATCCGGTGCTGCAAGCGGCCGACATTCTCATTTACGACGCCGACCAGGTGCCGGTGGGCCAAGACCAGGTGCAGCACCTCGAACTCACTCGGGAAATCGCGCGTCGCTTCAACAATCGTTACGGCGAACTCTTCCCTGAAGTGGAACCGCTACTTACCACGAGTCCGCGTATTGCCAGCTTTCGCGACCCCGAACAGAAGATGTCGAAATCCAGCGGCGAAGGTCACTACCTTTCCATGGACGGAACCGAAGCCGAAATCCGAGGCATGATTCAGAGAGCGGTCACCGACGTCGGCCCCCGTCCCGAGGGCGCCAAAAGCCCCGGTGTGGCGAATCTCTTCACCGTGCTTCGTGAGCTCAACGCACCGGCACATAATGAGCTGGAATCCCATTACGAGCGGGGCACGCTCAAGTACGTGGACCTGAAGGGGGCGGTGGCCGAAGCGGTTTGGACCACTGCAGCCCGGATCCAGTCCCGAAAAGCCGAGTTCCCCCCCGAGCGGGTGGCCGAGGTCCTCAAAGCCGGCGCCGCCCGGGCGCGGCCCATGGCCCAGAAGAAGCTCGCCGACGTGCGTTCCCGCATCGGCCTCGCCTCGCTCTAATTGAACGTTTAAGCCCCCTCGCCCGTCATAACTCCCAGAAACCAGAGGATCCCAAGGCCATGGACGATCGGTTCCAAGGGCTAGAAGACGCGGAACTCGTCGTCCTGGCAAGGGAAGGCAAAGTCGATGCCTTCAACTGCCTGGCCGGACGCTGGGAACCCAGCATCTTTCGGTTCAGCCGGCGGATGCTGGGTGATACCGAGGACGCTCGGGACGTGGCGCAGGAAGCTCTGGTCAAGGCATACCTGAACTTACAAAAGCTTCGGGAGCCGGCTCGGTTCAAAGCGTGGGCGCATCACATCGCGCTCAACCTCTGCCGGGACCGGCAACGATCTCGCAAGCACCGGCAACCTTTGGAGAGTTACACCGAAGGCGAGCCGGGGGAGCTCTACGTGGTGGAAGGTGGACGTTCCTTCAAATCGCCGGAAAGCGATGCGCACCGTTCGGGATTGACCGGACTGGTGGAGCAAGTGCTCGCCTCGCTCCCAGAGGAACAGCGCTCGGCGATTCTCCTTCGGGAATACCACGGGTTCACCGCCGAGGAAATCGGCGCAATGACCGATGTGCCGGCCGCCACCGTGCGCACGCGGATTTATTACGGACTCCGCGCGGCGCGGCGGCAACTCAAAGAACGGGGGGTCACGGAAGCAGGTCTGCGTTAAACGCGGCTTGCCACAACCGGGAAACAAAGCCATGAACGACGAATCACTAGACCCCAAACGACAAACGATGATCGCGGCTCTTTACGGAGAGCTGAGTACTGAAGAGCAAGCCAGGTTTGAGGTCTTGCTTTCTGAAGATGCGACGCTCCGCGCCGAATGGGAAGAGCTCCGCGAAACGCGCGCGCTGCTCGAGACGGTAACGGCCAATGAACCCGCGCACACACCCGAGTTCGTGTTCATCGACCGAGCGCAAAAAGAGTCGAAACCCAAGCGGCGTTTCGCATGGTTGCCGGCGTTCTCGCCGGCATGGGGTTTCGCGGCGACGACGGCTTGCCTGGCCATCTTGATCGGGGCCGGGCTTCGCATGGATCGCGTGGAAAACGGGCTCGTCCTGCGCTTCGGGCCCGGTCCGGTTGCGAAGCCGGCACAAGAGGCAAGCCCGCAGAAAAACACGTCGCCCATTGTCGAGCCGCCCATTTCAACCAGTGTGCCGCCTAGAGGCGAAACCGTTTCGCAAACTGGCGTAACTCGTGACGACTTGAACCAGTACTCCGCTCGCATGCTGGATGCGTTGACCCGACTCGTCGACGATTCCCAGGATCGGCAACGCAAGGAAATGGCCGACTTGATGGGCCAGTTCTACGAGGTGATGTCTAACGAGCAGCAACGGAAATACCAATCGCTGGTCCAGCGCATGGATGGCATTGGTCTTGGCCTCGCATCGGAACAGGTACGCACCAATCAGCAGATCTCCCGCCT
>Ga0068861_100002464_pt1 | contig 12067 bp, 8 predicted proteins | sample KBSSwiS42_FD_66593 | JGI IMG/M metagenome (GOLD analysis project Ga0068861, IMG submission 66593) | Switchgrass rhizosphere microbial communities from Kellogg Biological Station, Michigan, USA - KBS Switchgrass S4-2 | ecosystem: Host-associated > Plants > Roots > Rhizosphere > Soil ...
GCGCGCCGTAGAGGATTTCAGCTACGAATGCGAGCGATGCCACCGTTCGCGCACCGACGCCTGGCGTCAGCAGCAACTCGGCGAAGTCCTGCGGCCCGCGATCGGCTGCTGCGGCGAGCGTGCCGTGCAATCGCTTGAGCACGACATCCGAAGCATGCACGGCATGATGTGCCGGCAGTTGCAGGTGCGGCAACGGATGACTTGGCAACGGAGCATCGAGTTCCGGGAACAGGCTCAACGCCGCATTCCCGGAACGATTCATGCGGCGTAGCACATCGATCGTGCGATCCGGTCCCGCATGCACGAGTTCCAATCCCGCGTAGCGATTGCGCTCGGCGCGTGCGTCCGCAAGATTCACGATGGAGCCTTGATGCTTGCCGTCGATGGCAGCATGTGGCGAGTCGAGAAAGCTCTGCAGGTTTTCCGACAGCCAATGATAGCGGCGTGCTTCGCGCCGGCTCTCGTTCATGCCTTGCTGCACGACGCACCAGTGCCCTTCGTTCGTGACGATGAAAGAGTGCAGGTACAAGTCGAATCCATCCTGGACCGCGGCGCTGTCGACTTTCGCGACCAGTTTGCTCGCACGAACCAGCGGCATGGCGTCGAGGCCGCTGCGGTCGCCGATAGCGGTGAGTTCGTGAGGAGTCTTACGCGAATGCGCGCCTTTGCCGCCGCAGACGTGGATACCCAGTTCGTTCTCGATGGGCGCGAGGCCACGCTTCAAAGCGCCGATCACGCTCGTGGTGATGCCCGACGAATGCCAGTCCATGCCCATGACGGCGCCGAACGACTGGAACCAGAAGGGATGCGCCAGCCGCCGCAGCACTTCGTCGCGGCCGTATTCATGCACGATGGCTTCGACGATCACGCGTCCCAGCGACGCCATGCGTGTCGCCAGCCACGGCGGGACATGGCCTCCATGCAGAGGCAGGTCGGCACTGCCGGTACGTTTTCCCATGCGGGCAGTGTGAGCGAAGTCGCGAGCGTCGACCAGCCGGAAAAAGCCGGCAGATCGGGTATGCTTCCAGCCATGCCAGGCGCGCTCATCGAAATCAATGCAGCCGACACGGCCGTTACGATCGCACCCTTTCGCGGCGCGCTGGTGACGTCGTTTCGTGTCGGCGATCGCGAATTGCTATACCTGGACCAGGCCACGTTTGCGGATCCGAAGCAGAACGTACGCGGCGGCATTCCAGTGCTGTTTCCTTCGCCCGGCAAGCTCGAAGGCGACCGCTGGACGTACGGTGGCCAGCAAGGTTCGATGAAGCAGCACGGCTTCGCTCGCACGCAAGAGTGGACGGTGGCCGATCGGCAACCGGATTCTCTGCGGCTCGCATTGGAATCGAACGAGCAGACGCTCGCGCAGTTTCCGTGGCAGTTTCGGGCAAGCCTGACGTTTGCCGTCAGCCCGGCGCGTTTGCGGTTGACCCTGAAGATCGACAATCTGTCGAACTCGACCCTGCCGTTCGACCTGGGATATCACCCGTACTTTCAGGTCCTGGACAAGGCTCGCGCCCGCATCGATACGGCTGCGACTCGCGCTTTCGACAACGTCGTCAAACAGGATGTCGCCTTCCAGGGCTTCGACCTGACCCAACGCGAAGTCGACTTGCACTTGCTCGATCACGGCAGCAGCGCCAGCATGCTGCGATTCGCAGATGGATCTCGTCTCTCCCTATCCGCATCTCCCGAATTCCAGCGCTGGGTGGTCTGGACACTCGCAGGCAAAGACTTCGTGTGCCTGGAACCCTGGACCTCGCCAGGCAACGCGTTGAACACCCGCGAGGGATTGATCGAACTGGCGAGCGGTCAATCGCGCGAGTTGTGGGTGGAGTTGGCGTTCGGATGAGTCCGAGACCCTGCTCGCGGCAGCGAGCTGTGTCCCCGAGCTACTTCTTCCTCCCCAACGCCTGCCTCGCATCCGGCACCGATAATTCCGCATCGCCCGCATCTTTCGCGATTGCGACGAGCAGGCGCACTGCATCGCCTTCCTTCGCAGTCGACAGTTTCAGCTTGTGATGTTCGAACGTCGCTCGCAATGCCGAGCCGGCGACGGTCGGTGCATTGCGTTGAGGTTTGCGCGGAAACATGCGGACAGCGTCGAGGCAGCGGCCGGCCGTGTCGTCCGCCTGGCTCAGCCATTCGGCTACGCCTTTGCTTGCCGTGTGTGCCTGCGGTGCGGAGCCGTACAGCAGTTCCCCGATCTTGTTGAGTGCGTCGTGCTCCGGCGCGGACGCGTTCTCTTTGTGGGCTTGCTTCAACCACTCTGCCAACGCACCTGCGTGTTTCCTGAAAGTCTTCAGCGATTGGCGGGCAGCGCTACCACGGGGTGTCGCATCGAGCGCGTGTTCGCGCCGATAGAGATTGGAGATGTTGCCGATGTGTTCGAGGAACTGATCCGAATCGTTGACTTGCCGCGCGATTTTTTCGAGTGCTTTGCCGGGCTTTCTGCGTTTCATGTCCCATCCCAAAGGTGCGCCGTTTTCATTGTCGATGCGAACAGCCGCTTGGCGCCGATGCTGGCCTTGGCCACACCGTGCACTTCATAGAGAGATTCGAACGACGACGCTGCGCCGGCTTCGTTGCGAATCTCGTCGATCATCGACGCGTGCGTGGCTGCGTCCGCAGAGTGCATGACGCCTGTGTCGCGTGTTCCGGAGATGATGACGATGCGATTGCCCGCCGGCCCCGGAAACGTCGATACGTAGCCGTAGTCGGTATAACGCGAATCGCCGCTCAGTGTCCCCGCCGCCTTGCTGACGTAGCGGGCCTGCGTCCGGGCATCCACGAGTTCGTCGAACGTGCCGCCTGGCGAGAGCCGCGAACCGGCGAACACCGTATCGCCGAGCATGCCCATGCCGCTGATGTAGCCGACGTAGACGATGTGCGATGTCTTGAGCGTGCTGCCATCGAGTTGGGACATCAGCACCACGCGGACGTTTTTCTTCGCCGACAGGATGGGGGCAATGTCTTCGAGCGCGTAGGCCGTGGCGACGGGAAGGTAACTCAGGTCCAGGTTGCGATAGCGCGCCATGCCGGAAGGATTCAGTTCCGAATGGTACATGAAGTCGTCGTGCGAGTTGATGTAGAACTCGCGGACCAGGCGACGGATGGTCGTGGACGAGGCATCGGTCTCGCCCATCAGGTAGTAATCGCCGACGACGATGGTGACCGGCCGCTCATCCTCGAGCAAGGGAGCCCACAACGAACTGCGTCGCGCGCTGCGCAATTCCCAAGCATCGCTGCCGCCCATGAAATACGCCGTCGTCACAGCGCCGGTCGCGACGGCAGCGATCAAGGCGACGATGGCAACGGCGGCGAGGGTCCAGTTCGAGCGCAACCAGCCCGAGCGGTTGCGATCGGGCTCGACCTCGGCTGGAATCTCCTCGGCGGGCGCAGATAGCGATGCCGGCTCGACTTGCTCCACTGGCGCCGATGCGGTCGGTTCCAGGGTCAGCCGATACTCGCCCTTGGGAATGACCATGCGGCCATCCGCCGGCGTGCGGTCATAGAATTCGTCGAGGCGGCGGCGCAGTTTGTGCACGTAGACGCGGACCACCGAGTCCTGCGACACATCGAAGCTGGTGCTCTTCGCGAACACCTGCAGGGCGATCTCGATTTCCTTCGGCGCCTCGCCCGAGAGCGACTTGGTCAGCAGGTAATCGAACAGCCGCGACAGCGCACCCGGTTTGCCGAGCAGGCCGCTCGCGCGAAACCGATCTGCCTGCAGCTGGAGTTGGTCGTACACGGCCATCGCGAACTCTTGACGATACCTGAGTCAAGCACTGGGGAGCGGATCGTGCAGTCTGCACGGTTTTAACGTCAAGTAACGTAAGACGAAACAATAAATTAGCGAACGGCCGCCGAGGATACCCGAACCCGGCGACCGGGGCGGCTGCGTTCGTTACCCGATTGCGACGAGGCTGGAACCGGGTTGGGATGGGGATCGACTAGCGGTGCTTGTGCGCGTGAAGCAGGTGCGCAGGATCAGTGATCCTTATGATCCTTGAATGGCGGTGCACTGACCTTGTTACGGCCGGCGATCTTGCTGCGGTACAGGTAGTTGTCGGCCTGGTCGAGCAATGCCTGGGCGGTATGTTCCACATCCGTGTCGAGCGCACTGAGCGCACTCACGCCCTGGCTCACGGTGATGGCCAGGTCTGCCTGCGAAATCTGGAACGGCGTTTCGCTCACCGCTTTGCGCAGCCGCTCGGCAACGACTTGAGCTCCCTCCAGGTCCGTCTGCGGCAACACGACGACGAACTCTTCACCGCCGATGCGAGCGCTCCAGTCGTAGTCCCGCGGCAAGCTGTAGCGCACCCGGTTGGAGAATTGCTTGAGGATCTCATCGCCGGCGGCATGGCCGTAGCGATCGTTCACCTGTTTGAAATGATCGATGTCGAGCAGCAGCATCGACAGCGGCGTACCGAAGCGCTTGGCGCGTTTGAGCTCTCGCTTCATGTGGCGGGCGAAGTAGCGGCGATTGTGTCCGCCGGTGAGCACATCGGTCAATGCAGCACGGCTGCGCTCGGCAACCGTATCGCGCAGGGACTGCTCCAGCGTCACGATGCGTTGCGCCGTTTTCAAGCGGGCGAGCAACTCGCTGTCGGTCACTTTCTTGCTCAGGTAATCGTCGGCGCCTGCGTTCAGGCCGGCCACGACTTCTGCGCTGGAATCCAGCACCGTCAGCAGCATGATGTACACGTAGCCCGGCCAGGGCAGGTCGCGGATCTGTTGCGACAGGTCGATGCCGTCGCTGGCGCCGAGCAACCGGTCGACGATGGCGATGGGAAAAAATTCCTCGGAGAACGCATAGAGCGCTTCTTCGGCGGAGGTCGCCGTGTGGACGATGAATCCCGCGGCCGACACCAATTCGGCGAGCCGCCCGCGAACCAGCGCATCGTCCTCGACGATGAGCACGGACAATGCGTTCTCATCCAGCCGTGCAACCTGTGCCGTATCGTCGGCGATGCGGTAGTAGCTGTTCTCCATCCCGTGGGTGACTGACATCATTGTTCTGGCGGCAGGTAGCGAAGCGGATGCTGGCTACTGTGTGGGTGCTGCCGAATGCGGAGAATCAGCAAATAACCAGTGTCCGGGTAAGATGAACCCTGAACACGTCACGGATGGGCGGGACTCGCGCTCTTGCTTATCATTGCTGTCGGTGAAATCTGGAGTGTTGCCATGTCACTGCATCTGTATATGCATCCCCTCTCCTCGTACTGTCATAAGGTGCTGATCGCGCTGTACGAGAACGACACCGCCTTCGAACCTCGCATCGTCGACCTGGGCGATGCAACTTCGCGCGCCGCATTCCTGAAGATCTGGCCCATCGGCAAGTTTCCGGTGCTGGTCGATACAGTCCGCGACGTGACGGTACCGGAATCGACCACCATCATCGAATACCTGTCGCATCATTATCCGGGCCGCGAACAACTCGTGCCCAAGGACGAAGTGCTCGCTCGACAGACCCGGCTGCGCGATCGCTTTTTCGATCTGTACGTGCACACTCCCATGCAACGGATCGTAAGCGACAGGATCCGTCCCGCCAACGCGAAGGATCCCCACGGCGTCGAAGAGTCGAAGACCTTGCTGCGGACGGCTTACGCCATGATCGATCGGGACATGGCCAATCAACCTTGGGCGATGGGCGACCAGTTCAGCATGGCGGATTGTGCCGCGGCGCCGGCGCTGTTCTACGCGGACAAAGTGCTGCCGATGGCCGTCGACTGGCCGAACGTGGCTGCCTACCTGGAACGGATCAAGCAGCGGCCCTCGTATACCCGTGTGCTGGCCGAAGCCGCGCCTTATTTCCACCTGTTCCCGGCCGGTTGACTCCACAAGGGCCAGTCCTGAAAAAGGGGCACCATCATCGCCGACCGTTATGAAAAAGACCGCGAGCCGCAAGTTGCCAGCTACTTCCTACCCGACAGGATCCATACCACTCCCGCCGGCGCCGACCTCAACGCGGCGTGCGTAGTCTCCGGTCTTCGCAACGTGCCGAAGCATCCGTTCGATCGATATTTGTCGAAGCGCGGGCGTGCGGTCAAACCAATCTAGTCGAGCCTCGCACGGGGCCGACATTTCTCATATCTTCTTTCTGCCCCGTGTTCTCCGTGTTCTCCGTGCGATATTTCTTTCGAAGGTCGTGCCGTTGCCTCAACGTCGGCGATACGCGGTAAGCTCCTGAAGATATATCGCACGGAGAACACGGAGAACACGGGGCAGAAAAGAAAGCAAGGGTCGGAATTCTGCAATTCAGGCCCTGCAAACTCCGTGCGCCCAGCGAGATTAAGGCTCGCCCTTCACCTTCCCGAACTCCGCCGGTGGTTTGCGATGATGCGTCGCCGATTCGTACGCGGCGGCAGCTTTGAAGACCGTCGGTTCGTCGCCGATACTCGACCAGAAAGAAATGCCGAACGGCAGCGGCTTCGCGAGCGTGGTTTGCTCGGTTTCGTTCGCGACGGCGTTGTAATTGTCCTTGGCGGCGTTCAGCGCGAACTTCGGCTCGTAGATGATGGTGTTGAAGCCCGCGGGCACGGTGATTTCCGGAATGCCCAGGTCGGCGCTGGTCGGGAAGCGGCCGGCCGGGCGATTGTTGACCGTCGGCTGCGTGGCGTCGCCAAGTTTCGCCGGCGGTACCGTGCTGGTCGGATTCACGAGCACGTCGATCTCGTTCTGCTGCATGACCTTTTGCACCACCATGCGCATGGCTTCGCGCATTTTCACTCGCTGAGTGATGCCTGCGGTCACCATGTTGGTGGTGTTCTCCCAGTTCTTCATCGACACCAGCTGCCGTTCGGTGCCGTACTTCGCGTTTGCATTCAGCGTGGCGAGGTCTTTCACCCGCTCGTCGCCGCGCCGTAGCAGGTACTGCTGGAAGTGATAGCTGAGACTCGAAGTGCGAGGTGAACTCGTGACCGTGCGAATGTTGAGTGCGTCCGGCAGAGGCACCAGGCCTTCCGCGGCTTGAACCATGTAGTCGCGCGACATGACATCGAAGCCAGGCACGGTGAAGAGCGGCTTGTCGCCCGCTTTCGTTTGCAGGTATTCGGGCATGTGGAACGGAACGATCTCGGCCAGCGCCTGCTGGAAGGTGTAAGTCATGTTGGGCACGTCCGGATCGTCCGGATATTTCGGGTCGAACGATTCGACCAGTTCGGCGCCCAGTTCATCGCGCAGCACTCTTTTGATTTCCGCGTCCACCTGGTCGCTCACGGCGCGATCATTGGCCGCATGCTTGACCATGTATTCGCGGACGATGCCGATGCGCATGCCAGCCAGTGGCTTGACGCCTGCGCTGGATTTGCCGGAGTCGATCGCGGCGGCATAGCCTTCTTTCGGGATCAGCGACTTCGGCAGGGCACTGTAGATATCGCGGGGATCGAAGTAGCCGCGCTTCGGATCCTTGACCGCATCGAGAACCTTGGCGGCATCCTTGACGGTGCGGCACTGAATGCCGGCGCGATCCAGGTAAGGATCGGCTCCGATGGCGCCTCCGTAGGGCAGCAAGCCCTTGGTCGTGACTACGGCTACGACGTCGTTTCGCCAGGCCGGCTGGCGGCATGAGCCGCCGGTCTCCTCGCAGATCGAACACATCACCAGGTTCGCACCCACCGAGACGGCCGATCCGGAACTGGAGCCGCCGGTTTCGCGAGCCGTGTCGTACGGATTGCAGGGCGTACCTGCCCAGGTCGAGCGGGCCGTCGCTCCATATTCATTCGTCGTCGGTTTGGCTGCACCGCTCGGATTGCCGCCGCCGCCGTTGTATTCCGAGAGATTGGCCTTGGCGTAAATGATGGCGCCCTTTGAGCGCAGCTCGGAGACGATAGTGGAATCCTGCTTCGGCGCGTCCATCGCATAGGCGACGTCGGCGCCGCCGGTCGAACGCATGTCCGTGGTGTCGTAAACGTCCTTGAACGAGAACGCCACGCAGTACATGGGCATGGCTTCGAGATCCGGCTTGCTGCCGTACTGCTGGTCCAGTTCGGCCGCGCGTTCGATCGCATCCGGCTGCTGGCGAAAGCTTTCGCAGACGGCGGGGCAGGTTTTCGGCAACGGGCCGCTGGCAGGGGCGGCATCGCACTTGGCCTTGCAGGTCACCGACCGCTCGCCGCGAAGATTCAACGTGCTCAACGCATTCACGCCGCCTGCGCTGGAAACGCCGCCGACCATGCCGAACTGCTGGAACACCGACGGATCGGATCTAGTCGCTTCCATGCGGCCGTATTCGATGGGCATGCCCTTGTAGTCGGCGAAATCCGGCAGCACCGAGGTCACCGGCACGGTGGCCGTCGGAAACTTCAACGGTGCGCCAGCGCGTACCGTGCCCTTGGCCGATGGAATGGCTTTGCCATCCTTGGTGACCAGCTTAGTGCACACGCCGTTATAGGCACGCGCCCGGGCCACATAACCTTGCACGATGCTCTTGCAAGTCGCTTCACCCGATGTGATGGCGCGATGAATATCGGCAATGGTGGCTTCTTCGAGCTGGAAGCCTGCGGCGGAGGCGAGCAGCGGCAGGGCAGCGCCCATACAGGCGAACAGAGTAGCGAAGAGGCTGAGCAGCAGGCGGGATCGAATCATTGAAGGGGTTTCCGTGCGACTTCGGCGGCGCAAACCCGTGATGGAGCTTGCTGCCACTGATGACAGGGAAAGGCGGCACGCACCCCACCGCGACAGCGGATTCTTAATCCGGGGACACGCACCTTGCGCTTTCGCTGCAGGAGCCTGTCCCCCAGGCAGGGTCCCTGCCTCGCGTTCCGTCATTCTCCCGTCTCCAACCGCAAAGACGCGATGCCAGTCGATCTCGATACCGCTCCCGATCTCTCCGTGCTGCCGCGCTTCCAGCGGGCCTCATTTCATTCCCGCGTTCTCAGGCAGCTGGCGGTTGTTGCCGCGATTGCCGCAATCCTTTTGTTCGTCGCCACGCTGCGTCCCGCATGGATGGAGGCGAATGCACTGTGGCTGCCACTGTTGCGAAACAGCGCAGCGGCGCTCCTGCTGCTGAGTCTCGGCCTGCAATCGGCTTTGCGAATCGCCAGCTGGCGGGCAGCAGCGGTGACCACGACGCGGACGACGTCCGCCTGGATGCAGCGGTTGCGAACTCGACTGTCCGGTGGACAGTGGTACGTGCGACCGGTCACTGCGTTGGGTCGACTGTTGGCCATGCTGGTTCGATTCGTTCGCGGCGAGCTGTTCAGTGCGTTCTGGCTCGGCGCCTGCGCTGCTGGCGTGCTCTGGCTCGTCTACAGCGGCTGGAATCTCGACCTGACGGTCGCTGCGATGAGCCGCATCGGCTACATCGCCGGTGGCAGTGCTCTGCTGCTGACATTCGCATTGCTGGTACTCGAACGTCATTTCGCCGGCTATGTAGCGGCGGAGTGGCCGGAAGCGCAGGTGCTCGCACAACTCACCCGCATCGTCATCGCCACGTTGCTGCTCACTTCGCTCTGCCTGTTCTTCAGCAAGACACCGCCGTGGTGGGTTGCTCGACTCGCGGTAGCGATCGGCTTGTTGCCTGCCAGCGCAGCGTTGGAGATTGCCTTGCGCGCGGCGTTATCGCTATTCGTTCGGAACAGCGAGCGAGTCGAGCCTGGATTGCTTGCCGACAGCGTCATAGCGAGCTTGTGGCGCTGGCCGCCACGGCCACTGCGAACATTGCAGGACGAACTGCGCAATCGCTTCGGCATCGACCTGCGACAGAGTTGGGCCTTCGCTTTCATGCGCCGCGCGTTGTTGCCAGTATTGGCCGTGATCGCGGCCATCGGCTGGCTCGCCAGCGGCATCCGCGAAATCCCCATCGATGGCCGTGGCATCTACGAACGATTCGGTCGGCCGGTCGCGGTCGTCGGGCCCGGACTGCATGTGGGCCTGCCGTGGCTGCTCGCGAAAATCCGCCCGGTCGAGAACGGCGTGATCCACGAACTCGCGACGACCTTCGGCGGCGATGAAGACACCGGCCCCGACGTCAGCACAGCGGACGGCCCTGCTCCCGCCAGCGCCAATCGCCTGTGGGATGCCTCGCACATCGCCGAGAATTCACAAGTCATCGCCAGTGCCAGCGGCGATCGGCAGAGCTTCCAAGTCGTGAACATGGACGTGCGTTTCGTCTATCGCATCGGTCTCGGCGATGCAGCAGCCATGGCGGCGACCTACAACAGCGCTGCCATTCCCGAGCTGATCCGCAGTACGGCGAGTCGTGTACTGGTCCAGGATTTCGCGTCCCGCACGCTCGACGGGGTGCTCGGAGAAAAACGGTTGGCGCTTGCCGAAGCCGTACGCAAGACGGTGCAGGCGGATCTGGATACGGCCCACAGCGGCGTGGAAATTCTCGCGACGTTGATCGAAGCGGTTCATCCGCCAGCAGGCGCCGCCAATGCCTATCACTCGGTGCAAGCGGCCCAGATCAAAGCACAGGAAACGATCTCGCGCGAGCGAGGACGGGCAGCACAGCAAGTGAACGAAGCGCAAATGAATGCCAGCATGGCGCAAGACAAATCGACCGCCAGCGCACGTGAAGCACGCGCCAACGCCGAAGTCGTCGGGCTGCGATTCGCTGCCGAACGCGAAGCTTATCGCCAAGCGGGCAAGGCTTTTCTCACGGAGCAGTACCTGGGCCAGCTCGCCGCCGGATTGTCTACTGCGCAGATCGTGATTCTCGATCATCGCCTGCGTGCGGGGCAGGCGCCCACCATCGACCTGCGACCCTTTGACAGAGCAGGGGCTACCGCAATCGATGCTGCTCGTGGCGCCCAATGAGGAACGAGACCATGGATACGCCTGAAGCGCACGCACACTCACACTCACTCCATGGTCACACCTCGAACGAGCCGGTCGCCTGGCCGAAGCGAAGACTCGTCGTGGCCGCGATCCTGCTGCTCTTCGCTATTGCAACGGCTAGTCTCGTGCAAGTTCGTGCCGGCGAGGCAACCGTGATTACGCGATTCGGCAATCCCGCGAGAGTGCTGCTCGAACCCGGCCTGGCGTGGCGCTGGCCGGCGCCGTTCGAATCGACGATTCCCGTAGACATGCGACTGCGCACTACGTCGAGCGGCTTGCAGGACTCGGGCACACGGGATGGCTTGCGAATCATCGTGCAAGCCTATGTGGCCTGGCAGGTGCAGGGCGATCCAGCGAGCGTGCAACGATTCATGCGCGCGGTGAGAAACCAGCCGGACGAAGCCGCGCGGCAGATTCGCACCTTCGTCGGTTCGGCGCTGGAAACAGCGGCCAGCGGTTTCGACCTGGCCAACCTGATCAACACCGATCCCGCCAAGGTGCGTCTCACCGATTTCGAAACTCGCCTGCGGGACCAGATCGGTGAACAGTTGCTGGCAACGTACGGCGTGCGGGTCATGCAAGTGGGCATCGAGCGGTTGACGCTGCCTTCCGTGACGTTGTCAGCGACCGTCGATCGCATGCGAGCCGAACGCGAGACCATCGCTACGGAACGCACGGCGGTAGGCAAGAGACAGGCAGCGGAAATCCGTTCGGCTGCCGAACGCGACTCGCGCATCATCCAGGCAGACGCTGCAGTGAAGGCAGCCGATATCGAAGCGCAATCGCGTGTTCAAGCCGCAGCGATCTACGGCCGTGCCTACGGAGGATCGCCGCAGCTCTACAACATGCTCCGGTCGCTCGACACGTTGAGCACCATCGTGAATCCGGGCACGAAGCTGATCCTGCGGACCGATGCAGCGCCGTTCCGAGCCTTGGTCGATGGGCCGGCCGGCCTGGATGCTCCGCTGTCGCGAGAGACCGCAAAGTAATGTCCCGTGACGCGCCACGCAGCGCCTGGATGCAAGCAGGGCAGCTGACGTTCATCGCACTCTATGCCGTCACCGTGCTGGTGGCGCTGCGCTGGGCGACGTCCAACATTCGCGAGGTGAATCCCGAAAACAGCGCCGTCGTAGTCCGCATGGGCACGCTGCATCGCTCGCAACAAGCGGGATTGCTGCTAGCGTGGCCGCAACCCTTCGAGCAAGTCGTGCTGCTGCCCTCGGCGGAAACCGTCATCGAGCATCACGTGCAGGCCCTGTTGCGGTCGCAGACCGCAACGCAGGCC
>Ga0068861_100002469_pt1 | contig 12056 bp, 10 predicted proteins | sample KBSSwiS42_FD_66593 | JGI IMG/M metagenome (GOLD analysis project Ga0068861, IMG submission 66593) | Switchgrass rhizosphere microbial communities from Kellogg Biological Station, Michigan, USA - KBS Switchgrass S4-2 | ecosystem: Host-associated > Plants > Roots > Rhizosphere > Soil ...
GAACTGGATGCTCAAGCACCGTTTCGATTCCGTCGCGCTCGCGCCCAAGATGAAAGTCCCGCTTCTGTGTATCGTCGCGAGCCACGATGACATCGTTCCGCCGGAGCACGCAAAGCGCCTTTACGATGCCTGGGGCGGCCCGAAGCGCTGGGTCGGCCTCGAAGGCGCGGGGCATAACACCACCGATAGCGCACTGAATTACTGGCCCAGCATTCAGAGATTCCTGACTGAAAAACCTATTTGATGCGCTGGTCCTCGGCATCGTCGAGGGCCTGACCGAATTCCTGCCGGTGTCGAGCACCGGCCACCTCATTCTCGCCGGCGATCTGCTCGATTTCGATCACCCGAGCCGCGACGTGTTCTACATCGCGATCCAGACCGGCGCGATGCTCGCGGTGCTTTGGGAATACCGCGCGCGTTTCTTCCGCGTCGACTTGCAGCTCTGGCGCAATCTGATCATCGCTTTCATTCCCGCCGCGGTGATCGGACTTGCGGTGGGAAGCTACATCAAAGCGTATTTGTTCAAGCCGGTGCCCGTGGCGCTGGCGTTCATCGTCGGCGGCGTGATCATTCTTCTCGTGGATCGGGGAGAAAGAAAATCAAGGGTCGAATCAACCCGGGCCATGACCGCGCTCGATGCGTTGAAGGTCGGCTTCGCGCAGTGCTTCGCGCTGATTCCCGGCACCTCGCGCTCCGGCGCCACCATCATCGGCGGCATGTTGTTCGGCCTGTCGCGCCAGGCCGCGACCGAGTTCTCGTTCTTCCTCGCGGTGCCGACGCTGATGGCCGCCGGCGCTTACGACTCGCTCAAGCACCGCGACCTGTTCTCGATCAACGACCTCGGCATGTGGGCGGTCGGCTTCGCCGCGTCGTTCGCCTCGGCGTTCCTGGTGATCCGCTGGCTGATCCGCTACGTCGCCACGCACGACTTCCGCTGGTTCGCGTGGTACCGCATTGCCTTCGGCATCGTGGTGCTGGCGACGGCGTACTTCGGCTGGGTGAGCTGGACGCCCTGAATTCGGGGTCAGGGTCGCAACTCAGTTTCTGCGTACGCGGAAACGAGTTGCGACCCTGACCCCGAATTCAGCTTTGCGTCCAAGGTAATCCGGCCTTGCGCCAGCCGCCGACGTTGCCGCGGTGTTGCTCGGCGTCTTTGTCGCCTTCGAAGCCTTCCAGGATGTTGTAGGCCTCCTTCCAGCCGGCGCGCGTTGCCGCTTCTGCCGCGGCGTTGGAGCGCACGCCCGAGCGGCACAGGAACATGACCGGCGTGTCCTTCGGTACCACGGCGGCGAGCTCGGCGAGGAACTCCGGGTTCTCGCGGCTGCCGGGGTAGGTCTGCCATTCGATCGCCACGCTGCCGGGCACTTTGCCGACGTAGAGCAGCTCCGGCTTGGTGCGCACGTCGACCAGCTTGGCGCCGGCCTGCATCATCTTGTGGGCCTCGGCCGGGAGCACGGCGCCGGCGTAGTTGAGGCCCATCTTGCGGCCGCGCTCGGCGGCGGTTTTCTTCACGTCTTCCATATGCCCTCTAATTGTGCATTAAACTCTGCCCTGCTCCTCTACGGTGCGCCCTTTTCGCAAAATGCCCCAAGAATCAGCACCCGCGTTTTGGCATGGAATGTGCTGAACGCTCCCGTTACTACAAGCAACTACATCTAACCACCAAACCCGGCTCAGGAGATTTCTCGATGGCGATGACGCCCGATGACGTATTGAAACTCGTCAAGGACAAGGAAGTGAAGTTCGTCGACTTCCGCTTTACCGACACGCGCGGCAAGGAGCAGCACGTCACGGTGCCGGTGAAGTACTTCACCAAAGAGAAGTTCGAGCAGGGCCACGCCTTCGACGGCTCGTCGATCGCCGGCTGGAAAGGCATTCAGGCGTCCGACATGCTGCTGATGCCGGATGCGTCGTCCGCGCGCATGGACCCGTTCACCGACGAGCCGGTGCTGAACATCAGCTGCGACGTGTACGAGCCGATGGACGGCAAGCCCTACGACCGCGATCCGCGCTCGATCGCGAAGAAGGCCGAGGCGTACCTCAAGCAGACCGGCCTGGGCGACACCGCCTACTTCGGGCCCGAGCCCGAGTTCTTCATCTTCGACGGCGTCACCTGGAACGTCGACATGTCGGGCTGCTCGGTGAAGATCAAATCCGAAGAGGCGCCCTGGTCGAGCGGCACCGACTACGAGTCGGGCAACATGGGCCACCGCGCCCCGGTGAAAGGCGGCTATTTCCCGGTGGCGCCGATCGACACGCTCGGCGACATCCGCAACGCGATGGTGCTCGCGCTCGAGCAGCAGGGCGTCGAAGTCGAAGTGCACCACCACGAAGTGGCGGCCGCCGGCCAGTGCGAGATCGGCACGCGCTTCGCGCCGCTGGTGCAGCGCGCCGACTGGATGCAGATCCTCAAGTACACGGTGTGGAACACCGCCGCGTCCTACGGCAAGACGGCGACCTTCATGCCGAAGCCGGTGGTCGGCGACAACGGTTCGGGCATGCACGTCCACCAGTCGGTGTGGAAGGGCGGCAAGAACCTGTTCGCGGGCAACGGCTACGCCGGCCTGTCGGACTTCGCGCTGCATTACATCGGCGGCATCATCAAGCACGCCAAGGCGCTGAACGCGATCACCAACCCGGGTACCAATTCGTACAAGCGCCTGGTGCCGGGCTTCGAAGCGCCGATCAACCTCGCTTACTCCGCGCGCAATCGCTCTGCCGCGTGCCGCATTCCGTACGTGTCGAGCCCGAACGCGCGCCGCGTGGAAGTGCGTTTCCCGGATCCGACCGCCAACGCCTATCTCGCCTTCGCCGCGATGCTGATGGCGGGCCTGGACGGCGTGCAGAACAAGATCCACCCCGGCGAGCCGATCGACAAGGACCTCTACCACCTGCCGCCGGAAGAGGCGAAGAAGGTGCCAAACGTGTGCGCTTCGCTCGAGCAGGCGCTCGACTGCCTGCAGGACGACCATGCGTTCCTCACGCGCGGCGGCGTGTTCTCCGAGGATTTCCTCGAGTCCTACATCGCGCTGAAGAACGACGAGCTCACCCGGTTCCGCATGACTACGCACCCGGTGGAATTCGACATGTATTACGCGTCTTAACGCGCTTTCTTAGCGCCTTGTTGTTGATTTTGTTAAGCTTCCGGGCATGGATGCCCGGAAGCTGCTGCTAGCGCTGGCGCTTGGCTCGTTAGCCATGCCGGCGGCTGCGCAGGTAACGGAGATCTTCAAGTGCCGCGATGCGCAGGGGCGCTGGACCTACACGAACGACCGGCGCCAGGCCGAAAAGGACAAGTGCGAGCAGGTGACGACGCAGATCAACGTCGCCCCGCCGCAGAAGGCCGCGCGGCCCTCGAATTTCCCGCGCGAGTCGAGCGCGGAGCGCGCCGCCGGCAAGGGGCGGCAGCGCGAAATCCTGCAGCAGGAGCTGGCGAGCGAGGAGGCCGCGCTCACCAAGGCGCGGCAGGCGCTCGCCGAGCAGGAGTCGGTGCGCAGCGGCGACGAGCGCAACTATGCGCGCGTCGAAGAGCGGCTCAAGCCGTTCCAGGAAGCGGTCGACGGCCACCAGAAGAACATCGAAGCGCTGCGGCGCGAGATCGCCAACCAGAGCCGCTGACGGCGCAGTTCCAGTGGGTGTGAATGGCCGACGCTTCGTTCGCCGGCCTGGACCTGCTCGCCACGGCGGTCGTCGTGCTGGATGACGATTACGTCGTGCGCTATGCCAATCCCGCCGCGGAGAACCTGCTGACCGCCGGGGCGCGCAGCCTGATCGGGCATCCGTTTCTCGGCTTCTTCGCCGAGCGCACCGAGCTCGAGCGCGCGCTCGACGAAGCGCGCGTCATCCACTGGGATTACTCCGCGCGCAACGTCACCTACGTGCGCACCGGCCGGGAGCCGGTGCCGTTTTCGTGCACCGTGACGCGCATCGACGCCTTCGGCCTCGGCCTGCTCGCCGAGTTGCGCCCGATCCAGGAGCAGCTGCGCATCGAGCGCGAGGCGCGCATCGAATCCGAGCAGCAGGCCAACCGCGAGCTGATCCGCAACCTCGCGCACGAGATCAAGAACCCGCTCGGCGGCCTGCGCGGCTCGGCGCAGCTGCTCGAAGGAGAGCTCGGCCAAATTGGCCTCGGGCGCTCGCGGATCGCTGAGCTGCGCGAATACACGCAGGTCATCATCAAGGAAGCCGATCGCCTGCAATTGCTGATGGACCGCATGCTGACGCCGCACCGCGCGCCTCACCTCGAGCCGCTCGGGCTGCACGAAGTGCTCGAGCGCGTGCGCAGCCTGGTGCGCGCCGAGTTCGGCATCGAGATCGTGCGCGACTACGATCCCAGCCTGCCCGAGCTGACGGGCGATCGCGAGCAGCTGATCCAGGCGGTGCTCAACATCGCGCGCAACGCCGCGCAGGTCGGCGCGCAATCCGTCACGTTCCGCACGCGCATCATGCGCAACATCACCATTCGCAAGCAGCGCTACAGGCTGGCATTAGAATTGCAAGTCATCGACGACGGCCCGGGCGTGGCGGAGGAGATCCAGGACAGGATCTTCAATCCGCTCGTTTCGGGAAGGGAAGGCGGCACCGGGTTGGGGCTCTCGCTCGCTCAGACGTTCGTCCACTATCACCAGGGCGTCATCGAGTTCGAGTCCAGGCCGGGCCGTACAACGTTCAGGATTCTGCTGCCGCTACGATGAAACCGGTCTGGATCGTCGATGATGACCGCTCCATCCGCTGGGTGATCGAGAAAGCACTCAGCCGGGAGGGCATCGCATTCAATTCGTTTTCTTCCGCGCAGGACGCGCTCGACGCGCTCGGCGCGAGCTCGCCCGAAGTGCTGGTCTCCGACATCCGCATGCCGGGCCGCTCGGGGCTGGAGCTGCTGCAGGCGGTGAAGCAGCGCCATCCCGCGGTGCCGGTGATCGTAATGACCGCTTACTCCGATCTGGACAGCGCGGTCGCCGCGTTCCAGGGCGGCGCCTACGAATACCTGCCGAAACCGTTCGACATCGACCAGGCCGTCGGGCTGATCCGCCGCGCGCTGGACGAGAGCCGGCGCGAAACCCAGGCCAGCGAATCGGTGCTCGAGGACAAGGACATCCTCGGCCAGGCGCCGGCGATGCAGGAGGTGTTCCGCGCCATCGGCCGCCTTTCGCAGTCGAGCGCCACGGTGCTGATCACCGGCGAATCAGGAACCGGAAAGGAGCTTGTTGCGCGCGCCCTGCACCGCCACAGTGCACGCGCTGCGCAGCCATTCGTCGCGATCAACACCGCGGCGATGCCCAAGGACCTGCTGGAAAGCGAGCTCTTCGGCCACGAGCGCGGCTCGTTTACCGGCGCGCAGCAGCAGCGCCGCGGCCGCTTCGAGCAGGCCGAAGGCGGCACGCTGTTCCTCGACGAGATCGGCGACATGCCGAGCGAGCTGCAGACGCGCCTGTTGCGCGTGCTCTCCGACGGCACGTTCTACCGCGTCGGCGGCCACCAGCAGATCAAGGTGAACGTGCGCGTGATCGCCGCCACGCACCAGAACCTCGAGCAGCGCGTGCGCGAAGGCACGTTCCGCGAGGACCTCTACCACCGCCTGAACGTGATCCGCCTGCGGCTGCCGAGCCTGCGCGAGCGCTCCGAAGACATCCCGCTGCTCGCCAAGCATTTCCTCGCCACCAGCGCGAAGCAGCTCGGCGTCGAGCCCAAGCGCATCGCCGACGACGCGCTGGCGCATCTCGCGCGCCTCGAGTTTCCCGGCAATGTCCGGCAGCTGGAGAACCTGTGCCACTGGCTGACGGTGATGGCGCCGGGGCAGGTGATCGACCTCGCCAACCTGCCGCCGGAATTTCGCGACCAGGCGGCGACCGCCGCTTCCGACTGGCTGGCGGCGCTGGAGCTTGAAGCCGAGCGCCGCCTCGCGCGCGGCGACACGGGAATTCTCGACGCGCTGGGACGTCAGTTCGAGCGCGCGCTCATCAGCAAGGCGCTGGCGCGCACCGGCGGGCGGCGCATCGACGCCGCGAATCTATTGGGAATGGGCAGAAATACGATTACCAGGAAGATTCAAGAACTGGGAATCGAGGACAACGACGATTCGGGGACGGAGCCCTAACTGAGATCGGGGACGGAGCGCTATCTAGATAGTGCTCCGTCCCCGAATTAATTACGCAGCCTTTTTGCGGTTGACCTCGAGCCGGGCGTCGACCAGGTTCACCACCTCGTCCAGGATCGGCAGCTGCAGGCCCTTTTGCTTGGCGATCGCCTGCACCAGGCGGTCAACACGCTCAATGTACGGCGCGCCGGCGAAAAGCGCGCGCGCAGCCGACGACGGGCTGCCGAGGCTCTGCGCAGCGGCTGCGTACTTGTCGAACGGCACCAGGTCCTTTTCATCCGCGCCGAGCATCAGGCACAGGTTCACCACCCACTGGTAAACCGCGCGTGACGCGTTGATGTCGGAGTGCACCGCGTCCTTGATGGCGCGCGGGCCTTCCTTGGTGATGCAGCGATAGTTGCCGGCGATCAGCATCGCCCACTTGGCGAGCGGCACGAACACCGATTCGTGAACCTTGAGCTTTACCGGCAGCTCGATCTTCTCGAACCTCGCGGCTTCGATATCCGCCTCGAGCTGCTTGAGCAGCGCGGTGTGCTCATCCGACGGGAAGCGCGCCGACTTGAAGTTGGTCGGCAGCCGCACCTGCAGCACGTTCACCTTCTCCTCCGGCGGGCGGAAGGCCTGCGGGTCGGGGCTGCATAGCGTCATGAAGTTCGGATCGAAGCTGTCCCACACCGTCGGGTCGGTATAGCAAGACCTGAGCTCCTTGGTGGAGACGCCAGGGATGCGGGCGAGATAGGGTAGCGGCGGCATGTTCATGATCGACATGCACGGCACTCTCGCCTTGGCGACGGCGTCGAGCAGCTCGCGCACGCCGGGGGAGCGGTACTGCGGCTCCTGCATCGCGAGCGCGACCAGGTCGTAGTCCTTCGGATTGACCGCTGCCGGCCCGTCCGCGGAAATTTTGCCGGGCAGCTTCCACGAATGCACTTCGGTGAGCCCTTCGCGGCCTTTGATCGGCATGCGCACGCGCACGCCGAGGCTGTTGATGGCGTCGGCTTCCGCCGGAAGGCAGACGAGCTTTACGTCGTGGCCGCCGAGCGCGAGCTTGGTGCCGAGGAGGGAGCCGTAGGAGGCGCCCATGATCAGAATCTGCTTTTTCATAATGTGAAATCCAGTGGCGTTGACTGAAAACAGGCTACTCCGATCGGACGGGGATTTCATGTTGCAGTGCCACATTCACGTAATAGAATGCTGCGAATGCACATGTCCGCCCCGCTTCCTCAAGGCGTCGCCATTTCCGGCGCCATCACGCCGGCCTTCGCCGAAATCCTCAGCCCGGAAGCGCTTGGCTTCGTAGCCAAACTCCATCGCAAGTTCGAGTCCCGCCGCCAGGAGCTGCTCGTGGCGCGCGCCGCTCGGCAACGCGAGTTTGACCAAGGCAAGCTGCCCGATTTCCTGCCGCAGACGAAGTCGATCCGCGAGGGTGACTGGGTCGTAGCGGCGCAGCCGAAGGACATGCTCGACCGCCGCGTCGAGATCACCGGGCCGACCGATCGCAAGATGGTGATCAACGCGCTGAATTGCGGCGCGTCCACCTTCATGGCGGACTTCGAGGACGCCAACTGCCCGACCTGGCACAACATGATCGACGGGCAGATCAACCTGCGCGACGCGGTGCGGCGCACGATCACCTTCGAGGCCGGGCCCGACACCAGCCAGAAGCTCTATCGCCTGAAGGACAAGACCGCGGTGCTCATCCCGCGGCCGCGCGGCTGGCATCTGGATGAAAAGCACGTCACCGTCGACGGCAAGCCGGTGTCCGGCGGGATCTTCGATTTCGCGCTGCTCTTCTTCCACAACGCTAAGGAGCTGCTCGCGCGCGGCTCGGGACCGTACTTCTACCTGCCGAAGATGGAGTCGCACCTCGAGGCCCGGCTCTGGAACGACATCTTTGTCTTTTCTCAAAATGAACTGGGAATCGCGCAGGGGAGCATCAAAGCAACGGCTCTCATCGAAACGGTGGTGGCCGCGTTCGAGATGGACGAGATCCTGTACGAGCTGCGCGAGCACTCGTCGGGACTCAACATCGGGCGCTGGGACTACATCTTTTCCTGCATCAAGAAATTCCGCGCCAACCAGAATTTCTGCCTCGCCGATCGCGCGCAGGTGACGATGCTCGCGCCGTTCATGCGCGCCTACGCGCTGCTGCTGGTGAAGACCTGCCACCGCCGCGGCGCGCCCGCGATGGGCGGCATGGCGGCGCAGATCCCGATCAAGAACGATCCCGCGGCGAACGAGGCGGCGATCGAGAAGGTGCGCCAGGACAAGCTGCGCGAGGTGACCGACGGCTGCGACGGCACCTGGGTAGCGCATCCCGGCCTGGTGCCGGTGGCGAAAGCGGTGTTCGACCAGCACATGCCGCAGCCCAACCAGTACACGCGCCAGCGCGCCGACGTGAACGTGAACGCGAAGCAGCTGCTCGACTTCCAGCCCGAGCGCCCGATCACCGAGGCCGGCGTGCGCAACAACATCTCGGTCGGCATCCAGTACCTGGGGGCCTGGCTGGCGGGCAACGGCTGCGTGCCGGTCTACAACCTGATGGAGGACGCTGCCACCGCGGAGATTTCACGCTCCCAGATCTGGCAGTGGATCCGCTCGCCAAAGGGCGTGCTCGACGATGGGCGCAAGGTCACCGCCGAGCTGTTCCGCAAGCTGCTCGCCGAGGAGCTCGCCAAGGTGAAGAACGCCGGCGCCGAAGGCAAGCTGGACCAAGCGGCGAAGCTGTTCGAGCGCATCACGACCGACGACCAGTACGTCGAGTTCCTCACGCTGCCCGCGTACCAGCAGATCGACTAGGCGAGCAGGGCGGCCGGTCTGCGGCATACCCTGGCGCATTTCCGCAAGCTGCACGAGAGCGGCGAGAAAATCGTCATGCTCACGTGCTACGACGCGAGCTTCGCCACGCTGTGCGACGCGGCGGGCGTCGAAATCCTTCTGGTCGGCGACTCCCTCGGCATGGTGGTGCAGGGGCATGACAGCACCCTGCCGGTCACCATGGAAGACATGGAGTACCACGTGCGCCTGGTCGCGCGCGGCTCGGAGAAGGCATTGATCGTCGCCGATCTGCCGTTCGCGAGCTACCAGGTTTCTCCCGAACAAGCCTATTCGAATGCCGCGCGCCTCATGGTCGCCGGCGCCCAGATGGTGAAGCTCGAAGGCGGGCAGGTCATGGCGGACAGCGTGCGCTTCCTGGTGGAGCGTGGCATTCCCGTTTGCGGCCACGTCGGGCTCACGCCGCAATCCGTGCACCAGTTGGGTGGATATCGCGTACAGCGCGATACCGAGCGCTTACTGGCGGAAGCCCGGGCGGTCGAGCAAGCCGGTGCGGCCATGCTGGTGCTCGAAGCGATTCCGGCCACACTTGGCAGGCAGGTCACCGAAGCGCTCTCCATTCCGACCATCGGCATCGGCGCGGGCAAGGACTGCTCCGGACAGGTGCTGGTGCTCCACGACATGCTCGACATCTATCCCGGTCGCAAGGCGCGCTTCGTGAAGAACTTCCTGGCCGGCGCTTCCGGCGTGCAGGACGCGATCCGCCGCTACGTCGAGGCGGTGAAGAGCGGCGCGTTTCCCGCGCCCGAGCACACTTTCTAGAGAGTCAGCTGCGCGATCACCGGTGCGTGATCGGAGGGCCGCTCACGCTTGCGCGGCTCGGTGTCGATCGAGCAGGCGGTGCATTTCGGCGCGAGCGTGGGTGACAGCAGGATGTGGTCGATGCGCAGCCCCCAGCCGCGCTCGAACGCGTTCAGGCGGTAGTCCCACCACGAGAACTGCTTCTCCGGCTGATCGAACAGGCGGAATGCGTCCTTGAGGCCGACGCCGACCACTTCGCGGAACGCCGCGCGCTCGGGCTCGGAGAAATGGATCTTGCCCTCCCAGCGCTTCGGGTTGTGCACGTCGCGCGGCTCCGGTGCGATGTTGAGGTCGCCCAGGACAGCCAGGGGCTTATCGGTTTCCTTGCTGAGCCAGCGAGTGAGCGCGGCGTACCACTTGAGCTTGTAAGCGTACTTCTCGGAACCGGGTTCTTGCCCATTCGGGGCGTACAGATTGATCACGCGCACGCCGCCCACGGTTGCCGCAATGACGCGCTTCGGATCGTCCGGAAAGTCGGGAATCCCGTGCTGCACGTCGCCGGGTGCCGAGCGCGCGAGGATCGCGACACCGTTGTAGGACTTCTGCCCGCGATAGACCGCCTGGTAGCCCGCGGCCTGGATTTCAGCCAGCGGGAAATTCGCGTCTTCGGTCTTGGTTTCCTGCAGGCACGCCACATCCGGCTGCGCCGCGGCCAGCCAGTCGAGAAGGTGCGGCAGCCGCACCCTCAGCGAATTGACGTTCCAGGTGGCGAGCTTCAGGCCGTCATACCGCTATGGCGCAGCAGCGCTTCCACGTTGGGCTCGCGCCCACGGAACGCCTTGAACGATTCCGCCGCTGGCCGGCTGCCGCCCACGGCGAGGATCTCGTCGCGGAAGCGCGCGCCGACTCTTGCGTCGAGGATGCCGTTCTCTTCGAAGAAGCTGTACGCGTCCGCCGAGAGCACTTCCGCCCATTTGTAGCTGTAGTAGCCCGCCGCGTAGCCGCCGGCGAAGATGTGCGAGAAGCTGTTCGGGAAGCGGTTGTAGGCCGGCGGCTTGAGCACCGCGACCTGTTCGCGCACTTCCTCGAGCAGCTGCAGCGCGCTGCGGCCGGTCGCAGGGTCGAAGTCCGAATGCAGGCGCATGTCGAACACCGCGAACTCGATCTGGCGCAGCATGCCGAGGCCGCTCTGGAAATTCTTGGCGGCGAGCATCTTGTCGAACAGCTCTCTTGGCAAAGGCTTACCGGTGTCCACGTGCCGCGTCATGCCCTGCAGCACGTCCCATTCCCAGCAGAAGTTCTCCATGAACTGGCTCGGCAGCTCGACCGCGTCCCATTCGACGCCGTTGATGCCGGACACGCCGAGGTCCTCGATGCGCGTCAGCAAGTGGTGCAGGCCGTGGCCGAACTCGTGGAACAGCGTCAGGACTTCGTCGTGCGTGAACAACGCCGGCTTGCCGCCGACCGGCCTGGAGAAATTGCAGTTTAGGTAGGCGACGGGAATTTGCAGCTGGCCGCGCTTGCGCCGGCGCGTGATCGCGTCGTCCATCCAGGCGCCGCCGCGCTTGGTCTCGCGCGCGTACAGGTCCAGGTAGAACTGGCCGATGGGGGTGCCGATCGCATCGCGCACTTCGTAGAAGCGCACGTCCGGGTGCCATAGCGGCGCCTTGGCGGGGACGATCTTCACGCCGTAGAGGCGCTCGGCGACGGTGAACAGGCCGCCGATGGCCGCTTCCTCCGGGAAGTACTGCTTCACTTCCTGGTCGGAAAACGAGTAGCGCTGGGCGCGCAGCTTTTCCGAAGCATAGGCGACGTCCCAGGACTCGAGCTTGTCGAGGCCGAGCTCCTTCTTCGCAAACTCGCGCAGCTCGGCCACATCCTGCTCGGCAAAGGGCCGGGCGCGTCTGGCGAGGTCCTGGAGGAACGCGAGCACCTGGCTCGGCGACTCGGCCATCTTCGGTACCAAAGACACTTCGGCGAAGTCGCGGTAACCGAGAAGCCGCGCCATCTCGCGGCGCAACGGCACGATCTTGGAAATGAGCGGCGCGTTGTCCCATTCCGGCTTGCCGAACTCGGCGGCGCGCGTCGCGCTCGCGTGATACAGCGACTCGCGCAGCTTGCGATCGTCGGCGTACTGCATCACCGGCAAGTAGGAAGGCGCGTGCAGCGTGAACTTCCAACCGTCCTTGCCGTCCTTCTGCGCGGCTTCGCGCGCCGCCTGCAGGACGTCATCGGGAATGCCCGCGGTTTGCGTTGCGTTGACGTAGATCGAAAAAGCATTGGTCGCGTCCAGCAGGTTTTCCGAAAACTTCGCCGACAGCGCGGCCAGCTCTTCCTGGATCGCGGCATAGCGCGGCTTCTTGTCCGCGGGCAGCTCGGCGCC
>Ga0068861_100002470_pt1 | contig 12054 bp, 8 predicted proteins | sample KBSSwiS42_FD_66593 | JGI IMG/M metagenome (GOLD analysis project Ga0068861, IMG submission 66593) | Switchgrass rhizosphere microbial communities from Kellogg Biological Station, Michigan, USA - KBS Switchgrass S4-2 | ecosystem: Host-associated > Plants > Roots > Rhizosphere > Soil ...
CATCGTTCCCGTGTACGGCGCCGGCGGCACCGCTTGGTTGTATCTCGATCGCCTGCGCGAGCGCAATCGCCCCGCGTTCGGACAGAGCCAGCTCAGCCTGTGTCTCGCTCTCGTGCCGCAGCTCGAAAGCTTGCTCGATCGCTCCGCATTGGAGACGGTCACCACATCCGAGGAGGACACGCTTCGCCGGCGCACCTTCCTCGCCGACGTGGTCACGCAAAATCCCGAGATGATCGAAATCCTGAAGCTGGTCGAGAAGGTGAATCGCACCGAGCTCACCGTGCTGCTTCAGGGCGAGACAGGCACCGGGAAGACGCTCATCGCGCGCGCCATTCACCTGTCCAGCCATCGCGCTCATGGATCGTTCGTTACTGTCGATTGCGCCGCGCTCCCCGAGAACCTGCTCGAAAGCGAGCTCTTCGGTTACATGAAGGGGGCGTTTACTGGAGCGTCGCACGACAAGAAGGGTCTGTTCGAGGAGGCTGACGGCGGCACGATCTTCCTGGACGAAATCGGCCGGGCCGGTTTGGGCGTGCAGCGGCGGCTCTTGCACTTGCTCGACAAAGGCGAGGTGCGGCCGGTCGGCTCCACGTCCTATCGCAAGCTCAACGTTCGCGTGATTTGCGCGACGAGCGCCAAGGATCTTCTCTCCGCTCAGGAGCACGGCCCCTTCATCAAGGATCTGTACTATCGTCTGAACGACATCATCATTCGCGTGCCGGCATTGCGTGAACGCCCGGAGGACATTCCGCTCCTGGCCGAATACTTCTTGGAAACCCTGAACACCCAGACCGGGCGTCACTGTCCGGGAATCAGCCGGTCCGCGATGCAGCGCGTGGTGCGGTACACTTGGCCAGGCAACGTGCGCGAGCTGGAAAAAGTGGTCCGCCGGGCGGCGATTCTTGCCGACGACGGCGAGACGATCGGGCCCGAGCACTTGCCGCGTGAACTCTTGGCCGCCACCGAGCGGCAGTCCGGAAACGGCCATCACGACGCGGACTTCAAGACCACGGTCGAGGACACCGAACGTCGTTTGGTCGTCGATGCGTTGACCAAGCATGCATGGAACAAAACCCGGGCCGCGCGCGAGCTCGGACTTTCCCGGAAGGGACTCAAGAACAAGATCCTGCGTTACGGGCTCAAGCCCCAGACGCCTTGAGTGTGTCCGGATGCAGTACGTTGGGCGTGCCTCATTGAGGCACGCCTTTTTTCTTCTAGCGCTGCTGGGCATTGCCTTGACCCAAGCCCCCCTCTTGGCCAAGACGCCCAGCCCCATCCAACTTCCGGGATTCGCACGCCCGGATTCCATGCTGCCCGATTCCGTGCGTGTGGTCATCGTCCCAGATTCGTTGATCGATCCCACCGGCGCCTTTACCGCCACCCAAATGCCCTTTCCGCAAAGCCCCGCGCTCGAATCCGACAAATTGCGAAAAGAAGTAAACGCACTGAGGCGCCGCGTGCAATTCAATCGCCACGATACGAACTCGTTCGTACAACTCGGCGATCTGTTGGCGCCAAGCCGTGACATCGAGGAACGACGTGAAGCGGCGGAAGCATTGCATCAAGCGCTCCTCATCAAATCCAACGATCCCGATCTCTGGCTTCGCTTCGGAAGACTCCAGGAACGTCGCGGCTATCATGCCGAGGCCCACGACGCGTATATCAAAGCGCTTCGCATCGATCCGGATCGCCTCGATCTTTGGCAATCGATGGCGCAGCACGAGTTCGTTCGTTTTCAACGCGGTCTGTTATGGAAAAATCTCGACGATGCGTGGCGCGCCAACCAGCACGTGCTGCTCATGGATCCCGAGGACGTCACCGCGATTCGCCGCGGGGTGCGCATTGCCATGCTCGAGGGTAGTCTCGCCGCCGCCGATTCGCTGGTGCGTGCCTGGGAAGAAGTGGCTCCCCAGGACCCCTGGGCCATGCTGGTGCGAGGCATGCTGTTCGCAGATCAAGGATCCTGGGAACAAGCGGATCGCGCCTTTACTCACGGCATTGCCGCGCTCCCGGAACGTGAGCGCCGGCCGTTTCAGCGACTCGATATCATCGCTCCGCAGGATGAGGTGCTACGCAAAGAATCTCCCGACCGGCTGCGTTTCTATCGCGACTGGTGGAAATGGCGCGATCCCACTCCCGCCGATGCCATCAACCCGCGGCTCTTGGAACATTACCGCCGCATGGTCGAAGCAGAGCTTCTCTTCGCCATGGAAACCTATCACCTTCATGGTTGGAATCACGCGCCCGGAGAAATGCTGGTGCGCTATGGCACGGACAAGGACTGGTCGTTCCGCCATTCGTTCGCGCATCTCGGCGAATATCGAGTGACTGCGACGGCGCTCATGCCTTCGCGTTCGGTAGAAATCCCTTATGGAGCCAACGGCGTACTCCCGATCGAGTTCGTGGAGTACAACCTGAACGGCCGATTCTATTATCCGATTCACGGCATTCCTGACGATCCCGAGCTCTTGCTGGCCGAGTACCCCGCCGTTTACGACGCTCCGGTCCGGGAGACCCGCAACCAGGACGTCGAAGTTTGGCGCTTCCAGGACCCGGACGGCGTGGGCCGTCTCGAAGTGGCGGTGGCCCTGGAACGCAAAGACTGGAAGGATGTGATCAAGCAGCCGTATCGCATCGCCACCAAGCTAACCGTGTACAACAAGGATTGGGAAGCGACCGATGCGCGAGTGGGGAGCTGGGCACCGTTTGCCGTGGATGCGCTGGGGCGATTGGTGGCCCGATTCGAAGCCGAAGGCATCACCGACAGCATGATCGTCGGTCTCGAGACAACGGACCGCGATGAAGTGAACCGCGCGGCCGGGTATGCCACCGTGCCGCCCCATAAAACCAACGAGGGTCCAGTCCTGAGCGACCTCGCCTTCGTGAGCGGGGTGAGCTTCGAGCACCCACATGGGGCGTACGGCTGGGGTTATGGATCCGCCATCCCCAATCCCGGCCATCGCTATCGTGCCCGCGATCCCATCGGGATCGCGTTCGAGACTTATACGCTCAAGCCGGACCAGGATGGGCAGCTCCAGGCGCGGATTCGGGTGAGCGTGCAACGCGAAACGCCCACCGGGTGGTTGCGGGTGGTGCTTGGCAAGCACAAAGGCGGAGAAGCGGAGCTCGTGTTCGATGCGAGCGATCGCGCGCCCACGTTGCATCAGCTCTTGGCGCTCGATCTACCACCTTTGGATTCCGGGAATTACGTTCTCCGGCTTCGCGTGGAAGATAAAGTCTCCGGAGCCTGGACGGAAACCTCGGGTCCGTTCGAAATCCTGAGTCCGGGGTGGAGACCATGACCCGTTGGATGCGCCCGTTGGCCTGGTCGATGATCGTGCACGGCGCCATTGTGGGTTCGGGAGCGCTGATACTGGGAACTCAAGGCGAGACGCACGACATTCCGGGTGTGTTTCCCGTATCGCTGGTCGTGAATCCATCCGTTCTGGGACGTTCTGGATCGCCCGGTCGTTCCGGCCCCGCCTCGGTCCAGACGCCGCCGGTGAAGCACGATGTAGCGGAGCGGGCTCCCTCGCCGGCTGCTCCGATGCCTCCGTCTGACGCCGCCCCGACGCCCCAGCCCTCCATTGGTGTGACCGAATCGACCGGGAGCGGATCGGGAGGGGGTAAAGGACTTGGCAATGGTGGTGGTGGCTCGGGGAATGGGGGTGGTGATGCGGGGGGCATCATAGCCTCGGGCTACGAGCCACCGCGGTTACTAGCGGGTGCATTGCCACTCGACCCCGACAAGGGTGTCGCGCTTTCGGTGCCACCCGAAATTCCGGTGCGGCTTCGGGTCGGAGCGGACGGTCGCGTGAAAGACATCGTTCCCGAAATCGAGCATCTCGCGCCCGCGGTTTTGGACGCGCTCCATCGTTCGGCTCTTGCCATGCGATTTGCCCCGGCACGACGCGGGGGAGAACCGGTAGAAGGCTGGTTCTCGATGACGTTCGTGTATCGCCATTGATACATAGTGAATGTATGCAACGTCTCATCGGATGTGGATATCATGCTGCGCAGATGCGGGCCGTTTCCTTGACACTCCCCATCCCCTTGCTATAGTTGCCACAAGGGGTTGACGATGGGGCGTCGCCCTCCCCACCTTTGCCGGCCCGCAATTAAAACTTTCACGCGAAATACACTCGGGAGAACGCGTCTGCTCACAGAAATTCTCAACGAATCCTGCGTGGTGCTGGACCTTGCGGCGTCCTCCAAAGATGCGGTCATCGAAGCCTTGGTCGATGTACTCGTACGTTCGGAGGTCGTCCAGGATCGACAGCGCATGGTGGAGGATCTCAAGAAACGGGAGCGGGTGATGAGTACCGGAATCGGGAGCGGTATTGCCGTGCCGCATGCCCAAAGCCCGGGAGCAACGCGGCTGGCCATGGCGCTCGGACGCCTCGCGCAACCCATCGATTTCGAGGCCCTGGATGAGCGGCCGGTGCGTCTCGTGTTCATGGTGGTCGGACCCGAGGAACGCGGCGGATTCATCCGCGTCCTCGCCCGAATCAGCCGTCTGTTGTATTCGGGAGATTTGCAACGCAATCTCTTGCGATCGCGAGCGCCTGGGGAAGCGATCGCGTGCATTCGCGAGGAAGAGGCGAAGATCACCGGGTGACCTGGCGCCTCTGGCTTCCGGTGGCGTGCTATGCCGCCCTCATCTTTACCCTGTCGTCCATTCCGAATCTCACCCCACCCGTCAGGGTGGCCAATGCGGACAAACTGGCCCATTGCCTGGAGTACGGGTGTTTCGGATTGCTGTTGTATCGAGCAACGCGTTTGACCTGGAGGGACCGAAGCGCCGTGTTTCCCATCGTGTTGACGGTCCTGATCGGCCTCACCATCGCCGTGCTGGATGAGCTCTATCAGGGCACCGTGCACGGCCGGACGAAAAGCGTGTATGACGCGATGGCCGACGTGTGCGGCGTTACGCTGGCGGCATTGGTGGGACAGTGGATCGCGCACATCTGGATGGAAAAGCGGCGGGAGGTAAACGCCCGGCCATGACGTTGCAAGCTCCCCGCGGCACCCAGGACATCCTGCCCGATCGCACCCCGCGCTGGCAGTTCGTGGAGGCGCGTTTTCGCGACGTGCTGTCGCGATATGGATATGCCGAGATCCGCACGCCAATGTTCGAGCACACCGAGCTGTTTCAACGCGGCGTGGGCACGTCCACCGACATCGTGCAGAAGGAAATGTATACGTTCCAGGATCGCAAGGGTCGGAGTCTCACCTTGCGCCCGGAAGGCACCGCCGCGGTGGCGCGGGCGGTCGTCGAGCACAAGCTTCTTGCGGTTAGTCCCGTTTTGAAGCTCTGGTACTTGGGGCCCATGTTCCGGTACGAACGCCCGCAAGCGGGACGCTATCGCCAGCACAGTCAAGTCGGCGCTGAACTTCTGGGCGTTGAATCACCGGCCGGGGACTTCGAGATGATTGCGCTCTTGGTGGATTTGCTCGAGGCGGTGGGCTTATGCGAAACCCGCGTGTTGTTGAACAGCGTCGGTGACGCGACCTGCCGGCCCGGGTACACGGAAACGTTGCGGGTCTACTTGCGCGCACACGTGAGCGAGCTCTGCCCGGATTGTGTGCGCCGTACCGAGGAAAATCCCTTGCGCGTGCTGGACTGCAAGGTGCCGGGCTGCCGCGAGGTGGCGACGGGGATTCCACGCATTCAGGAGCATCTTTGCCCGCCCTGCCGCGCGCATCAGGATGAACTTCGCGGGCTGTTGGATCGGGCCGGCATTCCGTTTCAAATGGCCGATCACCTGGTGCGTGGTCTCGATTACTATACGCGCACCGTGTTCGAGATCGAGCACGGCGGCCTGGGGGCGCAAAGTGCGGTGGGAGGCGGGGGACGCTACGACCGGCTCATCGAAGACGTGGGCGGACCGGCCACGCCGGGAGTGGGCTTCTCGTCCGGCGTCGAGCGGATCCTTTTGGCGTTGGAAGCAGAAGGGGCCGCGCTTCCGGGCGCGTTCACACCCGAGATCATGCTGGTCACGATCGGCGAGGGCGACGAGCGACGCGAAGCGATGCGACTCGCGCGCCGGTTACGCCGGCGGTTTCGCGTGGATCTCGACTTGCGCGGACGTGGTCTCGCCGCGCAAATGAAAGCGGCCGACCGGGCCGGAGCCAGGATCGCGGTGTTGATCGGAGAAGGCGAGCTGGCGTCGGGGGAATGGACGGTGAAGACCCTGGCCACCGGCACACAGGAACGCGTTCCGGATCGCGAGTTGGAGACACGGCTCGGGACGATACTGGAACAACCTTAGAGGACGCGGATGACGGATACGAGATCGACTGAGGACATTGCGCCCGGCCTCGACACGATGGGCGGCTGGCACCGAACCCATTTGTGCGGCGAGCTGCGGGCTTCGGATGCCGGGAACAAAGCGGTGCTCATGGGTTGGGTGCAGCGCACCCGCGACCATGGGGGCGTGGTGTTCATCGATCTTCGTGATCACAGCGGCATCACGCAGATTGTCTTTCATCCCGCGAAAGTTTCCGCGGCGACGCTGGCCAAGGCACGGGCGGCGCGCTCCGAATACGTGTTGGCGGTGAGCGGCCCGGTGGTGGCGCGGCCACCCGACATGGTGAATCGCGATCTGGCGACGGGCGAGGTCGAGGTCGACGCAACCGAAGTGCGTCTTTTGAACGTATCCCGCACGCCGCCATTCCCCATCGAAGACGACGTGGACGTGAGCGAAGACTTGCGATTGCGCTACCGGTATCTGGATCTCCGGCGGTTTTCGTTACAGGAGGCGCTGCGGCTTCGTGCACGGGTGGCTTTGGAAGTGCGCTCCTTCATGACCGGTCAGGGATTCGTCGAAATCGAAACGCCGATGATGGTGCGGCCCACGCCTGAAGGAGCGCGGGATTACATCGTTCCGTCGCGACTGCATCCGGGCAAGTTCTACGCGTTGCCGCAGAGCCCGCAACTCTACAAGCAGATTCTCATGGTGAGCGGCATGAACAAGTACTTCCAGCTTGCTCGCTGCTTGCGCGATGAAGACCTGCGGGCGGACCGCCAACCCGAGCACACGCAGATCGACATCGAGATGGCGTTCGTCACCGAGGACGAGGTGTTCGCGGTTATCGAAGGATTGTTCTCGCACGTGTTTCGGACGTGCCTCGGTGTCGAGCTTCCAGTGCCATTCTTGCGACTGTCGTACCGCGAGGCGATGGACAGGTTCGGGACCGACAAGCCGGATATGCGATTTAGTCTGGAGCTTCATGACGTTTCGGAAGCGGCAGGTCGCACGGAGTTCGGTGTATTCAAGAATGCGCTGGCCCATGGCGGCGTAGTGAAAGCTCTAGTGGTGCCGGACGGTGCGGGCAAGAGCCGCAAGGAGATCGATGATCTCGAAGCGGCGGCGCGCACGTACGGGGCAAAGGGCCTTGCCTGGACGAAGATGGGGAACGGGGGGCCGGAGGGCGGTATCGCAAAATTCGTGGGTGCCGACATCCCGGGTGTCTTGGGCGCCAAGCAGGGAGACCTGCTTCTCTTCGTTGCCGACGCGTGGCCCATTGCCTGCAAGGCCATGGGTGCGGTGCGTACGGTGCTCGGACAACCGCTGGTGGAGGGGCAGAGTCGCGAGTTCAGTTTCTTGTGGGTGCGCGAGTTTCCGTTGTTCGAGTTCAATCCCGAGCGCGGTCGCTGGGAAGCGGCGCATCATATTTTTTCAATGCCGATGGAAGAGCATTTGCAGTATCTGGAAACCGATCCAGGAAAGGTCCATGCGCACTTGTATGACTTGGTGGCGAACGGACTCGAGCTGGCCTCGGGCAGCATTCGTATTCATCGCCGCGACATTCAGGAGCGGGTGATGCAGGTGCTCGGCATCACCCGCGAGGACGCCGAACGCCGGTTTGGATTTTTGCTCGAGGCGTTTCAGTACGGTGCCCCGCCCCACGGCGGGATTGCCCCGGGGCTGGATCGCCTGATCATGCTCATGAGTGGGCGCACTTCGTTACGGGATGTGATCGCGTTCCCAAAAACGGCCCGGGCGACCAGCCTCATGGACCAAGCCCCTGCGGAGGTGGACCCCGAGGACCTGGAAGCGCTCCATATCCGGATAGTCGAGTAGCTTGAGGTTAGCTATCCCGTAATTCTTTTCAGCGCATTGGGTCTGCTTTCAGCGAATTCAACCTGGTGGGCGTAGGTATGTGTAATGAACGGGAGACTCCCCCCCTCTCTTCCGTCTAAACGGGTTATGTGAACTTCTCGAAGGGGGTCCCCGTGTCTTTCTGCGGATTCGTTGAGAACTTGCCTCTAAGAAGTCCTTGGCTCTTGCTGCTGGCCATCTCCCAAGCCGCCCTTCTGAATCTGGGATGTAGCGAGTCCAACTCTCCGGAAACAACCGACGCAACATTTCTCGGGTCTTGGGGGAACTCCGATCTGTTGGATGGCCAGATGAATCAGCCCCAATCGCTGGCCGTGGAACCAACCAGTGGCGACATCTTGGTGGCGGATTGGGGTTTGACAGGATTCGTCCATATCTTCTCTGCCCAGGGAAAATTCATCAATCGCTGGGCCGCTCAGAGCCCTTACTCCAGCATGATCTTTGCTCACGATGGAACCCTTCTCATTACCGATACCTATCATGATCGCATCTTGAACGTGCGATTCGATGGAAGTGTCATCCGTTCCTGGGGTGAACTCGGTTCGGAAGACGGTAATTTTTTCCAGCCGAAATCCATCGCCGTTGATGCCGTGTCCAACGTTTACGTGGCCGATACCGGTAACAACCGGGTTCAAGTTTTTGGTCCGCGCGGGCGCTTCCTGCGGTCCTGGGGAGGTCATGGGTCGTCGGTCGGGCAGTTCGATACCCCCACGTCGATCGCCCTGGATGCTTCAGGATTCATATATGTGGCCGATTCGGGCAACCGTCGCGTCCAGAAATTCGACGCGAATGGTCTTCCGATCAGGGATTGGCCGGTGCAATTCCAGGAATCTCCGGGCTCGATCGGGAGAGGTCTCGTTCTTGACGTCGATGCTAGCGGAGACGTCCTGGTCGAGAGTGAATACGAGATTCAGCGCTTCAGCCAAAACGGGGAACTCATTGAATCTTGGACGGGGGAGGGCGAGCCTTACGAACACACCCCTTTGGACATCAAAGTAGATGCACCGCGGGGAAAGATATACGTGCTCGGAGTCGGGTCCCGGGGCCTGCAGGTGTATGACAGCACGCATCACTTATTGAAAAGAATTGGAGAGCTTCCCGCTAGCGCTCCCGGACAGCTTTTCTATCCGGCACTGGTGACCGTGGCGAACGACGGCTCGGTTCTGGTCAAGGACACATATGGCATCCAGCGATTCGTGCAAGGTGCGTATCACAACGGTTGGAAGATGTCGTTCTTATGGGGACGTCCAGTTTTTGGAATGGCCGCCACCGAAGAGGGGCAACTGCTTATCCTGGTTCCCGGCGCGGTTCAGAAATACTCCCTGAACGGAGAGCAATTAGGAGGATGGTTATTGGGCTCGATTGGTTTTGGGGTTGGAATGGATGTCGACGAAACTGGACGAATCTGGATCGTGGACTCCGCCCTTCAGCGTGTCGACGCTTTCTCCCCAACCGGACAGCGTGTGAAATACTGGGGAGACCCAGGTCGTGACCCGGGACAATTGTTCCAACCGCATTCTATTGCGGCAAGGGAAGGACTCGTTGCCGTTTGCGATGCCAAGTCCATGCAAGTATTCGACGAAGACGGACATTTGATGCGTGGGTTGTCCACCTGGACGGAAGGAAATGACACCTACACTTCGGTCAAGATACGGGATCACAAACTCTATGCAGCAGGCCCCAAAGGAACCCTTTCTGTTTTCAGTCTAAGCTCGACGGCGGGGATTGTGGGCGGGGCGTTGCTGGGACAACTGACGCCGCCGCCTTCGGTTTCCTTTGGAGATGTGGCGCCGGACCAGAACGGGGATGTTTTGGTCTTGGTACCCGAGTTGGGTGAAGTGCAGCGCTATCGTTTTCAGGGCTTGACCTCGGGTGTGTTGACCGCCCCAGGGCCGTCCGTTCCTGACTAGGGACAGAACATCATGTCGAGTGGCCGGTCTAACTGATTTCAATGTAATAGCTTGAGTAACATGGCGGGTGTAGGAATCATTGACACCCCCCCGGCCGGGTGCTAGCCTTTTTGGCCCTGGGTTCCGCAAGGAACCCTTTTGTCCTTTTGGGGGCGGTTTGGGCCGATACCATACCCTGGACGCGGCACCCCCCGAGGCTTCCTGGGGGGTCGTCCAATGGTAGGACACCGGCCTTTGGAGCCGGGTATCAAGGTTCGAATCCTTGCCCCCCAGCCAGGATCGGAGGTAGTTCGAGGGGTTCGATGCCCCGCTCAATGGAAACGGATAAGAAATCTCAGAAGGATCCCAATCCGGGTCCTGAACATAGTGTCCCGATCGATTTAACTCACATCGAACCCCTGGCCCTCCTTGGGGAAAAAGATGCCACGCTTCGCCGTTTGGAGTCCGCGTTCGCGGTACGGGGCGTGCTCCGTAACGGCGTCCTCACCCTGAATGGCCCGTCTCCACGATTGGAGCAGGCGGCCGATGTGATCCGCGAGCTGGTGAACCGCGTGAGCCGCGGCCAGGTGGTGGATGTCCAGGACGTGGAGTACCTCGCTCAGCTACGTCTCGAGGAAGGATCGGACGCGGTCGTGAACGGGGGGCCTCTGGACGAAATCTCGTTCGAGCTTCGCACCGTGCAGGTGAAGTCCCACGGCCAACAAGCCTACATCGACGCCATTCGCGCGCATGACATCGTCTTCGGAATCGGGCCGGCAGGGACAGGAAAAACCTATCTTGCCGTGGCAATGGCGGTGCAAGCGTTACGACAGAAGAAAGTCGAACGCATCGTACTCACGCGGCCCGCGGTGGAAGCAGGCGAGAAGCTCGGTTTCTTGCCGGGCACGTTCGAAGAAAAGATCGATCCTTACTTGAGGCCTTTGTACGACGCGCTTCGCGATTTCATCCCCTTTGAAAAGCTTCGCCGTTTCCAAGAAATGGGCGTTTTGGAAATCGCGCCCTTGGCCTACATGCGCGGCCGCACCCTCTCGCGTGCGTTCGTAGTGCTCGATGAGGCGCAGAACACGACGCTGGCTCAAATGAAGATGTTTCTCACCCGTCTCGGTGTGCATTCGATGGCGGTGATCACCGGCGACGTGACCCAAGTCGATCTCATGCATCCCGAAGAAAGCGGGCTCGTGCAAGGGCGGCGAATCCTGGAGGGCACGCCCGGTATTGCGTTCGTGGATTTCCATCCCCGGGATGTGGTGCGACACGGTTTGGTGAAATCCATCCTCGCTGCGTTTCAACGCTACGAGGACGAGCGGGACGCAAAGAAGGCCTAGCCCATGCCATCTCGTATCTTCCGGTTCCGGCGCCGCCGGATCCGGCTCGAACGCGAAAAGGCCCCCATGCGGCCCCGGACGAAAGTCCTCCTGGCCTTATTGTTGGGGCTGTCCGTCCTCGGCGCTTCCATCTTTGCCTTTCCACTTCGGGTTGGATTTCAAGCCCCCACGTTCGAAGCGGGCCAGATCTCTGAAGAAGAGATCATCGCGCCGTTTGCGTTCGATGTGCCAAAACCCAATGAAGAGCTGGATCTCGAGCGCGCTCGCGCCGCGCAGGCGGTGCTTCCTGTATTCGTTTTGACGCGCCCTGATCGCACCGTAGACGCGTCGATTACCCGGCTCGAACGCGGCGTTGGGAAGCGGGCGCGTATGGCTGCAATCGTGGACACGCTGGGCTTGCCGTTGACCGCGGTGACCACGCGCTATCTTGCCACTCCCGATTCGGGGATGGTCGTGCTCTTGGAAGCGCAACGACTCCTCGCCCAGGCCCATTCGCAATGGATGGTGGGCGAGCTCGATGCCGACCTGGTGAAGAGCTATAACCGCATCCAGGTGAACGCGCCGGAAGGAAAGACGTTCCTGCCCACGAGTCAGGTGCTGGATCCCGGCCGGTTGGCGGATCGCGCGCTGGAACGCGGGCTCGACCGCCTGGGTCCGCGCGGGGCTGAAGCGCTGGTTGGACTCGTACACGCGCTG
>Ga0068861_100002474_pt1 | contig 12041 bp, 7 predicted proteins | sample KBSSwiS42_FD_66593 | JGI IMG/M metagenome (GOLD analysis project Ga0068861, IMG submission 66593) | Switchgrass rhizosphere microbial communities from Kellogg Biological Station, Michigan, USA - KBS Switchgrass S4-2 | ecosystem: Host-associated > Plants > Roots > Rhizosphere > Soil ...
GAGTATCTGTGGACGTTCAACATGCCCACCGACCATCCGCGCGTCAGCTTGTCCAACGTGTGGGTGGACGATGACACGCTGCTCGGCCCGCTCGACGGTGGCCTGGCGGTGGCGCAGCACTTCGTGCACGAGAACCGCATCCGCCAGGCGGCGTCGAGCCTCGGTGCGGCCGACTTCTGCGTGCGCGAGAGCGTGCGCTATGCGCGCGCGCGCAAGCCGTTCGGCGAGGAACTGGCGCGCAACCAGGGCATCCAGTTTCCGCTGGTGGAGCTGGCCACGCAGATCGAGATGCTGCGCCTGCTGATCCGCCAGACCGCGTGGCAGATGGACCAGATGCCCAAGCCAGAGGTCGAACGGCGCCTGTCCGACAAGGTCTCGATGTGCAACTACTGGGCCAACCGGCTGTGCTGCGAGGCCGCCGACCGGGCGATGCAGGTGCACGGCGGCATCGGCTATTCGCGCCACAAACCGTTCGAGCACATCTACCGCCATCACCGGCGCTATCGCATCACCGAGGGCTCCGAGGAGATCCAGATGCGCAAGGTGGCCGGGCATCTGTTCGGCTACCTCGGCGCGACGCGCAGCGCGCCCACGTAGCTGCGTGGCTGCGCACGGCGCCGCGCGGGCGCCGTGTGGGTTCCAGACGAATAAAGCCGGGTTCGCGCCGAGGTCGCGGTGCTGCTCGCGATTCCACCGAGGTGAATCCAGGAACATGCATTGCCCGTTCGCCGGATCGTGCGCTTTCTGCTCCCGGCCACCGTCTTCCTCGGCGCCTTCCTGCTGTTCCTGGTGCAGCCGATCATTGCCAAGCTGATCCTGCCGCAGTTCGGCGGCGGCGTCGCGGTGTGGGCCACTTGCCTGGTGTTCTTCCAGGTGGCGCTGCTGATCGGCTATGCGTATGCGCACCTGCTGGTGCAGCGCGATCGCAGCGGCAGGCTGCGCCTCGTGCATGTGGCGCTGCTGATGGCGAGCCTGCTGGTGCTGCCGATCGTGCCGCACGCGGCCTGGACCGCGCACCTGGACACCGGACCGGCGTGGCAGATCCTGGCGCTGCTGGTGGTGACGGTGGGTGCGCCGTTCGTGCTGCTGGCCACCACCAGCCCGCTGCTGCAGGCGTGGCTCGCGCAGCGCGGCGCACGCAATCCGTATCGCCTGTTCGTGGTGTCGAACGCGGCGTCGCTGGCGGCGCTGGTGGCCTATCCGTGGGGCGTCGAGCCGTGGCTCGGCACGACGATGCAGGCGCTGCTGTGGTCGTTGCTGTACGCGCTGTACGTGGTGCTCGCGTCGCTGATCGCGTTCATCGGCGCCCGACGTGCGCCCGCGGCGGCGCAGCCCGCGGTCGCGGCGCCGAGATCGCACGGGCCGGGGATGCGGCGCCTGCTCGGCTGGATGGCGCTGGCGGCACTGGCCAGCTACGAGCTGGTGGCGGTGACCAATCACCTGACGCAAAACATCCCGTCGATGCCGATGATGTGGGTGCTGCCGCTCGGCGCCTATCTGTTGACCTTCACGCTGTGTTTCGACGGCGAGCGCTGGTACCGGCCGCGGCCGTTTCGCTCGGCGGCCCTGATCGCGGTGGCCGCGATGTGCTGGATGCTCGACGACGAGCGCTTCTCGCACCACCTGGTGCTGCAGACGCTGGTGTTCGTGTGCGGCCTGTTCGTCGTCTGCATGGTGTGCCATGGTGAACTGGCCCGCGATCGGCCGGCGCCGGCCCAGCTGACGCGCTTTTACCTGTGCGTGGCCGCCGGCGGTGCGCTCGGCGGCGCGCTGGTGGGGCTGGGCGCGCCGATGGTCTTGCCGGGCTACTTCGAGGTCGAGATCGGCCTCATGCTGGTGACGCTGGCAGTGCTGTGGCGTTCGTCGCGGCGCAGCCGCGTATGGGCCGCTGCGTGTGCGTCGGTGATGCTGGGTGCGGCGGCCACCGCGACCTATCGCATCGACGACGCCACCAGCGACGTGGTGTCGATGAGCCGCGATTTCTACGGCGTGCTGCGCGTGCGCCAGCTCGGCAGCGCGCGCGAGCCCGGCACGCTCGAGCGGCGCCTGATCCACGGCAGCGTGCTGCACGGCCAGCAGTTCCTCGACGACGACTTGCGGCGTCTGCCCACCAGCTATTACGTGCCGAGCTCGGGCATTGGCCGGCTGCTGCGTGCGCTCGACGCGCGGCCGATCCGTGTCGGCGTGGTCGGGCTGGGCGCCGGCACGATCGCGGCCTATGGCAAGCCGGGCGACCGCTACACGTTCTTCGAGATCGACCCGGCGGTGGCCGAGGTCGCGCGCGAGCACTTCAGCTTCCTCGCGGATTCACCGGCCACGGTCGAGGTGCGGCTCGGCGATGGTCGGCTGCAGCTGCAGCGCGATGCGGCGCTGCGCTTCGACGCGCTGGCGGTCGACGCGTTCTCGGGCGATTCGATCCCGGTGCACCTGTTGACGCGCGAGGCGGTGGCGCTGTACCTCGAGCGCCTCACGCCCGACGGCGTGATTGCGCTGCACATCAGCAACCGCTATCTCGATCTGCGGCCGGTGGTGCTGCGCATCGCGCGCGAGCTCGATCTCGCGCTGGCGTGGGTCGAAGACCCGCTGTACCAGGGCGACGGGCCTGAGAAGGCGTCGTCGGACTGGATCCTGCTGGCGCGGCGTCGCGCGATGCTCGAGCGCCCGTTGGTGCGCGACGGCACGCGCGCGCTGCCGCCGCTGCCACCCGGCCGGCCGTGGACCGACGACTACAGCAACATCGCGCAGGTGATCTCGCTGCGCAAGGCGCTGTCGCACTGAGGCGCGGCGCCGCAGCCGGCGCGGCCCGCGCTCACTGCACGCGCTCGGCCATCCACTGTGACAGCAGCGTGTAGGCGATCGCCAGCACCACCGGGCCGACGAACAGGCCGATGATGCCGAACGCGATCAGCCCGCCGATCACGCCGGCGAAGATCAGCAGCAGCGGCAAATCGGCGCCCTTGCGGATCAGGAACGGGCGCAGCACGTTGTCCATCGTGCCGACGATGATCGACCACACCAGCAGCGCGCTGCCCCAGCCGGTGTGCTCGTTCCAGAACAGCCAGATCACGGCCGGGATCAGCACGACCATCGGCCCGATCTGCGCGATGCAGAACAGCAGGATCACCGCCGTCAGGAAGCCGGCGAACGGCACGCCGGCTGCCGCCAGGCCGATGCCGGCCAGCACAGTCTGCGTCAGCGCGGTCACCACCACCCCGAGCGCCACCGCGCGGATCGCGGCGCCGGCCAGCAACACCACGCGCTTTCCGCTGTCGCCCGCCAGCCGCGAGCCGAAACCGATCAAGGCGGCGCGCGCGGCCTCGCCGCGGCTGTACAGGATCACCGAGATCACGACCGTCAGCAGCAACTGCACGCCGAGCAGCCCGAGGCTGCCGGCCGCACGGGCCAGCCATTTCGCGGCGTCGGTGGCGTAGGGCGCCACGCGCGCCGCCAGCTCGCCCTTGCCGGCTTCGGCGATCGCGGTCCACACCGAGGCGATCTTGTCGCCCACCAGCGGCAACCCGCGCACCCACTCGGGCGGCGGCGGAATCGGCGCGGTGGCCGCCGTGTGCGCCCAGCCCGCGATGGTGTCGGTGTTCTCGGCCAGTGCGTCGATCATCAGCACCACCGGTGCGAAGAACACCAGCAGCATGCCGATCGACATCACGGTCACCGCGACGGCACGGCGCCGCACGCGCGTCTGCAGCTTGAGCATCAGCGGCCAGGTGGCCACCACGATCATCATGGCCCAGATCACCGACAGCAGGAACGGCCGCAGGATCCAGAACGACGCCACGATCAGCGCCATCAACAGCAGCACCGCCAGCAGCGTGCGCGGCACGTCGCGCAGCATCACCGGCGTGGGCAGTGGCGCGGCGGGGTCGCGGCCATCGGCCACGGCGGGTTCGGATGGGGTCACGGGGTTGCCCTTTCTGGGTCCGCTTCTGGAATCTTGTCGGCGCGGATTGTCGCTCGACGCGTGCGCACCCGAGCGTGGCCGGCCTCGCACCAGCTCCCTGCACGGCGCAGGTATTGACGCTGCCCCGTGCGCAGGCCCACACTGCGACGACACGACGGCGGCCCGCCGCAGTCTGGGCCGGGGTGCCGTCGACGAAACGGAGACAACATGGCACACATCCAGCGTCACCTGGTCTGGCTCGTGGTCGCGGTGGTCGGCGCGTTCGCGCTGGCCACCATCGCGTTGGGCCGCGGCGAAGCGGTCAGTGCGCTGTGGATCGTGGTGGCCGCGGTGTGCGTCTACCTGATCGCCTACCGCTACTACAGCCTGTTCATCGCCACGCGCGTGCTCGGCCTCGATGCGCGGCGCCAGACGCCGGCCTGGCGGCACAACGACGGGCTCGACTACGTGCCGACCAACAAGTACGTGCTGTACGGCCACCACTTTGCGGCCATCGCCGGTGCGGGCCCGTTGGTTGGCCCGGTGCTGGCGGCGCAGATGGGCTATCTGCCGGGGCTGCTGTGGATCCTGGCCGGCGTGGTGTTCGCCGGTGCGGTGCAGGACTTCATCGTTCTCTTCATCTCGACGCGCCGCGACGGCCGCTCGCTGGGTGACCTGATCAAGCAGGAGATGGGTGTGGTGCCGGGGCTGATCGCGCTGTTCGGCACCTTCATGATCATGATCATCATCCTCGCCGTGCTGGCGCTGATCGTCGTCAAGGCGCTGGCCGATTCGCCATGGGGCACGTTCACAGTCGCGGCGACGATTCCGGTGGCGCTGTTCATGGGCGTGTACCTGCGCCACCTGCGACCAGGCCGCATCGGCGAGGTATCGGTGATCGGCTTCGTGCTGCTGATGCTGGCGATCATCGCCGGGCAGTGGGTGCACGAGAGCCCCGCGTGGGCACCCTTGTTCACCTACGACGGCACGGCGCTGACGTGGATGCTGATCGTCTACGGCTTCATCGCCGCGTCGATCCCGGTGTGGCTGCTGCTGGCGCCGCGCGACTACCTGTCGACCTTCCTGAAGATCGGCACCATCATCGCGCTGGCGATCGGCATCGTGATCGTTTCGCCGCAGCTGCAGATGCCGGCGTTGACCCAGTTCGCCGACGGCGGCGGCCCGGTGTGGTCGGGCAGCCTGTTCCCGTTCTTGTTCATCACCATCGCCTGCGGCGCGGTGTCGGGCTTTCACGCGCTGATCTCATCCGGCACGACGCCCAAGATGCTCGAGAACGAAAGCCACGCGCGCTTCATCGGCTACGGCGGCATGCTGGCCGAGTCGTTCGTTGCGGTGATGGCGCTCACCGCGGCGGCGTGCATCCAGCCCGGCGTCTACTTCGCGATGAACAGCCCGCCGGCGCTGGTGGGCAGCACGCCCGAGGCGGTGGCGCAGGCGGTGTCGACCTGGGGCTTCGTGATCACGCCCGGCGAGTTGGTGCAAACCGCCAAGGACGTCGGCGAAATCACCATCCTGTCGCGTGCCGGCGGCGCGCCGACGCTGGCGGTGGGCATGGCGCACATCCTGCACCAGGTGATCGGCGGCAAGACGATGATGGCCTTCTGGTACCACTTCGCGATCCTGTTCGAGGCGCTGTTCATCCTCACTGCGGTCGATGCCGGCACGCGTGCGGGCCGCTTCATGTTGCAAGATCTGCTCGGCAGCTTCGTGCCGGCGCTCAAGCGCACCGAGTCGTTGCCGGCCAACCTGGTGGCCACCGGGCTCACGGTCGGCGCGTGGGGCTACTTCCTGTACCAGGGCGTGGTCGACCCGCTGGGTGGCATCAACACGCTGTGGCCGCTGTTCGGCATCAGCAACCAGATGCTGGCCGCGGTGGCGCTGCTGCTGGGCACCGTGGTGCTGTTCAGGATGAAGAAGGACCGCTACGCCTGGGTCACGATCGCGCCGTCGCTGTGGCTGCTGGTGTGCACGCTGACCGCCGGCTGGCAGAAGATCTTCTCGGACGACATCAAGGTCGGCTTCCTATCGCACGCCAACAAGTACGCCGATGCGCTCGCGCAGGGGCAGCTGCTGGCGCCGGCCAAGACGCCCGAGGCGATGGCGCGCATCGTCTTCAACGACCGGCTCGACGCGGTGCTGTGCGCGCTGTTCATGTTCGTGGTGGTCAGCGTGCTGGTGTACAGCGTGCGCGCGGTGCTGCAGGCGCGGGCGAACCGCGAGCCCACCACGCTGGAGACGCCGTTCACCACGCTGCCGGCAGGAGCGGCCGGTGCCTGAGCGCCGCCGCGTGACCCGCGTGGCCGCGCAGCTCGGCCACGCCGGCCGCTACCTGGCGCAAAGCCTGCGCCTGATGGTCGGCGTGCCGGACTACGAGGCCTACTGCGCGCACAGGGCCGCGCAGCACCCGGGCCAGCCGGTGATGACGTACGAGGCGTTCTTCCGCGATCGCCAGCAGGCGCGTTACGGCGCAGGGCGCGCGCGCGGCTGCTGCTAGCCAGCCGCATCGTTGCGCGCGGCCGCGCCCGCCTCGCGGGCACCAGGCTTGCGATGAGCGCCGCGCGCGACGGACGTCCGGCACGGTGATTGCTCGCCGACGTCGCTGCCGATTGGAGACCCGCCATGGCCGACACGCCGCGTCGCCCGCCCGCCGAAGCGCCGGACCAGGGTCCGGAAGAGCATCCCGGTGAGAGCGGTCCATTGCTCGACCCCAAGCGCACGCGCCTCAAGCCCGGCCGCCCGCTGAGACCACCGCAGCGGCCGGCGCCGGACGACGCCCAGTCCGCCGACGACCCGACCGATCCGCAGGGCCGCTGAGCGCGCGACGTCACTGTTGCGTTCGAGCGCCGGGCACGTGCTTTGCTCCGCGCCGCAGGCGTTGGGTTGACGTAGATTGATGTGTCCCTTCCCGGGAGGAGCGTCGCGGCCAGTGACGAATAGCGACAACGCGGCATTTGCGCTGGAGTACCTGGCGGGCGGAGGCGAGATGGGGGCGCGCATGCGCGCCATCGACTGGTCGTGCACGCCCGTCGGGCCGATCACCGTTTGGCCGCAGAGCCTGCGCAGCGCGGTCAGCATGCTGTTGCCATCGAAGGCGCAGATCATCCTGTTCTGGGGCCCCGAGTACGTGGTGTTCTACAACGACGCGTACCGCCCGGTGTTCGGCGCCAAGCACCCGCACGCGCTCGGCCTGCCCGGGCGCGGCGCGTGGAGCGAGATCTGGGACAGCCAGCTGCACGCGCTGCTCGACGGCGTCGTGCGCACCGGCGAGGCGTTCTGGGCCAAAGACCTGCTGTTCTCGCTCGAGCGCTACGGCTTCGTCGAGGAGACGTACTTCGATGTCTCGTACGACCCGGTGCGCGACGAATCCGGGTGCGTCGGCGGCGTGCTGTGCATCGTCACCGAGACCACCGGGCGCGTGGTCGGGGAGCGGCGCCTCGGTTTGCTGAAAGATCTCGCGTCGCAGCAGGTGGCCGCGCGCAATGCGCAAGAGGCTTGCGTGCACGCGATGGCAACGTTGGCGGCGCGCGCCGACGACGTACCGTTCGCGCTCGTCCATCTGGGCGGTGAGCTGCAAGCGTGCACGCCGGGGGCGCAGGAAGCCCTGAGCGCGGCGCGGCCCGACCAGGTGCGCGAGCTGGCGCTCGGCGCCCCGGGCGCGACGGTGGGCAAGCTGGTGGTGGGGCTGAACTCCAGGCGGCCGTTCGACGATGCGTACCAGTCGTTCCTCGACCTGGTGGCGGGCCAGGTGTCGACCGCGATCGCCAACGCGCAGGCCTACGAGAGCGAGCGACGCCGCGCCGAGTCGCTGGCCGAGCTCGACCGCGCGAAGACCGCGTTCTTCAGCAACGTGAGCCACGAGTTCCGCACACCGCTCACGCTGATGCTCGGGCCGATCGAAGAACTGCTGGCGCGCGGGTCGGGGCACGACCGCGAGCTGCTCGGGGTCGTGCACCGCAACGGCCAGCGGCTGCTCAAGCTGGTGAACGTGCTGCTCGACTTCGCGCGCATCGAGGCCGGGCGCGCGCAGGCTGCATACCGGCTCACCGACCTGGCCGCCTTGACAGCCGACCTGGCGAGCAACTTCCGCGCCGCGTGCGACAAGGCCAGGCTGGCGCTGCACGTGCGGTGCGACGCGCCGGCGCATGGCTGGGTCGATCGCGAGATGTGGGAGAAGATCGTCCTCAACCTGCTGTCCAACGCCTTCAAGTTCACTCTGCATGGCGCGATCACCGTCACGATGAGTGGCGACGAACAGCACCTGCGCCTGACGGTGGCCGACACGGGGATCGGCATCCCGGGCGACTCGCTCGAGCGCGTGTTCGAACGCTTTCATCGCATCGAGGGCGCGCGCGGGCGCAGCCACGAGGGCAGCGGCATCGGGTTGGCCCTGGTGCACGAGCTGGTCAAGCTGCACGGCGGCTCGATCCAGGTGACCAGCGAGGTGCATCAGGGGTCGACGTTCGTGGTCGAGATCCCTGCCGGTCACGCGCACCTGCCGCGCGAACGGTTGGTGAGCGCGGCCCCGGCGCAGGCCGGGCCCGCCACGCGGGCCGAAAGCTACGTGGCCGAGGTGCTCGGCTGGCTGCCCGATGCGCCGTCGCTGCCCGCGGCGACGGTGCCGACGCAGTCGGCGGGGCGCGTGCTGGTGGCCGACGACAACGCCGACCTGCGCGACTACGTGCGCCGCCTGCTGTCGGAGCAATACGAGGTCGAGGTGGTGGCCGACGGCGTGGCCGCCCTCGAGGCGGCGCGCGCGCGGCGCCACGATGTGATCGTGGCCGACGTGATGATGCCGCGGCTCGATGGGTTCGGACTGATCCGCGAGCTGCGCAACGACCCCGAGTTGCGCACGGTGCCGGTGCTGGTGCTGTCGGCGCGCGCGGGCGAGGAGGCGCGGCTCGAGGGGCTGCACCGCGGCGCCGACGACTACCTGGTCAAGCCGTTCAGTGCGCGCGAGCTGCTCGGTCGCGTGGCAGCGCTGCGCCAGGCCGACGACATCCGGCGCCGCGCGCTCGAGGCGTTGCGGCTCAGCAGCGCGCAGGTGAAGGCGCTGCTCGACCATGCGCCGCTCGGCGTGTACCTGGTCGACGCCGACTTCCGTATCCGCGAGGTCAACCCGGTGGCGTTGCCGGTGTTCGGCGACATCCCGGGCGGCGTGATCGGGCGCGACTTCGGGGAAGTCTTGCGGCTGATCTGGCCCAAGGCGTTTGCCGACGAGGTGATCGCGATCTTCCGCCACACGCTGGACAGCGGCGAGCCGTACATGTCGACCGAGCGCTCCGAGCAGCGGCTCGACCGCGGCGTGGTCGAGTCGTACGAATGGCGCACCGATCGCATTCCGCTGCCCGACGGACGCCACGGCGTGGTGTGCTACTTCCGCGACATCCAGGCGCAGCTGCAGGCGCGCAAGGCGATCGAGGACAGCCACGCCGCGCTGAGTGAGGCCGACCGCCGCAAGACCGAGTTCCTCGCCACGCTGTCGCACGAATTGCGCAACCCGCTGGCGCCGATGCGCAACGCGCTGCACGTGATGCGCTACCAAGGCGGTGACCCCGCCGCGGTGGCGCCAGCGCGCGAGATCATGCAGCGCCAGCTCAACAACCTGGTGCGCCTGGTCGACGACCTGCTCGAGATGTCGCGCATCACCAGCGGCTGGCTCGACCTGAAGAGCGAGCGCATCGAGCTGTCGTCGGTGGTGCGCAACGCGGTGGAAACCAGCGAGCCGGTGGTGCAGGCCGGCCGCCATCGGCTCGACGTGTCGCTGCCCGGCGAGGCGCTGTGGCTCGAGGGCGACCCGGTGCGGCTGGCGCAGATCCTGTCGAATCTGCTGAACAACGCCGCCAAGTACACCCCCGACGGCGGCCTGATCAAGCTCAGCGCGCGGCGCGACGGCGATGGCGTGCTGATCAGTGTGCGCGACAACGGCATCGGCATCGCCACCGACGGCTTGAGCCGCATCTTCGAGATGTTCGTGCGCGAAGGGCGCGGCGGCGCACAGGCGCAAGGCGGCCTCGGCATCGGTCTCACGCTGTCGCGCCGGCTGGCCGAGATGCACGGCGGCACGATCGAGGCGCGCAGTCGCGGCGAGGGCCACGGCGCCGAGTTCATCGTGCGCCTGCCGTTGGCGGCGGCGCCCACCAGCCATGCGACGCCGCCCAGGCCGCTGGCGCTGGCGGCACCGATGCGGGTGCTGGTGGTCGACGACAACCGCGACTCCGCCGAGAGCCTGGGCATGGTGCTGCAGATGCTGGGTGCGGAGGTGACGCTGGCGCACGACGGCCACTCGGCGATCGATGCGTTCGGCGCCGGCAACTCGTCGGTGGTGCTGCTCGACATCGGGTTGCCCGGCATGGACGGCTACGAGGTCGCTCGCCGGCTGCGCGCGCGCCATCCGGATCGCCATCCCACCATCGTGGCCGTCACCGGCTGGGGACAGGAAGACGATCGACGCAAGGCGCGCGAGGCCGGCATCGACCACCACATCGTCAAGCCGGCCGACATCGACCAGTTGCAGCACCTGCTGGCGAGCCTGGCCAATTGACGCACTTGCCATGGGAGCGAGGGAGCGGTTGACAGCGGGCAGGCGAAAGGTGATCGATGGACACCATGGCCCGCGTTGGCGCGCTGCGGCGCCGGGGGTTGTGCGCAGCGTCGTGCGCGCTGGCGCTGTTCGCGGCGGGTGCAGCGGCGCAGCCCAAGCCCGACGAGGATGCCCAGCGCGCGGTCGCGCTGCGCATCGGCGCTGAATTCAAGGGCGACCTCGACGGTCTGATCGAGCGCCGCGCGATTCGCGTCGCGGCGCCGTACAGCCGCACGCTGTACTTCAACGACAAGGGGCGCGAGCGCGGCATCAGTGCCGACTTCGTGCGCGATCTCGAAGGCTGGCTCAACCGCAAGTACCAGAAGGACCTCGGCAAGCGGCCGATCACGGTGGTGATACGCCCGACCACGCGCGACAAGTTGCTGCAGGACGTGGCCGACGGCCACGCCGACATCGCCGTGGGCAACCTCACGGCGACCGAGGAGCGCTTGAAGATCGTCGACTTTGCGCTGGCCAGCGACGTCAAGCCGCAGATGGAGCTGGTGGTCACCGGGGCGAAGGTGGGGGCGCTGGCCAGCGCCGATGACCTGGCTGGCAAGATCGTGCACGTGCGCAAGGCGTCAAGCTACTACGAGAGCCTCGACGCCCTCAACGGGCGTCTCAAGCAGGCCGGCAAGCCGGCGGCCAAGCTGGTGGTGGTGCCCGATGCGCTCGAGGACGAAGACATGATGGAAATGGTCAATGCCGGTGTGCTCGAGGCCATCGTGGTCGACGAGTGGAAGGCGCGCTTGTGGGCGCAGGTGCTGCCGAATCTCAAGGTCAACGAGGGCGCTGCGGTGCGCACCGGCGGCCAGGTGGGCTGGGCGGTGCGCAAGGGCAGCCCGCTGCTGAAGGCCGCGCTCGACGAGTTCTACCTCACCTACATCAAGCGACAGGGCATCTACAACCAGCGCATGAAGTCGTACAACGAGCGTGTCAAGCAGCTGAAGAACCCCACCGCGTCGAGGGACCGCCAGCGCTTCGTCGACACGCTGGCGCTGTTCAAGAAGTACGGCGCGCAGTACCACTTCGACCCGCTGATGCTGGCGGCGCAGGGATTCCAGGAGTCGCAGCTGAATCAGAGCGCCAAGAGCCAGGTCGGCGCGATCGGCATCATGCAGGTGATGCCGGCCACCGGCAAGGAGCTGAACGTCGGCGACATCAGGCAGATCGAGCCCAACATCCACGCCGGGGTCAAGTACATGCGCGTGACCGCGGACACGTTCTTCAAGGACGAGCCGATGGACAATTTGAACAAGGCGCTGTTCACGTTCGCGTCCTATAACGCGGGGCCGGGCCGGGTTCGCCGGCTGCGCAGGGAAGCGGAGAAGGCCGGGCTCGATCCGAACGTCTGGTTCGGCAACGTGGAAGTGATCGCGGCCGAGCGAATCGGCCGGGAGACCGTGACCTACGTCGCGAACATCTACAAGTACTACGTGGCATACCGGCTGGTCGTCGACGAGGCCGAACGCCGGGCGGCCGCCAAGGCGGCACTGCAAGGCGCCGAGGCCAAGTAGCCCTGCATCGACCGGACGTGTCGCGCAA
>Ga0068861_100002479_pt1 | contig 12027 bp, 11 predicted proteins | sample KBSSwiS42_FD_66593 | JGI IMG/M metagenome (GOLD analysis project Ga0068861, IMG submission 66593) | Switchgrass rhizosphere microbial communities from Kellogg Biological Station, Michigan, USA - KBS Switchgrass S4-2 | ecosystem: Host-associated > Plants > Roots > Rhizosphere > Soil ...
TGACCGGTCTCAGCCGCGACTCCAACCTCTTTAAACTCCAGCAAAGATCGAAGGCGCCAGGGAACGTCTCCGAGAACAACTTCAATCTCACGCAGCTTTCCGATGTTGCGCGTGCCGAGCAGCAGAGAAGGGGTTTGGGATAGAGCACTCATTGCTGACGTGCGAGGGAATATTGCTGATCGGACTGAGAATGCTGGTGACGCGCGAGGGAATTCGGTTGATCGGGTTGCAGCAGAGAAATGAAAGTACTGAACTGGCCAAACGCAGAATGTGTCGTCCGCTCAATGCCTGACGCACTCAATCGTGTCTCAGTGGACGCAAAACTCGAGCGCCGCACCGTGCCCTGCAAACGATCAAGCTCCTCACTCGAGAGATGTCGGCCCTGAAGCAGCAGCAGAGTTGAAATGAAATTCGTTAACCGCGCTTCATCATTCGAATAGGTAACGATCGCAGCCGTACTCTCACGCGCCGCATCCTGCACATTCTTCTTGTCTTCAGTTACCGACTGGCTTTCTCGCAGTTCACGCAAACATGGACGCACGTTTTCAGTCTTACCGAGAATCACGTAGCCGTCAGCGAATACAGCCGAGAACTCTTTCGCAGCATCAAGACTCGATTCCAATCCATTGAGAACCTGACCCTGCGCGTTGTCTTTGAAGACTTCTTGTTGGAGCGAATTCGTCCCGTCCGTCACGCGAGCGATCAGTACTGATCCTTCAGCGCCTGCCGGCTTCATCGTCAAGAGCGGCGGACTCATCATCGTCAAGACTTCTTTCGGATTGCTGATCCCATAAGCAGACAAGCTCGACTTCAACAGCGACCCAAACAACACCGCCGGCAGCGCGTCCAGTTTCAATGAGACGGCCGAATCGAGTGAGCTCCATGCCGCGGCGGGCTGTCTACTGCGATAGATCGTCAGTGACTGGAACCCGCTCGGCACCAGTTTCCAGAAGGTGTCGTCGCCTCGAGATGTCTCGAACGCCGGCTGCAATCGCGCTGCAACGCTCGGATCGAGCGAAAACTGAAACCGGTCCTCAATACCCCCTCGCGCCGGCACGGCGGTCCATGCGATGCCACGCAGGATCTTCCCCGCACTCACTGCGAATAGTTGTTGCAGTTGCTGGTCTCTGGGGGCGAGTCCCATGAACAGCGGCGCGGCCCACGAAAAGAGCTTTGCCGAATTCGCAGCCGAGATGTAGCCGAAGCCAAGCGACTCCGGCGTCATTACGCTGGACCGTGACTTGAGAAACTCCGCGTCGGTCCCAATGCTTGGACGCTTGCCGCGTCGCACATCCAAACAGCTCTCCACCGCATTACGGTTTCCTAGGATCACAAGCGTGCCATCGACAACACCGACGAGCTTACGATCGCCGCCCGTCATGGAACACTCGATATATTCGTTCTGCTCGGCGCACGATGCCGCTCCATACACAAGAGTAGCTAATCGTTTGACCGCTTCGATCGCCGCCGGTTTCGTTCGCCATCGCGACGTGTGCGTCTCCGCGATCACTGCAACCTCAGGCCGCACCTTTAATGCGCCATCCTCTTCGACACTGTTCAACCCGGCAACGACCAACGCCACCTGGCTGCGCGCAAGCAGCACGCCCTCGATTGGTCCTATGCCCGCACGCGCCGCGGCCGTAAACACTCGATTCTCGTTGCTGGCCTTGTTCTGTGTAATTGGAACTGTCGCTTGCCACACGTCTGTGTGTTGAATCGCATGTGCGGCTTTGCCCAGATCGTTGAACTCGACGTAGACAAGTGCATCCGCCGGAGCGTAATCGGCGAGATCAGCTTGCGCGGGAACGTTGAACCAAAGCCAGGCGCCGGCAGTGAGAATCAGTAGCAGGACCAAACCAACAAGAATCCGTAAGCGCTTCATTTTCACCGCATCCTAGCCTTCCGACCAGCGACAGGCAAGCTTCCTTAACTCAAATCTCTGTTTCTCTGTGGCTCAGACCTGTGTTACTTTGACGACTCCGCGTATGACTTACCGTCAATTGTCTGCACAAGCGCTCGCAGAACAGGACTACGACAGTTTTCTGACTGAGTTAGAAAAGTCCCTCACAGAGGGCCGGGTCGATCCCAACGATGTAGTTCGCGAAACGTTGTTTCAAATCTTCTTCGGATACGCGCAAGTGAGTCCGGAAGATCTTCCACTCGCCGCGCGCGCCACTTATCACAACTTCGATCCGCGAAACATCACCACCGAACCTGAGTACTACACGGACATCGACTCCAAACTCTATCTGCAACGCAAGCCAATGATCTGGTTGTGGCAGATGTTCGATCGATCCCCGCTCGGACAAAACGCATTACTTGGCCATCGCTTTCGCCGCATGCTGGCGCCAATGATCTTTCGCAGCGTCGGCGAGAACTTCAAGTGCTGGCACTTCGTCGAATGGTCGTTTGGTTACAACCTTTCAATCGGCAACAACGTGGTAGTTCACCGCTACGTTTTGTTGGACGACCGCGGCGGCATCGATATCGGCAACGACGTCTCAATTTCGGATTACGTGAACGTCTACTCCCACTCTCACGACGCTTATGACATCCACGATGTTAAGACGCCGCCGACGCGCATCGGCAATGGTGTCCGGATTACCTATCACGCCACAGTTCTAGCCGGAGTTCAGGTTGGCGAACGAGCCCTGATCGGCACGAGCGCGGTCGTCACTCGGGACGTTGAACCTAACCACATCGTTGTGGGAATTCCTGCTAAAACAGTGAAGGTAAAGGACCCGGAGACTCCCGCATAATCTGCGCCCACGAAGCTGGAATTCTCGCTCTCGCGTTCCAGAAACCATCGTTGACAGCACTCAAAAGCGCAGCTTAATCTATGTGTCACATAGGGTTAAACGACGGAAAATAGGATTTGACATTGTTTGGCCCATTAAGGTACTCTCACACAGGTTGCGGCAGTTGCTGCCGTTTTCCGGGTGCCCACCTGGTTTCAACAGCGGTCAATCCCGCGAAATCCCTTGGAGCACGATAAAGGCACACTCCGCGTGAGCGGAGGTCGCAAAGCCTACAGAAGTTGGTAATTGCCAACTTGGCTGGGTTTCCGATGAGCTTCAGTCCTGCCCTACCCGATTTCCGCACCAGTTCTCTGTTGATACCCGCCGGCACGTTCTCCACTCAAGTTGGCGCCATGAAAAATCACCTTACCAGTAAAGGGACTGTGACCTTGATTCAAACCAATACTCCTGCCCGGATGAAACTCGTCGGACGACAACTGCCCCGTGCGCGAAAAGCTCGCGCCCGCCTTCGTCAGCAAAACAAATTGCGCGCTGCTGCGGTGAGGACTAACTAACTATGTTCAAAAAAGGCTCCGGAAAAAAGAACCTCGTCGGTCTCGATATCGGTTCCAGCTCAGTCAAAGCAGTTGAACTCGGAAAAAAGGGAGCGGCCTTGCAGCTCCTGAACCTGGGTTTCGAAAACCTTCAAACCGACACCATTGTTGACGGCCAGATCATGGAGCTCAACAACGTCTCCAACGTGATCACGCAGATCTTCAGCGAACACCAAATTCGCACGACGCGAGTCGCAGCCGGCGTCAGTGGTCACTCCGTGATCGTGAAGAACATCGTATTGCCGCAGATGAGCCAGGAAGAGTTGCAGGAGTCGTTCAGTTGGCACGCGGAAGAACACATTCCGTTCGACATCGCCGACGTGAATCTCGACTACGAGTTGACCGGCAAATCACAGGACGCGTTGCACGTCCTGATGGCCGCTTGCAAGAGCGACAAGATTGCAAACGTGAAGCAGGCGATTCAACTCGCGGGCAAACACCCCGTGATCATCGACGTTGATGCATTCGCGTTACAGAATTGCTACGAGGTTAACTACCGGCCCAGGCCAGGCGAGATCGTTGCGCTGCTGAATGTTGGAGCGGCGACGATGAACATCAACATCCTTAACGGCTCGCGCTCGATATTTGCGCGCGATGCTTCAGTCGGCGGCAGCCAGTACACCAGTCTGCTTCAGAGAGAACTCGGTCTCAGTTTCGAACAGGCGGAAGGTGTGAAGCGTGGTATGGCGTTGCCTGAAGGAGTTGAACCCCGACCTATCCAGCCGATCATTGAAACCGTCTCAGAGAGTCTCGCACTCGAGGTGAAGAAGACTGTCGATTTCTATCGCGCGTCTGCACAGGAAGGCGAGGCTGCGATCCAGAAGATCCTACTCGCCGGCGGTGGTTCCAAACTGCCGGGTTTGGCTGACTTCCTCGCGAGGAAGTTCGAAATCCCAGTTGAAGTGTTCGAGCCGTTCCGTCAGATCGAAGTCGACTCGAGAAAGTTTGATCCTGACTACATGCGCGAGATAGTGCCCGAGATGGCGGTTGCTGTCGGTCTGGCGCTGAGAGGAGTTGAAGCATGATTAAGATAAACCTGCTCGAGTCGGTTACGGATCGGCCACAGGGCGTCGCGCTCGTTGAAGATAAAGTCGCCAGCCCGCGCATGCAGACGCTGTTACTGGCGCTGACCGTGTTTGGCTTGATGTTTGTCGCGATGGGTTACGACTACGTCAGCGCGAACATGGCCCACACCGCCGCGCAAAAAGAACTCGACAACCAGAAGCGTATCAATCAGCAGATGCTTGCGATTCAGAAAGAGCAGATGGAACTGGAGAAGAAGACGCAGGAGATCCAGGCGCGTATCGACGCAATCAAGAAACTCCGCGAATCGCAACAGGGACCAAGTGCTGTGCTTCAGGAGATCAAAGCGCGTTTTGACGCGGTTCCCGGTCTTTATCTGACCAGCATCGAAAACAAGGATGGAGAAGTGACGATCAAGGGTGAGTCGCCCAACGAGTATTCGGTCACGAAGTTTGGCCAGAGCCTTGAATTCTCCGGCGGCTTGTTCAGCAACCTCAACATCGAGACCCAGAGAACAGAAGCGAAGGAGTCTACATCGGATAAAGCAGCGCCCGGAGCACCGATCGATCCCACCGCCGAAAAACCTGAAGTAGTCGTCTTCACAGTGAAGGCAAACTTCGGCGCCTCCTCGAAACCCCAATCCCAACCCAGTCCTGCCCCCGCGAATCAGGTTGCGATGAAGAAGTAGTGTCACAACTCGCGCAGACCTTCTCAACAAAGGATCAATGAAAATGAAACTCGGCAAGCTTCCAACCCTTCCCTGGTACCTGCGACTCGTCGTCTTCATGATGATCGGCGGGGCGCTGTACGCGGGGTTCTGGTATTTCGTTACGAGCGGAACGCGCGCTTCGACCAAGTCCATGGAGGACGACATCGCGAAGTTGCGACCGAAGAATGCGCAGGCGCAAATCGTTTCGCAGAACCTGAACAACTTCAAAGCGAACTACAAGGCGCGCGAGGAAGAGTATGCAGAGTTGAAAGCGTTGCTGCCCGAACAACGCGAATTGACGATGGTGTTGCAGGGGATCCAGGACCGTGCGCGCACCAACGGCCTCGTGCTCAGCAAGTTCAATCCGAAGGAAGACATTCAGCAGGACAACTACAGTGGCAAGAGGATTGAAGTCAGCGTGATCAGTGGTTTTGCGGGCCTACGCGCCTTCTTCGAACAGTTGGCCCACTATCAAAGGATCGTTTCGATTACCAACTTCGAGCTGAAGCAGCTCGAAAAGCAATCGGCAAGCAAGACGGTCGATGCGAGGTTCGATCTCACCGCTTTCTACGTTTCATCTGAACGTTTGCAAGGTCAACCGCAGCCTGCTAATGCCAAGGGCACGGGCGGTGGCTCAACTTCCGTTCCCGCTCCGGTTCTTCCTCAGCCTGCGAAATAGTTAAGAGAATCATCATGATGCACGACAAGAAAACCCATCCAACATCGCGAGTCCGGTTTGCGGCTTCACTCGTTGGCGCAGTTTTGTTTGCCATTAGTGGTGTGCTCGTAACAGCAGTCGCGCAGGAACAGGAACCGCAGAAGCCCGCAACGAAGCGAGTAGTTTCCGGTGGTCGCGATCCGTTCAGAAAGTACGAGCCACCACGCCCGACTGCCAAGCGCGTTGCCGGTCAGTCGCCTATTCCCTCGATTGAGGCCAGAATCAGTACCTACAAGGCGCAGAAGGTCGCCGCGATGAACGCGCGTATGCCGGCGCCGAAGCCCACCACCGCTTTGTTGCTCAGCGAAATCCAGGTGATCGGAATCTCGCGCACGCCGCGAGGATACGCTGCGATCATTGAAGCAACGCCAATCAAACTTTCCTACGTGATCTATCCGGGCGAACTGTTCTATGACGGTCAGTTGGTCGCCATTGAAGACAATCGCCTGGTGTTCCGTCGTGAAACCGTTTTCACCGATGGCCGTCGCGAGAGGACTGTCGAGTACAAGTCGCTGCGACAGCCGAGCCCGGTGAGTTCATTGCCCGCGCCCACCGGAGCCGGCTCCAGTCAATCAGTAGCGACTGCGAAGCCGTAACCACTTTTGGTTTGGTTTCCTGAACCAGACCGTTACCGCGCTGGTGTTCTTCGTTCGGAAAACACCGGCGCTCTTTTGACAATTATCAGAACTGGTCGCGTTTAGTGCGGCGCGCGCTTTAGTTGCCCCGGCAATCGAGCGTAGTGCGTGGCGGCGAGTTCTGCGAAGAATCCCCCTAAGGAGGGAGAACGATGTCTTATCAGCCTCGAGTTAGATCAGCCATCTGGACCACGCTCGTCCTGCTGCTTGTGGCGGTTTCTGCTACAGGCGCTTTGGCTGCCCCCAAGCTTGCCGACGTCATTCGCGTCGACGAGCAAAACTCAGCCCAGCAGAATCTCGCTGCAATGCCGACTCCGACCCCGCCGGTCGGCATGTCACGCGGTGGCGAGAAACAGTCGGAACAGGGTCGAAAATACGGAGAACCTGGATTCATCGGTGAACCGATCAACCTGAACGTCGTCAATGCCGACATCCGCGACATCCTTAACTACATAACCGAACAGTACGGTGTGAATTTCGTCATCGACGCTTCGGTTGGTGCAGTGCCCGTCACAGTCAACGTGCAGGATGTGCCGTGGAACATTGCGCTCGACGCCGTGCTCAAAGCGAACCGTCTGGGAATTGAGGTCAATGGCAACATCCTTCGTGTCGCAACGACAGACATTCTGGCCAAAGAGGCAGAAACGCAAAAGGTGATCAACGACTCGCGGTTGGATGCTTCGCCGCTCGTCACAGAATTCATTCGCCTGAATTACGCGCGCGCCTCGGGTACTTTGGCCCAGGCGGCAGGCTCGACGGGTGCGTTTTCCGGCGGCTCGACGAACCTCAGTTTTAGTGGTGGCGCGGGTGGCGATGCGACCGGCGGCAGCGGCGATCAAGGCCTGCTTCCGATTATCTCGCGCAGACTCTCGCGTCGTGGTTCGATCGAAGTTGACGGCCGCAGCAACACGCTCATCATCACCGACGTTAAGGAAAACATCGATGCCATTCGCCAGTTGGTCGCAATCCTGGACCAGCCGGAACCACAGGTTGAGATCGAGACTCGTATCGTCATCGCACAACGTAACTTCAGTCGCGATCTCGGCGCACAGCTTTCGGCAGGGGTGGTGAACCTGGGCCGTGGTGGATTAGGCAGCATCAGCACACTTCCGGCATCGAGCACGAATAGCGGTTCGGGAAGCGGCAGCGGAAGTGGAAGTGGAAGTGGAAGTGGATCGGGTTCAGGTTCTGGATCGGGATCGGGATCAGGCAGTTCCAACGCTTTGCAATCCGGACCAAATCCGTTTGGTGTGTTCGGTGGTTTGGCGGGAACGGCTCAACCGATTCCGTCGCTCGCTGCTGCGGCAGCAAGCACCGTCATCGGTTTAACGACAGGTCTGTTTGGCACGGCGCAGATCAGCGCGTTGATTACGCTGGCTGAATCACGTGGACAAGCGAAGACAGTCGCTACGCCGCGCGTAACGGCTTTGAATAATCGCCCCGCACAGATCGAGAGTGGTTCGCAGATTCCCGTGCAAACAACTCAGGCCGCCAGCGGCACTGCCGTTGTGACCACGACTTTCGTTTCCGTTCCGTTGCGTCTTTCAATCACGCCCCAGATCACGGATGCGGGCACGGTTGTGTTGCGCGTCACAATCGAAAACAACACCATCAACACCGGTATAGCCGTCGGTGGCGTTCCGGGTATCGACACACAACGCATGCAGTCGGAAGTGCTGGTTCCGGATGGCGGTACGACCGTCATGGGTGGCGTGCTTGCTGACAACGAAGGTGAAGTCCAACAGCGAACGCCCGGACTCGCTTCGATTCCGATCGTTGGCAATCTCTTCAAGCGAAAACTGACGACGCGGCAGAACAGTGAAATCCTCTTCTTCATCACGCCGCACATCTATCGTCCGGACTATCAAGGACGTCCAACCGCAGGCACGGTCGGCAACGGTCAACGAACCATCACGATTCCTCAGCCGGTTCCGCTTGGCAATCCTCCGAGCAACACTCCGACGCCGACGCAGTTACAACAACCTCAGCCTCAAACGACACCACCGACTCAGCCGCAAATGCTGAGTGCTCCCACCGCGAACAGTCCCGCCGGCACGACCACAGCGCGGCCCGGCACGCTGAGCGGTCAACGTCCGTAATTGGAGGCCATCATGTTCAAGGAGATGCTTGAATCCATTATCGAACGCACCGAGGGCAGCCTCGGTGCGCTCATAATGGGAACAGACGGAATCGCGGTCGAAAAGGTACTCGGCCAGGCAGGAGTGGAAGCGAACCTCGACGTCGCCGCCGCAGAGTTCACGTCACTTGTCCGCAGTGCTCAGCGAGCCGGTAATGACACCGGACTCGGTGGTCTACGCGAATTGGTCGTGTCACTCGAAGGTGCTGTGATGCTGATGCGACTGCTAAGCAAAGACTACTTCGTTGTGCTGGCGCTTGGCGCTGAAGGTAATCTCGGCCGCGGCCGTTTCGAGTTGCGAAAAGCCGAATTGAAACTGGCGAAAGAGTTTGCTGTCTAATCTTCTGTGATCGGGTCAACTATGACGCGCTATTTCGTCCTGGCTTTTCTTCTCCTCGCTTTTCTCTCCACTAATGTAGAAGCTTCAACTCTGTTTGGACGCGTCATCGAGATCAACGATGGCGACGTCATCACTGTCTTCAATCTCAACCGGCCTGTGCGTATCAAGCTCGTAGCGGTTGATGCGCCTGAAGCCGGCCAACCTTTCGGCGACATAGCCAGGAAACATCTCTCCGAACTCGTTTACGACAGATCAGTTTTAGTTGAGTACTGGGGCATCGCGTCGGACGGCAGTTTGGTTGGGCGCGTTCTGCTGAACAGTAGCGACATTGGCGCGCAGATGATTCGCGACGGTGCGGCGTGGTTTGATTCGAGCGGTCAGGATCGTTTGAGCGTCGCTGATCGCGAGATCTATCAGCAGTCGGAGCAAGCGGCGCGAACGGAGCGACGCGGTTTGTGGCAGGCTACGAATCCTGTTGCGCCCTGGGAATTCGTCCGGGCCCGGGCATTAAGGCAGAATCCGACGGCGACTTTGAATTCAATTCTGCCGCCGGCAAAAGAGAAGACGAATCGGCCGACGGCGGAGCTCACAACGTTCAGCTTAATCGCATCGCGCATGAATTCAGCCGCGACCGCGGCGGTTCCGGACGAGTTGGCGTGGGCGGTAGACACGTCTGCGAAAACGTGGCGCCCGTTCAAGCCGAACGGCGAAAACTTTTCAGCCGAGCTGCCGGATGGTGGCAAACAACTTAAGGTGCCCATACCGTTTCGCGATCAGATGGTTGACGTGAACGTCTACCTGGTTCGTGATGGTCGGGCCGTTTACGCGGTGATGTGGATGACGGCGCCGTCGTATGGTGAGTCAGACAAAGTCGCTCTTCAGGGAACTGTGGAAACGTTTGTCAAAGGTGTCAGTGAAGGTTTTGAAAGCCGGGCGAAGACGTCATTCGGCTGTGACTTGCAGAACGAGAAAAATGTTTCGGTGAACGGATACACCGGAAGCGAATTTGATCTTCCCTGCAAGCTTCCAGGGAAGCTGCGAGCGTTTACGAAAGTCATCAACGGTCAGAGACAGATGTACGTAGGCGCGGCTTTCTCCTTGCAGGAAGATTCGAATGTCACACGTTTTCTGAAGTCGTTTACTGCCGGCACGAGCGCGAGAACAAAACACGCCACAACGAAATCGGGTTTTTAATCTAAGGCAGTCGAATGTAGGGCATGCCGCGCAGGATGATTCGCTGCCGGCGAGCAACACGGCGCGGGTTTACTTGTGGATTAAAGACGGTTCGTGGGTTCGGAATCATCGCAGATAGAAACGCGGCTTCATTCGCGTTCAAAGCTGATGCGGGTTTGTTGAAATACCTGCGCGACGCAGCCTCAGCCCCGTAAATCCCATCTCCCCATTCGATCACGTTCAAATAGATCTCAAGAATCCGGCGCTTCGTAAGCAGGCGTTCGAGCATGATCGTTACGAGTGCTTCCTGCCCCTTGCGGATAAACGATCGCTGCGACGAGAGGTAGAGATTTTTCGCGAGTTGCTGCGAGATGGTTGAACCGCCGCGTTTGAACTCCGGCAGGTTGGGAAGCCAGTCGTCGTTCTCACCCTCTTTCTTGGCTTCTCGCGCGGATTCGCGTTGCGCCTGTTCGAATGCCTTTTGAATTGCTTCGTAGTCGAAGCCGCGATGGGTCAGGAAGTTTGTATCTTCACCCGCAAGAACGGCGCGTTGCAGATTGGGTGAGATCTTGTCGAGTGTTACCCAGACCTGTTCGCGTCGTGGTTGCTGTCCTTTGGCGCGTGCCTGGTTTGCGCGAGTGTCGATCAACGACGTCGACGAGGGATTGCTGTTGCGTAACCAGTAGACGCGCAGCAGCGTTACTGCCTCGTAGGCTACGACGCCTACGATAACGCCCAACACTCCCAGCAATAACCAACGAAGAATCCTGCGCATCTTGACTTTCATGCGAGCCGTCGGGTTGCGGCTGGAATTTCAAATACGTCTTTAACCGTGCGAATCGTGTTGCAGTGGATCTCGATCGTGTCGTTGATGTCCTTGCCGTAGCCACCTGACATCACTGTCACCACCGGCAGTTCGCGGTCGTAGCATTCGCGTAAGACGCAGGCATCGCGTTCGCGCAGACCGTTAATGGTCAGTGCGAGACGGCCGAGTTTGTCTCCAACGAATGGGTCTGCACCTGCGAGATAGAAAACGATCTCTGGTTCGAAGTCGAAGACTGCTGGAAGGTGTCGGATCAGACAGTTTAGATATTCGTTGTCGGTTGTGCCGTCTGGAAGTTCGACGTCGAGGCTCGATCGTGCTTTGAACAGTGGGTAGTTGTTTGCGCCGTGAATCGAGAAGGTGAATGTCTCTTCGTCGGCGCTGAAGATCGTGGCCGTGCCGTTGCCTTGATGAACGTCGCAATCGACGATTGCGGCGCGGCGGATCAGTCCTTCTTGTCTTAACACGTGGATTGCGACGGCGACGTCGTTCAGCACGCAAAAGCCTTCGCCCCGGTCGGCAAACGAGTGATGCGTGCCACCGGCAAGATTAGAGCCGTAGCCTTCGACGAGTGCGATGCGAGCGGCAGCGATCGTTCCGCCGGTGGCGTAAAACGATCGGCGCACGAGCGATTCAGACCATGGCAGTCCGAGACGGCGAAGTTCTTTTGCCGTCAGCGTGCCGTTGCACAGACGCGAGACGTAGTCGTCTGTATGGACCAGGCGCACCTGATCGATTGTTGCTGGTGACGGTTCGAAGAGTTCGTCTGCGTGCAGTGTGCCTTGGGCGAGAAGGCGATCGCGAACGAGTTCGAATTTGCGAATGGGAAATATGTGGCCGTCGCCGATGTCGGCGTAATAACGAGGTGTGTAGAAAACGTGCATGCGCCTGCGGACGAGATATTAGCACTTCTTCATGTTTTCAAGATCCGTGAGCGCGCTGTTCTGTCGGCCTTTCAGGCCTGGTAATTCCGTTTTTTATCCCAGGGGCAGCGCCCCTGGCTTCTATGAAGCCGGGTCGTGTCAAGTGAGTTCGCCGTGATTGGTTCACGCTTCTATTCGAGCTGCCACGATCATCAGTTGTTTCGTGGGCCCACTTAACGTTACGACGAGGCTCA
>Ga0068861_100002486_pt1 | contig 12015 bp, 9 predicted proteins | sample KBSSwiS42_FD_66593 | JGI IMG/M metagenome (GOLD analysis project Ga0068861, IMG submission 66593) | Switchgrass rhizosphere microbial communities from Kellogg Biological Station, Michigan, USA - KBS Switchgrass S4-2 | ecosystem: Host-associated > Plants > Roots > Rhizosphere > Soil ...
CCGTTTCGTCGGACTCGGTCACGATCCGCAGCTTTTCGCGCGAGGGCGGGGTAATCGTATGCTGCAGCAGCACCGCCTCGCCCGAACGCGCGCGCACGATACGGGTGAGATCCAGCAGAGGGCTGCCCACCTCGACATCCAGCAGCTCGGCATCGATCGCGTCGGCCAGGATCGCGCCGATGATATTTTCCGACAACTGAGGCGCGATGCCCAGATCACCCAGAAGCTCCACCACCAGCTTGCCCTCCAGCATGGCGGGCGTGATCTGCCGGCCGATGGGTTCGGGCAGATAATGTTCCGTCAAGCGGAAGGGGACGCCGCTCACGCGCCGGATACGCCGAATCCGCAGCAACGGAGCGCCCTCTTCCACCTCCAGCTGCGCCGCCACCAGCGCTGACGCCGCCTCGACCTCGCTGCTCAGTAGGACGAAATCGTCGGCGTTGCTGATCGTCCCGACCAGCCCGACCACCGCCGCCTGTATCTCCGGCGTGGCGTTCGAGCCGAAGACGCGCGTGCCGACGCCGGCGCGGCGATCGACCATGCCCTTGGCCTCCAGCGTCTGCATGGCGCGCCGCACGGTCGCGCGCGAGACATTGTAGGTTTCGGCCAACACATCCTCGCTCGGCAGCAGGCTGCCCACGGCATAGCGGCCGGACGCGATCCCGGAATGCAAGATGGAAAAGAGCTGATGGTGCAGGGATGCCCCTGCCTTGCGGGTCAATCCGACCATCGGGGGAACTTTCTGTCGAAAGGAACAAGGCAGACGGACATGGCGGGCAAGCCGTTTTAGCGCTCGCCCCCAGGAACGCCAGACTTTTCCATGCCGGCACCGGCGCGCCAGCCGCTCGCGCGTGGCGCCGCTATCTTCCGATAGCTGCAGCCGCGCGCTCGCCCCTTGCGCGCGAGATCGCAGCCGAACCGATTAGCCCGCGATTGCGTCTCAGCCGACGAAGGCGCGTTCCATGACATAGGTGCCCGGATCAGCGTTCGATCCTTCCACCAGTCCGTTGGATTCGAGCAGCGCTCCCATGTCCTTGTTGAAGGCCATTGACCCGCACAACATGAAACGCATGGAGCCGCGATCCTCCTCCACCACGCCCAGTTCGTTGCGGAAGACGCCGTCGCGGATCAGGTCGGTGATCCGGCCCTTGCGATGGAATTCGCCGCGCGTGACCGTAGGATAATAGGTGAAACGGTCCTTGAGCATCTCGCCGAAAATCTCGTCCGCGCGAATCTCCTCCTCCAGGAATTGGCGATAGGCGAGCTCCTCGGTCTGGCGGACCGTGTGGGTGACGATGATCCTCTCGAACTTCTCGTGCGTCTCGGGATCTCGCAGCACGGAGAGGAAAGGCGCGAGGCCAGTGCCCGTGCCGACCATGCACAAAGTCTTGCCCGGCAGTAACGCATCCAGCACCAGCGTGCCGGTCGGCTTCTTGCCCAGGAAGATATGGTCCCCTTCCTTGAGGTGCTGAAGGCGGGAGGTCAGCGCGCCCTCCTCCACCTTCACCGAAAAGAATTCCAGATGCTCTTCCCAGCTGGGGCTGGCGATCGAATAGGCGCGCATCAGCGGGCGGCCATTCTCGCCGAGCAGGCCGATCATGATGAACTCGCCCGAACGGAAGCGGAAACTCGACGGCCGCTCGACCCGGAAGCTGAACAGACCGGCGGTCCAGTGGTGGACCCATGTCACCTTGACGAGGTGCAGCCCCTTGTCGTCGGCGACCTGTTGGAGAGTGGCGGCATCGACGCCGTGCAGCTTGTCGTTCATCGGGACCTCGGCAGATTGAGAACGCGGTCGGCGATGATCTCCTTCTGGATCTCGGTCGCGCCGCCGGCGATGGTCAGCACCCATGACCACATGAAATCGAACGTCCATTCGTTCGAATGGCGGGTGCCATCATAATCGAGGAAGGGCTGGCCGGACAGGTCGGCGACCACTTCCATCAGCTGCTTGTTGACCTGGCTGACGAGCAGCTTGACCATCGACCCTTCGGGGCCGGGCTGGCCGTTGCGGTCGATATTGGACACGTTCATGATCGCCATGGCGCGCAGGCCGAGCGCGTCGGCCTTCAGCTCGGCGAGCTTGCGGGCGATTTCCCGGTCGTCGATCGCGCGCTTGCCGTCGGCGGTGATGGTCTTGCGGGCCAGCTCGATCGCGCGCTCCACCTTGCCGGCCATGGAGATCTGGTCGCGCAGGAAAGTGTTGCCGCGCTCGAACGCCAGCGTCGACATCGCGACCGACCAGCCGCCGCCGATTTCACCTACGACATTCTTCAGCGGAATACGGACATTGTCGTAGAAGGTCGCGTTGATGTCGCTTTCGCCCATCATGGTGCCGATCGGCTGGACGGTGATGCCCGGCGTCGACATGTCGCAGATGATCCAGGTCAAACCCTTGTGCCGTTCCGAGCCCGGTTCGGTGCGGATCAGCAGTTCCTGGAACTGCGCCGTGGCGGCACCCGACGTCCAGGTCTTCTGGCCGTTCACGACCAGATAGTCGCCGTCGATCTCGCCCCGCGTCTTGAGCGCGGCAAGGTCCGACCCCGCACCGGGCTCCGAAAAGCCCTGGCACCAGATGGTCTCGCCCTTCAAAATCTTCTCCAGATAGGCGGCCTTATGCTCTTCCGTCCCGCGCGTGATGATTGTGGGGCCGGCATGGGTCAGCGCAATGGTGAAACGCTCATAGCCCGGCGCACGGGCGCGCTCGCACTCCTCCCACCAGATCAGCGTGCGCACTCCGTTGAGGCCGAGGCCGCCGTAATCCTTGGGCCAGTTCACCCCCGCCCAGCCGCCGTCATAGAGGCGGCGTTGCCACGCTTTGTCGAAAGCGGCGCCTGCCTGCACGTCGGCCGGACGTGGCTCGGTGGGGACATTCTCAGCAAGCCAGGCCCGCGCTGCCTTGCGGAACTCCAGGTCCTCGGGCGTATAATCCAGATCCATGGTCGGTCCTTCAGATCGTCAGCAGCGGTTCGTCGAGCAGCGTATCCAGCAGCGGCTTGCGGCCCCCGAACCACGGCGCGAGCATCAGCGCCCGCTTCATGAAATGATGCGCCGGCAGGTCGCTGGTGATGCCGATGCCGCCGTGCAGCTGGATGTTGATGTCCGCATTCTTCGTCGCCGCGCGATGGGCGATCACCTTCGCCGAGGAGACCTGCGCCACCACATCGTCGCGGCTGTCACGCAGCGCGAGCGCCGCGACATAGAGCAGCGACTTGGCATGATCGCTGCGCGCAGCGCCTTCGGCGATCGGATGGCGCACCGCCTGATAGGCGCCGATCTTGCGGCCGAACGTCTCGCGAATGCCGGCATATTCCTGCACCATCGCAACCGCACCTTCGGAGAGGCCGGCCAGATAGGCGGCGGTCAGCAGCAGGCCGTTCTGCACCGTCGCGGCAGCCGGCGCGCGCGCCAGGACCGGCAGGCCGGCCAGATCGCGCCGGGCGACGGGCGTGAAACTGTCGAGGAAGGGCACCTCCTCAAGGTCGCCCGCCGACGCACCGAGCAACAGCGCCTCATCACCGACGATCACCACAATGGCCTGCGCATCCTGCACGTCATAAATCCGCGCAACACCGCTCACGCCATCGCCGTCCGCGCTGAGCGGTGCCTCGGCGACGGCGAGCGCGATGCCTGCGCTGCCCGCCACGATCGCGTCGCGCAACTCGTCGAGGCCCGCGCCGTCGGCCAGCTTGGCGGCGAGGATCGCGGGGATGATCGCCGTCGGGCCGACGACGCGGCCGATCTCGCGCAGAATGAAGGCTTCCTCCACCACGGTCATGCCGACGCCGCCGCTTTCCTCGGCTAGACCAATGCCCATCCAACCCAGATCCGCCATCGCCTGGCGCTGGGCGCGGGCCTTGCCGGCGTCATAACGGGCGTCGAACAGCCGCGTCAGGGGCAATTCTTTGAGGATGAAATCGGCAGCCAGATCTATGATCTGCTGCTGGTCGTCACTCGGGATCAAATCCATTAAGCCGGTCCTGCTCCTGTCGCCCCCCGCGCCGGACGGGGTATGAGACATGGGCCGCCCGCCACGGACGACGCCCATGTCTGACGAAGTCCCTATAGGCCGTCGACGCTGAATTCAATAATCTCTTTTGGCTTGCCGCTTGACGGGACAATGGTAGAGGCGCGCATAGAGATTGCAGGAACAGGAGATCGCGATGTCCGAAGCGCCGCCCTTGCTCATCGAACGACACGGATATGTGCTCAAGCTGACGCTGAACCGCCCTGATCGGCTGAACGCGCTCAATCGACCGATGCAATATGCGCTGGAGGAGCAATATGCGCTCGCGCAGGCGGACCCGTCCGTGCGCGTCATTGTCATCACCGGCGCGGGGCGCGCCTTCTGCTCGGGCGCAGACGTAGGCGGCCTCAAGCAAGCGGCCGAGACGACCAACGATCCATCCAAGGTCGTTGTGCCCAAATTCACCAGCCGCATGGCCGGTATCTGGAAGCCGGTGATCGTCGCGGTGAACGGGGTATGCGCGGGCGCGGGCCTGCATTTCGTGGCGGACGGCGACATCGTGATCGCGTCGGAAGCGTCGAGCTTCGTCGATTCCCACGTCAATGTCGGCCAGGTGACGGCGCTGGAGCCGATCGGTCTGCTGCGCAAGATGAGCGCCAGCGCGGTGTTGCGCATGGTTATCCTGGGCAAGGCGGAGCGGCTGAACGCGCAGGCGGCGCTGACGGCCGGCCTGGTCTCCGAGGTGCTGCCCGCCGACCAGTTGATCGATCGCGCCATGGCGCTGGCGAACATCGTTGCGGGCGTGTCCCCCGCTGCGGTGGAAGGGTCGCTCAAGGCCGTCTGGGAATCCTATGAGCGGCCGCTTGCCGAGGCCTATGCCAACGGCTTCGACATATTGATCCGTCACCGCAGCCACCCCGATGCGGCCGAGGGGCCGGCGGCCTTCCTCGAAAAGCGCGAGCCGAGTTGGACGGTGCTGGGCGAGCAGGCCGAAAGCTGAAACCGCTGAACGTCAAATATTCCGCCGAATGGCCGAACATCACGGTGAAGGGCGATGTCCCCACCGACGCGGACGATATGAGGGGCGTCAAGGGCAAGTTCGAGAAATTCTTCTCCGCGGGCCCCGGCACCGGGAGCTGAAGCCGGCCCGGCGCGCGCCGGGAAGGAGAGGTTCGCGGCGTGCGCCGCTTGACGCACCGCAAAATCGCCCGTTACAATGAGCGGTTAAAGGAGCGTTTATGGCATCGATTTCTTCCGCCGTCCGACGTGTTGCCCAGGAGATTCGCGGGGACATATTGGCCGCGGAGCCCGAGCAGATGCTGGGGTCTGAGGATGATCTGCTCGCGCGCTACCAGGTCAGCCGCCCGACGCTGCGGCAGGCAGCCTCACTGCTGGCGCAGGAACAGCTGCTGACGGTCAAACGCGGCGTCGGCGGTGGCTATTTCTCGCGCCGTCCCGACACGAAGGGCGTCGCCCATTCGGCCGCCGTCTACCTGATGGCGCATTCGACGACGATGCGCGAAGTGCTAGAAGCGGTGGGCCCGATCAAAGCGGAGCTGGCGATCCTGGCCAGCCGCAACCGCAACCCCGAACTCCATGCCGCGCTGCGCGAATTCGCCGAGCAGGAAATGCCGGTGGATGGCAATCTTTACAAAGCGTTCCTGCGGTCCGAACGCGGGTTCAGCCAGCTATTGTCTGTCATGGCCGGCAACAAGGTGCTCGCGCTGTTCCTCGACACGCTCTATGATTTCTGCGCGGAAGTGCCACCCGAACAGGACGTCTATCGCAACCATCCGGCGCGTATCCGCAAATATTGGTCGGCCCGCGCCGAAATGATCCGCGCGATCCTGGCGGGCGACGAGGAGATCTCCGCCGTGTTCGCCAAGCGCTGCGCCGAGATGGTGACGCGCTGGACGCCGGCCGAATCGAGCACAATGGGCACGGTGCCGATCTTCCGCGATGTGCTGGCCGCGCCGCAGGGGGCGGCGGAATAGCCTGAGCCCGACTTGACCTGATCCGATTTTCAGCCCTGATCTTGTCCGGCTGGCGTGATCGGCCCGGTCAAAGCCGCCGATGAGCCTCTCCATCTGATCCCTGACGGCCTCGGGCGTGGCGCACCGGTGCAAAACCTATGCGGGCGCTCCGTACAGCTTCACGATGGCCGACTTCCCCGTCCATGACGCGGCGTGCCGGGACGGCGGACCGGCAACAGCGCGGCGAAGGCGTGCCGAAAGGACACCACCCTCGTCACCTGATGCCCTCGGTCGACCGAATATTCGGCCGGCGAGATGATCGTTGTTGCCGCCAAAAGCCTAGCCGGCAACCGGTGCGAAGCGCCCCTCCATTACCAGCTTTCCATCCGTCAGTCGGCGCACGACCATATTGTCCATACCCTTTGTGCCCCTTGTGATCATAGGGGCCGAACGACAATGTGGTGCGGTTGCGGGGACCATCCGCACCATTTCCAGCCCGGCGCGCGTGGATCGTCTCGCGCAAATAGTCGAGTATCTCGCGCAGCGCCCCCGTCCGCTCGCGCCGAGGTACCGTTGAGCAGCCGGTTCTCCCAGTCGACGAAGCGTCCCAGCAAATCGCGCGGGAGGCCCATCATGTCGATGAAGATGCCGGTCGGAAAATGTTTCGAAAAATCGCCGATGTATTCGCACGATCCGCGCGCCGCGATGGCGTCGATCAGCTCGACCGCCCAGGCGCGGATCTTGGGTTCCAGCGCCTTCACCCGCGTGGGGCTGAAGATCGGGTTGATGAGCGTGCGGTATTGGCCGTGCGCGGGCGCGGCCGGTCGGCCAGATCGCGCCAGAAATCGAACGACCGCACCAGATGCGGCGGCACATGCGCCGGTACGGGGCCGCTCCCGGGGAAAAGCGCGCGCTCTTCGGCCATCGAACTCTCCCCACTGATTTTCTCTTTCCCTGTTGAACTAAAGGATTTGGCGACACCTCCGCAAGCGGCTTGATGCAAACGGGGGGTCGAGAAAGGGGATGATTTGCCGAACTTCAAATAATATTGTTATATTTCAATCTGTTATTGCCACATGCTTTTCTCGGGGGAAAAAACGCGATAGAAGGCAGGGCGGTTCGGAAATCTTATTGATGTAGATATTTAGCGGAAGCGGGAATATTGGAACAAGGGCATCCGCGCCATGCGATTCACACAGGAGAGAGCGCTTGATCGACTTCTACACCGCCTCCACCGTCAACGGCTACAAGGTCGCCATCGCCCTGGAGGAACTGGGCCTGCCTTATACGGTGCATGACCTGAACCTGGGCGAACTGGAGCAGAAGCGGCCAGACTATCTAACGATCAACCCCAATGGCCGCATTCCTGCGCTCGTCGACCGGGAGACTGGCACGGCGATCTTCGAATCGGGCGCCTGCCTCATCTATCTCGCAGAAAAGGCCGGCAAGCTGACCGGCGCGACGCCGGAGGCGCGCGGCCGCGTCAACAGTTGGGTCTTCCTCCAGACCAGCGGCGTCGGCCCGATGCAGGGGCAGGCCAACGTCTTCATGCATTATTTCGGCGAGGACCTGCCCCGCGTCGTCGCCCGCTACGTCAACGAGACGAAGCGGCTCTACGGCATCTTCAACGACCGGCTGGCGACCAGCGAGTGGCTGGCGGATGCGTACAGCATCGCCGACATCGCGATGTTCCCCTGGGCGATCATCTCCGACTACGCCAATGTCTCGCTGGACGACTATCCCCACGTCAAGACGTGGACCGAACGCATGCACGCGCGGCCGGCCGTGCAGCGGGGCCTCGGCATCCCGCCCAAGCGCGAGATCGCGGATCGCGCCGCCGCCGTACAGGCGATCCTGCAACGCTGACTCGGAAAGGGGCGCCGGCGGCCGACGAGCGGACCGGCTCCCCGTTTTCAAACAAGGTTGTAATTGCGGTATATCAATTCTAATCTCCTCTCCGCGAACGAGACCCCACCGTCAAGGGCGCGGCCGGCAGAGAGTCGCTGGCCATAGGAGGAGCAGACATGCGGGCAGGCGGTTACTGGAGCAAGGCTCGCCTCGACAACTTTGGCCTTTTCCCGTCCCCTGTGCCGCTGCTTCCCAATCCGCATGGCCCCCGCGATGTCGCGAGCGTGCTAGACGAGGCGCTGGCCCGAAACCCCGACGCCCCCGCGCTGATCGGCCGCTTCGGGCGGCTGAGCTATGCCGAGCTGGACGCGGCCTCCAATGCGCTGGCCACCGCCTTCATGGCACTGGGTATTACGGAGGGCGACCGGATCGCCGGATGCGCCGCCAACCATAATGAACTGGTGGTCGCCTTCCTCGCCAGCCAGCGGATCGGCGCGGTCTGGGTCGGCATCAACCGGGCGCTGGCACTGCCGGAAAAGAAGTATCTGATCGACGATTGCGGCGCCGCCCTCTTCCTTTGCGACGCCGCCATGGCGGAGGCGGCGCGCTGCTGGATCGGAGAGCGGCTGCGCCATGTGATGACGCTGGACCCCGGCGATCCCGCCAGCGACCTTGCCCGCGCGATCGAACGGCATCACGGCGCGGCGCGCCCCGCCGTGGCGATCGACCCATGGGCGCCGGCCGGCATCGCCTATACCAGCGGCACGACCGGCTTCCCCAAGGGCGTGGTGCACAGCCAGCATAATATGATGGTCACGGCGACCATCTCCGTCGAATATAGCGGCGACGGCGTGCCGGAAACGGTGCGTGGCACCGCCCTGCCCCTCACCATCCTCAACTGCATGATCCTGGGGCCGCTGGCGGCGCTATCCACCGGCGCGCCGCATGTGAACCTCGACCGCATCGACGCACAGGGCGTCGCCGAATGGATCGGCAGCGAGCGGATCGCAAACATCTCGCTGGTGCCCACGCTGGTCCAGGACCTGCTGACACGCGCGGACATCGACCAGCAACAGATCGCCTCGCTGCGCTGGCTGGTGGTCGGCGGGTCGACCGTGCCGCAGGCGCTGCCGCAGCTCTACCGCGAGCGGTTCGGCCGGCGCATGACCGTAGGCTATGGCCTGACTGAGGGGCCGAACGGCGTGGCCAAGACGCATGAGGGGAGCCCCGAGGGCGCCGGCGTGATCGGTCGCCCGCTGCCCCACCTGCACCTCGCTATCCTCGACGAGGCGGGGAAGGAGGTGCCGCGCGGCGAGACCGGGGAAATCGCGATCCGCGCCGTCGACCATGGCCCATGGGCCGGCGTCTACAAGCCGGCGCTCGGCTACTGGAACCGGCCGGAGGCGACGGCGGAGCTGCTGCACGGCGGCTGGGTCCATACCGGCGATGTCGGCCTGGAGGATGCAAGCGGCGAATTCCACATTCGCGACCGGGGATCCGATCTCATCCTGCGGGGCGGCGCCAACGTCTATCCGGCCGAGGTCGAGCGCGTGCTGCGCATGGACGCGCGGGTGCGCGACTGCGCGGTGGTCGGCCGGCCGCACGCGCGCCTCGGCCAGAGCGTCGCCGCCTTCATCGAGGTGGAGGGGCTTTCCGCCGGCGAGGAACGGATGCTGCTCGACCGGCTGCGCGACCTGTGCGCCGTCAACCTCGCCGCCTACAAGGCGCCGGCCGACTGGGTGGTGCTGCCCGCCATGCCGCGCAACGCCATGGGCAAGATCGTAAAAACACAGCTTGTGGAATCGCTCGCGCAGACCGCCTGAACCCGGCCGGCGGAATTGACGACCGAGCGGCCGCCAGACTAGACTGAGCGTCAAGTCAATTGAACGAAGCCGGCGCAAAGATGGAGATGAGGATGCCCACCGCGGTTGAGATGGTCCGCCAGGAAGGTGCCCCGATCGTCGATTTCGATCATCACAGCGAAGATTATGCCAAAAGGCATGTCGAGATCGCCCGCGACCTGCTGGAAAACAGCCCGGTCGCCTGGACGGAGGCCTATGACGGCTTCTGGGTGCTCTCCCGCTATGACGATGTGCGCTTCGTGCTGGAGAACTGGCGTCTCTTCTCGTCGGAGAATCGGATCGCCGAGGGGGATTATTCCCGACGCGGCGGCATCATCCCGCCCCCGGGCATTTCGCTGCCCCTCAACGAGAGCGATCCGCCCAATCACACCCGGCTGCGCATGGTCGAGGCGCCTTATTTCACGCCCAAATATCTGCGCAAATGGGCCGAAGTGGCCGAGACCTACACGCGGCGCGCGATCGACGAGATCATCGAGACCGGCCGGGGCGACCTCGTCACCGACATTTGCGGGCGCATCCCGGTGATGACCACGCTGCATCTGGGCGGCGCGGACCCGGAGGAATGGGAATTCTACGCCGATCCACTTGCCTTCCAGGGCGGACCGGGCGGCGAGGCCTATCTGGCGAAGGTCATGGAGAAGCTGAACGCGATCATCGAGGATCGCCGCATCAATCCGCGCGACGACATGGCCACCTCGCTCGCCAATGCCGTGATCGAGGGCCGACCGCTGCCCACGGAAACGGCGGTGGGCATGCTGCATATCGTGCTGACGGGCGGCTTCGACACGGCGATCAGCATCCTGTGCGATGGCTTCGACTGGCTGGAGGCCAATCCCGACAAGCGCGACTGGCTGCGCGATCATCCCGAAATGATCGACAATGCCGCCGACGAGTTCATGCGGATGTGGCCGCCGGTGCTCAAGCTCGTGCGCAACGCGACGCAGGATATTCAGTTCGGCGGCTACACCGTGCGCGCGGGCGACTGGGTCGCAGTGTCGATCCAGGCGGCGAACCACGACCCCAGCCATTTCGAAAATCCCTATCAGGTCATATTGGCTCGCCCCAATGCGCGCGATCAGCTGGCCTTTTCCGCCGGCAACCATCGCTGCCTGGGCGCGCCGCTCGGCCGTTTGGAGCTGCGCCATGTTTTCCGGGAGGTGCTGCGCCGCCTGCCCGACTACAGGATCGATCGCAGCCGGGCGCAGCGCAAGGCGTCCATCCATCCGACGCGCGGCTGGGAGACCATACCGATCAGCTTTACCCCCGGCAAGCGCGAGGGCGAGCGCGGCGGCAGCAGCGGAGCGGAAGCGGATTGCCCCTGATGTCACACCAAGAAACTGTCGTACTGACTATCAACCGAACATAGAGGAGTTACAGACATGGCCACCGTGTTGGAACGTCCAGAGGCGCCCGCATTTCTCGCCGGCGCGAAGCTGCTGCTGATCGACGGCAAACATGTGCCGGCGCGGTCGGGCAAGACATTCGAGGTCGTGAACCCCGCCACCGAGGAAGTGATCGCCACCGTGGCCGAGGGCGACGCGGCCGACATTGACCTGGCTGTCTCCGCCGCGCGCAAGAGCTTCGAGAGCGGTGTATGGCGCAGCCTGCCCGCGTCGGAACGGGCGCGCATCATGCTGCGGTTCGCCGATCTGGTGGAGGAAAATGGCGACGAGCTTTCGCTGCTCGAGACAATGAACAACGGCATGCCGCGCGCTTTTGCGCGTAGCAGCGTCGCGGGCGGCGCCAACTGGCTGCGCTGGTTCGCGGGGTCGGTGACGCGCATCTACGGCCAGACGGCCTCCAGCGCCCTGTCGGCGCCCGGCGAGTTCCATGTCTATACGCGCAAGGAGCCGATCGGCGTCGTCGGCCTCATCACGCCCTGGAACGGCCCGATCGGCACTTTCTTCATCAAGGTCGCGCCCGCGCTCGCAGCCGGCTGCTCGATCGTGCAGAAACCGTCGGAAGTGACGCCGTTGACGGCCCTGCGGCTGGGCGAGCTGGCGCTGGAGGCGGGCGTGCCCGCCGGCGTGCTGAACGTCGTGCCGGGATTCGGCCCGGGCGCGGGCGCCGCCATCGCTAGCCATCCAGGCATCAACAAGATCAGCTTCACCGGCTCCACCGCCGTCGGCAAGCAGCTGGTGCAAGCCTCGGCCGGCAATCTGAAGCGCGTGACGCTGGAGCTGGGCGGCAAGTCGCCCTGCGTTGTGTTCGACGACGCCGACATGGACATCGCCATCCCCGGTGCCGCGATGGCGATCGCCGCCAATAGCGGCCAGGTCTGCTTCGCGGGATCGCGCTTGTTCGTGCAGCGCAAATCGTTCGACAAGGTGGTCGCCGGCATCGGCCAGGTGCTGCAGAATCTGAA
>Ga0068861_100002487_pt1 | contig 12015 bp, 8 predicted proteins | sample KBSSwiS42_FD_66593 | JGI IMG/M metagenome (GOLD analysis project Ga0068861, IMG submission 66593) | Switchgrass rhizosphere microbial communities from Kellogg Biological Station, Michigan, USA - KBS Switchgrass S4-2 | ecosystem: Host-associated > Plants > Roots > Rhizosphere > Soil ...
AGAGTCGGGTGTGCGTCTTGCCGACATCCATGATGCAGATGCAGTCGCGTGCCGTCGACGCCGTCCGTTTCACGACGAGGTTCTCCAGCGCTCTATCAGCGCCGGGATGGCGACGACGGCGATCAACAGGGTGCCGATGACGATCCACATCACCAGTCCCGGCAGGTTGAGCAGGGAGAGCCCGAAGTTGACGAACCCGAGCAGCAACGCCGCCAGCACGACACCGCCGATCGTGCCTTTGCCGCCGGTGACGGCGATGCCTCCCAGGACCACCATGCTGACGATCTCCAGTTCCCAGCCTTGTGCGATCGATGGTCGCGTCGAACCCAGGCGCGACGTGAGCAGGACGGCGGCGAGACCACTCATCGAACCGGTCGCGCAGAACAGCAGGAACTTATAACGATCGACCGGCACACCGGACCAACGCGTCGCGGCAGCATTGGCGCCCATCGCATAAATGCTCGGTCCCCAGCGGGTCGCGTGCAGCAGCACTGCCGTCAGCGCTGCGACGACGAGGAACACGATCAGTTCGACGGATATGGCGCCGAATGCGTAGCCTTGGCCGAACGTCGCGAACGAAGCAGGGTAGTGATTCAACACGCGGTCACCGAGAACGGCATAGGCCGCACCGCGAAAAGCCGACATCGTTCCCACGGTCGCGACGATGGAGGGAACACGTCCGACCGTCACCAGCAATCCATTGATCGCGCCGGCCAGCGTTCCCGTCACCAGTCCGATCGCAACCAGGCCCGGTGTGTCGACACCGTGCAGCGCCGCCGTGCCCATGGCCACCGATGCGAGCGCCATGATGCCCGCGACGGAAATGTCTATCTCGCCGGCAATGATCAGCAGCGCCAGCGGTAGGGCGATCAGTCCGCGCTCGGTGAAATAGAACGTCGCATCGGACCAGGTCCATGCGTCCATGAAGTACGGCGAGACGCCGGCATTGAAACCAATGTCCGCCACCAGGGCGACTGCCAGCATCGTTTCCCAGCGCAGCCAGCGGCGAGCGTTCGCTGTGTGTTGCATCGTCAGTTGCCTTGAGTTCGACGCTCGGCGTCGACGGTTTCCAGGATGGCCTGCCTGCGTCCCGATCGGTCGCCGCGCGCATTGATGATGGCGGCCGCGGAGATCACCAGCCCGTTGACTGCCATCTGCCAGAACGGCGAGATCCCGACCAGCGGCAACGCACTGCGGATGACACCGAGGAACAGGCACCCGGCAACGACGCCGAACACAGTTCCTACGCCGCCCGCAATCGATACGCCTCCGATGAGACAGGCAGCGATGACCTGCAGTTCGTAGCCGAGCGCGACATCCGTGTAAGCCACGGCGAAACGCGATACCCACAGGAATCCGCAAATTCCCGCGAGCGCGCCGCTGAGAGTGAACGCGAAAAACTGCATGCGTCCGGCGTCGATGCCAATGTAGGCCGCCGCAGTCGGATTGCCGCCGCTGGCAAACAGGCGTCGTCCGAGGATCGTATGGCGCAGCAGCGCCCAGAACGCCACCGAACAGACAATGGCCAGCCAGGACAGGCAGGTCAGTCCGAGAAACCGTTCCCGCACCAGGCCCAGAAACGCGGGCGACATCTCGCTGCTGTTCACCCAGGTGCCTCGCGAGATCACGTAGATGAGTCCGCGATAAATAGACAGCGTGCCTAGCGTCACTACGATCGGAGGTAACCGCAGGCGCCAGATGAGCAGGCCATTGAAAGCGCCGAGCACGGTGCCGCTGGCGCAGGCAAGGGCAATGGCCGCAGCGACGCCTGCTTCCGGATACGAGCGGTTGAACAATGCGGCGATCATTCCGGACAGCGCCAGGTTCGACGCGACGGACAGATCGATCGCCCGGGTCAGCAACAGCAGCATCTGCCCGAGTGCCAGCACGATCAGGATAGCGGTGTCGTCGAGCAGTTCTGCCAGGTTGCCGGGCGTGGCAAATTGCGGAAAGCGCAGGCTGATCAGGCCCACCAGCGCCACGACGATGCATGCGAGCACTGCGTCGCGATTCGCGACGAATGCGTGCCTCGCAAGTACAAAGGTGCGTACGTCGATCATGCTGCTGTAGCCGCCTGCGCCAGATTTTCTGCAGATGCCTCGGAGCGGTCCAATCGTGCACGCACGCGTCCCCTGCGCATTACGATCACGCGATCCGACATGCCCAATACTTCCGGCAGATCGGAGGAGACCATCACGATGGCGATCCCACTGGCCGCCAGGTCGCGCATGACGGCGTGCACCGCGGCCTTCGCTCCCACATCGATGCCCTTGGTGGGCTCGTCGACGATGAGCACTTGCGGCCGCGTGGCGAGCCATTTCGCGAGCACGACCTTCTGCTGGTTGCCGCCGGACAGGCCGTCGACGCTCTGGCCGGGACCGGTCGTCTTTATTTGCAGGTCTGCGATCCATCGGCTTGCGAGTTCCGCGACGGCCGAGCGACGCTGCATGCCGAAACGCGATAGTCCCTGCAGGCTGGGCAACGCAATGTTGCTGGCAATGGAGAAGGGCAGGATCGCGCCCTGGTGCTGTCGATCTTCCGGAACATAGGCGAGGCCATTCGCAACGGCGGCGCCGGTCGAGACGGCGGTAACGTCGCGGCCTTGCATGACGACACGGCCGGCGTCGGGTCGGGTCAGTCCGAACAAGCATTGCATAACTTCGCTGCGCCCCGCGCCAACCAATCCATAGAAGCCGAGGATCTCGCCGCCCCGCACGCTGAACGTGATGTCGCGAAACTCACGGTCTCGCGACAGTCCCTCGACGCGAAGGATGTCTGCTCCCGAACCTGAGGCCGACGCCGCACGCGCCGGATACGTCTGCTCCATCGTTCGGCCGATCATCAGCTCGATGAGCCGCTGGCGATCGATGTCGCCGATCCGTCCGCGGCCCACATCGCAGCCGTCGCGAAACACGACGTAGCGATCGGCGCTGGCAAAGATCTCCTCGAAACGATGGCTGATCAGCAGGATGGCGCATCCCGCCGTCTTCAGCCGCTCGACCACGCGGTAGAGGTCCTGGGTTTCGCGATGCGACAGCGCTGCCGTCGGCTCGTCCAGCACGACTATCCGTGCCGAGTGGCTGAGACCGCGTGCAATCTGCACCAGGTGTTTCTGTGCGACGCTCAGCTCGCCGACCAGCTGATCGGCCGTGAACGGCGCATCGAGTTGCCGCAGGACATCCGCCGCGCGTCGTCTCATTTCATTGCGATCGATCACGCCGCGGCGCAGGGGAATCGCATCGATCACGACGTTCTCGGCAACCGACAGGTTGTCGAACAGCAGCGATTCCTGGTGAACGATGCTGATGCCAAGCTGTCGGGCAGCCGTCGGAGAAGAGATGCGTACCGTATGACCGTCGATACGGATGTCGCCCTTGTCGGGCTGGTACAGGCCGGCGAGCATTTTGACGAGCGTCGACTTGCCGGCGCCATTCTCTCCCACGAGAGCGGTCACTTCTCCCGAATACAGTTCGAGACTGGCGTCCGCCAGCGCTCGCGTAGCACCGAATGTCTTGCCCACGTGGGCGAGGACGAGAAACGGGTCGGACATGGGTGGCCTGGGTTCTATCGTCTACAGCGGTTGTCTACAGCGGTTCGCGATGGCCTAGAAAATGCGCGAGAACTGTTCGATGTTGTCGCGGTTGTAAATGAACGGGCGGGCCATGGCGCCGACGCCTTCATGGTCGAACGCTATCGTACCCATGCGCCCGGCAGCGATCGATCGCTCTTTCTCTTTCTGTGGGTGGCGGATGAGTGCGGCGGCGACCTGCACCGTCGAGTAGCCCAGGTCGATGGGATTCCAGATCGCGAACTGCGGCACGGTGCCGCTGCGAACATAGCCCACGAGTTCGGAGGGCAATCCCAGCCCTGTCACCTTGACCTTGCCGGAGAGACCCTGGTCCTCCACCGCCTTGGCTGCTGCCACGATGCCGACTGAGCTCAACGACACGATGGCGGCGAGGTCGGGGAAGCGCTTGAGCAGGCCGACGGCTTCGCGATAGGACTTGTCGGACACATCGTCGCCATAGGCCACGTCGACGAGCTGTACGCCTGGAAATTTCGCGAGCGACGTCCGCATTTCACGCAGCCATGCGTTCTGGTTCGTCGATGTCGGAGTTGCCGAGACGACGGCGACGGTGCCCTGGCCGCCGGTGGCGCTGTTCGCCAACTCGGCGCACGTCGCCCCGATGAGCGCGTCCGATGAAGGGGAGAGATGGGCGTTGCGGGCACCACCGGCGACCGCCGAGTCGAACGAGAGGACGGCGATGCCTCGTTGCATGGCTTTCTGCAGGGACGGCGCCAGGGCGTCGGGATCGTTGGCCGAGATCGCAATGGCATCGACGTGTTGAGCGATCAATGCGTTGACGACCTCGATCTGGCCTTCCGCGGTCGGTGTCGGCGGTCCGGTGAAAACAATGGTGACGCCCAACTGCGCGGCCGCTTCATCCGCGCCCTTGTGGACGGCATCGAAAAAACCATTGCCCAAGGACTTCGCAACGATGCCGACACGCGGGGACGAGCTCGCACCGCTCGGCGCTTTACTGCAGGCCGCTGCCGCCAGGAATGCCAGGCAAACGACAATCGATCGCCGCTGGAGTCGGTCTTGCATGAATCCCCCGTTAGCCTTTGCAGCATGAGCCTTTGCAGCATGCACCGATCCAACTGCCTTCGTGCAGGGCGATGATCGGAATTGCCTGATTATGATTGTATATGATTGATGGCTATGATACACAGTCATTTTTTCGTGGGCGTCAATTTTTCGCGGACAGGCGCGCATTGCTGCGTGCATGGCCCGTAGCGACTGTGGCACTGCCACCGATCCGGCGTGTGGAGGAACATCGATGAGTGCGTTTCAATCGACGCGAGAGCCGCCGGCGTTGCTGGCTAGCCGTTGGGACGATGCCGTCGCCGCGCAGCTCTCGCCCGAGCAGCTGCTGCTGTATCGATCGAACTTGCTGGGTTCCGACAAGAGCATTACCAATTTCGGCGGCGGTAACACCTCGGCCAAGCTGCCCGGCAAGGATCCGTTGACAGGGCAACCGGTGACAGTGTTGTGGGTCAAGGGCTCCGGCGGCGATCTCGGCACGATGAAGCTCGACGGCTTCGCCACGCTCTACATGGACAAGTTCCTGGCGCTCGAGCCGTTCTACAAGGATTCGAACAGCGACAGCGTGCTGGTGCCGCTGTACTCGCATTGCACGTTCAATCTCAATCCGCGCGCTGCCAGTATCGATACGCCGCTGCATGGCCTCATCGATCGCAAGCATGTCGATCACATGCATCCGGATGCGCTCATCGCGGTAGCTGCCGCCGCGGACAGCCAGGCATTGACCAAGGAGATCTTCGGTGAGGAGATCGGCTGGCTGCCCTGGATGCGGCCAGGCTACGAACTCGGTCTGCGATTGCGGCAGTTCGTGCGGGAGCACCCGCGGGCACGCGGCGTGATTCTCGAAGCTCATGGCCTGTTTACCTGGGCGGACACGGCAAAAGAGTGTTACCTGACGACGATCGAGATCATCAATCGCGCCACGCAGTGGCTGGCGAAACGCAGCGAGGGCCGCAAGCCGTTCGGTGCGGTGAAGGCGACGCCGTTGCCTGCGGAGCGGCGCAAGGCGATTGCGGCAGCCGCGATGCCGGCGATTCGGGGACTCATTTCCAAGGTGACACGGAAGGTGGGCCACTTCGACGACAGTCACGCGGTGCTCGACTTCGTCGGGGGCGAAGCGCTGGATGCGCTTGCTGCGCTGGGCACATCGTGTCCGGATCATTTCCTGCGGACGAAGATCTGGCCTCTGGTGCTGCCGTTCGATCCGTCCGTCGATACTGCCGAGCACCTGGTAGAGCGTATCGCCCCGGCGCTGGACGCCTACCGAGCGAAATACTCCGCGTACTACGAACGCTGCAAGCGTCCGGGATCGCCTGCCATGCGCGATCCGAACGCCGTCGTCTACCTGGTGCCGGGCGTTGGCATGATCACCTTCGCGGCCGACAAGACCACGGCGCGGATTGCCGGTGAGTTCTACATCAACGCCATCAACGTGATGCGCGGGGCGGCAAGTGTCTCGACCTATCGAGGGTTGCCGGAGCAGGAAGCGTTCGATATCGAGTACTGGGACCTGGAAGAAGCGAAGCTGCAGCGCATGCCGAAGCCGAAGGCGCTGGCGGGACGCATTGCGTTGATCACCGGCGGTGCCGGCGGTATCGGCATTGCGACCGCACGCCGCCTGCTGGACGAGGGTGCCTGCGTTGTCCTCTGCGACATCGATCGGGCCGCGCTCGCCGACACGGAAGCAGATCTGCGCCGTGCCTATAACGCCGACGTCGTTGCGAGTTGCTACATCGATGTAACGAAGGAAGACGCGGTAACAGCTGCGTTCGATGCCTCCGCATGGCTCTACGGCGGCGTGGATATCTGCGTATCCAACGCGGGGATTGCATCGGCGGCGCCGATAGAGCAAACCACGCTCGCTCTCTGGGAGCGCAATATGAATATCCTGTCGACGGGTTATTTCCTGGTGAGCCGGCGAGCGTTCCAGACGTTACGAGTGCAAGGCATCGGCGGCGCGATCGTTTTCATCGGCTCGAAGAACGCACTGGCGGCATCGCCAGGCGCAGCAGCCTATTGCACAGCCAAGGCCGCGGAGTTGCATCTTGCCCGCTGCCTGGCACTGGAAGGGGCGACGCTCGGCATTCGCGTCAATACGGTCAATCCAGATGCGGTATTGCGTGGCTCGCGGATCTGGCAAGGCGAATGGGCGCAGCAGCGGGCCGATCAATACAAGACCAGCCCCGAGGAACTCGAAGGCGTCTATCGCGAACGCAGCCTGCTGAAGCGCAGCGTGTTCCCGGAAGACGTGGCCGAGGCGGTGGCGTTCTTTGCGTCGGAGCGGTCGGCGAAGTCCACGGGCAATATCGTCAACGTGGATGCGGGCAATGCGGCGGCATTCACCCGTTGAGAGCGGGGACTGTCCCTGCCTCAGGGACTGGGCCCCATTCTTCATCGAATGAGGGCATCGCATGCGCGCAGTGGTTCCCGCAGTCGAGTCAGCGCTCGTTGCCTCCGTGCGCCCCGGAAAGCCTGGGTTGGCTGCAGCTCAAGGCCGGCGTGCAGCAGCACAACTACAAGACGGACCAGATACTGAGGCAGAAGACGGTGCGACTCACCTGCCGTCTGCCGATGCAACCAGCGCCGCCAACGTCGTGGCCGCTGTGGTGCCGTGCGCAACCATGTTCCCTGACAGAGATTTAATGAGGAACACTTGGGCCGCCGGGCGATTTGAATATCCGCACCACATTCCGATCATGCGGCCGCGGAGCCCGATGAATTGTCATGAGCGCGTCGGAAGAGTCGACTGGACCAGGTGAACTCGCGACACCGAAAAGCTATCACCATCCCGTGGGCGGCTGGGGATCGCTCGCGGGCATGGCCAAGGTCGAACTGGAGGGTCAGGCCGGACCGGCCGCGTTGCAGACGCTGGCCGTGCAGAACAAGCCTGAGGGGCATATGTGCACGTCCTGCGCGTGGGCGAAGCCTCCGCATCCCCACGTCGCAGAGTTCTGCGAGAACGGCGCCAAGGCGACCATCTGGGATCTGACCAGCAAGCGCTGCACGCCTGAATTCTTCGCCGCTCACACAGTGAGCGAGCTGCGCGAGTGGGAAGATCACGACCTCGAAGTAGTCGGCCGACTTACTCAGCCGCTGCGCTACGACGCGGCCAGCGATCGCTACGTTCCGGTTGCGTGGGACGAGGCCTTCACTGCCATCGGCACGACATTGCGGCGGCTCGATCCCAAGAGCGTGACTTTCTATGCTTCGGGCAAGGCTGCGCTCGAGGCGTCCTATCTATACGCCGTGTTCGCGCGCATGTACGGCCACAACAATCTACCCGACAGCTCGAACATGTGTCACGAGACTACGTCGGTAGGGCTCAAGAAAGTGACCGGCTCGCCGGTGGGCACGTGCACGTTCGACGATCTCGCGCACTGCGATGCGATCTTCTACCTGGGACAGAATCCTGGAACCAGCAGTCCGCGGATCCTGCACCGGCTCAAGGATGCGGTGCTGCGCGGCTGCAAGATCATCGCGTTCAATCCGCTGAAGGAACGGGGACTGCTGGAGTTCGTCGATCCGCAGAATCCCTGGCAGATGACGCTCGGCAGTGCGACGAAGATCGCCCACCAATATCTGCAGCTGCGGCCGGGTGGCGATATCGCGGCGCTCATGGGTGTCTGCAAGCACGTTGTGGAACTCGATCGCGCGTCGCTCGAGGCAGGGAAGACCGGGATTCTCGATAGAGCCTTTCTCGAGCAGCACACGCACGGCATGAAGGAGTTCATCGCCTGTCTCGACGGCACCTCTTGGGAACAGATAGAGCATCACTCGGGGCTGACGCGGATGGAGATGGAGCAGGCCGGCGACGTCTATGCACAGGCACGCAATGTCATTGGCATCTACGGCATGGGCTTGACGCAGCACGTGCACGGCTCGCAATCGATCGGCTTGCTAGTCAATCTGCTGCTTCTCCGTGGCAACATCGGACGCACGGGCGCGGGCTGCCAACCTATTCGCGGCCACTCCAATGTGCAGGGCCAGCGGACCGTCGGGATTACCGAAAAGCCGGAACTGGTGCCGCTCGACAAGCTGCATGACATTTTCGGCTTCGATCCGCCCCAGCAGAAGGGCCACACGACCGTCGAGTTCCTCAAAGCCGTGCTCGATGGCGAGGCGCAGGGATTCATCGGTCTGGGCGGCAATCTGGCTCGCGCCGTGCCCGATCAAAGCCGCGTGCACGCAGCCTGGAGCCGCATGGAGCTGACTGCACATGTGGCCACGCGTCTGAATCGCACTCACCTGCTGCCTGGCAAGCAGGCGTACCTGCTGCCATGCCTGGTTCGCGCCGAGCAGGATATGCAGGCGACGGGTCCGCAGACCGTGACCATCGAAGACAGCTTCAGCCACATCTATGGATCGATCGGACGCCGCACTCCGGCGAGCGAGCATCTGAAATCCGAGGTGGCGATCGTTGCCGGCATCGCCAAGGCAACGCTCGAGCCGAATCCACGTTGGACTTGGGATGCATGGACGGACGACTACGGCTCGATCCGCGACCTCATCGCGCGAACCTATCCCGATCAATTCCACGATATGAGCGCTCGCATGAATCAGCCCGGAGGCTTCTATCGGGGTAACGCGGCGCACGATCGCATCTGGAAGACCGAAAGCGGCAAGGCGGAGTTCACGGTGCCGACGGTGCTCAACGCGAGCGGTACGGGCGAAGCGCCGGGCCGATTCACGCTCGTCACCTTACGCTCGAACGATCAGTTCAACACGACTGTGTACGGCCACGACGACCGACTGCGCGGCCTGCGGGGAAGCCGCATGATTGTGCTCATCAGCCCCCTGGAAATGCAGCGAGCTGGCCTGTCCGAAGGCGAACTGGTGACCTTGATCACGGACCACGAAGATGGCATCGAGCGGTCGGTCTCGGGCCTGGCGGTGACACCCTACGATCTGCCGGATCGCTGTCTCGCCGGTTATTTTCCGGAGCTGAATTGCCTGGTGCCGCTGGATCATCACGACCAGCTGTCGAAGACGCCTGCGGCAAAGGGCATACCGGTTCGCATCCGGCGGGAAAGCGGCGCGTAGGGACGGAGTGCGCATGAGCAAGACAGTAGGCGACTATCTCTGGAATCGCCTCTCGCAGTGGGGCGTCGAGCGTGTCTTCGGCTATCCCGGAGATGGCGTCAACGGACTCATGGGGGCGACAGCGGTTCGCACACGAATTGGTATGCGCGCGACTTGAAAATCCGCCGCGGCATGCTGGGATCGCTCTCCGGAACCCTCGCCACCATGGGCAGCGGCGTGCCGTATGCCATCGCGGCGAAGCTGGCTCATCCGCACCGGCCGGTGTTGGCCATCGTCGGCGACGGCGCCATGCAGATGAATGGCAACGGCGAACTGGTCACGGTGCAGCAGTACTGCCAGCGTTGGCAGGATCCGCGTTTCGTGGTGATGGTATTGGTGAACCACGATTTGAACCAGGTGACCTGGGAGCAGCGCGTGCTGGCCGGCGATCCAGGTGAACTGCGGAACTTTTCCCATACGGCGAGATTGGGTCTGGCAACCCGGCTCTGTGGACGCTCATGGCACAGGTCTTCGATCGCGGTCTGGTCCTGGCGCTCAAGATCGGGACGCTGCTGGCTGTCGCAACGCTCGCGACGCTGCTGTTCGCATGGCGCTGGAATATCGACTATCCGCATGCGATCGGATCGGCGCCACACCAGCCTTTGCCGTTCAGCCACCAGCACCATGTGCGTGACGACGGCATCGATTGCCGTTACTGCCATGTAGCGGTGGAGCAATCGGCGTATGCCGGGATGCCTTCGACGGAGATCTGCATGTCCTGTCACTCGCAGCTGTTTCGGGACGTGGCGCTGTTCGAGCCGTTGCATCGAAGCATGCGTACCGGTGCGCGGTTGCTCTGGACGCGAGTGCACGACCTGCCCGACTTCGTCTACTTCGATCACAGCGCCCATGTGAGTCACGGCGTCGCTTGCCAGCAATGCCATGGCCGCATCGATGAGATGCCGCTGACCCACAAGGTGCACGATCTGGACATGCAATGGTGCCTGTCCTGCCATCGCGATCCGGCCAAGCACCTGTCGCCGCGAGCTGCGTTGTTTACTTTTCGCTCGGACGCGGCAGCCGGCCCGGCAGTGGAGAATTCGGCCGAGTTGCTGCGGCAATATCACGTGCTGAGCGATCGGATCCTGACCGACTGCTCGACCTGCCATCGCTGATCGCATGATGACCGACTCCAAGCCAGCAGCGACGGCATCCGCCACCGGGATGTTCTCCGCGGAACGACGCTACGTGTTGAAACTGATGGCTGCATCCGCTGCCCTTGCAAGCGGCGCCTGCAGCGGGCCGCCCGATGAGAAGATCGTCCCGCACGTGCAGGCGCCCGAAGATCGCGTCACCGGGAAGCCGCTGTTCTATGCGACCTGCGTGACATTGAACGGCATGGGAATGGGTGTCCTGGTGGAATCCAACGAAGGGCGGCCGACCAAGGTCGAGGGCAACCCGCTGCATCCTGCCAGCCTCGGTGCTACCGATGTATTTGCGCAGGCACAGGTGCTGCAGCTGTGGGATCCGGCGCGTTCGCAGACTTTGCTGTATCGAGGCGACATCGCCACCTGGCCGCAATTCATGGCGTCGGTGCAGCAGCAACTGCAGGATGCGAATCGCACGCAAGGCGACGGCCTGCATTTGCTGACGAGGAACGTTTACTCGCCGACGCTCCATTCCCAGATCCAGGCGCTGCAGGCCAGGTTGCCGCGGGCTCGCTGGTATCAATACGATCCATTGCACCGGGACAACGAGCGCAAGGGCAGCGAGCTTGCTTTCGGTCGCATGGTGGACACCCGCTACTTCCTCGCTCGAACTCGCGTGCTGCTCGCGTTGGATGCGGATGTGTTCGGCGGTACACCTGCCAGTGTGCGCCATGCGCGGGATTTTTCTACCTTGCGCAATCCGGAAGCAGGGCAGATGAGTCGCATCCATGCGGTGGAGTGTTCCCCGACGCTCCTCGGGGCGAAGGCCGATCATCGGCTCGCGTCGTCGCCACCGCAGATCGAGCGATTCGTCCTCTATCTGGCGCAGCAGCTGGGGGTGCTATCGCTCGACGGCGCAAAGGTGTCGCTCGATCCGCGCCAATCGCAGTTCGCTGCCAGAGTGCTGCACGATCTGCAATCGCAACCCGGCGATGCGCTGATCGTTCCCGGACCGGCATTGTCGCCGACTGCTCATGCGCTCGTGCACTCGATCAATCATCGACTGGGCAGCCTGGGACGGACCTTCGAGCATCACGAACCGGTTGCGTTGGAGCCGGTCGTGAACGTCGCATCCATTCAGGCGCTGGCAACTGCAATCCAGGCGGATCAGGTCCGCACGCTGCTGATCCTCGGCGGCAATCCCGTCTACGATGCGCCGGCGGACCTGGATTTTGCGACACT
>Ga0068861_100002489_pt1 | contig 12013 bp, 6 predicted proteins | sample KBSSwiS42_FD_66593 | JGI IMG/M metagenome (GOLD analysis project Ga0068861, IMG submission 66593) | Switchgrass rhizosphere microbial communities from Kellogg Biological Station, Michigan, USA - KBS Switchgrass S4-2 | ecosystem: Host-associated > Plants > Roots > Rhizosphere > Soil ...
AGGGAACGTGGCCTTCTGTCTGTCTGGCTCGTCAAATCGCCGCTGCAGTCTCTTGGCCGATGGTCATACTCGATTTACATGGTGCATTTCGTCGTTCTCACAGTCTTGAATTCGGGATTGCGAGTGTTCGACAAAATCCAGGGTACAAATTTTTCAATGGAAAAGGTTGCTGAAGGCGAACCTCATTTCATCATGAATCTCTGGGCGGGGGACTTGGTGTTCGTTGTGTACCTCACCGCCGTTATCGGGATGGCCGCTATAACGTGGAAGTACGTCGAGGAGCCTTTCCGAATCTATTTCAACGATATTGCCAAAAAAACCGATACTCGAAAAGTTCTAACCTCTGGTTCGTCTACGAACGTAGGGTAGATCGCCTCGGAATGAGAAGTCCTGCCAACGACCCCGGTTTCGGTGGATCGTGTCCGTTGCGTGTCAGAATGCCAGTTCTCAGGTAAGCGAGGCTTATATACGAAGTTCCGAATCGCGCTTCATTGGTGAGTGCCGAGCGGACTGTCAACAGATCAGATCTCGTCGCTGCTAAGTCTTGGCTCGTTGCCGCAAGGTTCGGCAGGTCGATCGCCTATGTTTCGATCGAGATTCCGTTGCTCCTCATCCAGGCCCTCGTAGCGCTGCAGGTGGATGAGCGGCAGGTCGAACATGGCCGCCGCGTTCTTGGCGAGTTCGTTTTGCCGCTGCGATCGCCGCCAAGGCGTTGTATCCGGATCGGGAAGTCATCGGCGTCGCCGGCGATGGCTGCTTCCTGATGACGGGGCCAGGAACTCACCACTGCCGTGCAATTCGATATTCGCCTCATCACGCTGCCATAGACAACAGCTGTATGGAACCATTCGCCTGCTCGTGGAGAACGCAGAGCAGAAAGTGAAAAGGGCTGGAAAGGGAGTTTTTATGCCCAAATCTCCGTGTCGTTCTCCGCGACAATCCATGCGGCGCCGCTCGCGGAACCACGCATCCATCAACGCGTTGCTGCATGTTGTTCCTACTGACATCGAGGCTGTATGTCACGTCCATTCTTCGCCACCAGGATTCGTGGCACCGTAGCGCTACGTAGCGCAGTGGTAGCAATTCTTGCTTGCAGTTCCGGTAGCGCATTCGCTTCCGGCTTCGCGTTGCTGGAACAGAGTGCGAGTCGCGTGGGCACGGCGTTCGCAGGTACGGCTGCGGCGGCCGACGATGCGACGACAATTTTCTACAATCCCGCCGGCATGGGTGCGCTCAAGCAAAGCGAGGTCGCCTTCGTGGTTACCGGCATCGATGTGGGCTCCAAATTCAAGAACGACGGATCGATCGCGGCTATCGGGCAACCCCTCGGCGTGAACGGCGGCGACGCGGGCGGCTGGAATGTCCTGCCGTCGGCGTATTGGGCGATGCCGCTCAACGATCGCTTTGCCGTGGGATTTGCGGTGAATGCGCCGTTCGGACTCAGGCTCGAATACGACAACGATTGGATCGGTCGCTTCCAGGCAGTGAAATCGGAGATCGAGACGTACAACTTCAATCCCGCGTTCTCCTGGCGCCTCAGCAACGTCGTGACCCTAGGCTTTGGCGTCGACTATCAGAAGCTGCAGGCGGAACTCACCAACTACGTCAACTACAGCGCCGCTGTCGCTCAGGGCGCGGCGCAGCTGGTCCAGGCAGGATTGCTGCCTGCCAGCCAGTTGCCGGCAGTTATCGCCGCCAGTGGGAATCTGAGTGGCTTGGCGCGCGTGCGTGGCGACGATTCTCAATGGGGCTACAACGCGGGCGTGTTGTTCGAACTGCCATCGCGAACCACGATCGGACTCAGCTATCGATCGGCGCTCGATTATAAGGTCGAAGGTTCTGCCACTTTCGCGCCGCCGACTGCGACCAATCCAGTGGTATCGACCATCCTCGCCGGCGCGGGCCAGACCACGCTGGCCAATGGCCGCGCGTCGGTGGATCTGAAATTGCCGGACAGCGCGATCCTGTCGCTCGAGCAATCCTTCGGCAACGATTTCGAAGTGCTTGCCGATGTCGCCTGGACAGGTTGGAGCACTGTGCACGAACTGCGAGTGGTGCGGGATTCTGGCGTGACTTTGTCGCTGACGCCTGAGCATTGGAAGGATACGTGGCGTTATGCCTTGGGCGGCGTTTACAAACTCAACGATGCGTGGAAGCTGCGGGCGGGTGTTGCCTACGATGAGGCGCCCGTGCCTGACTCCACCCGCACGGCTCGGTTGCCCGACGCAGACCGCAAATGGGTAGCCCTGGGTGCACAGTGGTCGGTGACGCCGCAGATGGTGATCGATGCTGGCTACGCACACCTGTTCAGCAACGACAGCCGGATTTCACAGGATGCCGGCAGCGTGCTCGCCAACGGCCTGCTGGCCGGCAAGCAGGAAACCAGCGTGAACATCGTGAGCGTGCAGGCAAGCTACAAGTGGTGATCGCTCGCTGAGCGGTTCATCGCAAATAAGTGGTGGAGGGACGCACCGATGACGGACAATGTGCGTCTCACTTGGCTGTGCCGATTTGTCTGAAAGGGGGACTCCACATGCGCTCGCTCCCCGTGCGTTTCAGAGCTTGCCTGCTCGCCTCATTGTCGACTGTTGTATTGATCGGCGGCGCGGCGATTGCCGCACCCGCGGAATCGCCCGCTAAATATCTCGAAGGCAAGGACCTGTTCTCATTGCAGGTCGCCACCGATCCGCAGATACGTCCGGATGGCGGCGCAGTTGCCTACGTTCGCGTCTCCTACGAAATCATGACCGATTCCGCCCGCCGTTCGATCTGGCTGATCGACACGGCATCGGGCACGCAGACTCCGCTGGTCGGCGGGGCCGGGGCTCATACGTCGCCGCGCTGGTCCCCGGATGGAGAAAGGCTGGCGTATGTATCCACTGCTGAGAATGGTCGTGCGCAGCTGTTCGTCAGGTGGATCCGCAGCGGCGTAGCGGCTCGCATCGCCGAGTTCGTCGACGCGCCCAAGGACCTCACGTGGTCGCACGACGGCAAGTGGATTGCATTCACTATGTTCGCACCCGATGAGAAGTCCACGCTCGGATCGGCGCCGCCGAAGCCCGAGGCGGCTCAATGGGCAGCGCCGCTCGAAGTGATCACCGACATCATCTATCGCGCGGACGGCGAAGGTTATCTGAAGGCTGGTTTCACGCATCTGTACGTAGTGCCGTCGGATGGCGGCGCTCCTCGGCAACTTACGTTCGGTGCGTTCAACGAAACCGGTCCGCTTGCCTGGACCAACGACGACAAGAGCATCGTGCTGAGCGGCAATCGCATGGACAACTGGCGCCGCGAACCCGTCAACAGCGAACTCTATGAAGTCGGCGTGAGCGATGCGTCGGTCGCGGCACTCACGACTCGTAACGGTCCGGACGCGTCGCCGGCAATTTCGCCCGATGGCAAGCAGCTCGCGTTCCTGGGCTTCGACGATCGCCTGCTGGGGGCGCAGAAGAACGATCTATATGTCATGGATCGCAGCAGCAGGAAGATCCGTTCGCTCACGGAGAAATTCGACCGCTCCATCGACGATGTGCAATGGGCTGCCGATGGACGCGGCATCTATGTGCGCTACGACGACAAGGGTGTCACTCGAGTGGGGCGTGTCGCGCTCGATGGCAAGCTGACCGATGTCACCGCCGGCCTGAGTGGCGCGGGTCTCGATCGACCGTATACAGGCGGTGAGTTCACTGCGGCCAACAACGGCACGGTGGCGTTCACGAGCGGCACGCCGCAGCGGCCCTCCGACATCTGGGTCGTACAGCGAGGCAGCAAGCGCCAGCTGACGCATCTCAATGAAGGACTGCTGGGTGCGAAGACGCTCGGACAGGTAGCCGACCTGCCGGTGAAGTCGTCGTTCGATCAGCGGCCCATTGCTGCCTGGGTAGTGAAGCCGCCGCAGTTCGAGGCGGGCAAGAAGTATCCGCTGGTCCTGGAGATCCATGGCGGGCCGTTCTCGGCCTATGGCCCTGTGTTCTCGACCGACGATCAACTGTATGCCGCGGCCGGTTACGTGGTCCTGTATGTGAATCCGCGCGGATCGACTTCCTATGGCGATGAATTCGCCAACCTGATCCACCATGATTATCCGAGCCACGACTACGACGATCTGATGAGCGCCGTCGATGCCGCCATCGCGCAGGGCTATGTCGACGACCAGAACCTGTTCGTGACCGGGGGATCGGGAGGCGGCGTACTGACCGCTTGGATCGTCGGGCGTACGGAACGCTTTCGCGCAGCGGCAACGCAGAAACCGGTGATCAACTGGTCGAGCATGGTGCTGACCACCGACGGCTCCACCTACATGCCCAAATATTGGTTCGCGAAAATGCCCTGGGACGATGCGGAGAGCTACTGGAAGCGGTCACCCTTATCGTTAGTCGGCGCGGTGAAAACGCCGACCCTGGTGGTGGTGGGCGACCAGGATTTTCGCACCCCGGTGAGCGAGTCCGAGCAGTACTATCAGGCACTGCAATTGCGTGGCGTGCCCACGGCGCTGGTGAAAGTGCCCGGCGCTTCGCACGGCGGCCTGGCGGCGCGGCCCTCGCAATCTGCGGCGAAGGCAAGTGCTATCCTCGCGTGGTTCGAGCGCTATCGGAAATCGTCCTGATCGGAACCTGCCACCGGACTGCACCACCGGAATGCATGATCGCCTTCGAAAACGTCAGCCACGCATACATCAACAACGACCAGGCCCTGGTCAACGACGACAAAGCCACGGTCGCGGCGCTGGTCGACGTCAGCTTGCGTGTCGAGGTCGGCGAATGCGTGGCGGTGATCGGTCCGAGCGGCTGCGGCAAGTCGACCCTGTTGCGGCTGGCCGCGGGACTGATTGCTCCCGATCGGGGACGGATCCTGATCAACGATCTGGAACTGCGGCCGGACACGCTGATGCAGGCGCGCCAGCGCATCGGCTATGTGATTCAGTCGGGCGGCTTGTTTCCGCATCTGAATGCGTTGGACAACGTTGCGCTGGCCGCACGGTATCGCAAGCGCGAGCCCAAGTGGATCGAGGCGCGAATCGCCGAGCTGGCGGAGCTGGTGCAATTGCCGGTCGCTACGCTGTCGCGCTATCCCAAAGATCTATCCGGCGGACAGAGGCAGCGCGTCAGCCTGATGCGTGCGTTGATGCTGGATCCCGATGTCCTGTTGCTCGATGAGCCGCTGGGTGCGCTCGATCCGATGGTGCGGCATGGATTGCAGGAAGAACTTCGCAGCCTGTTCGCCCGCGTGCACAAATCGGTGCTGCTGGTCACTCACGATATGGCCGAGGCGGCGTTCTTCTCGAGACACATAGTGCTGATGCGCAGCGGACGCATCGTCCAGCAGGGAGCTTATGAAGACCTGGCGCTCGCGCCCACCGACGCGTTCGTCAGCGAATTCGTGCGTGCCCAGCGGCTGCCCCCACCCGCAGTGCGGGGGAGGGAATGAGAGTCGCAGCGATCCGCTCTGATTCCCTCCCCCGGTCTCCGGGGGAGGGCCAGGGTGGGGGCGTCCTCGCCATCATTCTTCTCATCAGTTTGTGTTGGCCCCTGCAAGGCACAGCCGCGACGGTTATCGCGTCGAAAGTATTCACCGAATCCGTGATCCTTGCGGAAGCAGGCGTGCAGCTGCTGCAAACCGAGGGACAGCCGGCGGAGCATCGCAAGGAACTCGGCGGTACGCGTATTTTATGGAGCGCGCTACTGCGTGGCGATATCGATTGCTATCCCGAATATACCGGCACGCTGCGAGTCGAGATCTTCGCGTCGCAGACACTGCAGGACGACCAGCAGTTGCTTGCCGCGCTTGCCGCCCAGCATGTGTGGGCGTCGCGGCCGCTGGGTTTCAACAATACTTACGTGTTGGGAATGCGGCGCGAGCAGGCACAGCGTCTCGGCATCGATCGACTCTCGCAGCTGGCACAGCATCCGGAGCTGCGCTTCGGGTTCAGCAACGAATTCCTGCAACGCCAGGATGGCTGGCCGGGACTGCGCGATCGTTATCGATTGCCACAGACCGACATTCGCGGCCTCGACCACGATCTTGCCTATCGCGGCGTCGCGAGCGATGCCATCGACGTCACCGACCTGTATTCCACCGATGCGGAGATCGCTCACTACGACCTGGTCGCGCTGGCGGACGATGCGAAGTTCTTTCCCGCCTACGACGCGCTGTTCGTCTGCCGCGATTCGGTTGCACCGGCAGTACGCGATTCGCTCAACCGACTGGCGAACACGATCGACGCCAGCCGCATGAGCAAAATGAACGCTCGCGTGAAACTGGAGAAGCAACCGGAGGCCAGCGTCGCGTCCGATTTTCTGCGGGAGGCTTTCTCGGTCCACGCAACGCAGACCACGGATACTCGTTGGTCGCGCATCGCAAAGCACACCCGCGAGCACTTGGCCATGGTGGCCATCTCGCTGATCGCCGCCATTCTGGTCGCGACGCCTCTGGGCGCGCTCGCGTTCTATCGTCCCGGCTTCGGGCGCGTCGCCTTCCTGATCGCCGATGTCTTGCAGACGCTGCCGGCGCTGGCGCTGTTGGTCTTCCTGATTCCCTGGCTAGGCATCGGCTACGCGCCGGCCATCGTCGCCCTGTTCCTATATAGCCTGCTGCCCATCCTGCGCAACACGCATGCCGGCTTGGCCGAGATTCCTCGCACGCTGCGCGAATCCGCCGCCGCACTCGGGCTCTCAGCCGCTGCTCGCATTCGCTTGATCGAACTTCCGCTCGCCGCCCGTTCGATTCTCGCCGGCATCCGCACCGCTGCCGTGATCAACGTAGGCACTGCAACTCTCGGCGCCCTGGTAGGCGCCGGCGGCTACGGCCAACCCATCCTCACCGGCATTCGCCTCGACGATCTCGGCCTGATCCTCGAAGGCGCCATCCCCGCCGCGCTATTGGCCCTTGTCGCTCAGGCTGGCTTCGCAGCGATCGAACGTCGCTGGGTAGTGGCGAAATAGAGATCTCGCCCGGGGATTTTTATCTACTCATATTTCTGCCCCGTGTTCTCCGTGCGATATATCTTTCGGAGCTGTCCTACGCACTGGCGGTGCGGAAACGGCACGGCGTCATAAAGATATATCGCACGGAGAACACGGAGAACACGGGGCAGAATGGAAAATCTCCGAGAGGAAAATTCTCCGTGAGACATCCCGCTGCTAAGCCTTCACCTCTTCCGGATCCGGCAGGGCCGCGAGCTTTTCCAGCAGGCGCTGGTCGGAGGCGACTTCGATTCGCTCCGGGCTCGTCAGCCAGCGAAGGGCTTCATCGAGCGAATGCGCGTCGTTGAGCTTGTATTCGGCGGTGAGGCGGAATGCATTCGGGTGGCCGCGATTGTCGGGTGGGCGGGGCATGTTGCCCGTGACTTGAGCGAAGCGGGCGTCGGCGTGGCGGGCGAGATAGTGAAGGGCGTCGCCTTGCAGTGGCGTCGCCGATTCGATCAATTCATCGCGACGGCGCATCAGGTCGGGCACGGTCTTTTCTTCAGGTGTGCGAAAGATCGCCAGCCGTCGCAGGAATTCGCCGATGCGGACGCTGCTGCTCGAATTCGACAGCGGAATCGACAGCACCAGCCCCGCAACCGCTGGGGACAGCCATGCCAGCAACTCAGGCGACAGCAGGTACGCTACGATGCCGGTGACGATGCCGACGAGCGTGTGTTTCCAATGCAGGTGCCACGACTCTTTCCACGACGCGTCGGCGGCGTTACGGCGCTGCGAGCCCCAGTCCGAATCGCTGCCACGCAGGATGTCGAATACGTGCTGGCTCTGGATCAGCATCATGATCGGCGCGTACAACGCAGAGAAGAACAGCTCGAGGACGGCGCTGACCGCAATGCCGATGATGCCGCCGCAACCTTTGCGTGCCGAACTGAACAACGTGCGGAGCATGCCGAGCGTCTTGGGAATCAGCAGCACGGCCATGCTGAACATGAACAGCAGGATCATGCGTTCGGAGTCGAACACCGGCCAGTTGGGGAACAGCTGGAAGGTCTTGCTGAAATATTCCGGACGGATCAGCGTGGCCTGCAACGTCAGTGCGAAGCCGACCAGGATCAGGAACAGCCACAGCGGCGAAGAGAGATAGCTCATGATGCCGATGATCAGGTGCAATCGGCTGGTCGGCGCCAGCCCGGCCGCGCCGAGAATCTTCGAGTGCTGCAGATTGCCTTGCGCCCAGCGCCGATCGCGAATGGCGACGTCCACCAGCGAAGGCGGGCCTTCCTCCCAGGATCCTTCCAGGTCCGCAGCCATCTGCACACGCCAGCCGGCGCGACGCATGAAAGCGGCTTCGACGAAGTCGTGCGACAGGACATGCCCACCGAAAGGCTTGCGTCCCTGCAACTGCGGCAAGCCGCACGTCGCTGCGAAAGCGGCGACGCGAATGATGGCGTTGTGGCCCCAGTAGTTGCCGTCGTCACCCGACCAGGCAGCGACGCCTCGTGCGATCACTTGCCCGTAGACACGGCTCGCATACTGCTGCAAGCGAGCGAACAGGCTGCGCTGGCCGATGAGGAGCGGCACTGTCTGCAAGATACCTAGCTGCGGGTCTGCTTGCATGCGGCGTGCGAGAGTGGTGAGCGTCTCGGGGCTCATCAGGCTGTCGGCATCGAGCACGATCATGTATTTGAAATGGCCGCCCCAGCGGCGCACGAAATCGTCTACGTTGCCTACCTTGCGACCGGTGTTGTGCCAGCGTCGTCGATAGCGCACTCGCATGCCACCCCCCATGTCGTCATGCAGCGCTCGGCGCAGTCGATCTACAGCGAGCGACTCCGCGATCCAGGCATCGACATGCGTCGAGTCCGAGATGATCACGACCTCGAAATTCTTGGCGACGTCGGCGGCGATCAGCGCTTCCGCCATGGTTTGCAGAGCCGATGTCGTCCGGATCGGATCCTCGTTGTAGACGGGCATGACCAGTGCGGTAATGCTGTCGCCCAACGGTTCTTCCGGCATGCGCGCCGCGGGTAGCAGAAATCCCGCGATTGCCGACGAGCAGGCGAACGAAATCCAGCACAGCGTGATGGCGAAGAAGAAAATCATCACGCCTTGCAGCGGAGTCATCTTGGCCGCGCCGACGATGGCGAACATTTCGTTGACGCCATAGCCGGCGATCGCGAGTGCGCCGCCGAATGCGATGACGCGTGCGAGCCACGTCATCCCTCGGCTCTGAGTGCGCTCCGCGATGGCCGGAGGGACCTGGCGCAGGTCCTGCAACGGCATGTCGATCGGCGCTTCGGGAGGCATGCCGCCGAGAGCGACGTCCGGCGCCGCTGCAAACGAATCGGCAGCGGTCGTAGCTACGTTGCGGGTGATGATGGCGCTCAACTCGCTGTCCATCGATACAGCCAGGTTTCCGTCACCGGCCGATCGTCACGCAAGAGGCGCAGGCGCAGCTCGGCTACATCCGCATCGCCCGGCGTGAGTTCGAAGCTCGCCCGGATGCTGCGCAGGGCAGGGAACCGCTGCAACAGCGGATTCACGATCTTGCCCTTCGATGCGCCCACGTCGATGCTCAGGCCGTCGATCGAGGTGCCGATGCCGTCGAAGTCCACGACGAACAGGCGGCGCTTGCCGTCGCTGCTCGGTCCAGTGCGAGTGCCGGAGACGCGGCCGACCGATGCCGTGTAGCGTGGCAATGGCAGCCAGCGCAATCGATACGATGCATGCCACGGCTTGCCGGCGGGAATGGGATTCTTCGGCCGCCACAGCGAGACGATATTGTCGTTGGTCTCGCGGTCGCTCGGGATCTCGATCAGTTGCACCGCGCCTTCGCCCCAGTCGCTGGTCGGCTCGATCCAGGCGCTCGGACGTTTTTCATACTGCGCTTCGAGATCGTGGTAGTCGGACACTTTGCGCGATCTCTGCACCAATCCGAAAGCGCGTGGCGCAACGGCCGTGAAACTCGAGATCTGCAGCTGGCTCGGATTGGCGAGCGGCCGGAAGATCTGTTCGCCCGATGGCATCAGGATGGACAGGCCGTCCGAGTCGTGGACCTCATCGCGAAAATCGTCGATGCGGCTACGGTTGGATTCGTCGAACAGGAACATGGAGGTCAGCGGTGCGAGGCCGACATTGTCGAGTTCCACCCGCGGGAACAGCGTCAGGTCCACGTCCATCACGGTTTCGTTGCCCGGTGCAATGGAGAAGCGATACGCGCCGGTGGTCGACTGGCTTTGCAGCAGGGCGTGGACGACCAGTCCGGTGGCATTGGTGCTGGGCCGTTCGATCCAGTAGTGCGTGAACGCCGGGAATTCTTCACCCGAAGGCGAGGCGGTCTTCAGCGCCAGGCCGCGTGCCGACAGCCCGTAAATATTGCCTTTGGCAACGGCGCGGAAATAGGAAGCGCCCTGGAAGACCATGAATTCATCCCACACCGAACGCGAATTGAGATGGCCGCGCATGCGAAATCCAGACAGCGGCAGGTTCATCGCACCCAGCTGCTTGGCAATGGCCGGACCGAGGATGAAGGTGCCCGGCTCCGCCACCAGGTCGCGTGCCATGCCGTTTTCGACTACCGACACCGTGACCGGAGCCTCGAACAGGAAGCCGGCGGGCAGCAGCTCCAAACGGAATGGCACCTGTTCGTTGCGCCAGATGCCGCTTTCGGCATTGACGCGGATGTCGCGATATTGATCGTAGCTGATCTGCCGCAGCGGCGAACCGGTTTCCAGCAGCTTCGGCGCCGGGCTTTCGGCGGACAGTTTCTTCGCCATGTTCGTCACCAGGTCGGGTGCGAACCTGTACGTGGCGGGCGGTGCTGCGGGAGGTTCCTGTCGCATGGCTGCGACGCCGCCGAAACTGATCGTAGCGGCGATCAGGATCATGCCCCACAGGCGACGACGGCGGAAAGCACCCGGGCGCACGGACTCAGGCACAGTCGCAGTCACAGGATGAACTCGATGAACTCGAACGGATGAATGACAACCCCAGACTCCATGCTACCTCGGCGCCTCGTCGTGACCGGCAGACCGGCGAAATCGCGCCGTCACCCGTGGGCCCACAGGTGTGGCAGCGCCGTCCCCCATCAACCATGCTTATGCGGACGGCCCATGCGAGCGCCTGGCAGAGAAAGTCGAGTTCAGCGTCGCCGCAATTCCGTGAGCCTGCGTTGGAACGGACGCGATCGAGCCGTGCCAAGGCAATACGCACGTTATCGGTATCCAGTTCCTTTCCCGGCCCAGCCTCAACGTGTGCGGGTGCGACGCAGGGTAAGGGCCAGACGGTCGAGCAATCTTAACCTCTCCGCGAGCCCGGTTGTAAGCAACAGCCGCATTGCGCCATCTGCTCATCGCCAGTATGTACTTGCGCCCGCGGCACATCGCCGCGTACGAGTGGAGTCGAGCATGCGGAATCGATGGTGGCGGCATGGATGGGCAATGGTGGCGCTGGCCCCGGTTGCCACGCCGGTCCTGGCGGACTGGACTGGAAAGGGGGAAGCGGGCCTGGTGATCGCCAGTGGCAACACCGATACCAAGACCGCGAACGCCAAGCTCGCCCTGGCCCGCGAAGCCGGGCAATGGAAGAACGCTTTCGGCCTCGCCGGCCTGTATGCATCGAACGAGGACGGGCCTACGGGGCAGCGTTGGGAGGCATTGACCGAGACGGACTATAACTTCACTCCCCGTACTTTCTGGTTCGGCGCGGCGCGCTACGAAGACGACAAGTTCAGCGGCTTCGAATACCAGGCCACTGTGTCGACGGGCTTGGGCCGCAAGTTCATCGACACCGATCGGACCAAGTTCGTCGGCACGGCGGGCGCCGGTTACAAATTCTTCGAGACTCGCGCTGTCGTCGATCCGGCCACCGGCGTGCTAGTCACCCCGGGCGACCGTGACAGCGAAATAATCTTTCGCGGCACCCTGGACTTCGACCACAAGTTCACGGCCACCACTTCGCTGCTCGACAAGTTCATCGTCGAATCCGGCTCCAACAACACCTACCTGCAGAACGATCTCTCCCTGCAGGTGAAGATGACCGACGTGCTGGCCCTCGCCGTGGGCTACTCGGTGCGCCACAACACGGATCCG
>Ga0068861_100002492_pt1 | contig 12007 bp, 14 predicted proteins | sample KBSSwiS42_FD_66593 | JGI IMG/M metagenome (GOLD analysis project Ga0068861, IMG submission 66593) | Switchgrass rhizosphere microbial communities from Kellogg Biological Station, Michigan, USA - KBS Switchgrass S4-2 | ecosystem: Host-associated > Plants > Roots > Rhizosphere > Soil ...
TTCAGGGATGATCAAACAATCAGGTTCAAACTGGGCCACCGCTTTGACCAAGAGCATTGCATCCGCACGTGTGTTGCCCTGCTTATTGGTCAGGTAGGGATCGTGGAGCGTTTGATAGAAGGCTTGCCTCAGCAACTCTTCATCGAATGCCATGCTGTTATACCCCACGAAGATCGCTGGCGACCATTCAAAGAGCTTTTCACGGATCGCCCGCACCATTTCATAGTGCGTGGGAAGATTGGGGTTTGATGCCTGCTCAATAGTCACGCCCGTTACCAGCATCGCGCCGGGTGACATGATAATGTGCGGCAGGATTCGGCAACGAATCTCAAACCGCTCCAAGATGTTCAGATTTTCGTCGGTACGGATGGCGCCAAATTGGAGAATTTGGTCAAATGCCGTGCTTGTGCCTGTGGTTTCTGTGTCATAGAAAACAAAACTCACTGCGGCCCCCTGCAATGCTTATGTGAATACCATCAGCCTATACTGCATGGCTTGGAGGCTTACCTTGAACCGTTTCGCTAGAGCATTCAACTGATCTACATCTTCCATGCCAAAAGATGATACATCGATGAGTGGTTCGATGAGAAAATCTGGTATCAAGAGTTCTGAGGCAAACGCATTCGCCTGAATTTCCATCATATCGGTGCCATCAGCCGCTTTTTGATCGCGCAGCATCGTACGCTGGCCTCCGAGAAACACCGCAAAGCCCTTATCGACATGCACTGTGCCCATGAGATGCTCGCGATGCATAACATGATGCCCCAGTTCGTGGGCCATCGTGAAGCGCTGGCGATTTGGGTGGTGTAGGGCGTTCACCCCGATTACGGCAACGCCATCCTTTATGACCGCCATGCCTGAAAGCGCTTCATCGAGTGGCGAGAACTGAAGTCGTATCCCCTTTTTCTTGATGATTTTTTCGACAGGGATCGGCGCTGTTTCCGCTCCAAATTCAGCGAGAACCTCGCGAGCGGCCTGTCGCCCGGTATCTTGCCAGGTGCTCATCTGGATTGAGCTTCGGGGAGCGCGACTTGAAGGAATTGGGTAACGCTTGCCATCTGGTCGTCAGAGAGATCGTCGCGTGACAGCGCAATTGGAGGTTCGCCTCTGCCCCTCTCTTCTCGCAACGGAGCTGCCGGCACCAAATCCGTGATGCTTTTTAGGCCAAGTGCTCGCACCAAGGCATAAACTTGGTGCAGCATGACCTTCTGCCGACCGCCTTCTATGTTGGCGACGGACGCCCGCGACATTCCGATCTTATCCGCGAGCGCTTGCTGCGTAAGTTCAAGCTCATCCCGGCGCGTAGCAACGGCGCGCCCCAAAATCCCGTAAATTGGAGCGTCTGACATGCGGTCGCTTTGCCAAAGCACAGCTGGAATGTCAATGTCACAAACATGATGTTTGTAATACACACGCTATGATGTTTGTGTAGCTTGACGCCAAATCCGGATTGCTTCATATGCAACTGGTGCTTGGGTATCCCGCCTGAGTTGATTGCTCAGGAAGTGAAACGAAGATGAAAGACGATGCCAAAGATAAAGGCGGCAGCGAGATCGCGGTCACGGTGAACTACCAAGCGCGGAGCGAAACGAAATCGTTTGCGCGCAGTACGACGGTCGAGGAAGTGCTCGTTTGGACCATTGCGCAATTCACCATCGATGCCTCAATGGCGACCGAGTTCGAGCTCACCGAAGCGGGCCAAAAAGAAGAGCTGTCCGGAAGCCGACGGCTCGCGGCTCTGGCCAAGGGTGAGGCTTCCCTCGCTTTCGATCTGGTACGTGGTGATATCGCCAATGGGTGCTGGTGATGGTCGAAGACCCCGCCATCGCTAGAATCCTTGCTGATCTTGAGGAGGTTGAGTTTGCGCTCGGCTCTGAGGCCGGCCAGTGGCGGATCGTTGCTTTTGACTATCCGCGACTCGACTTCGCGGTCGCTGCGGTCGAGCCGGACGGTTGTACGCGCGAATATGGCTTTCGCGCTGACCTGACGAACTTTCCGGCTGCCGCGCCCATGGTGCGTATCTGGGATCATGAGAGGGATTGTCCACTGCCAAATAATGAACGGCCCAAGGGTGGCGCGCGCGTTATTGACGCGTTCAAAAGTTGGGGTTCGGACACTGTCTATCGACCGTGGGATCGGATGACGGGGCCACACAACAACAACGCCAGGAATAAGGCCCACCTTGCTTGGCATCCTAACCGTCGCATTGTCTTCATTTTCGAGGATCTTCATGGTCTCCTTACTAGCAACGCTCGCACGGCTATCATTCGGCAAGGCGCCTAAGCTGGTTTGCTCGCACGACGTCTGGCGTGCCGGCACTGCGGAGCTGCACCAGCGAACCTATGGCCACCGCGAAAGCGGCGCTTTCCTACTGGGAAAGAAGGGGCGACTTCGCCGCATCGAGGAGTTCGTCTTTTACGACGAAATCGATCCGGGCGCGCTCGACAGTGGGATTGTTAACATCGACGGGCGTCGGCTGGGCGAGCTCTGGGCGCATTGCCGGGAAACCGGCCGAGACGTCATCGCAGATATCCATGTTCACCCGGCCGGTTTCGGTCAGAGTCCGTCCGACCGTGCCAATCCGGTAATCGCGGAAGTGGACCATATCGCGATTATTCTTCCCGATTTCGCCAACGGCTCCAACATGCCCGGCAAGATTGGCATCTATCAGTATCTCGGTGCCCGCCAATGGCGCGAGCACAATCTCGGCTGGTTTTCACCGCTTCATATAGGGTGGTGGCCGTGGCGTTAGAAAAAGAGATTGCGCGGCTTTCAAAAATCCTCGTGGAGAGGGAAGGCATCACCTTCGAAGAAGCGCAGGCCAGGCTGCGTGCGATCACCTTGGAAATTGTTGTTGGGGAGGATGCGGATTCTCCGGCCGCGCACGCGGCCACGCTAACAGCCATTTCGGTCGGACGCCGTGCGTTTATTGGCGGTGTGAGGGTGATCGGGGCGCTCGACCAGCCCTTGAAGGTGCCATACCCACTCACATCATCCATTTTGCGCGATGCGGCGGCCGAAATCGGTGCCGAAACGTTCGCTGGCGTCCCGTCACAGAGGCTCGTCATTGGAAAGCGCGTTTCGCATGGCACGCATAGCGACGTGCACATCTGGTGGAATGGCTGGAAAGCGGGCACAGCCTACGACGTTGAGCCATGCGATGACGGCAGGAATCCGCTTTCTGGTATCGCAGCGGGCGCACTGGGCGTCGGCCTTGCATTTGAGGCTACGCGCGATGGGTCTCCACCGGCATCATCGGTCGACCTTTGGCCCGTCGAAGCGAACGGCCCGGCCCCCGCATTCAAGGACGTTTTCTTACCGGGGGCACTTTGGGTGATCGGCCTTGGGAATCTCGGACAAGCGTTTCTTTGGGCATTATCTGGATTGCCTTATGAAATCCCCGGCGAGGTTTCGATCGTGCTGCAGGATCGCGACAAGGTTTCAGCGGAGAATTGGGCAACGTCGGTATTGGTGCGCGATGTGGCCTATGGATTGCAGAAGACCAGAGTGGCCGAGGACTGGGCACTGCGAAAAGGCTTCGACGTCCGCCGGGTGGATCGTTGGCTTACCGCAACGGACCGACTTCATGATGACGATCCTCGACTGGCCTTTAGCGGGGTCGATCGCATCGAAGCGCGCAAAGCCATGGCCCATGTCGGTTTTGACTGCATTCTCGATGCGGGCCTAGGTAGGGCGGCTCACGACTATGATCGCTACCGGCTGACCATCTTCGATGAGAGCCATTCGATCGAACAACATTTTGAAGGACAGACCGATCCGCAACAGCAGAACGATGTGCCGGACAAAGAGGCGTATCGCTCACTCGCTCGTGAGGTCGGCGCCTGCGGTGCTGCCGAGATCGCCGGGGCGAGCGTTGCTGCGGCTTATGTAAGCGCTGTAGCTGCAGCTTCGGCGGTCGCACGGGCCATTGCGGTAAGTTCGGGATGCGGTATTCCACGAAATGAAGTGCGCAAGCTGTCCGAAGGCAAGGTCCGCATGTCGTCGCACATACGAGTCAATGCTCGCGGTGTACGGCATGCCGGTAAGCCTTCCCAGTTATCGCCGAGATCGAAAGGTGATTGAAACGCACGGCGGGCTGGCCGAGCATTCAATGATGGCGTTGTCGCAAATGGCCTCCGACAATCCCGAGGTAGTGCAAAATGCAGAAATGTGGGTGAGCTATGGGACGATGGACCGCAGAGCAAACAAGGTTTCTCAGATCACACGGTTTCGCGAATCCGAGAGAACTAGCGCTGAACGCCACTGGAATGACGAGGCGAGAATTTCGAACCGCTCTTAGCGGTCAGGGCAAGCTGTTCGCATATGGTGTGGAACCATGTAAAAATGGTCATACACTTCGAACGGCTGGCGGATGCCCTCAATGTATTACCGCCTACCTGAGTTACGCCCTGCAAAATATCTCGCCAGGATATGTTTACATCGCGCGATCCAACTCCTCACGTCTGATAAAGGTGGGATCCTCTGCTCGGCCAGACAATAGGCTCTATATAGCGGGCCTTGAGGGCTATGGCGGAATTTATGACTGGCAAGTTCGAGCCACTGCCTATGTTGAACAAATGGGGCGGGTTGAAACGGCAGTGAAGCGGTCCTTAGGAGAATATTCTGCGCCACGAGTTTGGGTACGGAATGGCTCCAAAAGCGTCACAAGGGAAATATTCAAATGCACTCTCAAGACCGCCTTGGAGGCATTAAATCTCGTTCTTGAAGTCGATTTCTAGAAGCCATCTACCTCCACTTTGTGCCGGCGCGCCGGTGGCCGATTAAGCGGATTTAGGCGTCCCCTAACCTCTTTGCGACTGGCATTGAATGTCATTGACTAGTTTCTGCACCTCGCTGGCAGTTAGTTGCTCATTTGCCCTTATGGTCCGGCTCCAGCCGCCATTTGCTAGATCTAGATAATTTTCCCATAGCCAAGGATCTGTCCATTTGCAGCGCCAAGTAGGTCGAGCAAGTTGCAGGGTATCGGATAGGCATCTGTAAAGTTGCCGAACGCTGGCCTCCCAATTTCGGCCATTAGAATAAATATCCTGAGAATCGAGCCAGCGGATTGCTTCTTCGAGCGTATCCGCGTGTACGTCAGGATTTTCTGCAATTGCTCTAATATCTTCCAAGTTCATTTTAATGGACCATGATATTAACGTTCATTTCCCGGACAATTGGTCCACTTAGTTCTCCCACTATCAGGGAATGGGCATTGGGTTCGACAGTGAGGAATAGGAATTACGCCATACGACTCTTACAGCCTGACGACGCAAGTGTGACTGTCTTGAAATTTAAACCACAATGGCCAACAGACCAAACAATAAATTGGTAGAGAACTTACCTAAATCTGCACCGCTTAGGACTTACCGGCCGCCAATTTTCATTAAATACACATCAAGCACGCGCAGCCCAAATGCTTGATCACAGCGTGGCAGAATTTGTCTTCCAGCCTCCATTAAATTCAAAATTTCGGACCCCAGGGACCCGTCCCACACTTCCCGAACATCAGCCAGATAGGTCGGGTAGCCGCCAGGATAGCGGCCTCCGTCAGTGCGACCGTGATGGTTCGCCATACCCGCTCTTGCGAACCGATCCCAAGGAGAAAAACGCTCAGGGTTCCAAAACATGGCAATTTTCGATAGCACGGAGCGCGGTGTGCCAATCTCCGGGAAATCTTCGGCGATGGACTTTGCCAGCCGTTCCAATTCACGTCCAGACGGGTCTTCGACAGCGCTTTCGAGGAAGGTCGTCGCCATCAGAAAGTCCCTGACCTTCAACGCCACCTCGCGGGATGCTCTTTGATGAAATGGCCGGTACTCTTTCAAAAATCTGACGTATCTATACTCATCAGCAAGCAGAGGGAGCTGATGGATGTCGCCCGTGAATTCGTAGTCCTCTTGCCAGTCCAGCCAATTTGTGGCGGCGGCAAAGATTGAACGCCTAATTATGTTTTCATTCATGTTCTTCACGCCCCCTGCGTCGTCCATCCCAACCGATATCTATTTCATATCCGGTCGGATGGATCACCATATGTATCCCTACTCAGCAGCCACCCTTTGTGCCTGCCTTTGCGAATGGCAGCATTCTGCTACAGAATCTGCCGGCGGTGGTTGCCCCTCCTCTCACGATCCTATCTTGGCATCCGGTAGACTCGTGACCGCGTCAGCGAGAACCCGCGCGAATGCGCGCAGCGTCGCGGTGTATGTTGTGAAGCGCTTCTTATCGAGCTTTATCAAGTCACCTTCATTGAGCGCCAATTTTCGCCCTGCCGCCGCAGATATCCTGTTTATAGCCTTGCGGTTGAAGACAGGAATCCCATGGGCACAAAGGTTTCGGACAGTTACCGCCTCGACCACGCCGCGCTTGCCTCCTTTGATCGCTGACCAATCGCGAGAACCGACCTGAAGAATCGCTTCTCCCCACATCTCCACGGCCGAGCCGGTCACATATCGCTCGGCGGCATCCGCCAAGTCACCGGTCGTGGGCATTCCGGCAAAGTGCGCGCGGCCAATACCCTTGTCGGTTACAAGCCGCTCAACTAGCTCGCGCGCGAGATCCTCGGTCAATGCGACATAGGACGGGAACACGGTTCTATAGAGTGCCTCGTCGTCGTTCAGAACGTGTTTGAAGTCGCCGAGATCGCATTTGAAGCCGGAATCACCCGACGGATCATAGATCGTAAGGGGAGATTCTGAGGTGACGGGAAAGTCGTTGACATAGATCTTGTACGAATTCAGCGCCATCTCGCTGGCTAGTCTGAAGCGGGTGAGATCGCGCCAGCGATCCCACATAGTATATCGCACCCAATCGGCCACGCTCACTCCTGTCATTGCCCTTGCCGAGTGTAGTGTCGTTGTACCGGAGCGAGCGCAAGCAGGGCTCTATGGTGGGCGGCAACAAAAAGTTGGTCCTGGCACTTGATGGCAGCGATTTGAGGTGAAGCGTTCAGTCCGGATGCACGGTCGGCGACGCGCCAGACCTACACATCTTGCCGATGTGGGTCAGGGCCCCCTGCGGCGACCCGCTACTTTTCATTAGCGATAGGGGCTATGAATTCGGCTTCTGTACAATGACTTGGAAGATCAGCGGCCGACTTAGTAGGTATATAGTAGGGCGGTCCGGTCCGAAGCGCGGCGGCAATGACATATGTTGGCCGGTTGAAGACTGGCTGCACGAAACGGACAAATTGTGCGAACCTGACGCAAGCCTTGATGGCAGCGGACCCACGGTGGACCCTAGCAGACCGCGAGGGCGCACGAAGAGTTAACAGCGGGTTCAGCCGCTTTTTGGTTAGATGGTACATGGCTCCGACTCGGTGTCGCTGCGCGATCGCCTCGCGAGCGGGAGATGTGTCATGGAAATCGCTTTTAAGAAATCTGCGCTCGCCGCAGCGCTCGCGGCAACCATCCTAACGGTCGCCACGCCAGCTGCCGCGCGCGATCGCTATTATCATCGTCACGGCAGTGACGATGCCGCGATAGCGATCGGCGCAGGGTTGATCGGACTTGCAATCGGTGCGGCAATCGCGTCGAATCATGATGATCGGTATTATGGTGACCGATATTACTACGATAACGGATATTATTATCCACGCTATCGTGGATACGACTACTATTACCGACGCTATCCCAACCGATATTACGAAAGAGATTATTATATCTATCGAAACTACAATGGCTACGGCGGCTATCACCGAGAGCGCGGGCACGATGATGACGATTGACGCCTTCGATCACGTCTAACAATTTTCTGGTGGTCTTCCGATGCTGAATAGCAGCAAAGCCGGCTCAGAAACTATTGCTCCGGCGCCGCTTTCCCCGCCGTCTGCGGACCAGCAAGCCATTGAGATAGTGCCATACGAAACCAGCCTGTCGTCGCTCGTGTGGGCGGTACGGCGAAGCCGGTGAGAGATGCGGCCGTGGGCCTTGGCTAAGGGCTAGGTTTGACCGTGAAGCCACCTGGCTGCTTTCTGGGACAACTGGCCGATTTTTAGACATAAACCTATCAATTCAGAATTGATGGCTTTGTAAGCTCAACAAAACGTGTAACGTCGGATAGCGGAGGCATGCCAATCTCCCTCCGGAGAAAACGATACAAAATGGCATTAACCATAACGGCAGGACAATGACCTGTATGACTTGGGTTGTCTAACCGTAGATATACGTGTCCCATTGCACTTCACTCAACTCGTACCGCTTGATCCCCATCGTCCGCTCCGCCCATCAACACGGCCGGCTGGTGGCCCCGATTGGTTGGACGAAAGTGGACAACCAACCCAGGTCGATGCTTGCTTCCAGCTGCCTTCTTCGCTTGACGGGCGCCGACAAATCACCAGATAGGCCTTCATCAGCCGGCAACCGCCGTGCTGAGGTTACGACCGACATGGCCAAACAATTTTCGCGCGCGATAAGATATTGGGGTCATCCAAAACCAATTTGGGTGTTCGCTGTCATTGGCCTGCTCCTCGCTTGGCCGTATCTTTCGTCGAGCCGGCCTGCGCCTATGCCTCATGCAGGATTCAAGCTGCTGCACCATTCCAAACCACCAGACGTCGATAGGCTTGCCTTGGCTGCAACAGGACCCGTTACCCGGCTGGTTCCTCAAGGGAATGTCAAGGCGATCGTCCTGCTATTGTCCGACCGCGACGGTTGGACGGCAACAATGCAGCATGATGCGAAAGTCCTGAGTGGTGCCGGCATTGCGGTTGCAGGCGTCGACACGCCGCGCCTTCTGCGTCGCCTGGCGGGAAGCCGGGCTTCCTGCATCAGTCTCAATTGGTCGCTCTCGCTGCTTGCGAAGGATTTCGAGCATCGTCTCGGCCTACCCGTTTACATGCGGCCGATACTGGCCGGCCGCGGTCTTGGCGGCGACGTCACCTTCGCTAGCCTGGCCCAGTCGCCAAACATCTTCCGTGGCGGGGTATCTCTTGGCTTTGACGGCCAGCTGCCAGCATCGAAGGCCTGGTGCACGAACCGTCGTCCACTCGCTTCCCGCTTGTCCGGAGCGCATGCGGGCTGGCAGCTGCGGACGGGGCAGTCCTTTACCACGCCCTGGGTTGCCATTGCGTCTCGTGAGCGGGAGCGAGCGATCGTGCGCCGTTTCCTGCCGACGCTACCGCATTCCAGCTTGCGGCTACAGGCAGGCGATGCGCTGCTCTCCGCCATTTTGCCAATGGCCGAAGCGCCCATGGCAAAGCGCGCGTCGGCTAGCGACACGACCATTGAGGCGCTACCGCTCGACACCATGGTAAATCCGGCCTCGCGGTCCACGCCTTACATGGCTGTATTCTATTCCGGGGATGGGGGCTGGGTGGGATTTGACCGCAACATGGCAAGCGCGCTTGCCGATCACGGCGTGCCCGTCGTCGGCATCGATAGCCTGTCCTATTTCTGGAACAAACGCAGGCCAACCGATGCGGCCGCCGATCTCGCGCGGGTGATTAATCATTACCGCCATCTTTGGGGTCGACGGCAAGTAATCCTGGTCGGCTTTTCCTTCGGTGCGGACAATCTGCCGTTCATTGCCAACGCGCTCCCGAAGCGGTTGCATCCAGATATCGCCCGGATCAGCCTTCTGGGTCTCAGCGACAGCACCGATTTCCAGTTCCACCTCGAATCCTGGCTGGACATGACGCAATCCGATGCGATGCCGACAGTCCCCGCCATCATGGGGATTCGCGATATGCCGGTGCAGTGTGTTCGGGGTACCGTAGAGGCCGACAGTGCGTGCAACGCAATTCCGAAGGGCAGGGCCATCCAGTCGATCTTACCGGGCGACCATCATTTTGGTCGCGATTTTTCACGCATTGCTCACACCATCCTGGCAGGGCTTGAGACATGACAAAGCGCTCGATCGGCTCGGCGTACCGGTCTCGTCATCCCTCTATTGCTCGTAGCGGGGCCTAGGCTATTTTGCCGCTGATCCGTTCACGACTTTCCCGGCGGCTGCCGGGAAACGTCTTGCATATCCTGTCGCTGCGTTGCTTCTGTCCGGGAACATGGGTCTCAAGGTGGGGATGGGTCCAGAAATTGCCAATGCGCTCTCGGCGCGCGGGATTCCAGTGGTGGGTATCAATCTTGGCCAAATGCCCTGACGACGGACAGTCGCACGCGGACCTGACGCTGTCTACTTGCCAGGATATTGCGGCACGCATGGATAGGAAGACCATATGCCGCTGACTAACGCAGACGGGGCGGCCGATGTCCGGGAGCGTTCGCTGGCATCTGCCGCGACCAAATGGATTTCGAGGCGCCCTGCGCACATGGCCGCCGCACTGGCGATCGGACTGTTTGGGGTCGCGCTGTTGCAGGGCATTTCTTATTGGCCGGGCATTATGACCTAGGATGCCATTAACCAATATGGCCAGGCGGTCGATGGCGATTTCGACGATTGGCATCCGCCCGCCATGGCCTGGCTGTGGCGCCAGCTGATCACGGTGAAGGTCGGGCCAGGGCCCATGTTCGCGCTGCAACTCGTCCTCTACTGGACTGGCTACGCGACGATCGTCGGCGCGGCCCTGCGCCGGCGTCGCACAGGAATGGCGTTCGCGCTGGCTGCATGTGCTTTGCTACCCTTCCCGCTCGCAATCATGGGATCGGTACTGAAGGACTGCCTGATGGAGGGGGTGTTGCTCTCGGCAGTGGGTTTGTTGCTGTGGGTCAAACCGGAGCGTGACTGGGCGGTCCGCATCTGGGCAATCCTGATGCTTCTCTTCGCCGCCACGCTCCGCTTCAACGCCTTTCTGGCGACGCTACCGCTGCTGGTGGCACTATTGCCGATGGCCTGGCGGCGCACGCAGTTGCGGCTTGCCGCCGTCTCCGCGGTGTCGCTGAGTGCGCTGCTGCTGGCTATTCCCGTCGCCAACCGCCTGATCGGCGCGGAGAGGAGCGGCGTCGAACTGTCGCTTGTCGTCTTCGATTTGGGCGGCATTACCAGGTTCAGTGGGGTTGACGTATTCCCCGCGATCGCCGTCGCCGATCCGGTGGCGGTCAATGCCCGCTGCTACAGGCCAGACAAGTGGGACAGCTATTCCACCTGGGCGGCGCCGCTCTGTCCGATAGGCTTCGACACCATCACGGCGGCCTTCGCGGCGAGCGGAAGGAGTCCCTATTGGACTCTTGCGGAGGCGGTGCTCGCCCATCCGATCGCTTACGCACAGCATCGCCTTGGCATTTCAACATCAATTCCCGCTTTCTCATGCACACCGAGGTGCAGGGTCCGGCCCCCGATCGCGCCATCCCCAACGAATGGAATTATGTCGTCGACAGCAATGCCGGTCTGAGGCTGATCAACCGGATGGCGGGCTGGAGCATCCATAGCCCGCTCGGCTGGCCGATCTGGTGGATGGCGCTGGCGCTCGGCCTGCTCGCGCTGAGTCCGGAATTGCCGTCGCGCCGCGTCGTCATACCGATCACGCTTTCCGCTTTGCTCTACGGCCTCGGCTATCTGCTGTTCAGCGTATCGTCCGAGCTGCGTTATCATCTCTGGACAATTACGGGGACGGCGATCGCGGCGGTCATTGCCGGGGCCGATCTGGCCGCAGGCGCGCCGGTGTCGCGGCCCCGGCTGATCCTGAGCGCGCAGCCGGCGCTGGTCGTGCTGGCACTCTGCACGCTGTGGCGTTTGACTTGAGACGGAAGATAGCATCCAGATGCCCCGCTCAGGTGCGCCATGGCGGCATGAGACGCGGCCACCCCATGATGTTTGCCATAATGGCTATGTTTGCCGCTTCGGCTGCCTCCGCACGCCGAGAAGCAGTCGCGCTAACATTTGACGATCTACCGGCCCTGACACTGCTCCATTCCCAGACTTACGTCACCTGTACCAACGCGATGCTGCTGCGCGGATTGAAGCGTCATCATCTACCGGCGATCGGCTTCGTCAACGAGGGTAAATTCGACGAGCTGGAGCGGGCCAAACAGATCGACGTCCTGCACATGTGGCTGAACGCCGGCATGCTTCTGGGCAATCACAGCTTTTCTCATGAATCGCCGAACAATATGGC
>Ga0068861_100002503_pt1 | contig 11994 bp, 7 predicted proteins | sample KBSSwiS42_FD_66593 | JGI IMG/M metagenome (GOLD analysis project Ga0068861, IMG submission 66593) | Switchgrass rhizosphere microbial communities from Kellogg Biological Station, Michigan, USA - KBS Switchgrass S4-2 | ecosystem: Host-associated > Plants > Roots > Rhizosphere > Soil ...
GATTTCCTGGACGAAGCCACGCAAGTAGACAAACGCGGGCAGTGCGCCAAAGTTCTCCTCTTCGATCGCGTGCAGCTGCACCTGGCTGATCTTCGTGTAGCGGGCAATCTCTTCCAGATCGACCCCGCGCGACTCGCGTACCTTGCGCAACAGGCTGCCGGTGAAGGGCGTGTTGGGACCGATCTCGTGCGCCAGCTCGTCGCGCAGCAGCGCTCGTTCCGCTTCCAGCGCCGGGTTTTGCCCGGAGCGCGGCGCGGACAGGTCGTGCTCGCGATCGGGGAACGTCGACAGGTCGTAGGCTCGACGCTTGAGCGGATCGAGCAAGGTGTCGTGGGCCTCTTCGATGCGCGCGCGTTCGACGGACAGCGCGTCTTCGCTCATCAAGGAGCACAAGGGCAGGCTGCCGCTCTGAAAAATCTCGCGCTGGCGTTTGTACGCCTTGCGCAGCTCTTCATCGCCGGCAGCGGGGTGTGTCATCAGCATGTCATAGAGCGTCGGGTCGCTGACCCGGGGCGGGCCCGGCGTCTGTGCAGCCTCCGCATGCAGGGCGCTCGCCAGCCCGAGCACGCGGCGCGCCAGACGCTCCAGGTTGCGCGCGCTCTTGGTCGCGGGGTTGTCGATGAGCAGCGGCCGCTGCCGGTTCATGCTCAGCCAGACGGCGTCGTCCTGCTCGACATGCCCGACGTAGTCGAGCGTGATGCCGAGGTAGCGCCGCGAGAGATCGCTCATGGCGGGTCCGAGCTCGTTGTGCTGCTTCACGCGCACGCTGTTCACGACCAGATGCGGGCGCAGCTTGGCGAGCTCCAGGCGAGCCAGATCGCCGAGGGCAGCGTCGTAGCTCGCGAGCCCTTGCACCACCTGCAAGGGATTGGGCAGCGGCGGCAGCCGCGCGAGCACCCGCTCGAGGCCCCGCAGGTTGTGCCGGTCCCGCACCAATTTGCCGCGCAGGCGCCGCTGGAATAGTGCGCGCAACAAGCGGTAGGTGCCCTCGACGCTCGGCGGCTCGGGCGTGGTGACGCACAGGCCGAGGTCCGCGCGCAGAAACAGCTCGAGGTTGGCGGGATGAGTCCCGACCCCCAGATCGAGCAAGACGTGATCCACATCGAGCGAGCGAAGGTCCTGCGCCCAGCGGGGCTTGCGCCCCGGACGTGTCGGCTGTGTCATGCCCACGCAGTAGCGCTGTGGTTCGAGCAACAGCCCTGGCACGAGGGTCTTCACCGGGCGCAGCTGATCGAGCGCCGTGTCTTCTGCGGGCCCGACGCACTCCTCCGCAGGCACGCCCAGCATCGAATGCAGAAAAGCACCTGCCGGGTCGGCATCGATGAGGGCGACGGTTCGGCCAAGCTGTGCCAGATACACGGCGAGATTGACGGCGACCAGACTGCTGCCCACGCCGCCACGGCTACCGGCGACCGCCAGCACGTGACGAACCCGCGGCTCCACATCGACGGGGATTTCCGGATCGGGCAGGAACTCGTCTTGGTCCATGCGGTCGCCCCCACGTGTACCCCAGGGGCCCAGGCTTTCGTAGCCGGAATCGGGGCGAGTGGAGCGCGCCCTGCGGACCGAGCTGCGCGGGCGAAATTCCGATCGCCTCGACGAAGGGGGGGCACTACGCTTACCGGCATGGTGAATCGTGATGGGCGGCAGGGCGATCCCCGGCGGGCGCTGGAGAGCCGGACCCGCCCCTGGCAGAGCACTGCAGGCCTGGCTGGGCGCAGCGCTCGCGTTGCTCTCTGCCTCGCGTTGCTCGGCGCGGCTGCCTGTCGGTCCCCCGCAGATTCACCGAAAGAACCGCCGCCCCCAGCCCAGGAAGAACGAGCCGCGTCGGTGGCACCGTTGCCGGGAGTCGACACCGCCGGTCTGACGCCGAGAGAGCTCGCCAAGTGGCGCGAGTACGTGTCGGAGTTGCTCGCACCCTGTCCCGATCAGCCCGTCAGCATTGCCCAGTGCGTGACGGAGTCGCGCGCTTGTGGGGCGTGCCTGCCGGCGGCCAAGTTCCTGGTGGAGCGGGTGCGCCGAGGTGATGCCCGCTCCCAGGCGGAGGCGGCGTTTCGCGCGCGCTTCTCGCCCGAGGCGGTGAAGTCCATCGATCTGGGCGGTTCTCCCCGCAAGGGGGCGACCAGCCCGGTCGTGACCGTGGTCGAGTGGGCGGACTTTGAATGCCCGTTCTGTGGCGTGGCCGCGCCATTGCTGAAGGCACTGGTCGAGCGCTACCCGAACGAGCTGCAGCTCGTGTTCAAGAACTACCCGCTCAGCGCTCACGAGCATTCCGACCAGGCGGCACGCGCAGCGGTGGCGGCCTTTCACCAGGGCAAGTTCTGGCAGCTGAATCAGGCCATGTTCGAGGCGCAGAAGGCCGGGCTCGATGACACGAAGCTGCTCGAGCTCGCGCGAGCTCAGGGCCTCGACATGAAGGCCTTCGAGGCGGATCGCGCGAGCGAGGCCACTGCAGATGCGGTGGCGCGCGATCGCAAGCAAGCCGACGAGCTCGGGCTGGAGGGCACGCCGATGATCTACATCAACGGTCGCCACTTCAGCCTCGATCACTTCGACCTGCGTCAGGATCTGCAGCCGTGGATCGAGCTGGAGATCGCGCTCGGGAGCTCGGGCAGTGCTGGCTCGAGGAGTGCTGGCTCGAGGAGTGCTGGCTCGGGGAGTGCTGGCTCGGGGAGTGCTGCGGCCGGAGCGAGCAGCAAGGGCAAGCCTCCCGCTGCGCCGAGCGGAGCCGTCGACGGCTCGGGCAAAGCGTCAGCCGGCGTCGCGGGCAACACTCCAGCGGCGAAGGCCGCGCACTAGAGATCGAGGCCAGCCATGCGAGCGAGCGCGGATGCCGGGGGCTGCTTCCCTACGGGGCGGCACTACCCGGGCATCGCCCACCTGATACGCGCCGCCGCGCGCGGCACCGCCGAGGAGTTCTCGGCGGACCTTGCCATCGCGGACCTGCCGCTCGTGGCCATCGACGTCGAGGCAACGGGCCTCGAGCCCGGCGTGGATCGCGTGATCGAGATCGCGTGCGTGGTGTTTCGGCCAGGCGATGCTGCGCTCGGGGAGAGCGGCATGCAGATCGAGCGCAACTCCTGGCTCGTCAACCCCGGACGTCCCATCTCGGCCGAGGCGCAGGCGGTGCATCAGATCTCCGACGAGATGGTGCGCGACGCGCCCACGTTCGCGCAGATCGCGGAGCTGCTCCTGGGCGTGCTCTCTCGAGGTGTGGCGCTCGCTTACAACGCCGAGTTCGACCGCGCCTTCCTGATCGCGGAGTTTACGGCGGCCCGGGTGGCGCCATTGAATCCGCCGCCGGCGCTGCGCAAGGGCGTGGACTGGATCGATCCGCTGGTCTGGGCGCGGGAGCTGCAGCAAGGCGAGAAGAGCCGCTCGCTGTCGGCTGTCGCGGAGCGACTCGGGATCGAAATCGGCCAGGCACACCGCGCGGCTGACGACGCCGTGGCCGCAGGCCGCGTGTTGCGCGAGTTCCTGAGCGACTCGCGCGTGCCCTCGACCTATGCGGCCTTCGTGCGCGAGCAGCGGCGCCTGGCGCGCGTGCACCGCGACGAGCGCATCAACTGGCGTGGCTGATGTTCAGGGTGTGCCGGCGTCGGATAGGGGCGGGTCGGCGCCGGCGTCCTGGGGGTTGCGGGCGAGCTGCATTGTTACCTGGAGCACCACGCGCTGGCCGGCGGCGAGCTCGACGCGGCGCCGCTCGGCAGGGGCGTCGGGGTGTTCCAAGCGCACGAAATGTTCCCCTGGCGCGAGCCGCAGGGGCGTGGCGAAGGGTGTCGTTTCGAGCTGTTCCCCGTCCACGAACACATACGCCCAGGGGTCGGCCACCACCAGCAGCTCCGCACCGTTCTGGTTCGTCCACTGCTTGGGCGCCTGCGCCGACGTGGGATGTTCAGCCTCGAGCCAGACCGACAGCAGCGCGCCACCGAGCAATAGCAGCAGCGATGTCGCGAGCAGGCTGATCAGCGCGCGCCGCAGGCCGCGCCGTGCCTCTCGCCGTTCGAGCTCATCGGCCCGCGCTCGCTGTGCGGGGGCGGCGCCCCCGACGGCCAGCCCGCTGCGCACGAGCGCGCGCGCCACGAGCGAGTCCAGATCCCCGAGCGCCTCCGCGCCGAGCACGTGCTCGAGCGCGCGCACCAGCTGTGCCATGCCGTCGAAGCGCCGCTCCGGCGGCTTCTCCAGACAGCGCTGAACGATGCGTTCGAGCTCGGCCGAGACCTCGGGATTGGCATCCCGGAGAGCGGCTGGTGCCGTGTGCCGGATCTCGTGCGCCAGCGTGCGCTCGTTCGCGCCGCGCTCCGCCGTCCCGCGGAAGGGGTGGCGGCCGGTGAGCAACTCGTACAGTACCACCCCGAGCGAGAACAGATCGCTACGCTCGTCCGCGCGTTCGCCGAGCACCTGTTCTGGGCTCAGGTAGCCGGCTTCGGACAGCCCAGGCTCCGTCTCGACCGGATCTCGATCCGGGCCCTCCGCGAGCAGCGCCAGCGAGAAGCCCGAGAGCTTGATCGACCCGTGCTGGGAGAGCAGGATGTGCTGTGGCTGCAGCGCCGCGTGCACCACCCGAGCGGCGTGCGTGTGCAGCAGCGCGCGCGCGACGCCGAGCGCCAGGGCCACCGCGCCACCGACATCGAACGCCGTGGTCGCGCCGCTGCGCCGCAGCGAGACGAGCACTTCGGCCAGATTCCAGCCCTGGACCGCTTCCAGCACCAGCCAGAGCCGCGGCGTGCGCCGCACGCAGTCGAGGATGCCGAGCACACCCGGGTGCTCTAGCCGTGCGAGGATTTCCCCCTCGCGCTCGAGGCGCCGCGCCACGCTGGAGGACAGCGGCACCTCTGGACGCAGCGCCTTGATCCAGACCTGGCGCTGCAGCGTCGCGTGGCGCGCCAGAAATAGCTCGTGGCTTGGCCCTCGCTCGAGGCGCCGCAGCGTCACGTAGGGCTCGAAATCAGGGAGGTCGGACACTCTCGGCGAACACTGTCGGGGCGAACACTGTCGGGGCGAACACTCTCGGAAACACTGTCGCGGCTGCGCGGCGCTATGCCCGACCGAGCGCGGCGACCCAACGGATAGCCCACAGGCTGAGCCCCAGCAGCGAGATCGCGAGCAGACAGACAGTGGCGTCGAGCAGCGTCCAGCCGGCTGGGTCGCCTGGCTGCTTGCGGGGCTTCGGCGCGCTCAGCGGCGCGACGGTGGGCGCGACGGCAGCCGCCGGCGCCTGCTCGCCGGCGCTGGGGATCGGGCGGGTGTAGCGGGCTGCGGCGACTTTGCCCGCGGGCGGCGCGACGCTTTCGTCCTCCGGCAAATGCTCGGTGGCGTCTCGCTCGAGCCGCTCCAGTACCTGGGCGGTGGGATCGGAGTAGCTGAGCTCCGTCTCGCCCAGGCTCAGCCGCGCACCTCGCGGCCACAAGCTGCGCGCGTTCGCTTCGAGGCGGCGCTCGTCGAGGTGCGCCTCCAGTGCGGCGTCGAGCAGCGTGACCCACAGCTGATCGCCCTGGCGGCGCAGCTCGAGGCAGCGCGCCGGCAGCTCTTCGCCGAGCTGCAGATCGGCCGCTGCGTGGCTGCCGATCAGATAGGCGTGGCGAGGTCGGACGAGCGCGAGTGCAGTGCCCTCACCCTCGAGCTGCACCGACATGCCCCACGCCTGCTCCTCCTGCTCCAGGGCATGCTCCACCAGCTGTCGCGCCAGCTCCCGCGAAGCGCCCGCTTCCGAGGCCGCCGCGCCGTCGAGTCGCACCTCGACCCAGACGCGACCGAAGCGCAGCAGGTCCCCATTTGCGAGGCTGTACGGCGCCTGCCGGCCGAGCCGGGTGGCGGCGACGAAGGTGCCGTTCTCGCTACCTTCGTCCACCAGGACATAGTCGCTGCCGCGCTGCCGCACCGAGGCGTGCCGGCTGCTGATGCTCGGATCGGGCAGCTGCAGCTCACAGCCCGGAGACCGGCCGATCACCACGCGCGGCGCATCAAAGGAGAGCTCGGGCAGGGGGCTGATGTCGCCCGAACGGAGTTTCAGAGTCAGCGCCACGGGCCCGATGATGCTCGCCGACCCTCGGACTGTCTACTTTCCGGCTCCGCAAAACTTGGCCAAGCCGAGTCGGGCAGCTTACCCGAGAGAACGGCGAGGAGACGGCTCAACCATGCAACACACTCACGATCGACGAGTCTCTGGGGTCCGGCGCGTCCCCGTCGAACGCATTGTGGACGTCTGCGGCGCCAGCGATCCGGCCTCAGCGTTCCAGGGCCGTTCGGTGGATGTCAGCGGTCGCGGCATGCAGGTTCGAGCCGCGCACCTGCCGGAGCTGCGCTCAGCCGTGGTGGTGCGCTTTCAAGAGCAGGGCTCGGAAGTGATCGCGGAGGGCGAGGTCGCGTGGCGCCGCGCTTGCGCCAGCGGCGGGGAATTCGGAGTGCGCTTCACGGCTCTGGACAGCCGCAGCGTGCAGACGCTCAAGGCCTTGTGCGGAGTGATCGGGCTCGAAGATCTGGACGCCAGCAGCCCCGAGCCGAGCCCTCCCGGGCGGGCCGTGCCGCTGCGCGAAGCAACCCGCGCCGAGACGGACCACGACACGGATCCAGCTCCGCCGGTGGCGCTCGGAGTGCGCCTGCACATCGCTGGGCTCACCGCGCCGCTGCACGCGCAGATCAAGGGGCAAGGTGCCCGCAGCCTGGAGGTCGGCTCCCAGCTCGAGTTCCTGCGCGTCGGGCGCGCGCTCGAGATCGAGGACCTGGCGTACGGAGGTCGCCGGCCTGCGTTCGTCGAGTCGGTGGAAGTGAGCGTGGACCAGAAGTCGCGCGTGCCGGAGCTGCTGGTGTCGGTGCGCTACTCCGAGCCCAACGACCTCATCCGTACGGCGCAGCGGGCGCGCACGCCCGAGCCGCAGCGGGCGCGCACGCCCGAGCCGCAGCGGGCGCGCACGCCCGAGCCGCAGCGCCCGCGCGTCGCTGAACCGCACTCGGAGCGCCCGCTCGGGCTGCGTGGCAGTGCCTGGCACCGGGACTCGCCGAGTCAACCGCTGCCGCCCACCAGCCCGCGCGCGCCGAGCGTGCAAGCTCACGTCGTGCCGCGCTCCGAGCTGGAGCTGGGCATGAGCCGCGAGCTCGGCGACGACGAGGCCGAGGACGAGGAGCGCGACTCGACACCCCCACCGCTACCCATGCGCGCGGAGCGGGCCGAGCCCGTGAGCAGCAAGTCCGATCCGCGCCGCACCAAGAGCGGACCCCCTCCGAGAGTCAAGGAGCGAGAGCCAGAGGACGATCCAGAGGGGGCAGTGGCCGACAGCGCGGAGGCGCTCTTGCAGCGCCTGGAGGGCATGCTCGGCAACGTCTCGGTGGCGGCGCGTGCTGCGGGCACGCAGGTGGTCCGCTTCGGTGGCGCGGCCTCGCGCGGCGCCGGTTGGCTCTTGGCGCGCGCGCGGCGCACGCTGCACACCCCCCAGCGCGTGGCGGCACCGCGGCGCCGCACCAGCGCGGCACCGCGCTCCGGCCTGCGCACCAGCCCTTTGCGCCAGAACCCGCAGCTCGCCGCGCAGCGCCCCCGCGGCGAGGAGTCGAGCAGCCGAGCGCGGACGGGCAGCTCGCGCGCGCTGCTCTGGAGCTGTCTGATCGCCCTGCTGGCCGTCTCCGTCGGCTACCTCGCGCGCCGCGCGCCGCTCTCGCTGCCGGCGGCCCCCGCTGCGGCTCGCGTCGCGGCCGCTGCTCCCGCCGCCCCCGAGGCGAATCTGCGGGTCGCCGCCGCGGCGCTTTCGCCGGCGGCGGAGGTCGTCACTGCCACACCGGCGCTCGGAGCAGGGGCAGCTCGCGCTCTGTCCTCGTCCGCGCTCGGTGACGACGCGAGCTCCTCGGACTCGAGCGATGCACCCAGCTCCGCACGCTCCGACGCCCTGCCGGGCTCGACGCGTGGTCAGGCGGCGAGCCCGAGCGGCGATGAGTTCGGGCAAGGACGCTTGCGTCAGCCCGTGATCTATCGCCTGCGTCTGGACGACGTGGGCAGCACGCTGCGCGGCGAACGCACGCCGACCGGTTTCGAGGTCACCATCCCGGGGCGGCGCATGCTGGACTCCGGCGCGAGCATCACGCGCCGCGACCCGCGCATCGCCAAGATCTCGACCCACAACAGCAGCCAGGGCACGCGCGTCTCCTTCCGTTTCCGCGAGACCATCCCAGCCTACAAAGTCCGGCTGCGCAAAGACGTCGTCGAGTTCTGGATCTCCGCCTCCTGACCCTCGACCCCTCGACCCGTCGACCCCTTCCTCCCTCAGCGCGGCCCTGCGCCCTTGCGCGTCACCTTCGCCAGCGCCGTGTGGGGGCTCATCTCGAGCCGGCCGCTCTGGTCTTCGCCACGCGCGAGGCGATGGCTGCCGGCGAGAGCGATCATGGCGGCGTTGTCCGTACAATGCGCGACCGGCGGCACCAGTACGCGGATGCCGTAGCGCTCCCCGTACAGGCAGGCGCGCTCCCTCAGGCTGCGATTGGCGGCGACGCCGCCTGCTAGCACCAGCTGGCGCAGGCCTTCGCTGCGAGCAGCGCGAAAGGTTCGGCCGAGCAGCGACTCGACCACGTTGTGCTGGAACGAGGCGCACAGGTCGCGGAGCTGTTGATTGTCCGAGAGCGGGCCGTTGGCTTCGATCCAGCGCGCCACACTCGTCTTCAAGCCCGAGAAGCTGAAATCCAGCGAGCGCTGCCGGCGCATGGGCATGGCCAGCGGCACGCTGCCCGGCACGCCCGCCTGCGCCAGCCGATCGATGATGGGACCGCCCGGATAGCCCAGCCCGGCGAGCTTGGCGACCTTGTCGAAGGCCTCACCGGCCGCGTCGTCGCGCGTGGCGCCGAGCTCGCTGACCTGCGACAGGTCGCGCCCCTCTACCCGATACAGCGCGGTGTGTCCGCCGGAGACCAAGAGCGCCAGAAACGGGAATTCTAGCCCGGTCGGCGCTTGCCCCGGCGCGCGCAGAAACACCGCCAGCAGATGGCCCACCAGGTGATCGACACCCACGATCGGCAAGCGCGCAGCCCAGGCGAGCCCCTGCGCCATCTGCATCCCGACCAAGAGCGCCCCCGAGAGCCCGGGCCCGCAGGTGACCGCGATGCCGTTCACATCTGGCAGGCGCTTGCCGGCGCGAGCCAGCGCTTCCCGGTACACGGGCACGATATTCTGCAGGTGATCCCGGCACGCGAGCTCCGGCACCACGCCGCCGTAGCGTGCGTGCGACTGCACCTGGCTGTGCACCACGTCGCTCAGCACGTTGCCTTCCGCGTCGACGAGCGCAGCGGCGGTCTCGTCGCACGAGGTCTCGATGCCCAGCGTGAGCACTTGCCTCAGAACTCGCAGTCCGTGCGTTGTAGCTGAAACACGCCGAAATCGCCGGGCCCCGGGGGATCGCTCGGCTCACCGCGCCGCAGCAGGCGCACCTCCACGTCTCCCGTGTGCATCAACGATACCACCGCCAGCGCGCTGCCCTGACAGGTCGAGTCGACCCAGGCCACGAAGTTGTGATCGCGCGTGGCGCCAAACTCGAGCAACGACAGCGGATCAGCGAACAGCTCCGGAGTCACTTGCAGGGGAGCCTGGTCGAACAGCGGCTGGGGCGCGCAGCTTCCCGTCTCCGCATCATTCGTGCTCAGCCTGCCCGGGGCTTGCTGGAGCGCGTCGACGTCCAGCGTGAGCCGCATGCCGAGCCCCTCGTCGAAGCCGCGCCGCGTGAAGACGCCGTTGATGATCTGGCCGCAGTAGGCGCCGCGCTCGCCGGTGTCGAAGCGGTCGAGGTTGCGACAGCCCAGCCCAGCACAGAGCGCGAGCCACAGCAGCGACGCGCCCGCGGCACGCCCCGAGAGTGAACGACAGATCCGCCCATGAAACAGCGTCATGGTTTGCGCTTCAACAACTCCTGCGCCATGGCGCGCACCCGGCTCTCCGGGTCCGCCTGGCTCAGCCGCTCGAGCACGCGCGTCGCTGCCGGAGGCTCGATGGCAAACAGCGCGCGCGCGGCGGCGTCCCGCACCAGCGCGTAGCGATCTTCGAGCGCGCTGTGAGCGAGCGCTGCGACGACGGCCTCGCCGGCAGCCGCGTGCCCCATCTGCTCCAGCGCTTGCGCGGCCTGGCGGCGCAACGACCAGTGATTGGCATCGTCGAGCAGACCGGCGACGGCCAGGGCACCCGCCGCGTCCGGCCGCGCGCTGAGCGCGTTCAGTGCCGTGCGCTGCACCGCGATGTCCGAGTCGCCGAGCGCTGCCAGCACGGCTTGCCGCGCCGGCGCTTCGGAGCGCGAACCCAGAAAGCGCAGCGCACTCTGGCGTAGCTCCGAGCTCGGGTGGCCGTAGAGCTGCAGAAAGCCGCCCACGACGCCTTGCCCGATGCGTTCCGCGGCCTGGCGCGCGCGTTCGGCGCGCTTTTGCTCGGCGTTCGCCAGGTGGCGGGTGAGCGGCACAAACGCGGCTTGCCCGCCGGCATCCAGGAGCAGCGCCGAGAGGCTGCGCGCCTCGCGCAGAGAGCCCTGCGCCGTGCGCGTCACGGCCTCGGCGATCTCCGACGCCAAGAGCTCCAGCGCTTCGGCTTCCAGATCGGGGCTGCACGGATCGGGCAACAGCTCGCGCAGCAGCGCGCGCGCATCCACGCGCCCCTCGGGCACGGGCCAGGCACGAACAGCCGGGCGATAGCGATCGCTCGCCAGCACACAGGCGGCGCGCACGCCCGCTTCCATCAGCTCGGGATCGGAGCTGATCAAGGCCTCCGCGGCCGAGCGCTTGGCTCCGGGAGCGCCGAGCCGCGCGAGACTGAGCGTGGCCGTGGCGCGCACGACCGGGTCGGTTGCGTCCGCCAGGCCCTGTATGGCGGCGAGCGCGCGCCCGTCGCCCAGCTCTGCCAGAGCGAACGCGGCCGCGGCGCGGGTGATCTGCGCATGCTCGCTCGATTCGAGAATGGACTCGAACAGGCGTGCGTCGCGCCGATCTGCGAGCCGCGCCAGCCCGAGCACCGCCAGCGCCTGCAGCGTCGGCGCTCGTTCGCCCACCAGGCGCACCAGCGCCGGGTGCGCCTTGCTCGACTCCAGGTGGGCGAGTGCCCAGACTGCGGCGACGCTCACCGGGTCGCCGTCGCTCGCGCCGTCGCGCTCCAGGTATTCCTCGAATTTGCCGAGCAGCGCCGGGTCGGCGAGCGCGCCTGCCGCCACCATGGCCCGTGTGCGTAGCTCGGGCTCTGCGTCGCCGCTCGCGAAGTTGAGCAGGCTCGGGCCGGAGCTCTTGTTCTGGATGTAGGACAGCAGATCGATGGCGATCCGCTGCTGCGTGTCGCGGTTGTCGCCGAGCGCGTCCAGGAGCGGCTTGACGGCGCGCTGGCCCAGGCGCGACAGCGCCAGCCGCGCCTGCGTCGCGGCCTCGGCATCCTGGCTCTTGGCCTGATTGGCGAGCGGGAACGCGAGCGCGCCATAGATCTCGACCAGCAGGCGCCGATACACCGGTCGATTCGGGTGCCCGAGCGCGATCGGCAAGAGCTCTTTCTCGAGCGACTCCAGCGTGCCGCGCCCGAGGTGGATCTGCATGCTCAGGTGCGCTGCGCGCGAGATCAGCTGCTCATCCGGCGAGGAGCGCAAGACGTGCCGCAGCAGCTGATCGGCCTCCTCGGCCTGCTCGTGATTGAGCAACAGCTCGGCCAGCTGAAAGTGCGCGGCAAACAGCCGGTCGTTCTTGCTGATCGCCTGCCGGAACTCGGCGATGGCGTGCTCCACGTCCTGGCGCTCGCGATACATCTCGCCCAGGCGCTGGTGGCCCTCGGCGTCGTCCGGGCTCAGCTCCACGGCACGCGCCGCATAGGCGATGGCGCGATCGTCCTGATACGACTCCGCGGAATAGCTCGCCATGCGCGTCAGGTATTCCTTGGCCCGGGCGGGGTCGAGCTCGGCCAGCTTGGTCAGCACCAGGATGGCCGCCTCCACGTTGCCCTGTTGCACCAGGGTGCGCTCCAACCGCAGGTAGCTCTCGGTGTCTCCCGGCGCCCGTTCGATC
>Ga0068861_100002504_pt1 | contig 11991 bp, 11 predicted proteins | sample KBSSwiS42_FD_66593 | JGI IMG/M metagenome (GOLD analysis project Ga0068861, IMG submission 66593) | Switchgrass rhizosphere microbial communities from Kellogg Biological Station, Michigan, USA - KBS Switchgrass S4-2 | ecosystem: Host-associated > Plants > Roots > Rhizosphere > Soil ...
TCGGTGCCGCGTCCGGCCACCGCGGCGGAATACCTGCGCGTGCAGGCAACCGCGCGTGTCTTCCTGGACAACATCGATCATCTCCAATCCTCGTGGGTCACGATGGGAGAGAAGGTCGGACAACTGGCGCTGTTCTATGGAGCGGATGATTTCGGCAGCGTGATGATGGAGGAGAATGTCGTCTCCGCGGCCGGGACCGTGCACCATTTGGACGAAGTGAAGATTCGCCGGGCCATCGAGCGGGCCGGCTACACACCTGTGCGGCGCGGCATGCGCTACGACCTTCTCGAGGCGGATTCCCAGCAGAAGGGCGCGCTCCTTCCCGCATGACGACGCTTCCGGGATGAGCGCGACGGTGGAAAGCATTCGGGGACTTCGAGACCGGGTGCTCGTGTTTGGGCACATGATCCGGTTTTCCCATTCCGTGTTTGCCTTGCCGTTCGCGTTATCCGGTGTCTTGTTCGCCGCTCACCGCACCGGCAGTTTTCCTCCGGCGAAAACCTGGATTTGGGTCGTGCTGGCGATGGTCGGTGCGCGTTCAGCCGCCATGACGTTCAATCGCATTGCCGACCGGCATCAGGATGCCCGGAATCCGCGCACGCAGAGTCGGGCGCTACCTGGGGGCGCGATGAGCGTGCGCACGGCCTGGGTCTTCACGCTTCTATCCGTCACGTTGTTCATCGTGGCAACGTCCCAAATCAACCGAACCGCGTTTTTACTCGCGCCCGTCGCGCTGGCCATCGTCTTTTTCTACTCGTTCACGAAACGATTCACCTGGGCGAGCCATTTCTTTCTGGGCCTCGCCTTGGCGGTTGCCCCGGTCGGAGGATGGGTGGCGGTGACAGGTCGGCTGGATGCCGCTCCGTTCGTGCTCGCCGCCGGGGTGCTGGCCTGGGTTGCCGGGTTCGATATCTGTTACGCGCTTCAAGACGTGGAGTTCGATCAAAGCCAGGGTCTCTTCAGCTTGCCCGCGAGTTTCAATGTGGAGACCGCATTCACCGCGGCGCGGGTCTGCCATGGGCTCGCGGTGTTGATTCTCGGCTCGTTGGTGTTCTGGCTCGATTTGTCCCCGTGGTATCTGGCCGGCATTGCACTGATCGCCGGTGTGCTCGTGTACGAGCATCGACTCATCAGCCCGCATGACTGGCGCAACTTGAACCGCGCATTCTTTGACATGAACGCGGTGATTAGCGTCATCTTCCTCGGCGCGAGCGCTCTCGGAGTGTTCTTGTGAAACGGGTGATCGTGGGGGTCACCGGAGCCAGCGGCGCTATCTATGCCGAACGGTTGCTGAAGGCGCTCATCGAAGAAGGGCACGCGATCGAGCTCATCCTTTCGAACTATGGGGCACGATTGTTCAAGGAAGAGCGTGACCTCCCCGGCGAGCCCCGGAAAGTCGCCGACGCGATCGCGTCGCGCTACCAGTTGCGGCTCGCGGAGGGACAGGTGACGCCGCACGCCTACCAGGATCTAGGCGCGACTCTGGCCAGCGGCTCGTATCTCGTAGACGGGATGGCCATCGTGCCGGCCAGCATGCGCACGGTGGGTGCGTTGGCGGCGGGTCTCGATCTTACGCTCATCGATCGCGCGGCCGCGGTGACGTTGAAGGAACGGCGCCCGCTGGTCGTGATGCCCCGCGAAGCACCCTTAAACCGCATTCATCTCGAGAATCTCCTCCGTCTGCATGACGCGGGGGCGGTCATTCTTCCCGCCGAGCCGGCGTTTTATCAGCGGCCTCGGACGATCGAGGACCTAGGCGATTTCATGGCCGCCCGTGTACTCGAACATTTGGGGCTTCGCCCGGGTCACGATCTGGTCCCGCGTTGGAGAGCGGAGGAATGAACGAGCAAAACGCGAGAATGCAGGCCATGTTCGATGGCGTGGCGCCGCGCTACGACTGTCTCAACCACGTGCTGAGCGCGGGCATCGATCGCGACTGGAGGCGGCGCGCCATCGCGATGTTGGACTTGAAAGCGGGGGAGCGCGTCCTGGATCTCTGCGCGGGAACGGGAGATTTAGGATTCGCCGCGCTGGATCGGGAACCGCGCCTCTCCGTAGTGGGCATCGATCTCGCGCGCGCCATGCTCGCGCGCGGCGAGCGCAAGAAGCAGAACCGTCCCTACACATTCCTCCAGGGGAATGCGGAAGAGCTGCCGTTTCCCGACGCGTCCTTCGATGCCGCCGCAGTCGGCTTCGGTATCCGAAACGTTGGCGAGCGGGTTCAGGCGTTTCGTGAGGTCGCACGCGTGTTGCGTTCCCACGGCCGTCTCGCTGTGCTGGAGTTCACCGTACCGACCCGCGAACCGCTCCGGCGCCTGTATTTGGCGTACTTCCGTCACGTGCTGCCGCGTCTGGGGGGATGGGTGAGCGGACGACCCGAGGCGTACCGCTATCTTCCTGAGTCGGTGAGCACGTTTCCCGCTCCAGGCGCACTCGCGCGCGAGCTGGAGGACGCAGGGTTCACCCGGGTGCGCTGGCAGCTCTTGTCGGGTGGTATTGCCGCGCTACATCTCGCCGGGCGGTGACTTGGCCCGACACGAAACGCCCGACCTCCAAGATCGCGTAGAGGCAGCCGCATTCCGCACCCTTCTCGCTCTTCTCCGTTTTCCAGGACAACGTGGCGGACGGCGAGCGGGACGGACGCTGGGACGCTGGGTGTCTGAATGGGTTCCCATTCGCCGCGAAGTGGCGCTCGCCAACCTGGCCGCGGCGTTTCCGGAACGTAGCGCTGCGGAGCGCCGCGACATCTACCGCCGGATGTGCGAACTCATGGGCATGACGCTGGCCGAGTTTGCGCGCTTCGGGCGCTCCCACCCGGAACCGTTTTCGAGCCGCATCACGATGGGGGATGTGAGCATGGTCGATCGCGCGCTCGCTCCAGGGAAGGGGGCCTTGCTCGTGACGGCGCACTTCGGGAATTGGGAAGTCATGGCCGCGGGGATGGCCGAGCACGGCTACCCCATGACCGCGGTTGCGGCACGACAACGTAATCCCCTGGTCGAGCGCTTGTTCAACGATTATCGCCGGAACGCCCGTATCTCGAGCATCAATGTGGGGAAGAGCTTGAAGCCGCTCCTTAAAGCGTTACAGGACGGTGCGTGCGTGGCCACCTTGGCGGATCAGGATGGGGGCCCGGACGGCTTCTTCCTCCCGTTTCTGGGCCGTCCCGCATCCGTGCAAGCCGGTCTGTTCAGGCTTCTTGCCCGGATAGGCACGCCCATGGTGACGGGATTTGCGGTTCGCGAAAACGACCACTGGCGTGCCGAGCTCCACGAGCCGGAGTTTCCCCGGTCGGGTGGCGATCCGGAAGAGGAAGCGCGGCGGTTAGCCGCCGTGTACTCGGCGCGGGTGGAAGAGTACGTGCGCCGTTATCCCGATCACTGGTTCTGGCTGCACCGGCGCTGGCGAACGCGCCCGCCCTCCTGATTGGGGCTTTTAACCCATCCCATCCCGCCTTCAATCCTCGGGGCGTTCCGCCCGATAACGTCTCTCAGGACTTGAAGCCGATCGACTTGCCTGGGTCGATGTCTCCCAGAAGCTGGATCGTCCCGTACTGCGCTTCGAACTTGCCCAGGTTCTCGCCCAGGGCACGATGGAGCGCCTTGGCGTTAACCGGCGTGAGGATGACGCGGGCGTGCACCTTCGCCTTGGGCAATCCGGGCATGGCACGCGCGAAATCGAGAATAAACTCGGAGTTCGAGTGAGCGATGAGGGCGAGGTTGGCGTACACGCCCTGGCCTTCCGCCTCGTCAATCGCAATCTGAAGATTCTGCTGCTGCGGCATGGTCCGGGGCGGCCCCTTGGGATCGCTCATCGAAAGCTCCTGTGCGGCGCCGGCCGCGGAAGGTGTGATATGTCGAGTGAGGAACGAAGTCTAGGAGCGGGTTCGGGGAGCGTCAACGCCGGCGCACTGTGGTCCGAGCTTGCGCTTTGCATCGGATACCTGGCCGCCGATGCGTCCGCCGGCGAAGGGTTGGGCCGGCTGGCGGGCTTTGCGGTGAGCCATCTGGGTGCGGCGCGGGCGATCGTGTTCGGTCGCAAGCCGGAGCCTTCGAGCTTCACCGTGCTTGGATCGGCGGGATTGGACACGGTCAGTGATCGAGCGTTGCTCCTGGATTACGCGCGACGCTTGGCATCTTGGGTCGAGAAAACCCGCGAGCCTCTCGTCATCGCCCATCCAGCTTCCGACTCACGATTCGATGCTCCGCCTACGGATCTGGTCACGGTTTTCGCGCTGCCGCTCAAATGCGATGCCGACGTGCTGGGAGCGTTCGTCATCATGGACGCCCGAAACATGAGCGCGGACGTAGCCCCACAACGGGAAGTGCTGCTCTTGTGCCTGGCCCATCTGGCGGCGATGAGCGTGGATCGGGCACGTGCGCGCGCGCGGTGGCGCGGTCTCTCCCAGGACCTCGATCAAAGTGAGCGCCGGCTCATCGGCATGGAACGGATGGCCGCGGCCGGGGAAATGTCCGCCGAAGTGGGACGCGAGCTCAAAGATTCGCTTCAAGGGTTGGGAAGTCTCGCTGATCAAGTCATGGAGTCGTTCGACGTCGATGACCCCCGGCGTTCGGTGCTGGAACGCATGATCGAAGAGACCTCGCGCTTGGGCCGTTCCTTATCCAGCACCGGAGAAATGGCGATTCCAGGCCATGTGCTCGAGCCGGACACGTTGAACCGCATCATGAGCGAGACCCTTGCCTTGGTTCGGGACGATATTCAAAACGGGCGCGTGCAACTGACCCAGCGCCTGGGAGCGAGCTTGCCGGCTCTGCTTCTCGATGCCGATGTCATGCGGCGGGTGTTCTTGAATCTCGTGCGGGCCGGAGTCGAGAGCGCGTCTCCCGGGGGACGCCTCAAAGTGGAGACCAAACGGCGTGGCGAAGTGATCGAAGTCCTCGTCGCGGCCGACGGCGAACGAGAGTCCGGACAAGCTCTCGATGCGCTTTGGTCTACGTTGGGGACCGAGGACGATGCCGGTGATCTGCGCTATGCGCTTTCCCGGCATTTGCTTCTCGATCGCGGTATCTCATTGAAAGCGGGGCCGACCCGCGAGTGGCCGTTTTGTCTCACCTTGGTCGTTCCCATCGCTGGAAATCAGGATCGGCGTCGCGGAAAGCGAGAGCGGCGGCGATCAACCGACACGTAACCCGAGCGTTTGCCCTCTCGCGAGTGACGGATTCGCCGCATCGGATTGCCGGGAGCTTGGAGGATTTGATACTCTCCCTGGCCCCGCTTTGTGGGCGACCCTAGCTCAGACGGTAGAGCAACGGACTGAAAATCCGTGTGTCCGCGGTTCGATTCCGCGGGGTCGCACCATTTTTGGGGGCTGGTGTAGCTCAGCCGGTAGAGCAACGCACTCGTAATGCGTAGGTCCGCGGTTCGATTCCGCGCACCAGCTCCATATGCCTCCGGTTCACATCCTTTGCGTTCGCCGAAATCAAGCCGGAATCAAAGAGGGGTCCAGGGGACCCAAACGAGTGACTGACCCGCCCCAATCGGGACCGGTTTCTCGGGGTAAGACGTTCTACTACCCACGGACGGAATCGAGGTCACGATGTGCGGCATTTGCGGCATCATCGGAATGCGCAAAGAGGACGATGTTTCCGTCCCTCTCGAACGCTTGACCGCATGCCTCACGCATCGCGGCCCCGACGACGTGGGATTCCGGTATTTCGGCGGCCGCTGGGCGGGGTTGGGCCACCGGCGGCTCAGCATCGTCGACCCCGCCGGCGGGGCCCAGCCCATGTCCGACGAGGACGGGAAGATCTGGGTTACGTTCAACGGTGAGATCTTCAATCACCAGTCCCTTCGCCGTGAGCTGGGCGGCCTGGGCCACCGGTTTCGAACCCAGGCTGACACCGAAGTCTTGGTGCACGGTTTCGAGGCTTGGGGGCCGAACCTCTTCGGGCGGCTGAACGGCATTTTCGCATTCGCCCTCTACGACGGCCGCAGGGACCCGGGCGAGTTATGGCTGGTTCGCGATCCAGCCGGCGCAAAGCCTCTCTACCTGGGACGCGCGAAGAATGCGTGGTGGTTTTCGAGCGAGCTTGGCGCCGCCCGCGCAGTGGGACTCGTGGGTTCAGAGCTTCGGCCGGAAGCGCTCGATGAATTTCTCGTCTACCGATTCATCCCGTCTCCAGGAACGCCGTTTCGAAACACGTGGAAACTTCCCCCCGGACATTCCTGCCACTTTCCAATCGATCGCCTTCCGCAAACGCCTCAGTTCGATCGATTCGATACGCAATTCGAACCCGCGGTTCTGCCGCAAAGCACCGGTGAATGGGCCGAAGCGCTCCGGTCCACGTTAACCGGAGCTATCGAACGGCAACTCATGTCCGACGTTCCCGTCGGTGTTCTGCTTTCCGGCGGCGTGGATTCCACCGCGCTTACCCGCGTGATGCGCGACCGTTTGCCCGAGCCGCCTCAGGCGTTTGCGGTGGGTTTCGAGGGCGTGCATAACGGCGAGGAGCTGGCCTTGGCCCGCGAATCGGCCCGATCCTTGGGCATTCCCTTGAAGGAGATGATGGTCACCTCGCATCAGTATTTGGAGGCGTGGCTCGGCCACGTGTCACACCTAGGCGAGCCCATCGCCAATAGCGGCAGCTTGCTCGTGTCGCTTCTCTGCCGCGAAGTCGGGAAGACGCACAAAGTTGTTCTCACCGGCCAGGGCGCCGATGAACCCCTGGGCGGATACCCACGGCACGCGGCGGAGCGTTTTTATCCCACCGCCAGACATCTCGAGCGCGGATTGCGCTTGTTGCCGGAAGGCTTGCAGTCGAGCGACCGGGTCGCCCGCATGCGGCGGATCTCGGGCGAGCGTGACACCGCGCGCCGGTTCATGGAAATTCTCGCCATCTTTTCTCCGGACCGAGCGACCTACCTCACCGGCCATGACGTGGACGCGGATCGTCTTGCCGACCCAGTTCGCCGCTGGCTGGATCCGACCATGAACGGCGATTCACTCAACGCGCTCTTACGCGTGGACGCGCGGCTCTCGCTGGCCGACGATCTACTCATCGTGGCCGATCACATGAGCATGGCGTCCTCAGTGGAACTCCGCGTTCCGTTCCTCGATCTCGAACTTCTTACCCTGGTGGAACGAATGCCGAGCCGCTACAAGGTGTCCACGCTGGGAGAGCGGAAGTGGCTGTACCGCCAGGCCGTGGTGCCGCTCTTACCCAAGGATTTGCGACGATCGTTGCTCGGATGGAACGCGCGCACCGGCCGGAAGCTCGGGTTTACGACGCCAATCGAACACTGGTTCACCGGCTGGATCGAGCGCGATGCGGAGCGCTATTTGTTGGGCGACGAGGCGCGGCTTCCCGATGTGTTGCAGGCCGATCGCCTGCGTTCATCGCTCGACCGTTGGCGCGAGCATCGCTTGCCGCGAAGCCGTCAGCTCATGACACTATTCGTTCTCGAATCATGGTTGCGTGGACCACAGCTCACCGCGGCGGATGAGTATCGTGGTGTGGCCATTCATTAGGAGACATCGTTGCGCGACAAGTTGATGGTCGGGGTGTCGGGCATCCGCGGTGTGGTGGGCGAGGGTATAACGCCCGAAGTTCTCGTTCAAGTCACCGGAGCATTCGCAACATTCCTTGGGCCCGGACCCATCGTGCTCGGGCGCGATTCACGGCCAACCGGTGACGCACTCCGTCAGGTCGTGATCGGTGCGCTACGCGCCGCTGGCCGCGATGTGCTCGACATCGGCATCGTTCCCACGCCAACCGTGCAGCTCGAAGTGGAACGGCACCATGCCGCGGGGGGCCTGGCCCTCACCGCGAGCCACAATCCCATCCCGTGGAACGCGCTCAAGTTCGTGGGCCCCGACGGCCGATTCTTGTCCCCCGAGGTCGCGCGGCGTTTTCTCGATCACGCGTTCGATGCGCTGTCCTGGCCGTCGTGGGAGGCGTTCGGTAGTGAACGCACGATCGACGATGCGATGCAGCACCATGTCGATCGCATTCTCGATCTTCCCGAGGTCACCCGCGATGCAGTGGCCAAGGCAGGCTTTCGCGTCGTAGGCGATATGGTGCACGGCGCGGGAGGCGCGATCGGCCGCCGCCTTCTCGAGTCGCTGAAGGCTGACCCGACGTTTCTTTACGAGGAACCCACCGGCCGTTTTCCGCGCGAACCGGAGCCCGTCGCCGAGAACCTGGGCGAGCTCGCCGCTCTAGTGCGGCGAACGGGAGCCGATCTGGGCTTTGCGTTTGATCCCGACGTGGACCGCTTGTCCCTCGTCGACGAAACTGGCCGGGCGATCGGCGAGGAATGCACCCTACCCTTGGTGGCCGACCACGTCCTGGGCATCCAAAAAGGCGCCGTGGTCACGAACCTGTCCACCAGTGCCCGTCTCGAGGCCGTGGCGGCGCGGCACGGGGTGACGGTCACGCGTACCCCGGTGGGTGAAGCCAATGTGGTGCAAGGCATTCTGGATACGGCTGCCCGAGTTGGCGGGGAGGGGAACGGAGGAGTTATTCTTCCCCGGCTCCATCTGGGCCGGGATGCACCCGCGGCGCTGGGGCTCATCTTGAGCGGCTTGGCCGCGCGTGGGGGCAGCCTATCCGGCTGGGCCAAGACGCTGCCCGAGCTGGTCATGATCAAGGAAAAGCTCGAAATCGGCGGCGATCCGGATTGGGAACGGTTGCGGAACGATATGCTTGGGGTTTGGGGGGCCGCCCGCGAGGACCGCCGAGACGGACTCTGGATGGCCGGGGACGGGGAATGGGTGCACGTTCGTAAGTCGGGCACCGAGCCGGTTGTGCGTGTGATCGCCGAAGCGGGGACGAAGGACAGGGCCGAAACCCTGGTTCGCACCGCCCGCAACGCACTCACGCGCGCCTAGTCAGGGCAAGGTTCGCGAGAGTTGCCTTCGCGAATCAAGGAGTAGGCCATATGTGCGGCATCGTGGGTTACGTCGGCAATCGGGACTGTCTCGACATTCTCATGGACGGTCTCAAGCGCCTCGAATATCGCGGTTACGATTCGGCGGGCATCGCGATCATGAACGGCAAAGGCATTTCCGTCCGCAAGAACGCCGGCAAGATTTCCGTTCTGGAAGAGAGCCTCAAGACCTCGCCACCCGTAGGGCAAACCGGCATCGCCCACACGCGCTGGGCGACCCACGGCGCTCCAACCACGGTCAACGCCCATCCGCATCAAGACGAAGCAGGCGAGCTCGCGCTCGTTCACAACGGCATCATCGAGAACTATCGGGCGTTGAAAGCCAAGCTGGTCTCCGAAGGACACGTTTTCAAAACCGAAACCGACACCGAAGTCCTGGCCCACTTGATCCAGAAGTACCACACCGGCCCGCTCGAGGAAGCAGTGGCCACCGCGCTCGCGCTGGTGGAAGGCACGTACGGGATCGCGGTGGTGTCCTCTCGCGAGCCCCAGAAAGTCGTCGGCGCCCGTCATGGCAGCCCGCTCGTGGTCGGGGTGGGACAAGGCGAATACTGGGTGGCCAGCGACGTGAGCGCGATCCTGCGCTACACCAAAAACGTCGTATATCTAGATGATGGTGAAATGGTGGTGATCACCCCCGATTCCTATCGCACCCTCACCATCGATGGTGGGCACCAGCGCGACAAGGAAGTCGAACAGGTGGAGTGGGAGCTGGAGCAGATCGAAAAGGGCGGCCATCCCCATTTCATGCTCAAGGAAATCTTCGAACAGCCGCAATCCATCCAGAACGCGTATCGGGGCCGGCTGCTATTGGAATCGGGAACCGCGAAGTTGGGCGGCCTCAACATGGAGGCGCACGCGCTGCGTCTCATCGATCGCATCATCTTGATCGGCTGCGGCACGTCCTGGCATTCGGCGATGATCGGTGAGTACATGCTCGAAGAGTTCGCCGGGATTCCGGTGGAGGTCGAGTACGCCTCGGAGTTTCGGTACCGCGATCCGATCATCAAAGCGGGTACGGTGTGTTTCGTGGTCAGCCAATCCGGCGAGACGATCGACACCTTGGCCGCCATGCGGGAAGCACAAAAGCGCGGCGCGCCGGTGCTGGGGATCGTGAACGTGGTCGGAAGCACGATTGCGCGCGAGTCCGACGGCGGCATCTACATTCACGCCGGTCCGGAGATTGGCGTGGCTTCCACCAAGGCGTTCACGAGCCAGGTTGCCGTGCTGGCGGTGCTCACGTTGTGCCTGGGACGTTCGCGCAACATGAGCGCGGAGCAGGGGGCGCGCATTGCCAGCGAGCTCACCGCAATGCCGGAGAAAATCGAAGCGATTCTGGCCAAGAACGACGAGATCCAAGCCATCGCGCGGGCGTACTACAAGCACAACAACTTCTTGTATCTCGGCCGCGGATTCAACTTCCCGGTCGCGCTCGAGGGCGCCCTCAAGCTCAAGGAAATCTCCTACATTCACGCCGAGGGCTATCCGGCCGCCGAAATGAAACACGGCCCCATCGCGCTCATCGACGAGCAAATGCCGGTCGTGTTCATTTGCATCCAGGATTCGGCGTACGACAAGATCCTCTCCAACATGGAAGAAGTGCGGGCGCGAAAGGGCAAGATCATTGCCGTGGCCAGCGAGGGTGACACGGTGGTTCGTGAGAAAGCGGATCACGTCATCTATGTGCCGCGCACTGAAGAAATGCTCTATCCGCTCTTGACCGTCATTCCACTTCAGTTGCTGGCGTACCACATTGCCGTGTTGCGGGGCTGCGACGTGGACCAGCCACGCAATCTCGCCAAAAGTGTGACGGTGGAGTAACGGCGTGAAACCAGTGTCGACGAGAGAAGCTCCCGCCGCGGTGGGCCCCTATAGCCAGGGAATCGTGGTCGATCGTTTTGTATACACGGCCGGACAAATCGGTCTCGATCCAGGCACGGGGAAGCTGGTGGAAGGCGGGCTCGAAGCGGAAACACGCCGGGCGTTGGCGAATCTGGCCGCGATTCTCGAAGCGGCGGGTGGAGGACTCGACCGCGTGGTCAAGACTACGGTGTTCTTGGCCGACATGCACGATTTCCCGGCCATGAACGCGATCTATGCCGAAGCGTTCCGCGAACACCGGCCGGCGCGATCCACCGTCCAGGCGGCGGCCTTGCCGTTGGGAGCCCGGGTTGAGATTGAAGCCATCGGTTACCTCTCCCCGTGACGGTCTTCTCTTACCCTTGGAGGCGAATGGGTCCTGGTGGACTCCGAGGACTTCAAATCCTTCTGCCGGGCGCTAATCACGTCCGGGGTGGGTTCGATTCCCACGCGTCTCCGCCAGCATCACGTTGTGTACTCATCGTAGTTGCGATCGCCGCGCTCTGTACCGCGCGGGGGGTAGGGGCGCAACCCTCATTGGAAGATCACACGCAATCACCAAGTACCGCCGCCCTGAAATCATTTCTGTTACCCGGACTCGGTCAAGTCGGTAACGAACGATGGATCAAAGCCGGGCTGTTTTTCGGCGCTTATACCGGACTTCTCGGTTGGGCGGTCGCGCTCAATCAGGACAAGATGGATGCGGTGGGTCATTACAATGAGGCTGCCTCAGCTGCCGACTCACTGTTCTGGCAATCGGAAGTCGATCGATTGGATTCGAGCCGGAATGCCAAATACTGGTTTGCCGGCGCGACCATGCTGTTATCGGTGATCGATGCCTATGTCGACGCGCATTTGCGTGGGTTCGACAAACGCATCGACGCCACGGTGGGGTACATCCCCGAAACGCAGGGGGCCGGCCTGGCCCTGCGAACACGGTGGGATTAGGGGGGATATGTCGCGGAACGTTCGCAACTTCTGCATTGTGGCTCACGTAGATCATGGCAAGTCGACGCTGGCCGACCGGCTGCTCGAGGTCACCGGGACGCTGTTGCCGCATGAAATGAAAGCCCAGGTGCTCGACAACATGGACCTGGAGCGGGAAAAGGGCATCACCATCAAGTCGCATCCCATCACCATGGAGTACCGGAGCAAGGACGGTCGCGCGTACCGGCTGAATCTCATCGATACGCCCGGGCACGTGGATTTTTCGTACGAGGT
>Ga0068861_100002510_pt1 | contig 11975 bp, 11 predicted proteins | sample KBSSwiS42_FD_66593 | JGI IMG/M metagenome (GOLD analysis project Ga0068861, IMG submission 66593) | Switchgrass rhizosphere microbial communities from Kellogg Biological Station, Michigan, USA - KBS Switchgrass S4-2 | ecosystem: Host-associated > Plants > Roots > Rhizosphere > Soil ...
ACCCACCCGGCGGCTGGGCTCCGCGAGCTCCGCGTAGGGCCGGCCGAAGATAAACGCCCGGCCGCTGCTCGGTTTCGCGAGGCCGAGCAACATGCGAAGCGTCGTCGTCTTGCCGGCGCCGTTCGGGCCCAGAAACCCCGTGATCGTGCCCTGCTCCAGCTCGAAGGACAGATCGTCGACCGCGACGACGCCGCCGAACCGCTTCGACAGCGATTCGGCACGGACGACTGGCGCTTCCGCGCCGCTGCGTCCACGCTTGGCCATCGCCGTCCGCCGCCGGTGACCTGCAGCTGGTGTGCTCACGTCGGAACCGTCGCAGCTGAGGCGTTGCAACGACATCGCGGCTAGCTGCAATTCCTAGCTCATGCTGCCCCCAAGCCGGCGTACCCGAGCCGCCATGTCGCCTGTCTTAACGCGATTCCTCGGTCCTGTGTCGACCGCTTGTCCCTACCCGGGAAGCGGAGTAGGGTCGCCAAGTTCCTCGCTCCTACCCAAGAAGGAGGTCGAAGCCCCCTCTTAGCCCGAAAGGAGATCCTCATGAGTGATGGCTCAGCGGGGACCGTCGTTCTCGTTCACGGCGGTTTCGTAGACGGGTCCGGCTGGCAGCGTGTCTACCAGCAGCTGACGAAGGACGGCTACACGGTCAGCGTCGTCCAGAATCCGACCCTCTCGCTTGCAGGCGACGCCGATGCCACCAGGCGTGTCATCGACGCGCAAACCGAGCCCGTGATTCTCGTTGGCCACTCCTACGGCGGCGCGGTGATCACCGAGGCGGGTACCGATGCCAACGTGAAGGCGCTCGTCTACATCGCAGCCTTCATGCCGGATGCCGGCGAGTCGGTGCAAACGCTCATCGCCGACCTGCCGCCCGAGACCGGGCCGCCGATTCTGCCGCCGCAGGACGGCTTTCTGTTGCTCGACCGGGGCAAGTTCCACCAGTCGTTCGCGGGCGATGTGGACGACGACCTCGCCGAGTTCATGGCCGACTCGCAGGTCCCGTGGGGCCTCGACGCCGCGGGGGGCACGATCAGCGAGCCCGCCTGGCGGAGCAAGCCAAGCTGGTACCTGGTCACGACCGATGACCGGATGATTCCGCCATCGCTCCAGCGCGAGATGTCCGAGCGCGCCGGCGCAACGGTTGTCGAGACCCCGGGCAGCCATTCGATCTACGTGTCACAACCGGCCGTTGTGGCTGACCTCATCGAACGGGCTGCCTCCGAAGTGGGATCCCCCGCGATGGCCTAGAGCCGAGCGAACCACCGGCCCGCCGTCAACGAGGTCGAGGATGGCGGGCCGGTTTGGATTCAGCATGAAGCAGGTCTCGCCGGGCCGATTGAGCTGGACGTCAGTCGCCGCCGTACTCGTCGCCCCGTCGGAAGAGGTGATTCGCTACCGCCGCCGAGCTAAACCGAATCGAGAGTACCCTTGCCGTTATGGACCGGGTCGTCCTCGTGGCTCCGTTGAAACCCGGCAGTCGCCAGCGAGCGCAGGAGCTCTTGGGGGAACACGCAGCTCGTGAGGACCTCAAGGTGGCTTTCGACAGACACGCCATCTTTCTGTCGGAGACCGAGGCTGTGTTCTTCTTCGAGGGTCCGGACGCGGACAGATCCGTCAGAGCGATTTTCAACAACCCGAGCGCGAGCGAGATCGGTCACTGGATCCCGCTCTTCGACGGACCATTGCATTGGGCACCGGAGGTGTATTTCCAGGAAGGTGCGGCTACGAGGACGCAGGCACCCTAAACCAGCCAGATGAGGGACGTGAAGCGCCCGAGGCGCGACCTTGGGGAGAGAGAGGCAAGGTCGGCGGCAAGGATTTTGTACCGTCCCAGCCCTCGCCTCGGACGCTACTTCCTCGAAGGTAACACCTGAACTACGTGAGTCCAAACTCCATTAGCTGAGTCGCTCGAGGCGTTCAGGACGGTGATCGAGCCCCGGGTCCGCACGGTGGGCCGCGTCCGCGGGGGTCGGACAGGACGGGGTTCCGGTTTCCGTCCCTCACCGCAGACACGGGCGCGGCCACTTAACCAGATGCCGTGGGTGGGTCTGTCCTTGCGCCGAGCTCTGCGTTTATGCTCGCCGTGCCGTTCGGTCCCAGCCGACAATGGAAGGGAGAACCGAATGGCAGGGTTTCTGTTCAAGCTGGAGACGCGCGAGGGAGAGCCGGCCCAGCCGAGTGAGCTCAGCTGCGCCGTCCCGAACTGGCGGCCCGGAGACACGATCCACCTGGGGCGCAGGACGCTGCGCGTGCTCGGCGTCCGCGACGACGACGCCGACCAACCGCCGGTGCTGGTCGTTGAGGACGTAGTCCAATCGGGTCAAACGGGAACCGCCGCCTAACTACCTGCGACCGCTGTAGTCGTTATGGACGTTCAGCCAACCCCCTGGCTTGCCAGCCCCCTCGGCGAGCCAGGGGGCTTTCCGCTGCATTCTCGACGGGCCGGGCAGGGGCGCATTCCCTGCCTAAAGACCGTCTTCCTACTTGACCAGACCAGGCCCGGGAGGGTTCGACAGCCAGTGCTGCCGCGGTGCGATGGCCGACCGACGCGCTCTGCGGCGCCGATCATCAGCCGAGCATCCGTATGAGCCCGCGTCCGATGAAGAACAGCCCGGCGGCGCTGAGCAGCCCGACGGTGACCACGCGACCGCGGCGAGCGATCTGCTCGCGCAGAGCTGCGAACGCGCGCTGGCTGGGACCTGGGGCAACCCTGGTGAGGGCGAGGGGCACCCACGCCGGCGTGGTAACCAGGCCGACGAGCACGAGGACGAGCACCGCGACACCTGCGATCTCAGCGTCAGCCCTGGAGATCTCTTTCGCGGCCGCTGCGATCAGGGCCAGCGTCGTGACGTTAGTCGCCATGGAGAACACACCGAACGGAAACGCCGCCCGAGCCTGGCCTGAACCACTCGCACGCCGGGGGTCGTCACCGCCCTTATGACTCGGCGATCCGCCCCGGCGCCGTCCCAAGACGAGAACGAGAACAGCCAGGTTGACCAAGACCAGCCCGAGAACGAGGTCGAGCGCCGCGTCGAGGTGCGGCTTGGTCGGGAGCGAGATCGCGCGTCCGAACAGCACGATGGCGACGACGATCACGAACGTGGTGAGGACCACGCCGGCGGCGTAACGTACCCCTGCCCTACCACCGTCTGGCCCGGCGAGGAGCACGGTTTGCTCCGTCAACATGACGGGGCTGACCGCTCCGCCCAGCCCGAGCGGGATGACGACCGCGATCGCCGCCAGCACCGAAGGAACTATAAGGCTCGCGCTCGCCGCAGCCGCCCCCGCCGCCGAGGTTTCGGCTCGCACGCTCGCCGCCGGGGGTGGCAAGAGGGGGCAATTCCGCCCTGGCCCCCCAGCGGCCCGCCAGAGGGAGGATGGTGGCACGTCCCATCGTTTCCCACCCTTGAGGAAGTTGAGCAGGCCGCAGCCAGAGTCCGGGCCAGCGAACTGTCCGAAGAAGAAGGGAGTCGTTCGCCTGGCCGTGCTTTGCGACCTTGATGGTGAGCCCGATGTGCGGACCCTTGCCGCGCTAACTGAGCTACGGGCTACGACGGGTGACGCGAGCCGTCGAGTGACATTCCCGCACGCTGGCCTAGGCGAGCGGTCAGATCTCGGTTCTGTTAGCGAGGATTTCCTTAGCCGCAGTGGCATCGCTCTCGTCGACCAGCACCTGCGCCCCGCCTGAAAGGACGAACGGATAGGCGCCGCCCGCATCGTCGGCTCTGACCGATGCGTCGATCCTGAACGAAGCGAGCAGACCCTGAACGATCTCCGCCTCGTCCCGCGTCCCAAAGGTGCCTACCGTGACCAGCTCGCCCACTTTCACCGAGATGATCGCAGGTTGTGTCGCCGGGGTGGCTAGTGATCCCCGGCGCCGTCACAGCGAACGGCTTAGCAGGTTTTCACCGACCCGATCTAGTCAGAGCTCCCGCGTCTCGCCGTCTTCGAGCACGAGCGCGTCGGGCACAGCGGCGCGCAGCTCGGCGCGCGTCATCGGGCAGTGGTTCATCGCCTCCAGGTGGACGGCGACGGTCACCGGCACGCGGGCGGTCACCTCGGCCACGTCGGCGGCAGTCATGCTGATCGGGCCGCTGCCGAGGAAGCGCGCGGCGCCCGCGTTCACGACCGCGATACGCGGCTGCCAGCGAGCAAGCGCTGCCGCCACCTCGTCGCACCAGACGCTGTCGGAGGCGATGTAGAGGTCGCCGAGCACGAAACCGCTGATTGGCCCGAGCGCCGGCTCGACGCTGGGGTCGAGTGAGTGGCGGCCGCCCGTGCGCGCCAGCCGCAGTCCGTTCCAGTACAGCTCCTGCTCGATCGGGCGTGCGTCGAGGCCGAGCGCTCGCAGCCGCTGCGCGTCGGCGGGCTGGCAGAAGACCGGGACGTCGCGCGGCAGCAGCCCCTCGCCCGTCTCGTCGAGGTGGTCGCGATGCAGGTGGGTGACGAGCGCCGCGTCGAGCGTCTCGACGAGCCGGTCTGCCGGCAGCGGGAGCGGCACGAGCGGATTGCGAAGAGCTGGCCGCGTGTTCTCCACGGGAGGCCGAGCGCCCGTGTCGTCGAGCGCCGGGTCGACGAGCAGGCGGCGCCCCTCAAGTTCGAGCAGCAGGGTGGCGTTTCGGACGAGCGTCAGTCGCATCGCGGCTCTCCGCGAGGATCGCCAGCGTTTCGGGTAGATGCTCAAGGCTGGCGATTCCTCAGACTACGGCCTGCCGCAGCGGGTGAGCCAGACCCGCCCGTCGTTGGCGTGTAGTCGGCCGACCACCGGAGGACCCCTGTCACCGATCGAGCGGACGGCGCCGAGGTTGCCGCGAAAAAAAGTTGCGAAAATCGTCTAGTGGTCTCGGCGGCCAAAAATCGACGCCCCCAAGGCCGTCCGAGCGCCTCTCGGAGCCGGTGGTGACCGCGCTCGTGGACGAGATCGCCTCGGGCGCGCCTCTCTCGACGAAGCTGCGCGCCAGGTAGGGGTCGGCGCGAGAACGGTGAGGCGCTGGCGGTTCGCGCCTATTCGCGGCGACCAGCCTGCCGTGAGTACGTGCGGCTGGACCAACGAATCGTGGGCGCCGTCATGCGAGCCCGGAACATCGGGTGGAGCACACACGGACACGCGCGAGCACTAGCGACACGACTCAGGGCTGATTGTGCAGGAACAACCTGTCCGCCGACGCACAGGGACGCTCTTGGCGACCGAGCGGCCCTGATTCCCTGCGGAAACAGATCTAGATCCAGTCCCCCAACCGCGGCGTGCGCAGCTAGGTTGAACTATCCCCGAGTTCTCCCGACACTTGGTTGTCGGGGTTGGTGTCTTCTTCTAATTGATGACCGACGCCACCCGCGTCGCCTGAGCAGCGCCCACCCTGACAACGCTACGCCGAGCGCGACGGCGGTACCGAAACCGAGTACGGTGTTGGCCGCGGAGACGCCCTGGGAAAGCGCTACCCCGGCTCCCACCACGGGAATCGAAAGCCCGACGAGTGCCGTGATGATCAGCGTGGACGTCATCGCGACTCGTTCCTCGGGGGCTGCAGCCTCGAGCACGATTCCGGTTGTGCCCTTGAAGACGAGACCTGCTCCGGCGCCGATCAGCGCGCCGCCGGCCAGAAACAGCATGAGGCTCGGCGTCGAGAGACGGACGGCCGTCACGAGCATTGCAAGACCGACCAGCATCGACGTCACCCCGAGTGCGAGCACGCGGGATGCTCGCAGCTTTCCCGACGCGAGCTGGGACACCACTCCTGACGAAAAGACGAGGAACAGCGTCGCTCCCGCGAGGGCGTGCGAGGGCCGGTCAAAGGTCGTAGCCAGGAAGATCCCGGACAGGCCAGCAAAGAGCCCTGTCGCCGAGAAGGCCGCAATCGTCGCAACCGCTGCCGTGCCCGGAATGCCGGCAACGGCCAGCGACGCCTTCGCGTGGGGGTTCGGCGTACCGGTTTCCGGAGCGGCCGCCAGGCCCACGAGCGCGAGCGCGCCGAGCCCGATGAAGAGCACGTAGGGCAGGGTGAGCGGCAGGCTCGTCCATTCGGCCAGAACGCCAGCGACGAGCGGGCCGACTCCCAGGGCGCCGATGTTCACCGACGTTCCGATCGTCCGAGCGCGCACGACGGACGCGTTCGGATCGTCTCGAAGTCGTAGCTCGATGAGGTACGTGGTGGCGGTTCCGGCTGCGAGCCCGACGGACACCCCTGTGATCACGCGCCCCACGAGCAACCCCGGCAGGGCCTTCCAGACGGCGATCACGGCTGCCGCCACCATCATCGTGGCCACCCCGCCGAGCAGCGCTCCCCGACGGCCGATGCGCGCGACGACGATGCGCTCACAGAGCAAGGCGACGATCGCACCGCACGCGAATACCGCGTAGACCACCGTCACGGTCAGAGTCGAAAGGTCGTCGCGAGTTCGGTACAGGCTGTAGAGCGGGCTCGGCAAGGTCGCAAATGCCATGACGACTAGAAAGGAGAACGCCACGGTCCAGAACGCGGCGCCGTGTCGTCGGCCGACTGCGGCCGGCATTGCATACGCCTCGCTGGTCTCCACCGTGCGCGGTCCTCTTACTCGCCGGCCGTCGCGATCGCGGAGGCGGCCCGCGCGATCACGGTGAGGATCCGCGGGTCGGTGCCGCAAGAGCGACGACCTCTGTGTCAACGCGGCGAGAGGGCGTGAGGTGCGGCCGAACATCTGCCGTCGATGGTCGCTCGCGGCGGGCACGGAGCACATCCCGGCCACCCGCAAACGGTGTTGGAGGGTAGCCGCAACTACGGCTTGCGGCTCGTCGTGGCCCCTGAGTCGATTGTGGGGTTCGAGGAGATATCTGACGTCAGTCGGTCGGTTCAATAATCGTGGCTTTGAGACAAGGACGGCATGAATGACAGGAGGTCGTGCACCAATGAAGTCGGAGTTGCAGGATTGGTTGCCGGACTCGCACTTGGCCTTGGTGCCTCATCGTTTCCTAGCCCGTCGGGTTCTGGAGCACATACCTATCGCCTAAGGCTGAATGATGCGGTTGAGGTTCCCGGCACTCGGGGGCTGAGGTGTATCTACTCGGCCAGTGGTGGCCGGGCCGAGGTATGCCCTGAGCTATCCCCGCCACGTGACTTCCGGGCTCGGCGGCACGCCTGTCCCGCTTAGCCAAGCGGTTTCGGCTTGCCGCCGAGGCTGAAAATGGGCCGGGCAGGGATCGAACCTGCGACCTTGGGATTAAAAGTCCCCTGCTCTACCAACTGAGCTACCGGCCCGCTCAAGCCATTGAAGCGCAGAACGCCGCGCTCGGCGTCGTTCACGAGCCGACGTCTGCGCCCGCCGCGGGCAGCTCGGGCACCGCCGGCTGTGCGCCGGCGCCCTCGACGTCCATGTGCGGCAGAACCCTGTCGAGCCACCCGGGCAGCCACCAGCTGCCCTTGCCCGCGAGGACGAGCATCGCCGGAGCGAACACGAGAACGGTCAGGGCGGCGAGCGCCACGCCGACGGAGAGCCCGACCCCGAACTGCTTCACGGTCGGGTCGGGGTTGAGGATGAAGCTCCCGAAGACCGCGATCATGATCAGCGCCGCCGCGACGATCACACGTGCGCCCGCGGCGAGCCCGCGCCGGATTGCCGCCTTGTCGTCCCCTCCTTCGGCCCGGTACTGCTCGATCTTGCTGATCAGGAACACCTGGTAGTCCATCGAGAGCCCGAACAGCACCGTGAACATCATCAGCGGCACGTAGCTCGCGATCGGATCCGTTCCCGTCGCGGTGTCGAGGCCGACGAGGCTCAGCCCCCAGCCCTTCTGGAAGACGGCGGTCAGGACGCCGAACGCAGCTGCGACGGAGAGCACGTTGGCTACGGCTGCCTGGACTGCGAAGAGGAACGACCGGAAGGCCATCAGCAGGATGCAGAAGCTCAGCCCGATCACGGCGGCGATGACGAGGGCCAGCCTGGCCGAGATCTCGTCCGCGAGATCGACGTAGCTGGCCGTCACTCCTCCGACGAACGCCTGGAGGTTCGTGCCCTGCGTCGCCTGCGGGATGGTGTAGGTGCGCACCGTCTTGACCAGGTCGGCGGTCGCGGTGGAAGCGGGTGCGGTCGTCGGGATCACGGTGAAGGTGGCGGCATCGCCGGGCTTGTTGAGGCGCGGTGGCGACACGACCTTGACCCCCTGGGTCGCGGCGAGCCCCTCCTGGAGATCGACGAGTCGCGGGTCGGTTCCCCTGGGGTCTCCGCCCGCCTTGGTCAGCTCGTTCGTCAGCTCGGTCTTGAGTTGCTCGGCCGTCTGCTGCTGGCCCTGCGCCGTCTGCTGCTGGCCCTTCAGTGTCACCTCTTGCGTCTGGAGATTCGCCGCCTGCGTCTGGAGATTCGCCGCCTGCGTCTGGAGCTTTGCCGCCTGGACCTGCAGGTCGGCCGCTTGCTGGACGAGCGCCTGCTTTTGCTTGACGAGCGCGACGGCATCGGTCGCCAGAGCGGCTGCCTGGCCCGCCAGCGAGATCGCACGGTTGGCGATGTTGACCTCTTGCTCGCGCAGGCTCCTCGCGTCTGCCAGCAGCGCCTGGGACGCCTTGATGGTCGCCTGCTCCTGCTGGACGAGGGAGGCGAGCTGCTTCTCGAGACTCGTCTCGTCATCCTGGAGCTTGCGCAGCTTCGCCTGGAGCTTGGCCTTCTGGCTCGCGCTCTTGGCGTGCTTGATCTGCGCCTCGACCTTCAGTTGCTCCGCCTGGTTCTTCGTCAGCCGCGTGACGACCGACGTGAGCTCCTTCGTCACCTTCGCCCCCTGGCGGACGACCTTCTGCGCCTGGGAGCCCGTCGCGACGATCTGCTTGTTCAGGGCGACCTGATCGGCCTCGAGCTGATTGGCGGTCGCTTGCAGCTGGGCCTGTTGCTGCGTGTCCGCTTTGGCCGCGCGCTCGAGGCTTGCCTGCTCGGCTTCGAGCGTCCCCTGCTGCTGCTCGAGGGCCTTCTGCTGCTGCTCGAGCGCGGCCTGCTGGCGCGTGAGCGCATTGGCCTGCTCCGTGAGGCTCTGCTGCTGGCTCTTCCCCTGCTTCTGCTCCTGTTCGAGCTGCCGCTGCAGGCTCTTGGCCTGCTGTTGCTGGCTCGTGTACTCGCTGCTCGGCTTGGGAGGAGTTCCGAGGCTGACCGCCACGATGAGGGGGCCGTTGTAACCCGGGCCGAAGCCGGAGGCCATCAGGTCGTACGCCTGCCGCTCGGTGGTCGACTTCGGCGTGGCGCCCACGTCTTCCTGACCGAGGTTCAGGGAGAGGAACGGGATGCTCAGGGGGATCAAGAGGGCGAACGTGCCGGCGATCGCCCACCAGGGGCGCGTCGTCAGTGCTCGGGCCCAGCCGCCCCAGAAGCCGCCTTCGAGATCTTTGGGCCGGGGGCGGAGGAACGCCGGTAGGCGGAGCGCCTCGATGTGCGCGCCGACGAGCGCGAGCACCGCCGGCAGCAGCGTGATCGACGCGAGCACGGCGGTCACCACGGCGACGGCCGAGGAATATCCGAGCGCCGTCACCAGCGGGATCCCGGCGACGAGCAGCGTCAAGAGCGCGATTACAACGGTCGTTCCGGCGAAGACGATCGCGCTGCCGGAGGTGGCGACCGCCATTGCGACCGAGTCGTCCAGCGCCATTCCCTGTTGCCGGTTGAGCCGGTGGCGGCTGACGAGGAAGAGGGCGTAGTCGATCCCGACCCCGAGGCCGATCATCGTCGCGAGCGTCGGCGCGATCGTCGGCACGGTCACGGCGTGGCCGAGCAGCACGATCAGCGAGAGCCCGGCGGCCAGTCCGAGCACGGCCGAGACGATCGGCAGCCCCATCGCCACGAGGGTTCCGAACGTGAACGCGAGGATGATCATCGCCGCGATCAGGCCGATCACCTCGCTGCTCTCGGTCGCCGGTTCCGAGAGCTCGCTCCCCACGGAGCCGCCGACGGCAACCTCCATCCCGGCCTGGCGGGCCGGATTGCCGGCGGACAGCACGCTCTCGGCGATCTCCTGGGTGAGCCCGTCCCCGCTGACATTCAGCAGCACGGGGATGAAGGCGGTCCGGCCGTCCTTGCTGATCTGCGCGGCGCCCTGCTGGCCGAACGGATCGGTTGCGCTCGCGACGTGGGGAATCTTCTTCACGCGCGCGTAGGACGCCTCGATCGCCTGCTTTGCGCTGGCATCGGTGACCTTTCCGGTCTCCGTGCGGAAGACGAGCGGGTTGCTCCCGTTCTGCTGCGGCGGGAAGCGGGCGGCGAGCAGGTCCGTCGCCGCCTGGCTGTCGGTCCCCGGCAGCCGGAGGTTGTTGCTCGTGTTGCTGCCCAGGGTGCGCGAGGCGATGACGAGGAGGGCTACGAGCAGGACCCAGGCGCCGAGGACAACCCATTTCCTCCGGGCCGCGAACAGGCCGAGCCGGTGGAGACTTCGGGCCACCCGGATGAGGCTAGTGCGCTTGCGGCGGACCGTCTAGGACTGTCGACGGCGCAGCCGACAGGTGACTATCGTGGCTTTTGCGCATAACGCTTTGGACGCAGAGGAGGTCTGATGAGCAAACGAACCGATCTCGTGGCAGAGCAGCTGCACAAACTCGCGGCTGACCTCGAGGGCCTGTGGATCGCGGCGACCCATGACCCAAAGAAGGAGGCTCGTCGCGAGCGCGCCTGGATGGTCTTCTCCGGTGCGCTTGCGGCCGCCGCGGCCGTGGCCGCCCGCCGGGCGGTTTCCAAGGTCTGGCCGATCCTGACCGGTGAGGAACCGCCTGTTGCGCGCGTGCGCCCGGCGAGGCCCGCACAGCCAGCGCCTGAGGCCGCCAAGGAAGATCGAGCTGCCGACGAGGAGAGGGTTCCGACAGCCGTATCGTCGGCGGATGGCTAGCTCCACGAGTGATTCGGGTCGAGCACAGCGTCCAGATCTCGCGCTCGCCCGAGGAGGTGTTCGGGCGCCTGACCGACGTCGCGCGCGTACCCGAATGGCAGTCAAGCGCCGTGGAGATGCGTGCGGCCGGGTCGCTGGCGCAGGGCTCGCGCATCTTCGAGAAGCGCCGTCTCATGGGGCGCGAGCTGGACAACGAGCTCGAGGTCGTCGCCTTCGACCCGCCCAGGCGCCTGACGCTGCGCTCGCTCGGCGGCCCGGTGAAGCTCACGATCGACCACGAGCTTGCTGCGGTCGACGGCGGGACGCGGCTCACGGTCGTGGCGAGCGGGAAGGCGGGCTCGCTGATGAAGCTCGCCGAGCCGATGATCGCCCGCACGGCAGAGGCCGAGCTCCGGGAAGACTTCGAACGGTTGAAGGAGCTCCTGGAAGGATCCTGACCGCCGAGGGCTATCGGGTTAGGAGATAAGGGCCGGGAAAACGCCGCGAAGGGTGGACAATTGCCTTGCTGGGCCGGATGAAGCCGGCGAGCGGGCTCCGGACGGGTGCGGTCGTATGCGCTGAGATGCGCTTGCCTTGAGGGGCGCACGGCGAGAAAGGATCAGCGGCTATGTCGCCCGGCTCAAGGGGCTGCTCGAGACCTAGGTCTCCTACTTGGTGAGCGGCTCGAGGCCTTTCGCGATCAGGGCGACAGCGAAGACGAGGAACAGAACCGCCATCACCGCGTCGTTGTGCCGGCCGAGCCAGTCCTTCAGCTCTTCGAGGTTGGCCGCCGCCCTTTCACCTCCCAGCTGGTGGTAGATGACGGGGCCTGCGATCGACAGGCTCCCGACGGCGACGAAGACGATCAGCGAGACGACGGCGTCGGGGGTCGACAGCCCGAGCTGGGCGAGTCCGGCGGCGGCGCCGATCGACAGGGCCAGGTTCTTTGGGTTCACAGCGCCGAGCAGCACGCCGAGGCCGAGCGACTCCGCCGGCGTGAGCGCGTCGACGCGTGCCATCCACTTCGGCATCTCCGCCTCGACCCCCGGCTTGGGCCGTTTCCGCCAATCGCGCCTCGCGAGGAGCAGGAACGACACGCCGAGCCCGATCTTCAGCCACGAGACCGAATCGGACGAGGTGTCGCTCGTCCCGGCGTTGCTCTGGTCCGAGATGG
>Ga0068861_100002515_pt1 | contig 11970 bp, 10 predicted proteins | sample KBSSwiS42_FD_66593 | JGI IMG/M metagenome (GOLD analysis project Ga0068861, IMG submission 66593) | Switchgrass rhizosphere microbial communities from Kellogg Biological Station, Michigan, USA - KBS Switchgrass S4-2 | ecosystem: Host-associated > Plants > Roots > Rhizosphere > Soil ...
TGGCATTGCGCTCGAAGAACACGATGCCGAACGTGAAGCCGAGCAGCAGCAACAGGCCGTTCTCGTACGTGAATACGACTTTCTTGTTCGTGCTCATGCGCTATGCCGGTTGAAGGTTGCCGATTCTTTGTTGGTGCGACTGGAGGTTCACGTTCCACAGGAGCACTGCGCCCAAGAAGAATCCTGCGCCGACGACGAAGAACATCTCGTCGTAGGCCAAGTAGGGCTGCAATGCGCCGATCGCCCACGCGCCCCCGGAACGCGCGAAGTTCACGATCCCCATGTAGAACGCGAACTGCGTGGCAGCCACGCGAGTGCCGCAGAGCTTCATGTGGATCGCGATGAAGCTCACGAACACCGCCTGATAGATGAACGCCTGTAGCGACGACACGGCCATCAGAAACAGCGACGAGTCCCACGCGGCCGCGGTGAAGCCGACCGCGGTCGCGAGCAGGCCGTACGCGAGGAGCGCACCCAAGTAGAAGCGCTTGACGCCGAGCCGGTCGATGAAAACCCCGAGCGCGATGCCGGCTAGCGCGGCGATGAAGCCGGTGAGCGAGATCCACGACGAATAGTCCGTGCTCGCGTAGCCCAGTTGCCGCACGACGACGGTTTGGCCCACCTGGATCCACAACGCGTCGGAAAAACGGAACAGCGACGACACGGCAATCAAGAGCACGCTGGCCGGCAGGAACATGACCTTCCCTAGATCGACGGCGACGGCCGCCCACGACTCGGAACGCAACTGGAGTGAGCGTTCCGTGGCTTGCCCCGGTGTCCACGGCAGCACCTTCTCGCCCGCGCGTTCGCGCACGAGCACGGCCCAGAGCAGGATCAACGCAAAAGCCACGACCAGCATCACCGAGATCCCGGGCAGGCCGAACGATTGCAGCACGAAGGCACTGATCGCGGCGGATCCCGAGAGTCCTGCGACCTGGCCAAATCCCATGAAGGCGTTGGCTCTGCCGTGCTCGTCCTCGGGCAGCACGTCCATCGCCATGCCGTCCACCGCGACGTCTTGCGCGGCGCCGAAGCAGTTCAGCACGAAGCAGAGCGCCGTCAGCATGACGAGATCGTCGAGAGCCGCCGGAAAGAACGCGAACGCAAGACCCGTCAGCGCCAGCCCCAGCTGCGCGATCAGTACCCACGGCCGCCTGCGCCCCATCGCGAGAAACGTGAAGCGGTCCATCATCGGGCCTGCGAGCCATTTGAACGTCCACGGCAGCATCGCGCCGCCGACGAATCCGCCGACGGCCGCCGGCGTCGCGCCGCGCTCGAGCAGGAATGCCGGCAGCGCCACCGTCACGAGCCCGAACGGAAAGCCCTGCGCGATATAGAGGATCGTGAACGAGAAATAGCGGAGATAGCGGCTCTGGCTGAGGAACAGGTTCATTCTTGTTCTTCTCCGTCGTGAGCGTGCGACCGCTAGATCGCCGCTGAAGTCACGATGTCACAAATACGCTGGAACCGCTCGATGTTCTGCGCCTGACCCATGACGCCGGCGCTCAAGAACGCGAACGTGATCTCGCGGACCGGGTCCACCCAGAACAGCGCGCTGCCGGCGCCGTAGTTGCCGAACGTTTCCGGCGAGCACAGCGTGCCGTAGATCGCGTGATGCAGCCCGGGGCCGCGAATCGCGAAGCCGAGGCCCATGTAAGCGGGGTAGGGCCGCCAGCCCGCGCGATTGGCCACGGCTTTGTAGAGCTCGTTCGGTTTCTCGCCCGTCCAGTTGCGCGTCGCGAGCTGCAAGATCGCCGGTGAGAGCACGCGCGCGCCGTCGAGCTCGCCGCCCTGCCGCACCATTTCGGCGAAGCGGAACAGGTCGGGCACGGAGCAGACCGCGCCGACCCAAGGCATCTCGGCCTCCGGATCCTCGAACGCGCCGTTGATCCCCGGCACGCGCGAGCTCGGATGCTGTGTCGGCGCGTTGGCGCCGAACACCGGCACTACGTGGCGCGCCTTCAAACGCTCCGGCCGCCCAATCGCCGAGGAGCTCATTTTCAACGGATCGAACAAGTCCTGCTGCGCGATGTCGCGATAACGGCGGCTCTTCGAGTCGGTGCGGCGAACCATCTCTCCGAGCAGCGCGTGGTTCGCGAGCGGCGAGTAGTCGACGCGTTCCTGCGGCTCGCACGCCGCATGCACATTCGCGCAAATCGCTTCGATGATCAGCGGCAGCTGGTCGATGTTCATGCCTTGCTTCGGCGTGAAGACGGCCGGCAGCCCGGAAGAGTGCGTAAGGAGATCGAATACCGTGATGCGCTCGCGAATGCCGCCGGAGAACTCCTTGATGACCTCCGAGACTTTCGTCGTGAGCATGAGCTCGCCGCGCTCGATGGCGCGAAACGCGAGGACGTTCGTGATCGCCTTGGTCGTCGAGAAGATGCTGAAGACCGAATCCACGCTCAAAGGCTTCGTGCCCGGCCCCCCTTCGTCGCCGATTGCGGCTTCGAGCCCGACCTTGCCGGCGCGCGCGACTTTGACGACGGCGCCGAAGTAGCGTCCGCGCGCGATGTCGTCGCGAATGACGGCCTGCACGTGATCCAGCAGGTCCTGACGCCAGGCGCTCTTGCTCATGAAGGGTTTCCGATTACGCCGAGGCCGAGATGCCGCCGTCGACGTGCAGCACGGCGCCGTGGATGAACTCGGCGTCGCGGCTCAGCAAAAATGCCACGGCTTTGTCGTTGTCGCTCTCGCGGCCGAGACGTCGCAGCGGAATCGTGCGCGCGCGCCGCTCGTACTCGGCAGCGTCGTTGATGCCGAGCGCCCCGGGAGTCGGGACGGAGCCGGGGGCCACGGCGTTCACGCGGATCTTGCGCGGCCCGAGCTCGGCGGCCAGCGTTCGCGTCAGCGAGGTGACCGCACTCTTGATCGCGCTGTAGACGAGCGTGTTCGGATAGCCGCGGATGATGACGGGCGAGGACATGTTGATGATCGATCCGCCGACGTCGGGACGCATGTGCCGCACCAAGGCCTGCGAGCCCCAGATCGCGGACTTGAACCCCGCGCCGAGCATGCGATCGACGGTCTCCTCGGTGATCGACTCGAGCGGCTCGTACTTCAAGTGCGCGGCGTTGTTGACGACGGCGTCGATGCGGCCGCAGCGCTGTGCGAAGTCGGCCGCCATCGCCGCGAACGCTTTTTGACCCCCGACGTCGCAGGTAAAGGCATGAGCCTGCCCGCCCGCAGCTTTGACCTTGGATGCGGTGTCCGCCGCGCCGGCGCCGTCGATGTCGGCCACGCCGACCACGGCGCCGCAGCGGGAAAGGTGCAGTGCGACGGACCTGCCGAGCCCGCGCCCCGCGCCGGTGATCAGCACGACTTGGTCGGAGAGATCGGGTAGCACTTCCTTCGCCATGTTCTTCTTGCTCGGGCAGCGAAATGCGGTGCCGGGAATTGTAGCTGTTTCTCGCTAGCGGCGGTCCGCCGGTGGACCCGGAATGCAACGCAGGCTGCTGTCTCCCGGCGTGGGCTCTCGCCGGTAGACGCGGTGGCACGCCAAGCACGCTTCCGAGAGGTCGCCGCTCGCGAGGACGATCGCGTCCTGATCCTTGGTGAGGACTGCCTCGTAGGCGGCCAGACTCTTCTGCCGATAGTCGTCGACGAACCGGATCCAGTCGGCGTTCGTGACGTCGACGACTTCGCCGTTCGAGCACTGGCGGCCCGGAACTCTGAGCAGCGGGGCGGCATCGACGAGCCCGAGTGCGCTGTTCTCGACGGCTTGCCAGCCGCCGAAGATGCCCGTCAAAGAATTTGTTGACGCCGAGGGCATCGGGTCACGTGGCAGCGCTGCGGGATCGTCGGCCTGAGCGTAGAACACCGTGTTGCCTAGCGGAAAGAGAATACCGCGCATGATCTGATTGAAGGTCGCGACCGGCGCCTCGTCGGCCGCGCCAGGGCCGGCAGGAGCCTCCGCCGCATCGCCGGCCGGCGACTGCACGCAGGCGTTGCTCAAAGAGGCGAGACACAGAACGACCAAGCTCTGCCAGCGAAAACGAACCGACATACGAGAGTCCCCCGCGATTGAGTCGCGTGAGCTTAGCGCATCGCGGGCCTGGAACCGCGGCCGCTAGGGGCTAGCGAGGTGCTTCGCGAGGAACGTGTCGAGCGCCGTGAGCGTTTCGAGCCGCGTATCCGCCTCGGAAAGCCAGTGATCCTCGCCGGCAAGCTCGACGAGTTGCACGTTCTTGCCGGCGTCGCGCAGCGCGCGCTCCATGGTCCGACTCTGGCCGAACAGCACGACGGAATCGTCGCGGCCGTGGATCAGCAGCACGTCGGCCTTCACTTGACCCGCGTGCTTCGCCGGCGAAGCGGCATCGAGCGTTCGCGGCGACGTGTTTTCGACACCCAGCGATTGCTCGAAGTACTCTACCGCGGCGCTGCGGCCGTCTCTGCGGCCGCGATACAGCGTGAAGATGTCGCGCAAGTCGGAGACGCCGTTGATCGCGACGGCGCAGCGATAGAGGTCCGGCGTGAACGCCGCCCCCGCGAGCGCGGCATAGCCGCCGTAGCTCGAGCCCACGATGCAGACGCGCTTAGGGTCGGCGATGCCCGCCGCGACGACGGCCGCGACGCCGTCGGTGAGGTCGTGCTGCATGACGCCGATGCCCCAGCCGCCGTGTCCCGCATCCTCCCAGGCGCGGCCATAGCCGCCCGAGCCGCGAAAATTCGGCTGCAGCACGGCATAGCCTCGCGACGCGAGGAAGTGCGCGAGCCAATCGAATCCGTCGACGTCCACATCCGCGGGGCCGCCGTGCGGCAGCAGCACGAGCGGCGCCGGACCGTCGACGCCGAGCGGCCGGGTGAGAAACCCGGGAATCTCGACACCGTCGCGCGCCTTGTATGTGTACGGCAAGCGCGGCGCGAGTCTCGTATCGTCGAGGGCGGGGTAGGCGCTCGCAAGCGCCTTCGCCATCAGCGCTTTGGCGTCGTAATAATAGAAGAGCGGCGCGCGATCGTTGCGCTCCGTGCTGACGATGAAGCGCGAGCGGTCTTCCGACCAATCGACGATCCAAGGCGACTCGTTCGGAAACGCCTCGTCGAGCTGCGCTTGGTCCTTCGTGAGATCCTCGTCGAACCAGACGGGGCGCTCGCCCTCGACGGCGGCGCCGACGACACGATTCGTGTACGGGTCGATCCGCACCTCCGAGACGTCGAGCTTTGCGTGCGTGTACACCGGTTGCCCGAGCTTGCCGTCCGCAGTCAACTTGTAAAGACCGTAGCGTCCGCCCTCGGTCGGCCGCACGCCGACGACGAGCTCGCCGTCCGCATCGAGCCCATGGATGTCGACCTCGGGGATCTCCATGGTCTGCGCGCCAACCGTCTCCCACAATCCGCGTTCGGTGCGCCGGAGAATCTGAAGATAATCGGTCTTGTCTCTGTACTGGATGCGGTACTGAGCGCGGCCGTTCTCGTCGACGACCCAGTCGCGCGTGAAGCCGGAGCCGTCGTCGTCGCGCTCGTCGGCATCGCCGTTCTTCGCGTTAATGGAGTAGAGAGCGCGGCCGATCGGCACGAGCACGCGCCCCGTCGCGCGCTCGAACCCGACGAGGCGCCGGCCGCGCACGAAATATCCGCCGCCGACGAAGCGCGCCCCGCCCAGTTGGCGAATCGAGAGATCGCCGGTCAGGTCGATGCCGAACGGCGCGAACGACTCGGTCTTCCGCGCGGCGAAGCGCACGGTCTCGGTCTCGCTCGCGAGCAGGATCAGAGTGTCGTCGTTCGCCCACGTGAGCGCTCGCGAATCTGCGTTGATGACGTTGATGATCGCGTCCGCCTGATTGTTGGCGAGCTGCGCCGCATACACCAAGGTTCTCTCGGGCGTGTGAGCGATGAACGAGTAGCGCAGCCCGTCGGGCGAGATCGCCGGCGACTTCATGGCCGGCAGCGCGGCGAATGCGGATGGCGGCGGCTGCGCGGCCGCGACGGCAGCCAGAGACAGCAGCGGGACGAGCAAGAGACAGCAGCTCTTCATGGCGGCTTCGAGTCGCGGACCTGCAATCGGGGTCGACGCAGGCCGGGACTATAGCGGAAGCCGCGCGCTCGGCCTGTTGGCCGCAGTACCTACTTCGCTATCGGGCCGCCTCCTACCACGATCTCGACGCGGCGATTGCGGGCGCGGCCGTCGGCCGTGCTGTTGTCGGCAACCGGCCGCGAAGAGCCCAAGCCCGCGACGTCGATCGTCGACGCCGCAACGCCTTGGCCTATCAGGTAGTCGCGCACGGCGATGGCGCGGCGCAACGAAAGCTCGTTGTTGGCCGTGACGCTACCGGTGTTGTCCGTGTGTCCTTCGACGTTGAAGCGCAAGCCGGGGTAAGACGCGACGATTCCCGCGAACCGTGCGAGCGGTTCGCGCGCCGAAGCCGTCAGGTCGGAGGTGCCCGTTGCGAACTGGACTCCGCCGATCTCGGAGACCAAGCCGCGATCCGTCATTCGCGTCGGCAGTGCGGCTTGTAGGCGGTTGTACAGCTCGGTGCGCATCTTCTCCGCATTCTCGGCTGCCGATCGCACGCGTTCCGCTTCGGCCGCTGCAGCGGCCGTCGTGCGTTCCGCTTCGGCGGCCGCAGAGGCGGCGGCGAGACGTTCCCGCTCGGCCGCGGCCTCGGCGGCTCCGGCCATCGCAGCGCGGCGTGCGTCTTCACCCGCAATCACAGCTTCGCGTGCAAGACTGGGGGCGCCTTTCTGCTCGGAGTTCTTCTTCGAGCCCGCCGCGAGCGTCGCGGCATTCAGCTTGTCGGCAGCTAGATTGTATTTCGTCGACGCATACTGCCCGGCCCCCGCCGATTCGGCGATCGCGAGGGCGTACCGCGCTTGAACGATCTCGACAGGTTGGTGGTTCTTCTCGTCGACCGCGATACGGCTGAGCTTCGAGTAGTCGGAGCGCTCGGTCAGCGTCGAGATTTTCGATTCGGTTCCTTCCAAGTCCTCGGCGATGTTGTACAGCGCGATCATCGAGCTCGGAGCGCTGACCGCGAAGTGGGGCTCCGCGGTGACGATCAGTGCGAATTGTGGTGCGCCGTACTCGGTGTCGATCTTGCCCTCGCCACCCTCGTATCCGCCCACGACTCCCTGGTTCACGGCACGGCCGTCGGGCGTCAGCGCCCAGAGCACGTAGGTCGTGTAGGGCCCCAGCGAGCCGGGTTCGGGCAGCTCTTCGACTTTGGCCGAGATTCTTGCGTTGCCGTTGTCGTATTCGACGTCGGCGTTGCCGTATGCGTTGGGAGCGATCGGCGTGCCGCGGAAGTCGATCTCGGACTTCTTGCCTTCGCGGTACGAGAACATCGAGATTTGACTCAGCACGTCGGAGCTCGCGATGGCTTGCTGCGCGAGTGCATCGGTCGAAGTGGTGAGGAAAAAGCAACAGAAAGAAACGGAGACGGCGAGTCGGTCCATGACAAAGCCTCCTTGCTATAGGTAATCGACTCTCGACCTGAGGGGGAGGTGTCGCCATCGGACCTTAGTCGCACAGGGGCAACGCGAGTTACGCGACTAGACTCAATGCTCGGGACAGCACCCGAAGGAGTCTCATCGACCGAAACGCGCTTAGAAGGAGTAAGGCATGCACATCAAATGGATGATGACCGTCGCGGCACTCTCGTTGGCCGCCGGACCGGCGCTCGGACAAGTGGACGAAAACGACAACGGACAGGGGTTCTATCTCGGCGCAGGGCTGGGGGAATTCTCGGCCTCGGTGGACGGCCCCCCGGCAGTCGGCGAGATTGACCTCGACTCCGATGACACGTCGACGAAACTGTTCGCGGGCTGGCGCATGAACCGCTTCTTTGCGGTTCAGCTCGACTACATCGACTTCGGCCAGTCCTCGGGCACCGCGAATCTCCTCAACATCAGGAACGACACGTCGGGGCTCGCGCCGAATATCATCGGCACGCTGCCGATCGGATTCTTCGAGCTGTTCGCCAAGGTCGGCATGATGTGGTACGACGTCGATCTCGATATCGACAACGATCCCACGCTCTCCGACAGCGGCGAAGATCCGATCTACGGCGTAGGGGTCGGCCTCACGCTCGTCGAGCGCTTGAGCCTGCGACTCGAGTACGAGGTCGTGGACATCGACGCGCTCAACAATGCCGACGCTATATGGCTCACGGCCGCGTGGCGCTTCTGAGCTCGGAAGGTTTGATCGCCAAGAGCCAGCCCGCCGCGAGCCACTCCGCCAGAAGCGCTCGCGTGGACCGACTCGCGCCGCGCACGGCGCGCGCCTCGAGCGCCCGCTCGTCGGCGAGCGTGCGCAGCAGAGCCGCATCGCGGCCGCGCACGACTACGGATTCGCCGTTGATGAATACGTGGCGTGAGTCGTAGAGCATGCGCGTGCGCCGGTCGAGCGCGACGGCGCCGAGCCGGCGCGGCGCACCGCGCTTCGTGAACCAGACGTGCGGCTTCGGCTCGCTCAAGACTTCGCCGAGCGCGCGCGCGACAGCACCCGGTTGTTTTGTCAGCCGGCGCACGGCATCCGCGGCGAATGTCGCGAGCGCGAGCGGAATCGCAGCGGGCGTCGCCGTCGGCCGCTGCCCCGCGTCGCCATAGAGCCCGTCGTCGGCGTAAGTCTCGGCCAGCCGCTGCGCGAGCTCCGCGGCCAAGTCGCCGCGCCTAGGCGCGCGTAGGCCGATCGAGCACGTCATGCAATCGCCGCCGACGGCGACGCCGTCGTGCGCCCAGCCTGGCGGCAGATAGAGCAAGTCGCCGGGCTCGAGCACGTATTCTTTCTCGGCTTCGAACCGGCGCAGCACTTTGAGCGGCGCGCGCTCGTCGAGTGCCAAGTCGAAGCGCCGCGCAATGCGCCAGCGTCTGCGGCCGCGCACCTGCAGCAGGAACACGTCGTAGCTGTCGACATGCGGCCCGACGCCGCCGCCGTCGCCGGCCCACGAGATCATGACGTCGTCGAGTCGCGCGTCGGGCACGAACCGAAACTGCTCGAGCAGCGCGCGCGCGCCGTCGTGATGCAGGTCGACACCCTGCACGAGCAGCGTCCAGCCGGGCGCGCGTACGGGAGGCAGCGCCGAACGAGCGAACGGCCCGTGCGCGAGCGACCAGCGCGAGCCTCGTTTACGGACGACCCGCGACTCGACGTCTTCGCGGCCGGCCAGAACGAACAGTTCGGCGCGGGACAGCGGCGCGGCCGCGCCCTCGATCGCCCGGCGTACGAGCAGCGGCCGCCGCTGCCAGTGCCGCCGCATGAACTCTTCGGGCGTGAGGCCCCCGAGCAGCTTCGATGGACGCCTCATATACTCCTTGATCCGGCGGTGGGCGCAGGATACAAACGGTTTCGGCGGACGGTCACGAGCCTAAGGGCTCTTGGAACAGGAGCGCAATGTGAAGGGAGCGGACGTCGGGCGACGTGAATTCGTGGGCGCGATCGCGCTGGCCGGCGGCGCTTCGTTGCTGCCCGCGAGCGTGTCGCTCGGCCAGGGCGGAGGCGCGCGCCGCATCGACGTCCACCAGCACTTCGTCAGCCCGAGCTTCCATGCGTTCTTGACGGCGAAGAACACGCCGGCCGCGCCGGTTCCCGGCTTGGGCTCGTGGCGCGACTATTCGCCGGCGCGCGCGATCGAGGAGCTCGACCGCGTCGGCATCGAGACGGCGATGGTGTCGATCACCGCGCCCGGCGTCTGGTTCGGCGACGCGATGGAAGCGCGCCGCCTCGCGCGCGAGATGAACGAGTTCGCCGCTGCGCGCATGGTCGGCGATCACAAGGGCCGCTTCGGCTTGTTCGCCGTGCTGCCGCTGCCGGATGTCGAAGGCAGCTTGGCCGAAATCGCCTATGCGCTCGATACGCTGAAGGCCGACGGCTTCGGCATGCTGACCAGCTACGGCAACGCGTGGCTCGGCGACCCAAGCTTCGCTCCCGTGCTCGACGAGCTGAATCGTCGCAAGGCCGTCGTCTACGTGCACCCGACCGACGCCGCGTGCTGCTCGGGCCTGATTCCGCGCGTGCCGAATCAGATGCTCGAGTATCCGATGGACACGATGCGCACGATCGCGAGCCTCGTCGTCAGCGAGACGGCGACGCGCTGCCCCGACGTGCGCTTCATCTTCTCGCACGCCGGCGGGCCGCTCGTCGGCGTCGCGGGCCGGCTGCTCGGCGCAGAGATGACGGCCGAGAATCTCGGGAAAACGCCCGAGCCGAATACGCGGCTGCACCATCTGCGGCGCTTCTATTACGACACCGCCGGTTCGGCGAATCCCGTCAACATGCAGGCGTTGAAGACGCTCGTCGGCATGTCGCAGATCGTGTTCGGCACCGATGCGCCGTTCTTCGACGGCGCGCCGCAGTTGCGCGGCCTACAGTCGGCCGGCTTCACTCCGCAAGAGCTCGCGCGTGTCGAACGCGCGAACGCGCTCGCGTTTCTCCCGCGCTTCGCTTGATCGACAACTACAAGGAGCTCCAATGGCGCTCAATACCCAGAAAGTCATCGACCAGCTCAATCGGATCCTCGAGTGCGAGCTCGCGGGCGTCGTGCGCTACACGCACTATTCGATGATGATCTTCGGCTTCAGTCGCATTCCGATCGTCAAATGGTTCCAGGACGAGGCGGCCGAATCGCTTCAGCACGCGCAGCAGGCCGGCGAGATGGTCACTCGCCTCGGCGGGCACCCGTCGCTCGCGATCGGCGACCTGCTCGAGACTCACGCGCACGACATCGGGCAGATTCTCAGAGAGACCTTGCAGGCCGAGCACTATGCGCTCGGTCTGTACGTGGAGCTGCTGAAGCTGGTCGAAGGCAGCTCCATTGCGCTCGAGGAGTATGCGCGCAACTTGATCACGCAAGAGGAAGCGCACATCGACGAGATCGACAAGATGCTGCGCAAGCCCGGCGAGACGACGATCAGCAAGGAAGCGCGGGACCTCAACTGAGCTCTCGCGCCCAATGAAGCCACGAGAGGGGGATGAGTCATGAACGTCGGGCAAGTCATTGCTGAGGTCATGAAGCGAGAGGGCGTGAACATTCTGTTCACGTATCCGCTGAACCCATTGACGGAATTCGCGGCCGCCGTCGACATCCGGCCGCTCGTCGTGCGCCAAGAGCGCGTCGGCTGCGCGATGGCCGACGCCGTAGGGCGCACGTCGTCGGGCGACAAGGTCAGCGTGTTCTGCTGCCAGCACGGCCCCGGCATCGAGAACGCGTTCGGCTCGGTTGCGCAGGCGTATTCCGAGGGCGTGCCGCTCGTCGTCGTCGCCGGCGGCGCGCCGCGCAATCGGCACTACATGAAGCCGTACTTCAGCGCGTCGCTGAACTTCCGGCACGTGACCAAGCAGGCCGAGACCGTCATGGCGCCCGAAATGCTCGTGCCGGCGCTGCGCCGTGCGTTCAGCATCGCGCGCAACGGCAGGCCGGGGCCGACGCTCGTCGAGATCCCGGCCGACATGTGGAACGCGGAAGTGCCCGGGGAGGTCGAGTATCGGCCGACGCGGCGCGCGTTGAGCGCGCCCGACGCGAAGTCCGTCGACGCGGCCGCCGAGGCGCTGCTCGCGGCGCGGCTGCCGCTGATCTATGCGGGGCAGGGCGTCCACTATGCCAAGGCCTGGCCCGAGCTCAAGGAGCTCGCCGAGCTGCTCGAGGCGCCCGTGACGACGAGCCTCGAAGGCAAGAGCGCATTCCCCGAGAATCATGCGCTGTCGCTCGGCTCGGGCGGCCGCACGCTGCCGCGCGCCGTCGCCATGCATGTCCAGGAAGCCGACCTCGTGTTCGGCGTCGGCGCGAGCTTCACGCCGACCAGCTACGGCATCAGCTTTCCGACGAAGGACAAGATCTTCGTCCACAACACCGTCGACGCCGCCGATATCGACAAGGCGATTCCTGCCGAGCACGCGCTCGTCGGCGACTCGAAGCTCGCGCTCGCGATGCTGCTCGACTCGCTGAACGATCGGTTGCGCGGCCGGCCGCGCGGCCGCATGCGCGAGACTACGGCCCGCATCCGTGCGCAGAAGGACCCATGGCTCGCGGAGTGGAA
>Ga0068861_100002520_pt1 | contig 11965 bp, 18 predicted proteins | sample KBSSwiS42_FD_66593 | JGI IMG/M metagenome (GOLD analysis project Ga0068861, IMG submission 66593) | Switchgrass rhizosphere microbial communities from Kellogg Biological Station, Michigan, USA - KBS Switchgrass S4-2 | ecosystem: Host-associated > Plants > Roots > Rhizosphere > Soil ...
GGCTCCACGGCCCCTCGCTCCACCTCTGCGGAGAGGTGCCGGAGTGGTCGATCGGGGCGGTCTCGAAAACCGTTGTGCGGGTAACCGTACCGTGGGTTCGAATCCCACCCTCTCCGCCACTACCCATTGAAATCGTTAGATTTTATTTCAATTTTTGATGGCCCGGCCAACATCCCGGCCAACATAACTAAAAATATTTTTCGAGGGTCAGCCTAGATCTAGCTGCGGGAATACCTCGTGGAGCGTGCGCAACCGCTGATCGGCCCATACCCCAAGATCGTATTGCTTTTGAGGGTCATCCGGCCCGTATGCGCCTGTGCGGGCATGATCCATCCGCATCTTTCGGTTGAGCGACGTAGCCGCCACGGCCTTTTTCCAAATATCGTCTAACTCATCATACACAGTCGATGGAAACAGGAAGCGGCTCTCCTGCATCGCCACCAAAAAGTCGTTACGCGCCTTCTCCGGTAGCTCGTCTAAATTGCCCTGCAAAACCGCCAAAATGACCGCTACTGACGTATCGAACGCCTTGTAACGCCGCTCATAAAGCTCGTGCGCTATCCGTTTTTGCTCAACCTCAACCTGAGCTTGCAGGATCGCAGTTTGCCTGTCCGCAATGTCAGCTTGGCGAGCCGTTATGCCAGCCTGCTTTATACCGACGACGACCGCGCCACCGATCGCGCCCAACCCGACGACTGCCGTTAGGATGCCACTTATCAGCGTTGCTAGAGCGTCTGGATCACTCAACAATTGCGCCATTGCCAGCCCTCCCAAGGGTGGCAGGCTAGCCCACAGATACCAGCACCGCTACCCGTTCGCCCGTCTTGCCATCGTGGAGCCGGGGACGATCGCCCGCGCTATTCGTTGCGGCGGGCGAAAGGCGCGCAGACATGAGGGACAGTCCCCTATTACCTGTCTCTGATCTTTTGAATCGCGAGCCAAATGTACAATGCGAACATGGCCCCACTGCCGATGAGCCATGCCCACAATTTGAAATCACGTTCCGCCGAGCTAAGCGAACCCAAGAACGCAACGCCGCTAAAGATCAATGCGAAAGCTATAAAGCGCCAGTTTAGAAGCGCGCGAGCTTGACGCCTTGATTGCGCGCGTGACCTCGGGGGAACAATGTCAGGGCGACCTTGAACTAAACGGCGCGGAGCGAGGCTGGCCCGGAGCAGCCACGCTGACATGCCGCCGACGCAGGCTGCTGTAAGAAGCGTGTCCGACCAAGCAGGCAACGTAACAAAGCTGCCTATGACGGTCCAAACGACAATCGCCAAGATAACCGCGCCAACCGACTTCCAAATCCCTTTACTGCCAGCCACATTGCGCCAGCCATCCACCAAGTCGGCATACTCGTCGGGCGTCACCAGCTTTCCGCCACCGTTTTTCGAGGGGTAATAGAGATATCCCCCGTCGATCGGCGTGAATTGTTTTGTAAAGGCTCCCATCGAATCAAACATTGCTGGCTCCCCGCTTTGGATCACGATTGCGCGCCCGCCATCCTGCTTCAAGATGCGTGGGCGCGCAGGCTCGATCCGGCTGGCGATTTGGCCGGTCTGCTTGGCCGGGAAAACCCAGATCGGTTTAAGGTGACGGCGGCCTAAGGTCTGGCTGTCATACGGCGTTCTTTTTGGCTGGCCCCGGCTCAGCAACTTTCAATAGCCGATTGCTGGTGAGCATGATCGCCATTTGATCGACCGAAAGCCAACGCTCTTTCGCGTTTAGGATCGAAAGCGAGTTAGCCCACATGGCTTCCCGGCTATCAAATTTTGCGCCCAATCCATTTTGGACGGAGCCCGCTACCATAGCTGGCTTTCCATATTTCTCAGTCAGTAGCTCCAATATCTCGCCAAATGCGAACGCCTTTATAGTCGCGAAATAGCTATAGAGCCTATCGACACTATCAATAGGGTCTTTTACGAAACTAAATTCATACTGCATAGTGCCCATTGGCCCAAGTGCCAAGCCAACTACTCCACTGTATGACCCCGTTTGCCACCATACGCACTTTCTAATTCCTCTCTTGGTTTCTTCATCGGATACATAAGGCGCATATTTCTTGCCTTCGTCGGTATCTCCATTGCAAACGACCTTGGCTTGAGGCCAATCCGGGTTGGCACTTTTACGGAAATCCTCCAGTGGCATCTCGAGCTTGAAGCCGCGTATGTCGTAGAGGCGCGGCGGCAGGCTGGCTGCTTTTGCTGGCGCGGGTTTGGCCCTTTTCGGAGCGGCACCAACCGGCGCTGATACGATAGCGAAGCTGAGTAAGGTCGCGCTGACCGATCTTGAAAAACTGGCTGTCATGTATGCCCCCTAAGAGTGGAGGCGCTTACCCGGATTAAGCCGGGTGTTCGTAACCGACACGCAGTACCGGCGCGGACGCCTTTAGGCCGAAGCCATTGGACATACGCGCCCGCCACCCGGCCGAGAAAACTCGACCGGACTGCGATTGGAGGTTACGACGCCTCACAAGCGGGATTTACCGCTCGCGGCACCTGCATTGCAGAAACGGACTCGCCGCGCAACGAGGGTTGCCGGTTCAAGGTGACAGACAAAGCATAACTTCGTCCTTGTACCACTTGAAAAATCGAAGAAGATCGCCGAAACGAGCAAGGGTCTGGATAGGGGGTGGGCGGTGCCGAACGTAATCTCTTGGCTGTCCGCTAATCCTGCCGTTCTCGCTATTGTAAATCTAGCAGCGCTCGCTGGCCTCTTGTGGGTCTGCCTCCGTGCTATTTATCGAGCTCTCAACTTCTTGCACGGGCCATTCAGAAGCGGCTTAATTAGCGTCTGTCGAGCCCGCAGGTTTGCGATGGCTCGCTTAATTTTATTGTCGTCAGAGGATGCCGTTCTCTTTTGCTCAACAATATCGGCTATCAAGCTTAGGATAGGAATTAATTTTTCTGCAACAATAGCTGCTTTTGTGTGTTACGCAATTGTGAAAGAAGCCAGCAAAATAAAGGAAGACTTCCAGATAAATGTTTTGCTCTGGATTAGTTTATTCTGTGTAATTATTTATATATTACTCGTAATTCCGTATTCGTTATTTTTGGCATGGTATCTAAATTCCTTCATACGGGAGGTGTGCCGGCGGCGTATACGTCAAATGGCTCGGGGGAGGCTCAACTCGGTCAGTCGCTTAATTTCTCGCTCTCGCTTTCGCCGTCCTATGTTCGGTCCGCTGTAAGCTGGCTTGCTTATGTTGGCCGGGATGTTGGCCGATCGAACCAGTTTTTTGAAGCTAGCCGTAAAAACAGCTATTTAGCTAGCTTGTAGGCGGACAGTGTATCCGCTTAACGTGCCAAGTGGAGCGTTATCGCGTCCCAGTACGGCCCGCACTCTCGCAGCCACCAATCTCGCTGATGTTCGAGGCAAACCGGATGCCGCGCGTTATCAACGCCACGGCCATGCCATTGAGACTCGCGTGTCACGATAACCGGTTCCCAATCGAATTGGTCGCCCGTTATGTCGATCGTGAGCCCTTCCCATTCAAGCCACGCATGGCCGCCGTGCCAGCCGCAACCATCGCCGCCGTCTTGGCATACATAGTCAGGGACAATGCCAAAGCGGTCTATGAGGTAGCGGCCAAGCAGTTCCGCAGCGTGCCCGCACGCCCCACGCGGAAACCTCATTCCCCTGTCTCGCCAAAGGTGGGGGCCTGCCGCATCAATGGCCGCGCGAAACTCCCGCGCTGCTTGCTCTACATCTTCATCGATCGGCATAAGCCGCCATGATAGCGCGAACGGTCAGCGTCGCGAAAGCCCGCCATTACCGCCAAGATATTTTAGGTCAGAAGGCCGACGATCGCGCCCGATCCCGGCCAACTCATCCGTCCCAAACTCGTAGTCATCGGATAGGCCAAGCTCCGCGCGTTTGCGGGCGGCTCGCTCAACTCGACGCTCAGCTAACGACTTCATAATCTTCCTCACTTTCGGATGGCTCATCCGCATAGATGGTTACGATGATTTCGTTCGATAAAGTCGCCAGCGCGCGATCCTGCAACGCCGCCAGCGTCTCACCGGGCTGGCGCATTACAGAGGGGCTGTTGAGCCCCCCATAGCCGATCACAGCGCCGTCATCCCGATCGTAAACGGAGTAGATCACGCGAGGCGGCCGGTGAGCGCCTGAGATGCGCTCTAGGCGCGCTACACGGGCGGCGATGCTGCGATGCTTCGTCATCTACCGCGAGCCCGCTCAGCGGCCTCTAGGCGGCCCTCTAAAGTCTCGACAGCCTCACGCTCGATCAGGCGGCTAAGCTCGGTCAGGGCGTAGATCAGCTTGGTTGCCATGCCCGGCTCAATCTGGCCTGCGCGAAGTTCGCGGTAGACCCTGACCATTTCCGCGCGGACCTGCGATGATCGTTCAAGGCGCAACCGCTTACCCGTACCCGTTTTCGCCCGTTCCTTGGGCTGTACGACGTCGGCAGGAGGGGGAGGCGCGCCCCATGGAGCCCCAGAGGCGGGCGTTTCCGCGCTCTGGGGGGTGCCAATTTCTGCAATAGGAGGCCAGCTAGGCCATCCCACCGTTGCCATCTCGCACCTATTTGCCACTTGGTGGCATAGTTCCTGGCATATCTAACAATAGCTTTCTAGCGTTTTCAGCAGCCTTCAACCTTAAATCCCAGTCTAAGCGCTTATTCCTTGCGACATGCATATTAATACCCAATAATTCTGAGTGCAGGCTATCCCGTGTTGCCATTTCCATATCACCATTTTGGTTAGGTTTTTGGATAGGATCTTTGCTCATCCCCACATTGGGGTATTTCCTGAGATTTGGATACAGGTTCTCGTCAACATTGATTGGCCGATAACCTATGCCGCTATCATCATCATGATCTAGGCTTTCCCAACCCATGCCAATTTCCTTTCCCGCAATGATGGGGCCGCCGCCGGATGGGGCGGCCCGCTGTTTCATCAATCCTGATCGGGCTGACCGCTGAACCCGTTGCCATCGGTTACGCTGGTCTCAAGCTTCTCGCCAAAGCTGGCTAAGATGGCTTCAACCTGCGCTCGCTTTTCCGCAGCATCTTGGGTGCCGTGTCTGGCTTCCACGGTCCACCGCATGAAATTGTTAGCACCCTTGCGCAACCATTCCGCAGCTTCTCGATGAGCAGCTAGATCGGCAAACTCAACTGGCGCAACTTCACGTATAAATCCCTCAAGTCGCCCGCTGATAAGGTCGGGCTTGACGCCGCTAACGACCTCCGGAACGTCAACGATCGCTCCAAGTATCTCAAGATCGTGATTGGCGAAGGCAGCGCTTACGACCTCGGCGCGCTTAGCCTCTGGCATAGCAGCAAGCCGATCTTGAATGGCCCGGCTATACTCGGTGGGCTTGATCCCGCTGGCCACTTTAAGTCTCTGCTGAGCATCGGCGATAGCTTGCGCCATGGCCGTTTCAGCGGCCCCGAACTCCGCGAGCGTAGCAGCCGCTGCTTTGTCGACCATCTTGGCGACTTCGCTGTAGAACTTAGCCTCAGTAAGAAATGGATCGGGTTTGAGTCGATACTCGCGAATTAATTCACTGCGATCGTACGCGTTCATCATCGTATTTTTGCCGCGTAGCATTGCATTAGATCGCTTATCATCTATCGCTATGTAATGCTTCATATAATTGAGCGGCTGAAGTACTCGGTAGCTTGCGGCATTGGCGTGTTTCGTGGCCATTCTATTAACTCCAATAATGTGCCCACAGTGAGGACAACTTTGTGGCGGCGTGATTTTTCTAAACGGACGATCACGGCCCGGCGCTCATCGATAGTGGCGTATGTTGGCCGGTATGTTGGCCGTGACGGTTTGGGCGGGGCACTGGCGCGATAAAAAGCGCGGAAACCTGGCCCAAACAGCGAGACGAATGGCGGAGAGAATGTCCGCTAAGGCGATGCCGCACGGCCCTACCGGGCGGACCTTCGCCTATAGGGGGTATGGGGGGGTGTGCGGGGCACAGTCGAACGGGTGTCGTGCGGGGAGTCGTGCGCCCTGTCGTGCGGGGTGTCGTGCGCCAGTCGAACGGGTGTCGCGCGGGTGTCGTGCGGCTCATGGCTGCACCATTTCAATGATGGTGGCCGGGCGGCGGTTCTCGACTATCTCGCGCTCGCGTAACCGCCCCTGAGAGAGCAAGCGGAGCATGGCCTTATAGAAGCCATCGGCACTTACGCCGCCCGCCTTAGCGTGGCTCGCCATCAACTTAGGCGCGTAGCGAGTGCGGGATTGGACCTTAGGGGAAAGCTGCTGCCCTCTGGCCTCAAACTCAGCCAATAGCTCCTGAAACAGCTTATCTACGTCAAGCTCAGCATTGTGCTTATGCTCTGAGAATGTCGCCATCCCAAGCGAGATGAAAACGCCATTGTGCCAGACAACGCGGATTTGCTCGCCAGCCGCGCCATAATTCGATTTCTTGATTTCGATTAGCTGGACATTGGAACGCTCTTGTTCGGGCCGCATGTAGAGCCGCGACCGCACGCTATTATTCCATGCCGTTGAGCCGGATGAGCCAGAGCCGGTTGTCATCCCGTTTTGCGAGGGGTGAGCCAGCAACAATATCGCAGTGCGAAACTCGATCGCCAGCGCGCGCAGCAATGTGATGAATTGGCGAGCCTGCGCGCGGTCAATCTCATCGCCGCCGAACAAATCCGCCAGCGTATCCAGCACGACCAAGGTAGGGCGGTGCGCCTCGATATACGCGCGGACCTCGCCATAGAGCGGGGTGGCGGCGAGCTGCCGCCCGCGTGCCAGCGGTGCCGCTAACAAAGCATCTTGGCCCGCCAGTGACGCTATCGCGAGATTGCTAAATGCGGACAGCGGCACTTGCTCAGCGGTCGCTATGCGCGCCAGCCGCCTATGCACTTCGTCAAGCTCGTCCTCAGCGGTGAGGAACAGCGCTTTACCGGGGCGCAGGATCGGCAGACCAATCCATGGCCGCCCAAGCGCCGTGCTTGCCGTCAATTGGAGCCCGATTGTGCTTTTGCCCGCGCCGCCATCGCCGTTGAGTGTCGTTATGTTGTTCGCCGAGATAATGCCCGAAACGTGCCAATCCCGCTCAGGGACCGGCTTGCCTTCAAAGCTACTGGCGAGGATTGGGTTGAAGCCGGGCGAGGCCGGTTGCCATAGCCTACGGATTGCCGTGATGTTGACCGGGGCTAAGTCAGGCTGGTCAAACGCCGCCTCTATAGTGCGCTGGCGATAATCGGCCCGCCGTTGCACCTTTTCCCGGTTGCCGCGCGGACTAGCCAGCAAAATGCGCTCTACCTGAGCGCGATTGCCAGAGCGCGCCGCCAGCCCATTGCATAGGGCCAGATCGGCGGCGCTATTGTCGCCCTGATAGGTGGCAGGATCGCTATAGTAGTACGCCGCTAATGTGGGATCACGCACGACAAGCTCAATCACCTGTGCGTCGGTCAGCGTCTCAGGCTGATCGGTCTGGACGCCAGCCGTTGCAGCCCGCTCGCTACCAAGCTCGTCGTGCAAGATGGTGATTAGAGGCTGGCAGGCCCGGATAGGGACGTTGCGGATTACATTGCCGGTGAAGGTGGCGAACCGCTCGCGCGAATATAGCTCAACGTCCTCGCGGCGACGGCCAATTGGCGTATCGCCTTTGACAATGATGTGGACGCCAGTGCCGCTAGGGCTGATCTCAGTATAGCTATCGAAAGCCTCGACCATAGCGCGCTGGCGCTGCGCAACGCGCGGATCGCCCTTAGCGTCGTCTAGGTCGATAAAGACGTAGGGATCATCGCCAGTGAAAACGAAGCCGATGCCATCGCAGCGGCCATGCTCGTAACAGCTAACAGCTTGATCGAAGCTCGCCCATGTAGAGGCATCGGTAACGCTAGCGGCAAAGCCAGTCTTAGGATCGCGCGGCAGCTTTGTAGGCTTAGAGCCGCCCCGATCAACGTAATCCCACAGTACCCATTGTGGGCATTCCCGAATATCTTGGGGTATATTGTGAAAGCTATGCGCGCGTGTACCGTTCACGCCAGCGATGACGCTATCAACGTCGCTATTCATCTTAGTGCTTTCTCGATAATACTCCCGTCTCTCATCCACAATTCTTGACAATCAAGAATAGGGTCGGTTATATGAGAACCGTTCGTAGCTGCGGTTGCGGATACTTTCGTCGGATTGGAACGGGCTGGCCGGGGCGGTGAAAACCGTTCCGGCCTTCTCGCTATTGGGCCGGTGCCGTGCGCAGGGCCTCAAGATCGGCAACAAGCGCCTTGATCTCGTCATCGCTCGCGCCCCTGATCCGGGCGTCAATGACGCTTTGGACGGCCTCGCGGGGCCATGCGGAAACCCTGCCCAGCTTCACCGGGCGGGGAAACAGTCCGCTTTTCATGTCTCGATACAGAGTAGGGCGCGCGAGGGCGGTAGCAGCCATCACGGCGGGCATACGAAGCAAGGTTTGCATGGGGGTCTCCTGAACGAAAATAGGCGTCAGGAGATTTACATATTCACAGATTTTCAGGATTTCGCTGTATTTTTTCGTTATAGAGCAAGGTATTTCTCTAAGTTATTGCGCAGGTAATCAACAGCACTTTGGTAATCAATACCCCATTTTTTAAACTCATCGGGTAAATCGGCTAACGCCTGCTTAGCCACCGTGCTTTTACGCGCAGAAGTGCCAGCCAGCTTATAAAGCTCCACAGCCCTCATCATAATCTTTGCTCTTGGCTTTACGGGCATAGCTATCCCGCTAGCGATCTCAATCATTATGCTGCGCCCTTAAGTGGGACGACATTGCCAGCGCTATCGTCCGATTGCCCACAGCGGGTAGCCCATGCCTCCATTAGCTTAATGCGCTTGGGAAACAGCGTGCCGCGTTGATAAGCGGCCTCAGCCTTATCGGCCAATTGGTGCGCCAGCGCATGTTCAATGACTTCGCGGGGAAAGCCCGTTGTCTCGCCAGCCCATTCGCGGAACGTGGAGCGAAAGCCATGCTGCGTAAGATCGCCACGGTTCATGCGCTTCAACACAGCCGTAAGCGCCATGTCACTCATCGCGCCACCGCGCGGAGCCGGGAATACCAAAGCGTTATCCTCAAAGCGAGGCAGGGCTTTCAACAGCGCTATCGCCGGTTCGGCCAGCGGTACGCGATGCTCTTTGCCAGCCTTCATGCGGCTTGCCGGGATCGTCCAGACGCCGCCCTCTAAATCCATTTCGGACCATTCTGCCAGTCGGACCTCCTGCGATCGGGAAGCGCACAGGATCGCGAATTGCAGCGCTCGCGCGGCCAGCCCGTCGCGCTCGGCAAGATCGGTCATGAAGGCGCCGATAGTGGCATAGGGCAGGGCAGCATGATGGCCGCGCGCGAGCTTCTGGCGCTTCGTCAACGAGTGTTCGAGGTTGCCTTTCCATGCGGCAGGGTTTTCACCGGTTCGGTAGCCCTCGACCTTGGCCCAATCGAGCACCTTTTCAATGCGCCCCCGCAACCGGCTAGCTGTCTCGTTCCTGGCTGTCCAGATCGGGCGTAGAATGTCGAGCAACATGGCGCGATCAATGGCGGCAACGGATAGCTCGCCTATTGTGGGATAGGCGTAGGTTTCCAGCGTCGATCCCCATTGCTTTTTGTGCTTGTCGTTCTTGAACTCGTCCAGCTTGGTATCGAGGTAGAGCAGCGCGCATTGCTTGAATGTCTTGTCCTTCGCGCTGGCGATGGCGGTGGCCTGCACCGTGACGCGCACGCGCTCTGCCTCAACCTGCGTTGGCGTGACGACTGAGCCGGTACGGCGGTACTCTTTCCGTAGCTCGCGGGCGCGGTCGCGTGCCTCGTCTAGCGATAGCGCCTCAATGGTGGCGGCTTCGTCATCTGTGAGGCCGAACTTCCCGTGGTAGGGGCCAAGGCCAACATCCCGGCGCTTCTCACCGATCTTGATCCGCAGCGCCCACGATCGCGTACCGCCCTCTATGCGGAGGTGCAGCCCGGCGCAGTCTGCCGGGCCAACCATGACGCGACGGTTCTTGCCCGGCAAGGCCTTGAGCTTGTCGACGGCCAGCGGCGTCATTGACTTTAGCTGTTTCGGCATACCTATTGCCCTCTGGCCAACATCCCGGCCAACATAGATTCAGAGATTTAGATGAGCGTCAAGAGCCCCCTACAGACATAGCGGAAAATTAAGTTATTGAAAAATAATCTTTTTATAGACGCCAGTAGACGGCCATAGGCGCCTGTGAAGCGGACACCCTCTCCGCCAAATGCCGCCGATTGCCGCCACTTTCTACCCATAAGCCGCAGCGATTACGCAGGCGTAGCAAATAGGACGGTGCAAAGCGCTGTGGGCGGATTCGCCTATCACTATGCCGAGCACTGATGCTTGAGTTCATCGATCTCAAATTGGCGCTTGCTCCGGCGCCATCAGATGGAAAAGCCCGAACACTCACCCTCCAACTCCGGCGACCGTATTGACAATGTGGATACGTTATGCCATACGCAGAGGATGGCAAAAGCGCGTTCCAGTTCGATCGATGTCGCCGAACGGCCTGATGTTTCGGACACGAAGGGAAGCATCAATCTGCGCATCGAAGCACAGACGCGCCAGATGATCGATGATGCGGCGGCGATTCTCGGCAAGACCCGCACCGAGTTCATGATCGAGAGCGCGCGGTCGCTCGCGATCGACGTGCTACTGGATCAGCGCCTCTTTGTGCTGGATGATGCCCGCTACGACGCGTTCGTGCACGCTCTCGACAATCCACCGGCTCCCGGACCGAAATTGCGCGCGCTACTGCGCCGGGCTCCGGCCTGGCACGCCTGACGCGTATCGCACAGATTTTCGATGGGCCTTTCGGCACCGGTCCCGCTGACGACGGACCATGACCTAGAAGAGTTTGATTGCGGCGAGCCGGCTCTCAACGACTGGCTGAAGCAACGCGCGCTCAAGAACGAGAGCCGCTTCTCGCGAACCTATGTCGTTTGTGACGACAATCGCGTGATTGCCTATTTCTGCATCTCGGCTGGCGCCGTCGAGCGTTCTGTCGCGCCCAGTCGACTTCGCCGCAATGCGCCGGATTCGATTCCGGTCTCCGTCATCGGGCGCTTGGCGGTGAGCAGCGCCTATGCCGGCCGCGGACTCGGCGCGGATGTTCTTTCGGACGCGCTGCGACGGATCGCCGTCGCGTCGCAGAGCATCGGCATTGGAGCGGTTCTCGTGCAAGCGAAGGACGAGAGCGCCAAGCGCTTCTACCTCGCCTGCGCCGAATTCGTCGAATACCCTGAGGACAGCCGGATGCTGTTCCTTCCGATCGAGACAGTGATTGCAGCCTTTAGCTGACGCTACGCAGCGAAGCGCGAACGGAAATGAGAGGACGGACATGGGCGAAGCAAAACGAAAGCGCGACGAGCAGGCCAGCACTTGGCCGGGAAGGGAGGCTTTTCACGGCACGATCAAGCTCCATGCCCTGGCGCCAGTTGCTGCGATCAACGGATGGCGCATTCGCGAACTGACCGGCGACGACCGCTTTCCAGCGGACACGCCGATCATCCTGCGCACGTTCAGAACGGAGGTCGGCGACGCAGCTATCACGTCGGCTTCTGCCTCGGCGATGGTGAGGCGTTCAGCGCGATCGGGATTGCTGTTATCGAGCGGCTAATGTTGGAAGTGCCCGACGGTCCTTTGCACATCGTCCCAGTGCAGCACGAGGATATCGCCTGGGATATGGTGCTGCGCCATTTGCGAACATTCGCCGGCCGAACGCTGCTGTTCTGCTTCCCAGACTCGGACGTCTATCGGGGCTTCTCGCACGGATCGGTCCTGGGCTCGCCCTCCAATATGCGGGCAGCGAGAACCGCATACGCTCGTCCATTTCCGATCCTATCTTTCCACAGCATCGGCACTTTGCCCCTGCGATCGCTAGGGAAAAGTGTCACCCATGTGTCCGGTACGTTCTGTCACCCCTGTCTCGTAACGCTCAGCCTCCGTCGCTATCCCTGAAAGCTGACGCCGAACCACAGCGTGCGGGGCGTGCCG